>JAEEGJ010004669.1_pt1 | contig 45563 bp, 43 predicted proteins | sample 8958761 | NCBI WGS metagenome assembly JAEEGJ01 (sample SAMN16246546, study PRJNA631951) | gut metagenome | biome: gut microbiome; feature: rumen; material: RS-attached | host: Bos | place: Iran: Karaj | collected 2018-10
GTTCATTCTTATCACCTATATAAATTATAACATAAAAAAAGAACTTAAAGTTCTTTTTTATTATATTGTTATAGCAATTACTGGGATTAAATTTAATACATAAAGTATTACTAGTCCAATTATATTTCCAGTAGTAATTTTTTTCTTATTACCAGTCCATACAATTACTATTACTAAAAGAATTATAAATGTAGTAATAATAAAGAATGCTATTAATGGTATAGAAACAAACGCTGTAAACATATTTCCTAATCCTGTTTCTAGAGTATCATCTCCTTGAAGACTTAAATTTCCATTAATAAAAATTGTTGATACTATTTGAATTAGTTTTGCTACAAACACAAGTATCAATAATAACGCTCTATAATTGCCATATGTTTTTTCTACAACTTCAGTTCCGCATCCAGTACAAAATTTTGAATTCCCCTCTATTTCTTTTCCACACTTATTACATTTCATATATATACACCTCTATTATTATTATATAAGATTATAATCCTATAACAATAACTATTTTTATAAGCATGTAAAAAGAACGTTTAATACGTTCTTTTATTTTATAACTATACTTACTAATTTCTTAGGTATATATATTTCTTTAACTATTTCTGATCCTTCAAGATATTTCTTAACGTTTTCTATTTCTCTAACTTTAACTTTAATATCTTCAGGAGAAATATCACTAGGTACAGTAACTTTACCTCTTACCTTACCATTAATTTGAACTACTACTTCGATGTTTTCATCTTCTTTAATATCAGTATTTATTTCTGGATATTTTTGATTATGGATACTAAATTCATTACCTATCTTATTCCATAATTCTTCTGATATATGTGGTGCAAATGGTGCTAATACTAATAGTAATTGTTCTATATAATATCTAGGTATTTTATCTAATTTAGATAAAGCATTTGTATATTCCATAATTCTTGCTATACAAGTATTAAATTGGAATCTTTCAATATCTTCCCTAATAGATTTAATAGTATTATTTAATACTTTATCTATATCAGAATATCTAGTATCTTCTTCAGTAATTAAATCTACTACTCTACCAATTCTTTGATAGAATTTATCAATAGATTTAATTCCATCATCAGACCATGGTCCACCTTCTACATAGTTAAATCCAAACATTAAGTATCCACGAAGTACATCTGCTCCATATTCATCCACATATTCATCTGGGGATACTGTATTACCTTTAGATTTACTCATCTTTTCTCCATCAGGTCCTAAGATTAATCCTTGATGTACTAGACTTGTAAATGGTTCATCAAAGTTAAGATATCCCATATCTCTTAATGCTTTAGTAAAGAATCTTGCATAAAGAAGATGCATACATGCATGTTCAATACCTCCGATATATTTATCTACTGGAAGCATTTTATTTATTAATTCTTTATTAAATGGTTCATTACTATTTAAATTATCTGGATATCTTAAATAATACCAACTTGAACATACGAAAGTATCAAGTGTATCTACTTCTCTTTTAGCTTCTTTACCACATTTTGGACAAGTACATTTAACAAAACTTTCACATTTTTTAAGTGGACTTTCTCCATCTGGAGTAAATTCTACATCATCTGGTAGTACTACTGGTAAATCTTTTTCAGGTACTGGTACTATACCACAATCATCACAGTATACAACAGGAATTGGAGCACCCCAATATCTTTGTCTAGATACTAACCAGTCTCTTAATTTATAAGTAGTTGTAAGTTCACCTAAATTATTTTCTTTTAGATATTCACCCATTTTCTTAATAGCATTTTCTTTATTAAGGCCATCAAGGAATCCTGAATTGATATGAACTCCATCACCTTCCATAGCAGTATCATTTAATGTATATGCAAATGTTTTAAGATGTAATTCATCTTTAATTTCGTTATCTATAATATCCTTTGAAACCCATTCTACATCAAATACTTCATCTTCATCAAGATTTTGATCTATTCTATGATCTGATTTTAATTTAAATAATAATCCTGTAGATTCTATTTCAAAATGTTTATCTTTATTATATGCATAATAATGATGATTAATTTTAAATGTTTCTCTAACAAATTCTATATCGTCATAACCTGTTTCTTCTCTTATTTCTCTAGTAGCACATTCTAATGGTGATTCACCATCTTTTCTTGTTCCACCAATAAATAATCTTCCACCCTTATCATGCCAATTAATAGTTAAATATTTATCATTCTTTTCATCATAAACTACTGCAACTATACTATCTTTATGAGATTCATCTTCATGTGGAGTACCAGTTACTTCTTCAAGAACTTGAATTATATCTATATTAAATTTCTTAGCAAATTCATAATCTCTTTCATCATGAGCAGGTACTGCCATAATAGCACCAGTTCCATAACTAGAAAGTACATAATCACTTATATAAATAGGAATCTTTTTATTATTAATAGGATTAATTGCATAAGCCCCTATAAATACACCAGTCTTTTCTTTAGTAGTACTAGTTCTTTCTATTTCGCTTTGTTTAGAAGCTTCTAATTTATATTTTTCTACTTCTTCTTTTTTATCAGGAGTAGTAATTTTATCTACTAATTCATGTTCTGGAGAAAGTACACAGTATGTTGCTCCAAATAAAGTATCACATCTTGTTGTAAATACTGTAAATTTTTCATCAGTACCATCTACTTTAAAACCAACATAAGCTCCTTCACTTTTACCTATCCAATTTGTTTGAAGAATCTTAGTTTTTTCTGGCCAATCTAGTTTATCTAAATCTTGTAATAATTCTTCAGCATATTTAGTTATTTTAAAGAACCATTGACTCATATTCTTTCTAATAACAGTAGTTCCACATCTTTCACATTCACCAGAAATAACTTGTTCATTAGCTAGAACTGTTTTACATTTATCGCACCAGTTTACTGGAGCTTCTTTCTTATATGCAAGCCCATTCTTATATAATTGTAAGAACATCCATTGAGTCCATTTATAATAATCTTCTCTACATGTAACTATTTCATGACTCCAGTCAAACATAGCTCCCATTTTTCTTAATTGATGTTCCATAGTATCAATATTTTTTTCAGTAGATATTCTTGGATGAATACCAGTCTTAATAGCATAGTTTTCTGCAGGTAATCCAAATGCATCAAATCCCATTGGTTCAAATACATTATAACCTTGCATTCTTTTATATCTTGCCCAAGTATCTGCTACTCCAAAATTATACCAATGTCCTAAATGAAGTTTAGCTCCTGATGGATAACTAAACATCTCTAAGCAATATAATTTTTCTTTATTTGGATCATCTTTAAAATTATATATTCCTTCTTCTTCCCATTTTTTTTGCCATTTTTCTTCTATATCTTTAAAATTATACATTGTCTATCTTCCTTTCTAAATGTTTTAAATATTTTGCTAATAAATAATATGATCCCCATATTACTGGGATTAATACTACTAAAACTATTAATAATTTTAACCAAACTTGACTTATACCAACTACTGCAATTACAAGTCCAGATATTAATATTGCATTCATAAAATTAACTATTCTTAATATTCTTATCTTTCCTACTTTTTCAATATCTATATGATAATAATCTCGTAAGAATATCAGTTCTGCAGATAATTCTTTCTTCTTTTTAGCTTTACCCCTTATAGTTTTAATTTGTCCATTTGTAACAAAAAAGTAATAAATAATATACGCTGCTACAAATAATATAACGTATAAAATAACATATTTTAATATTTCCATAAAACTCTCCTTTTTTAACAAAAAAAATCCTAATATGTAAGGACGATTTCTCGCGGTACCACCTTACTTCATAGGATTATGCTCTCTTATTTATATCGTAATAACACGTTTCTAGTTCCAAAACAAGTTCATAAACATTATTAGTTAATTTACACCAACCATTAACTCTCTAAATAATAATTATTTACTACTACTTTTCTTCATCACTAAACAATATAAATTATAATATAATTAATTATATATTTCAAGTATTTAATTGACTTTTAATATAATAAATGATATATTATCACATACGAAAGTGTGAGATAATGGATTCGGACAGTTTTAAAAAGAAGTATGAAGAAGAAGTATTATCAGAAGGTATGATTGCAAATGCGAAATTATTATCAAGTGATAAATATGAATTTGATAGTATAATGATGTTATTTGCAGATAGACTTAGAATTATACCTAATGGAACTTCTAAAATAAGTAAAAAGATCAAAGTATATAGTTTCAGCGATAATTATGTTTATCGTATTTTTAATTGGCCTATTAATTATGTTGAAAAAAAAGATGATCTTAGAGATTCTATTTTTGAATTATCTAATGTTACTACTTCCCTATTCTCACATAGTACTAATGAAAGAGATTATATTGGATTAGTACAAGCTATACATGATGAAGATGGAGATAAATATATTGGTAAAGGTCTTAATATATTATTAAATACTCTTTATGCATTAATGGGATCTTATACTAAATATAAAGATGATCTTGCTACTCCAAATGATATTATATATAAAGATATGAGAAATAATATGAAAAATGAATTATCTTTATATGACATAGATTTAAAAGCATTTAACTTAGTAAGATTATTACTTGTAGCATCAGATAACTTCCCTAATACTAACTATAATAAATTATTATTTATGAAGAAATCTCCAATTAATTCTAGAGCATATAATGGTCGTGGAGATAATGTTGTATTAAATGATTTATTATATGCAGGAAAATACGGTAAAGCTGCTAAAGAATACTCTGAAACATTTGATAGTTATGTATTCCCTAATGCATTTGAAAGATTATTAAAATTATATGATTATGTTTTATACATGACTAGATCTGGTCAAGAAATAGATAAAAATGTTATTAAAGAAATTATGAAATTAGTATATCTATATTATGGTTCTAAATATTTAAAAATGAAAGATAATAATATTATGGATCAAAAAGGACTTGATATTTATAGTAAAAAAGTTGAAGATGCTTTTTCTTCAGTAATGGCCCAATATAATATAGATTTAAGTTATGACGATTTAAGATATAAATTATTTTGTGAAAGAACAATAGAATTTATTCACTCTACTGATATAGCATATAAACCATTATCTAGAGTAAAAGAATCTTTTGAACCACATGAAAAAGTACCTAAAGATACTACTAATAAAGTTAATGATATAAAGCTAAAATATAATTTGGTGAGTTAATATGTTTAAATATAGTTTAGATAATAAAAGATATTATACTTTAAATTATTATAATAAAATGAAATATAATTCTAAAGTATTTAAAATAAGTTTAAATGCAGGATTTACATGTCCTAATATCGATGGCACTAAAGGAACTGGAGGATGTATATATTGTTTAAATGGATCTAAATCAATAGATAATTTAGACTTATTAAAACAATTTATTACTCAGAAGAATATAGAAGAAAAGAAATGGCCTAATAGTAAATATATTGGTTATTTCCAAGCTAATACTAATACTTATGCACCACTTGATGTATTAAAAGAAAAATATGAATTAATACTTAAACAAGATAATGTTATTGGCCTTAATATTGCTACTAGACCAGATTCAATTACAAAAGAAACATATGATTACTTAGAAGAATTATCTAAAAGAACTAATCTAGTAGTAGAACTAGGTCTTCAAACAATTCATAGTAAAACTATGAAACTATTAAATCTATGTTATACATTAGAAGACTTTGAAGAAGCATTAAATGAACTTAATAAAAGAAATATAAATGTGGTAGTACACATTATTAATGGTCTTCCTTATGAAACTAAAGAAGATATGATTAATACAGTTAAATATTTATCTAATAAAAATATATTAGGTATTAAAATACATATGCTTCATATACTTAAAAATACTAAATTAAATGAACTATATCAAAAAGAAAAATTCCATGTTCTTACTAAAGAAGAATATGTAGATATAGTATGTGATGAATTAGAATACTTAAGAGAAGATATAGTTATTAATAGAATTACTGGTGATCCAGTAAAAGAAGATTTAGTAGAACCAACATGGTTAATAAAAAAATTTGGTGTACTAAATGAAATAGATAAAGAAATGGCTAGAAGAGATTCTTACCAAGGAATAAAATATAAAAAGGAAGATTAATCTTCCTTTTTTTATTCATATCTACTTGTTATATTAAAATATTCTTCTACAGACTTACCTGATTCAGTAATCTTTTTAGCCCATTCTTTACCAACATATCTTAGATGCCATGATTCATAGATATATCCTGTATATTCTTCTTTACCTTCAGGAAATCTTACTATAAATCCATATTTCCAACAATTTTCTTTAAGCCATTCTGCTGCTTCTGTACCATTAAATGATTCATCAGGATTATTTATATCTGCAGCTAATCCACTTTGATGTTCTGAATGTCCTGGTCTTGATGAATAAGTATCTGCAACTTCTTGTCCATCCATAGCAACATAATTATTATAAATTGCTACTTGTGTACTATAACTTCTATAACCGGATTGAATCCATAAATCTATACCATCTAGTTCCGCATGAGCTTGCATTTCATAAAATGCATCCATATATTCATCACTTAATCTACCTGGATCATAATCTTCTGGTAATGGATATGTTTTATTAACAATTAAGATATCATCTATATAATATAATCCATCTCTATTAACTATTTCATATGTTTTTTCATCTTGCTTTTCTACTTTTTTCTTTTGTTTCTTTTTAATTGTTATCTTAACATCAGTACTAATATTATTCTTAGTATTTTTAATAGTTAATACAGTGTTCCCTTTCTTTTTAGCAGTTATCTTACTACCTTTTATTTCAAGTAAATCATTTGATGCTTTATATGTAATAGATTTATTAGTAGCGTTACTTGGTTTAAATTTTAAATCTACATCTATTTCATCTCCTACATATACTGTTAATGTAGTTTTAGTATTAATACTTTCAAGTCCTACATATGTAATAAAATAATCATCATATTTTTTTGAAGTATCAAACGATATATATTTATCTTCTACTGTTACTCTTCTTTTATATAATTCATAATTACCATTTTTAACACCATATATATCTACTTCTTTATTCTTTCTTAAATAATATGGTAATTTTAATTTAATACTTATTGCTTCTTCAAGTATTTCATTATCTTTAATATATAGACCTTTTTGATTTTTAAATAAATCTTTATTTATTTTAGTAGTATATTTATTTAAATCTAGATTAATATGATTCTTTATATAATTACCATTTAAAACTATATAATATCCATCATGTTTAAGGGTTATTTCATCAACATTCTCATTAATATAATTAATTGTTTTAGTCCATACTTTTAAATTAGTTCTATTAGTTTTTAAAACATTATCTTCTTTTACTGATTTAAAAATATTATAATTAATAATCGCAGAAATACCTAGTATAATTAAATATACTAGCACTATAAGTATACCTAAACAATAAAGAATTCTATCGACTCTAAGTCTTTTCTTTCTTCTTTTCATATACTACCCTCTAATAATAATATATCATATTTTAGACAAAATAAAAAGTAGAATTACTTTTATAATTCTACGTTATGATATACATTTTGAACGTCTTCTACTTCATCAAGCATATTTAAAAGTTTATTAAATTTCTCTAAATCTTCTCCTTCTAGAGTTACTTTTTGTAATGCTTCCATAGTTACTTCATCTACTTCGAATGTAATATTTGGTTTAGCTTCTGTTAATGCTTTTCTAATATTTCCATAGTCTTTAGCATCACCAGTAATTATAACCATATCTTCGTCAGTTTCTATATCTTTAACATCTATACCTTCATTTAAAAGAATATCAAATGCTTCTTCTTCAGTTACATCTTTAGTAATAAAAATACATATATTTTCATAGAAATGTGTAACAGAATTATTAACACCTAATTTTCCATCACATTTAGTAAAAGCAGGTCTAACAAAACCAACAGTTCTATTAACATTATCAGTTAAACAATCAACGATTAATGTTGATGCTCCTGGGCCAAATCCTTCATATCTTTGGAATGTATAATCTTCTGAAGCACCTGAATTTACTTTATCAATTGCTCTATTAATAATATCACTTGGCACTTCACTTCTTTTAGCTTTATCTACTAATTGTTTTAATTTTTCATTAGCTTCTAAACTAGTTCCACCGTTTTTAGCAGCTATATATATTTCTTTTGCAAAGTTACTATATAATTTAGCTTTTTGAGCTCCATTTTTTTGAATAGCAGCTTTTCTTACTTCATATGCTCTTCCCATAATTATCTCCCTCTTTTTCTTAAATATTTTACTATAATTAATAAAAAAATTAAAGTATTTATTAAAAAAATGTTATAATTAAATTGGTGATTATTATGTTTGGAACTTTTGTAGGTAAAACAGTTTTTAAAATTACTAAAATTTTAAAACATGGTGGATCTACTTTCCCAGGGACAGTAGTATTAAAACTATTCCCAAATTATTTAAAAAAGATTAAATATCCTGATAATATAATTATGGTTACAGGGTCATGTGGAAAAGGATCTACTGCAAAGCTTATTACAAATATTTTAGAAGAAAATGGTACTTCAGTATGCACTAATAGTAATGGTGCAAATCTAACAGAAGGCATTGCTACTACTATTATTCTTAATGTTAAAGGAAAGAAATTAAAACAAGATGCATTAGTACTTGAAGTAGATGAAAGATATTTAAAAATAATAACTAAATATATTAGACCTAAGTATTTAATTATAAATAATATAACTAGAGATCAACCACCTAGACATGGAAACTTTGATATAGTATTTAATGAAATATTAAAAGGTATAACTAAGAGTACACATTTAATAGTTAATGGTGATGATCCTATTACCAAAAAATATAGTCTATATCATAAAGGAGAAATCGCATACTTTGGTATAGATAAATCAAAATATAGTTATAAATATCATGATGATGTAAAAGATTATAATTATTGCCCTAAATGTGGTTCTAAATTAAATTATGAATACTATAATTACGGATCTCTTGGTAATTTTAAATGTAGTAAATGTGATTATAAAAGAGAGGATATTAAATATGCTATAACTAATATTGATTATGATACTAATGAAGTTACTATTAATAAAGAATATAAAATAAAAGTTAGTGCTAATGTATTATCTAATCTATATAATGTAGTAGCAGCTTTCTCTATCTCTGATATATTAAAAATTGATAGTAAAGTAATAGTATCTTCTCTATCTAAAGATATGATAGAAAATAAATTATATGAAGAATTTACAGTTAAAGATAGAAAATATACAATATTAAATTGTAAAGCAGAAAATAATTCTACTTATAACCTTGCTCTACTATATGCATCAAGAGATAAGAATCAAAAAACTATAGTAATTGGTCATAGAGAAATATCAAGAAGATATAATCACTTTGATGTATCTTGGATGTATGATTGTTATTTTGAAATATTAAATAAAAATGATTATGTTATATGTGCTGGTCCTAATGCATATGACTTTGCAACAAGAATGAAACTAGCAGGTATTAAAAAAGAAAATATCATTGTATTAGAAGATTTAACAAATATCAAAAAAATAGTAGAAGAACAAACAAAAGGAAATGTATATGGAGTACTTAACTTTGATTATGTAAAACCTTTTAAAGATAATATAAAGGAGGAAATATAATATGAAAATAACTATTGGATACCTTTATAGAGATCTATTAAACTTATATGGTGATGAAGGAAATATTAAAGCATTAAAATATCATTTAGAAGAACAAGGTGTTAATGTTGAAATAAAAGACATGACAATTGGAGATAAAAAGGATTTAAAAGATGTAGACTTCTTATATATTGGAAGTGGCACAGAACATAATATAAGTATAGCATTAGATGATTTAATGAAAGATAAAGATGAAATAGAAAAATATATAAAAGATAATAAATTATTATTATCAACAGGAAACTCAATCGAATTATTTGGAAATTATATAATTACAAATAAAAAGATACAAGCACTTGGAATTATAGATTGTGTTTGTATGAGACAAGAAAGAATAGTAAAAGATGTAAAAGTAAAAACTGATATAGTAGAAAGTAATATTATTGGTTTTGAAAATCATGATGGAAAGAATATTTCTACAAATGATGATATAGTTAATGAGGGATCATTCTATGGTACATATATAGTTGGACCTATATTAGTAAGAAATCCTGAGTTATGTTCCCTATTCGTTCATAAACTTATTGATAGTAAAGATCCAAACTTTGAATATAAAGATGAAGATTATGAATTTGAAAATGAAGCATACAAAAAAGCAGTTAGAATTATCTAACTGCTTTTTTTATTAAAGATTCTTGTTAAATATCTTAATATTATACTTTGTTCTAATATAAAAATATGCAACATTCACTACACTTAGTATAGTATCTTGAATCATTTTTATTCCCCTCTTTATTCATCTTCAAATAATTATAATAACCCCTTTGAAGATGCCGATTATTCTATCATAAAACTAAAAAAAATGCAAATTTTAAAAATTTGCATTTTATATACTTGTTACATTAACTTTAATTTTCTTATTATCTTTTAAATAAGAACTAGCTTGTAAAAGTGTTCTAATAGAATTAATAGTCTTACCATTCTTTCCTATTATACTTCCAGCTTCAGCTTCTGAAACAACTATTTCAATTGATATTTCATTTTCTTCAGTATCAAATGCTTTAACACTAACTGAATCAGCATCTTTAACTAAAGATTTAACAATTAATTCTGTTAATTCTACTATACTCATTATTTCACCTTCTTAGAATCAGCGAATTTCTTCATGATTCCAGCTTCTGATAATAAATTTCTAGCAGTATCAGTAGGAATAGCTCCAGTTCCTAGCCATTTTAAGATAGCTTCTTCATCTAATTTAGTTTCTCCATTTAATGGATTATGAGTTCCTAAATTTTCAATGAATTTTCCATCTCTTGGGCTTCTTGAATCAGCAGCTACTAATCTATAGAAAGGTTTCTTTTTAGCGCCCATTCTTTTTAATCTTATTTTAACAGCCATAATGTCCTCCTTTTTTAATACAACAATATATTACTACTAAAAAAAATAAATGTCAACCTATTTAGTTGACATTTATTAATTATTTTAAAGTACAAGTATAGCCTTGTTTTTCAAGAGCTTCTTTAGTAGCTGATGGTGAACCAGTTAAATCTGATTTTGACATTTTAGTAATATCAATACCAGAAGTTATAACCATTGATTTACCTTCTAAAGCTTGTTTACAATCTACTAGAGTATATTGACTCATAGCATTTTGAACTGTTTTACAATAATCTTGATTTGAAACTGTACTAATTAATGAATCTGAATATTTAGATAAATCCATAACATATTTCATAGACATTGAAGATACAGTATTTCCAGTGAAATTAGTTGTTAAGCTAACATCTACTATACTAACTTTTTGTGAACAAACTAATGTACTTGGTTTATTACCACATCCAGCTAATAAGAAAACTGCACCTAATACTAATACTAAAGATAAAACTTTCTTCATAAATAATCCTCCTTATTAATAGGATACCAAATATTGCATTTAATTACAATAAAAAAATAGTCAATTGACTATTTTTTATACTAATTATTCCTACATAAATTATTATAATAATCTTTCCAAGATAATGTAGTATTTATACTCTTTGGTTCTGAAGTATATAAACCATCAGCATTTTGACCATAAGTATACTCTGCCATATATGCATAATCATTTGATACTCCATACTTATTTATTAATTCATCAAATGAACTACTACAAATATTTTGTTGTTCTAAATAAGAATTACCTATATATTCACCATACCTATTATCATGTCTAGTAAATACAACTTTTAGATCACCATTTGTATCAATACTATAACTCTTTGTAATGAAACCAGCATCTGGTTCTAAAGCATCTAATACTTCATTACCTTGATAACTTAAATTATATGCTTCACCATTTTTATTAATTAGATATACATGTGCTCCTAAATCTGTTGAATATTCACGTGTTATTAATGTATTTCCAACAACAGATATTTTTGGTGTTTCATAATATGCATCAACTAATGCACCATTTACATATAGAGTATAAATTTTATATCCCCCATACTCATTTATATCATACTTAACATTAAATTTATCTTCTAAATTATATGTTATACTACTACAACTATCATCAATTACCATTGAATATTCATATCCTGTTTTTCCCCATGTTCCGGTACATTCTTTTTTAGTAGTATTATCAGTAGCATAACCAGCATCTAATAAACCAAATACTCTAAAGTATTCTTTTACTGTTAGACTTTGTTTTTCTGTAGAAATTTCCTTATTCTTTTTTTCATAATTATATAGTTTTATGTAATCAAAATCTTCAAGGTTACTATCAGTTAAATCTTGTTCTAATTGTTCTATTGAAGTATAGAAGTTATTTTCAATTTTAAATGCTATGTCTTGTTTTGCAGTACCAAAAGCACTCCTATTTGCAGTATCATAGTGAGCATAGAATAGAATTACTGGATTATCTAAGTTAGCATAAAGAATATTTGATATAGCAAATCCTTCGTTTTCTTTATCCTTATTAGAAAATACTTTAAATAATTCTTTACTATCATAATTATATAGATAATATTCTTCACTATCTGGATAACCATTATTATTAAAAATTAACATGTTATCAAAATAGTAAAAATCGAATGAATCAATTGGTTTCTTACCATCTAATAATACTGTTTCACCATTATTTAATTTGATTGTAACGTCAGTATCTAAAAGGAATGTACTATTCTTACTAGGTACTGCATTCAATTCAAATAGTTTTGTTTTATTATCATCATATACATTTACATTAAATTTAGTTTCTGTATAAACTTCAGTATCTTTCCATACAACTTGTTTATGGTACTCAGATAAGTCCTCAAAATCATCGTCAATTTCATCTTTGAAACTTGTGATTGTCAAATCAACTGTTTTTGTCTTATTAATTATATTAGGGAATACTGTTATAATTAATACGCCTACTCCCACTAATAAAAGCACTGCCGCTACCACTATGGCAATAATAATTGGTGTTTTATTCTTTTTTTGAATATTAACATTTGTTGGCCCTGAAACCACTTGATTAGCTTCAGTAAAAATTGGTTCTGATGATACTTCTACTTTTTCACCACAATTTGGGCAAAAAGCATCACCAGGTTTAATTTCTGAATTACATTTTTTACAATTCATAATATCTCTCCTTCTTATACTATAATTATATCTTAATAATTATGATTGAAAAGTTTCTGTATATCCAATTTACAATATTATACAAAAAACTAATGACTATATTGTCATTAGTTCTTCTTCTTTATCTTTTAATATATCTTCAACTATTTTATTATATTTGTTAATTAAATCTTGTACTTCTTGTTCTGCTCTTTTTTCTTCATCTTCAGATAGTTCTAATTTTTTGACATCACTTAAAGCATCTTGTCTAATATTTCTTAAAGCTACTTTTGCTTCTTCAGACATACCTTTGGCTTGTTTAACTAATTCTCTTCTTCTATCTTCAGTTAATTCTGGAATAGATATAAAAATCATATCTCCAGTATTATTAGGAGTTAAACCTAGATCTGCTTCATATATAGCTTTTTCAATATCACTTAAGCATGATTTATCATATGGTTTAATTTGTAATTTTCTAGCTTCTGGTACAGAAACATTAGCTATTTGATTAAGTGGAGTTTCTGCTCCATAATATAATACTTTAACAGGATCTAACATACTTGGGTTAGCTCTACCTGCTCTTATATTAGTTAATCTATCCTTTAAATTAGAAATTGTTTTTTCCATTGATTCTTCAGTCATTAATAAAATATCATCCATTTACATCATCCTTTCTAATAGTTGATACCTCGAAATAATTATATCATAATATATTATAAAAAAAAAGAGACATATGTCTCTTATTTCATTTGTTCCATAACTTCGCTAACGAAATCATCTTTTCTCTTTTCAATTCCTTCGCCAACTTCATATCTAATCATATCAACTAATTCACAGTTGTTATTTTTTAAATATGCTCCAACAGTTACATCAGGATTCTTAACAAATTCTTGTTCAGTTATAACTATATCTTTATAGAATTTATTAATTCTTCCAGCAACCATCTTTTCAGCTATTTCTTCAGGTTTTCCTTCATTCATAGCTTGTTCTTTAATTATTTTGCTTTCTTCTTCTATATCAGAAGCAGGAACTACATCTCTAGATACATATTTAGGATTCATAGCTGCTAAATGCATTGCTACATCTGCTGCTACTTCTTCACTATTTCCATTAATTAATGTTAATGAAGATATTTTTCCACCCATATGAATATATCTACCAAAAGATTGATCATCAGTTTTAGTTAAAACATTAAATCTTCTAAAACTAATTTTTTCTCCTATAGTAGCAGTCATATTAATAACATCATCTTTAATAGTTGTTCCATCTTCTTCTTTTAATGCTTCAGCTTCTTCCATAGTTTTAGCATCACCATTAATTAAAGTTTTGCAAAGTCTATCAATAAATGCAGAGAACTTTTCATTCTTAGCAACGAAATCTGTTTCACAGTTAACTTCAACGATAACTGCTTTATTTCCTTCAACTAAGATATTAGATAATCCTTCAGCAGCTATTCTATCTTGTTTCTTAGCAGCTTTAGAAATACCTTTTTCTCTTAACCATTTAATTGCTTCATCAATGTCTCCATTGTTTTCTTCTAATGCTTTTTTACAATCCATTAATCCAGCATTAGTCATATCTTTTAATTTTTTAATTAAACTTGCATCCATTTTTATTATCCCTTTCTATTATTTTAAAGCATCAATTAATTCTGCTTTTTTTAATTTAGTATATCCTTCGATACCTTTAGCTTTGGCCATTTCTTTTAATTCAGCTACTGTTTTAGTAGTTAAATCTTCTTTAACTTCTTTTTTAGTTTCTTTCTTAGCTGGTTTTTCTTCTTTAGTTTCTTCTTTCTTAGTTTCTTTTTTAGCTACTTTCTTTTCTTCTTTAACTTCTTCAACTTTTTCTTCTTTAGCAGCTTTTTTAGTTTCTTTAACTTCTTCTTTAGCTTCTACTGGAGCTTCAGCATTTTCATCTTCAGAAACATAATCAACCATATCTTTACCAGTTGCTTCTGCAATAGCATTAGCAAGTACACCAAATACTAAGTTAATAGCTCTTACTGCATCATCATTTCCTGGGATTGGATAATCTAAATCATCTGGATCTGCATTAGTATCAACTATACCAAATACTGGAATATTTAATTTGTGTGCTTCTCTAATAGCATTGTATTCTTTCTTTGGATCAACAATTACCATTGCATCTGGTAATTTTTTCATTTCTCTGATACCTTCAAAATATGTTAATAATTTATCATATTCCTTATTAATTTTTAGAACTTCTTTCTTAGGAAGAACTTCCATAGTACCATTTTCTCTCATCTTTTCGATTTGTTCTAGTCTAGAAATTCTCTTTCTAATTGTTCTAAAGTTAGTTAGTGTTCCACCTAACCATCTTTCAGTTACATAGTAACTATCTGTTCTAGTTGCTGCTTCTTTAGCTGCTTCTTGTGCTTGTTTCTTTGTTCCTACAAAGACAACCTTTCCACCATTTGCTGCAATATCTTTTAAAGCTGCATAAGCTTCTTCGATTTTTTCTGCAGTCTTATTTAAATCGATGATATAAATATCATCTCTTGAAGTATAGATATACTCCTTCATTTTTGGATTCCATCTCTTAGTTTGATGTCCGAAATGTACTCCAGCTTCTAATAAATAACTCATTGAAACTACTGACATAAAATTTTCCTCCTTTTGTTTCACTTCCAAATATCTCTTCTTTAATCCCCACCATAAAGGCACTAGGTTCATAAATCAATATTTGTGTCTTTTTTTAAAAAGCAAATATATTGTATCACAAGAATTATTAGTTTTCAATGTTTTTTCCTTATATTTACATAAAAAAAGAAGGTATTAAACCTTCTAATAATTTACTTTGATATTACCTGTATCTGTTTTAATATTTAATTCTATATCTGCTTTTCTATTACTATTATTTACTTTAGTATGTCCTACATCTGCTTTAGCATTAATATAAACATCATTTGTTTTTTTAATTTTAATGTTTCCTGTATCTGTTTTAATCTTAGAATCAGATTCTAAATATGCTTTTTCTATATTAATATTTCCTGTATCTGCTTCAAGTTTAAAGTTATTAACTTCATTTATTTTTATATTACCTGTATTAGTTTCAATAAATGCATATTTTACTTTTTCAATAGTAATATTACCTACATCTGCATCTGCTTCAATAGTATTAATAGATTTAATCTTAGTATTACCTACATCTGCAGATAATTTTAATGAAGCATTATCAAATTCATCAATATGAATATTGCCTACATCTGAAGTTATATTAAATTCACCAACAAAGTTAGCAGGTAATTCAATATATACTACTGGAGTAACAAAATTAAATATACCTATATGATTTTTTTCTCTTACTTGAATATCTAAGTTTGAACCTTCAAATTTTACTTCTTTTATTTTATTATTATCTGAATAAATTCTTACATGAGCAAATTCATCTTCACTATGTATAAATTTAATACTATATATATCTGCATCAACTTTTATATTATGAAGTTCTGTTTCATAGTTTTCTTCAAATATTAAATTAGTTGATTCCCCACTCATGAATTTTATATTATCAAAATTTAATTTACCATTCATGAATAGAATCATTACTGCTACTAATCCAACAATTAATAATCCAATTAATGTTAATAATGTAATTAATAAACCTTTATTCTTCATCTTCTACCTCTACTTCTTCTTTTTTACTATAACTAAATATTAATTTAACTGCAGTATTTAATAATCCCATAACTAAGAATATTACCCAAGTAATATACCAAGCACCAGTTAAGAATGAGATTACAAAATATGCTATTAAGCAAATAATGTCTAATATTTCACAAATTAATGTTACTTTTTCATTTTCTTTCTTTTGTACCTTTTCTTTTTTATCAGACTTATTAACTATAGCATTAAATATAATTAATCCTGTTGCTATAGCCACTGTAATTAGGAATAAGCATACTCCTATAATAGGTTGTGCAAATACTGCTGCAAATAATACTACAAATATTATAGATATAATATAAAGTGCTATAGATATAGAAAGTAATGCTGCAAATGATGTTTTCTTATCCTTTGTTTTCTCCTCTACATAGTTTTTCTTTCCTGTAAGTAATTCATCAGATGTAATTCCAAAATATTCACATAATGGAACTAACTTATCAAAGTCTGGAGTTGTTTGATCAAGTTCCCATTTACTAATAGTTTGTCTTGATACTCCAAGTATATCTGCAAGTTCTTCTTGAGATATATTTCTTTCTTTTCTTAAATTTAACAATCTTTCTCCAATTGTCATAATTTCACCTCTTTCGTGATTAATTATATTATATCATATCGGTTGCGTGCCACCAATTTTAGTTGGAAATTTGTCAACTGAAGTTAACATTTAATAAAAAAATGTAGGTTTTTACCTACATTTTTATTATTTTTCACATTTATATGTATTATATGTGTTATAGAAAATTATTAATGCTTCATCGTAATCATTTATGAATTCCATTTCCATGTTTAGATTCATATTATTACTAGTTGTTTGTTCTACACCATCTAATTTAAATCTTGTTACTGGTGCTTTGATATCAACAAATTCTCTATCAGTATATTCTTTATTCTTCTCATATTCTTTTTCATATGTCCAAGTTCCTGAATAGAAATTATTTGTTAGATCATCAGATGGTCCATATATGAATGTTCCATCATATTTTAAATTAAGTGTTGTTTCATCTTTATTTGTATAATCACTTGATGGATATGGTTTACATTTCCATTCACCATATGGTGAAGCATATTTGTAACTAATACCATAGTTATCATTATCATAGTCATAATCATAGTCATAATCAAGTGATCTAATAACTTCTGTAAAGAATGATGTGAATGCTAATGCAATAACTATCCAAATTATTTGAATAAAAATTCCTATAGCACTTGTAACTATACCTGCAATTTTATATCCACTCTTTTTAGAGCAAATAGATAAGATTAAACCTAATAGAGTTAATAGGAATGCAAATGGTCCTATTGCAAATGATAATACTAGACCAATAATTCCTAATACCATTCCAGCAATTGCTAATCCATTTCCAGTTTTAGTTTCAGCTTCTTTTTTAACTGGTACTACTTTTACTTCTTCTTTCTTTTCTACAGTTTTAACTTCTTTTTTAGCTGTAGTCTTTTTTTCTGCTGCTTTTACTTCTGTTCCGCAGTATTGACAAAATTTGTCTGTTTCTTTTATGGTTTTACCACATTTTGTACATTTCATATTTTTATTTCCTTTCTTTTTAATATTTTAACATATTTTATTATAATGATATAGGGTTAATATCAAATTCAACATGAATTTTACTATTATTCTCTGTTAATAACTTAACTTCATTTAATAAACTTATCATATGTTCTTTATCTTTATATTTAATTATTATTTCAAAATAATAAATATTATTTATTTTAGATAAAGAAGCTACTGAAGGACCAAGTACAGTTTCTTTATCTACTTTTCTTCTTAAATATTCTCCTATCTTATTAGCTTCTTTAATTGTATAATTAAAATCTCTTCCCCCTACTTTAACTAAAGATATAAAAGTAAATGGTGGATATATTAATTTCTTTCTAATAGCTATTTCTTCATTATAAAATTCTTCATAATTATGATTCTTAGACAACTTAATTGCATAATTATCAGGATTAAATGTTTGAATAATTACTTTTCCTTGTAAATTAGATCTACCTGCTCTTCCTGATACTTGGCTAAGTAAATCATATGTTCTTTCATTTGCCCTAAAATCAGGTAAATTAAGGATAGTATCAGCTTGTATTACTCCTACTAAGGTAACTAGTGGAAAATCTAATCCTTTAGCTATCATTTGGGTTCCTAAAAGGCAATCTGCTTCATGATTCATAAATTTCTCTATTATTTCTTTATGAGAACCTTTTTTACTAGTAGTATCCATATCCATTCTAAGTACTCTCATATTAGGAAATAACTTATGTAATTCTTCTTCTACTTTTTCTGTCCCATATCCCATTAACTTCATAGATTCTTTTTTACATTCAGGACATATATTAGAATTATTTTCTGCATATCCACAGTAATGACATCTATTCATATTACTAGTTTTATGATATGTAAGAGTTATATCACAATTAGGGCATTTTCTAACAGTACCACAGCTTTGACATGTTAAATAACTAGAGTATCCTCTTTTATTTAATAAAAGCATTATTTGTTCATTCTTATTTAATCTATCTTCAATATTAAGAAGTAATTCTTTAGAAAACATAGGATTATTTCTTTTAAATTCTTTAGACATATCTACTATATTTACTATTGGTAAACTAGCATCATTAGCTCTTTTTTCTAACTTAACTAAATCATAATAACCATGTTTAGCCCTAGCATAACTCTCAATTGTTGGAGTTGCAGAACCAAGTATTACTTTAGCATGATTATGTTTTCCTCTTAGGAATGCTACTTCTTTTGCATCATATCTTGGATTAGTTTCTTGTTTATATGTATCACTATGTTCTTCATCAATAATTATTATTCCAAGATTAGTAAAAGGAGCGAATATTGCAGATCTTGCTCCTACTACTATTTTTACTTCTTTACGTAGTATTTTCTTATATTCATCAAACTTTTCTCCATCAGAAAGTCCACTGTGTAAAATAGCTATATCTTCGTTAAAATGAGCTTTAAACCTAGCTATTATTTGAGGTGTTAAACTTATTTCAGGTACAAGCATAATTGCTTCTTTACCAAGCTTTAATTGGTCATCTATTAAAGTCATATAGATTTCGGTTTTACCGGATCCAGTTACTCCATTTAATACTATTATATCCTTGGTGGAGTTATTTATTTGATTATATGCTTCTTTTTGATATTCATTTAATTCATATACTTTTGAAGCAGTATATTCTTCTTTTAATCTATATTCTTCTACTTCATATTTTTCTATTAAGCCTTTATCTATTAATATTTTAATATTAGAACTAAGTCCTATAGTAGTCTTTTCATCTTTAATAAGTAATTTTTCTATTATTTCTTTTTGCTTAGTACTCTTACTAGTTTTAAGAAATTCATTTGCTTTAATTCTATCTATTATTCTTACATAAGATACTTTTTTATCTTTAATAGTTTCTTTAGCTTTAGCTTTATATCCTCTTGGAAGCATAGCTTGATATACAGAAACTAAATTACATACATTAGAATCACTTATTTCTTTACCTAATTCTAATAATTCTTTATTAAGTATTTCTTCTTTATCTATAACCTTAATTATATCTTTTAATTCATAATCAGGTTTAGTATCATGTATCTTAAGAATAAAACCCTCTAATGTTTGTTTACCGAAAGGAACTAATACTCTTTTACCTAATTTAATTTCTGATTCTAATTCTTTAGGTACACTATAAGAGAATGTCTTATCTTTTTTATTAATATTTATTTCTACTAAAACATCTATTATCATAATTAATTCCTTTCTATATATTTTTATCTATATTCTTCTGGTATATATTTATTATACTTTTCTTTATTAAATTCTAAATTTAATTTATCTAATAATACTTTATTATATTTATCAGTTTTTAGATTATATGATAAACTCCATAGAAGCCATGAATAATCATACCATTTATCTCCAAGCCCTAAATTATCTAAATCTATAAAACCTGCAAAATCATAATTTTCATCTACATAAATATTAGGTAAACATAAATCTCCATGAACAAAATCATTACCTATATTATCAGTAGATTTAAATGGGCAATTACTATTATCTAAACTTCTTAATACTTTAATGACTTTTACTAATACATCTATAAGTAATTCTGGATTATTAATAAATCTTTTATCTGTTAAACTATATCCTTTTAAATAAGTCATTAAACTATATGATTTATCTTTTTCTTCAAGAAATAATACACTTTTAATACTAGGTATATTACATTTATTTAAGAAATCCATTTTTTCTTTTTCTCTTAATATTCTTTCTTTATTATCTGATATTTTTAATACATATTTATCTTCAAAAATATATATAGTATCTCCACTTCTACCTTTAGTATCAATTTTATATTTAAGATTACCTACGATTTCTTTTATTTCTTTTGGAAAATCCATATTGATCACCTAATTTAATTATAACACAAAAAAATAAGGAATTATTAAATTCCTTATTTTTGAACGTTTCTTCTATTTGGAATAAACTTAGTTCTACTTCTTCCAGTTGGTTCATAACCATCTGGTTTTTCAGTAGCCCAAGTATATTCTTCAGAACTTGAAGTTGTACGAGTTTTATATTTATATAATGTTCTTGTTTCAATATTATAAGTATATTCTCCTAAAGCTTCTTTAGAATCAACCCATTTACCTAAACTAATATATGTTGTATTAGTTGTAGTCTTTTCTTCAGTAGTTAATTCATATCCTTCATCAGCATGCTTTTCAGTTATCCACTTAGTATCTTTAATATATCTTTCAGTTACTAAATGTTTATACTTATATTGAGTAACAGTTTGAATATTATATGTATATTCTCCTAAATCTGCTGTACTTTCTACCCATTTATTTAATGGTTCATAAGTAACAGATGTAGTTGTATCTTCATTACCTGTTTTTTCATAGCCTTCTGGAGCTACATTTGATTCACTCCACATAATGTCTATAACATATTTTTCAGGATTATTATATTTATATTTATATTGCATAACAGTTGTAATGTTATGTGTATATTCACCTAAATCTGCTTTATCAACAACCCATTTCATCATATTTTCATATGTAGTTGTTCTAAGTGTAGATTTATTAGCGAATGTATAACCTTCTGGAATTTCTGATAATGGTTCATCAGTCCAGATTGTATCTTCAATAAATTCTTCTACTTTTCTTACATTGTAGTTCCATTCAGTTTTAACTAGTGTATAACCTTTATCTAAGTATTCTTGTAAGTTAGTTACAACCTTAGTATCAGTTACTTTACCAGGTGTTGAATGTGGAACACAATATTCATATTGATATGTAGTAGCTTTTTTAGCTTTATAAACTCTATAGTAATATACATCTACTTTAGATCTACCACCACAGTTAATTGTACATGGAGTTGATTCCATACTTAAGAAATCATATTTATAATCACCATCATATGTAGGCATTGTAGAACCAATTGATTTATATGAACTATCAACTAGTACCCAGTCTACTACATCAGTTTTAGCATTAACTGGTGATGAATTATATTTTCTACTTGCAGTATCTTTTGGAACACTTGAATACCAATTATTATCTAATTGATAATTTGTACAAGTTATAGTTGGAGCATCAATTTCTTTAGTTACAGTATATCTAGTTTCTAATACTTTGATATCATCTGTTTCAGCTCTTTCAGCAGTTGTAAATCCTGTTTGAGTCCATGAAATCTTTTCACCAACTTTTACATATCTATATTTTTCTTCTTCTTTAACTATTTCTTTTTGACCAGTATAGATTTCTCTTTCTTGCCATTTTTTAACAGTTTCAGTTTCTTCTTTTGTATTAGTACTCCATTTTTCATCATATGTCCAGTTATCTCTGTAACCATATTTTATATACTCATACATTTTAGTACCAGATTCAATTTTCTTTTCACCAGTATATAATGTTCTAGTATCTACTAATACATCTTCTTCAGTTTGTTTTTCTTCTGTAGTCCAGTTTTTATCAGTTTCCCAATAACTATTTGTACCATATGCTACTTCTTTGTATAAAGTAGTATTAGTATCAACTTTCTTTTGACCAGTATATTCAGTTTTAGTATCAACTAATTTAATATCATCAGTTTCTTCTAACTTAGTTACTGTCCATTCACCAGTCTTCCATTGTTCATCTGATAATCTTTTAACGAACTCATATTCAGTTATATAAGTTCCATCTGGATTAGTTACTGTTATATTTCCATTATTATCAGTATTAGTTTTTACTTCTTCTTTTTTAGTTTCAGTACAACTAGCACCTTTACAGAAATCATAACATCCTATCTTTTCGATAATATACTTAGTTTCACCGTCACAAGTTAAAGATACCTTTAATTCGTATTCAGTATCACCTTTAGTAACTTTTACATATGACTTTTTAGTATCACATGCATTACCATCCTTATCAACAAATGGTAATAATAAATTTTGATCTAACATTTGTTGTAATGTCATCTTAGTTGAGCTACCAGTTTCACTAGGCATTCTTTCTACTGTATAGTAACTCTTAGCAGCATCTTTCATTGCATTAAGATTGTTGCTAAATACACCATCATAGAATGCAGTTAAATTTGGTATAGGTAATAATTTTATTAATAGAAATACGAAAATTGCTATTAATAATAACTTAACTAATAAATCTCTAATAAAAGTAGAATTATTATTGTTGTTCTTCATATAAAAATCCCCCTTCTTTTTAAATGAATGCTGCTTATTCTAACACAATAGGAAGTAAATGTCAAATCTTAACACCTATTTTTATTATATATATAATAAATATATAAAAAAACGAGTATTTTTACTCGTTTTTCTTTAATTCTACTATAGTTTGGCCTATATTTAAGTCTAAATAATAATTATCAATTCTTTTATCTCTTCTAAGATACTCATGAATAGCATTTTTTAAAATATTACCGCCTTTTCCATGAATAATAACTATCTTATAATTTCTTAATTTTATATTATCTTTTATAAAATCATCCACTAAAACTAAAGCGCTATCTACATATTCTCCATGTAAATCTAAATGTGGAAGATTTACTATAAAAGGATCTTCATATCTATTCATATTTATCCTTTAAATAATTAGATTCTTTAGCTAATCCTGGCATAGTCATAACATTACCCATATAAAGTACTATATACCCTGCTCCACTAAATACTTTAGCATCAGTAATAGTCATAGTATAATCCTTAGGGAAATTAAGTAACTTTTCATTATCACTAATAGAATAAGGAGTCTTACATACACATATTGGTAATCCTTTATTATTCTCATTTAATAATTCAAGTTTAGCTTTAACTTCATCAGAATATACTATTTCCTTAGCATAGAACATATCTTTAATCTTATCTATCTTAGTAAATAAATCATCATTTAAATCATATATTTCATAATGTTTAGTATTATTTGGCATCTTTATTATTTCATTTGCTAAATCTAAGCATCCATCTTCACCATACTCAAACATAGTAGATAAACATACCTTTAAGTTATATTTATCTCCTAGAGTTTTTATGATATTGATATCATCTTCGGTATCATCATTAAATTTATTAATAGATATAATTAAATTGCTAGTAAACTTAGACATATTTAATATATGATATTCTAAGTTTTTAATACCTTCATTTAAATCACCATTACCATGATATTTAAGTGCTCTTATAGTACAATTAAGTACTATTACATCTGGATATAGATTACCTTTTCTGCATAACATATCTAAGAATTTCATAGCACCTGTATCAGAACCAAATCCAGCTTCAGTAATACAGTAATCACTTAGACTAAGACCTAGTTTAATAGATTTAATACTACTTGATCCATAAGATATATTCGCAAATGGTCCAGTATGAACAATTACTGGATTATTATATAAAGTAGATACTATATTAGGTTTAAATGCATCTTCAAGCACATATAATAAAGAATCTACTAGTTTTAAATCTTTTACATATATCTCTTTATTATCTTTAGTATATCCTACTAATATATTACCTAGATTATATCTTAAATCTTCTATTGTTTCAGATAAACCTACTACACTCATCATTTCTGATGCTGTAGTTATCATAAATGATGTTTCTTTTCCATTAATCATTACATGTCTTAGACTTCTATCATTAACATCTAAACATCTATTAAATACTACTCTATCAATACCTAATTCATTTCCTTGATAAATACTATTATCTATTACTGCTGCTATTAAATTATTAGCATATGTAATAGCATGAAAATCTCCAGTAAAGTTAAGATTAATCTTCTTTTCAGGTACTATTAATGCTTTCCCTCCACCAACAGCACCACCTTTTTTGCCAAATACTGGTCCCATAGATGGTTCTCTTAAACTAGCTATAGCATTAACACCTATTTTATTAAGTGAATCAACTAGTCCAATACTAGTAGTAGTCTTTCCTTCTCCATATGGAGTAGGATTAATACTAGTAACTAAAACTAATTTGCCTTTTGGTTTTTCTCCCTTGTAATCAATTTTAGCCATGTATTTACCATATAGTTCATAATCATTAATATTTAACTTTTCAAGTATTTTAGTAATTTCTATCATTTCGATCACCAATTTCATTATACTACAAATAATAAAAAAAAGAACTCTTTATTTGAGTTCTAGAAATTCATATCAAGTAATTCTATTAAAGAAGTAATCTCTGTATACTTACCATTTTCTAAGTCTTTAACAAATTTAACTGCTATTCCCCCTGATTCTTGCCATTCTTTTAAATTACCAGAGAAATCATCTACAAGTATAGCACCTTTAGTTTGTGTCATCATAGTTTTAGAACATGCTTTAGGCACCGGAATAATAGTTAAATCATTAAACAAACCATTTATAAATTCTATTTTAGCTTTAGCTTCTCTTAATGAATTAACATGAGTTAATATATTAATATTAAATTTTTTAGAATCTTTTAATTTCTTAATATTATTAATACTATCATTTAAAGCAGGACTTTCATCTATTAAAGCTTCCCAATCTATTTTTGAATAAAGAAGTCCTACTTCTTTAGTTTGTGTTTTAACATCTAGATTAAGCTTTCTTGCTAAATCATATACTGGAGTTATAGTATCTAATATAACTCCATCAAAGTCTATATATAAATTCTTCATAAATTAACCTCCTTTAATATTTCCCAATCAGGTAAATATTTAAATTCCATTTCTTCTTTAGTAACTGGATGTATAAATTTAAGTTTATATGCAAATAATGCTATTTGTGCTTTTTCTCCTAAACCATATCTTTGATCACCATACAAAGGGAATCCTCTATTTGACATTTGTAATCTTATTTGATGATGTCTACCTGTCATAAGATCTACATCTACTAAACTTAAATCTTTATCTTTATCATAATATAAAGTTTTATATATCAATTTACTTTCTTTACCATTTTCTAAATCTATATAAGAATTATTAGTTTTTTCATCTTTACTAATTTTATCTACTAATAATTCTTTATCTAGTGTTTTACCATGTACTATTGCTAAATAATTCTTATGAAGTGCTCCTATTCTAACAAGTTCACTTAGTCTTGAAGCAGCTTTAGAAGTCTTAGCAAATACCATTACTCCACCAACTGGTCTATCTAGCCTATGTACAAGTCCAAGATATACATTACCAGGTTTATTATATTTTTCTTTTAAATATTCTTTAATTATAGTAAGCATATCTTTATCATTAGTATCATCTCCTTGAGATAATACATTAAATGGTTTTACTACTACTATTATATGATTATCTTCATACAATATGTTTAAATCTTTCATGGTCCACCTCGAAATGTTGATAGTCTTTAGTAGTGTCCCAATCTCCACCCCATTCAAAACCACTTTCATTGAATAGTCTATAAGCTAGGTCACTATGAACTATAACATGTTTCTTTCCATCTTCTCTATGTGTTAGATATTCTATTTCTTCAGGTGTTAAATTACTATAATCATATTTACCATTTCTAAATGGTAGATATGGATTTTCTCTAGGATTGATATCTATTGCATAACCACTAGAATGATTAGATAATCTATCAGTACCATATATCTTTCTATAAAAGAAAGCATATGAATTATTATCTGCGATAGATCTAGTATCTACTACATTTCTATCATCATCATCAGATTCAAAATAATCATCTACTAATTTAAAACTTTTAACTTGATATCTTGCTTCAAATAGTCTTCCTAGCATTGATAAAACTACATCTTTTATTCTTTTATTAACAATCATTTCTCCTACTCTTACTTTATCTTCATAATCATAATGTAAGAATTTAAGATATGATAAATCTTCTAACTTAATAAAATCATTTGGTACATAAGATTTATTAATTATTCTATTATATACGTCATCTCCAACTACTATTTCTGATGATGTACATATAAAACTACTAGAATCATATAAGTCTCCTGCTTTATATTTTTCCATATTATTCCTTCTCCCATCTTCCATATATTCCACAAGGTAAATTCATTTTACTATTTTGCATAGGTAAACCTACTTCTCCATGTTGAATTATACCTTTATCTCCAAAATTAAGTAATAGTATATTTCTTAATACTTCAGAACTAATACCTGTAGTATAAGAATTAATTAAGAAGAATAATGGATCATCACTTAATACCTGCATACATAATTTTACTAAGTCATAAAGATTTTCTTCAAATCTCCATACTTCTTTATTAGCTCCTCTTCCAAATGAAGGAGGATCCATTATAATTGCATCATATTTATGACCTCTTCTAATTTCTCTTTCAACAAACTTAACTACATCATCTACTATAAATCTAACATACTTATCTTCAAGTCCTGATGATTTAATATTTTCTTTAGCTACATCAACCATACCTCTTGAAGCATCAACATGTACTACATCAGCACCTGCATAAGCACAAGCAACAGTAGCGCCTCCAGTATATGCAAATAAATTTAATACATTTATTTTTCTTCCAGAATTTTTAATTTTATTTATCATAAAATTCCAGTTATACGCTTGTTCTGGAAATAAACCTGTATGTTTAAATCCCATTAATTTAAGATTAAATGTTAAATCTTTACAATGTATTTGCCATTCATCTTTAATATTATGTTTCTTTTCCCAAGCTCCTCCACCAGTAGAACTTCTATGATATACTGCATCTGCTTTCTTCCATAGTTCTGGGAAAGTTTCATCTTTCCATATTACTTGTGGATCTGGTCTTCTAAGAATTACTCCATTCCAATCTTCTAATTTTTCTCCATGAGCCATATCTAATATCTTATATTCATCAAACTCATCAAAAATTTTTAAAGTACTCATCTCGATCACCTAGATAAATTATATCATAAATTATAAAAAAAGAAACTTTTCAAAGTTTCTTTTATTTTATCAACTTTTTAAATGATGTAGGCATTTCAGTTCTAAATACTCTCTTCTTATTATCTCTTGGATCAATTAATTCTATCTTATATTGATGAAGAGCCATTCTCTTAATTAGAGATTTACCATCTCCATATTTCTTATCTCCTACTATTGGATTACCTAAATCTTTAAAACTCACTCTTATTTGATTCTTTCTACCTGTTCTTATATTTATATCAAGTAAAGAATAATCTTTATTTTCTTTTAATACTTTATATTCTGTAACAGATAATTTACCTTCTTTTTTATTATTAGTAGAATATACCATAAATGTTTTATCATTCTCTACTAAATAGTTTTTAATAGTACCTTCTTTTTCTTTTAGATTACCATTAACTACTGCATAATATTTTCTCATCTTAACTATACTGTCCCAATTATTTTGGAACATGTTCTTAGTTTTTTGATTTTTAGCAAATATAACTACTCCACTAGTATCTTTATCTAATCTATGAATAACAAATACTTTATTATTCTTATTTTTACTCTTTAAATAATCTGATACAAAGTGATATAAAGTATATTCTTTTTCATCTTTAGTAGCTATTGAAAGAAGTCCATATGGCTTATTAATAACTATTAAATCTTCATCTTCATATATTATATTTAAATTGCTTTTTATTTTAGATACTTTAATCTTTGTTTCTCTTATCTCTATTTTATCTGTTTTATGTACTAAATAGTCATATCTAGTTTGAATATTATTATTTACTAATACCATTTCTTTAGATAAGAAAGATTTAATATTATTCTTAGAATATTTAGTTAAATTATTTCTTAAAACATTAATTAATATATCTTCTTCCTGACTAATAAATTCCATATTATCTCCTTTCTTAAAATAAGTTAAGATATCTTAACTTATTTATTTAAATAATTTATTACTATTTCCTTTTCACTAAAAGGAACTTTTTTATCTCCTACTATTTGATATGTTTCATGACCTTTACCTGCAAGTAAAACCAAATCATCTTTCTTTGCCATATCAAGTGCATATTCAACTGCTTTCTTTCTATCAGTAATAATAATATATTGATCTGTAACTTCTTTTACTCCCTTTTCTATTTCTTTAGCAATTTGCATTGGATCATCATATTTAGGATTATCTGATGATATTATTGTAAAGTCTGCTAAAGTACCAGATATTTTACCCATTTTAGGTCTTTTTCTAGCATCTCTATCTCCAGGAGCACCAAATACACATATTATTCTTCCTTTAGTATAAGATTTAACTGCTCTTAATATATTATCTAAACTATCTTCTGAATGAGCATAATCTATCATTACTGTTAAACCTTTATCATTGTTTACAAGTTCACTTCTTCCAGGAACTCTAACTTCTTTTAAACCATCTAATATATATTTAGTATCTATATTTAATTCTTCACAAATAGAAATAGCACCTAAAGCATTATATACAGTAAATTCTCCAGGTATACTTATTTTTACTAATTCTTCTTTACCATTTATATTAACATTAAATGTAGTTAATTCATTTGTAATATTTATATTAGATGCTCTTTTATCAGAATCATTTTTAATACTATATGTCTTAAATTTACAATTAGGTTTTAAATCAATTAATTCTCTACCTTTTATATCATCAACATTAACTATACCTTTATTTGTCATATCAAATAAACCTGCTTTACATTCAAAGTATTCTTCCATATTAGCATGTTCATGTGGAGAAATATGATCTTCTGATAAATTAGTGAATAAACCTAAATAGAAATTACAACCATCTACTCTACCAAGTTTTATACTTTGAGAAGATACTTCCATAATTGCATATTCACATTTTTCATCAACCATTTTTCTAAACATTTCTTGTAATTCTAAAGCTTCAGGAGTAGTTCTTCCAGAATCTGTTCTATCAGAACCTAACATTTCATCTCCTATATAGCACGCTACTGTACCAATTAAGCCTACTTTTTTACCAGAATCTTCTAATATCTTCTTTACCATGAAACTAGTTGTAGTTTTACCTTTAGTACCAGTAATACCTATTAATTTTATTTCTTTAGTAGGATTATCATAGAAGTTACATGCTAATTTACCCATAATACTTCTAGTATCTTTTGCAGTTAAAACTTCTACATCTAAATCTTTAAATTCATCATATCTATTTTCATCTATTAATATTGCACTAGCTCCATTACTAATTGCACTAGATATAAATTTATGTCCATCTTTTTCAAATCCATTAATAGCAATAAACATATAATCTTTTTCTACTTTTCTTGAATCAAATGTTATATGTTTAATATCTATATCGTTAGTTACTTTAACATCTGTTTCTTTAAATATTTTGCTTAATAACATAAAAATATCTCCTTTTTAGTACTATTCATTATATATAATTATACCATAAATAGCAATATATAAATAATAAAAATAATTAGAGTTTAAAATACTCTAATTATTTTAATTTAATATTAACTTTAGGAGTTTCATTCTCTTCATATATTGGTAAAGAATCAAATGAAATACCAAACATATTTCTTCCTGCTCTATCAGGGTTTTCTTTACTTTTAATTCTAGTATTTGAGAAATAAGTAGTATCTTTAATAGTATTATCTTTATTAAAATAAATATTCTTTTCTAATAAGCCACTTTCTATTAACTGATCATATATCTTATCTCCATATTTAACCATATAGTTTCCATCATCAAGTTTAACTACATAATCTCCCCATATTTCTGGATTCTTTTCTGCATATGGTGGTACTTTATCCCAAATCATTCCTTCATTTGCAAATGCAGACACAAATACTATTACATCATCCATATTAGAATGAAAATGGTCTCTCATATATTCAGCCATACTACCAATAACATTCTTAGTAGTATGTAATATTCCAGAATGTGATATACCTATTACATCATTCTTTTTATCATACATTCTAATTACTGCGCAATCCGCTGCAGGAAATACAAGAGCAACACTTCTACCTGTAGACTCTACTACATTGAAATGTGTTTCTCTAGTCATAAATAATGCATCATAATTTTGTATTTCATTCCATATAGAACCCTGTGTATGTGCTATCATTCCTTTGTAATGTTGTAGTATTTCTTTATAAGTAAGTTCATGGCATACTTCTACTGGTTCTTCTGGTTGATCAGGCATCATTATTTCATCTATACCAACTTTTTTAACATTCTCTATTAATTCCTTTGTTACATATGAAGTGCTTCTCAAATGCTCAGGATAATAATTTTTGACAGTATTCCATGTATATACATATTTATCAGTTAAAGAATCTTTCTTTAAAGTAAAGGGTATTACTCCTAATGTCTCTAATTCATTTAATCCATATTCAAATTCTTTTATATCTTTAGTCATAACTCCTCCACATTTTTTCATAGTATATGCTTTAACTATGAAAATGTCAATTTCTAATTAAACTCTTCAGTAAAATTACCATTTATAAATATAGGTATTTCTTTATTATCTTTTGTTATACCTACTATATTTAAATCTTTAGTACCTATCATAAAATCTACATGAGAATCACATTTATTTAAATGATATTCATTAAATAAAGTCTCTTTATCTATATTAGGGCCATTCTTTACACATTCTGGGAATGAATCTCCAAGTGCAATGTGACATGCAGCATTTTCATCAAATAAAGTTTCTAAGAATACTAGATTATTATTTGATATAGGAGAATCATATGGTACTAATGCTACTTCTCCTAAATAATTTGAGTTTTCACAAAGATTAATCATTTCTTTTAATACTTCTTCCCCTTTTTCAGCATGGAAATCTATTACTTTTCCATCTTTAAAACTAACATTAAAATTATCAATTATATTATCTTGATAAGATAAAGGTTTAGAAGAATATACTATTCCTTCAACACTAGTATAATCTGGAGAAGTAAATACTTCTTCAGTAGGAAAATTAACTAATACTCTTTTTCCATTAGATAATTTTTGATAACCTGATTCCCATATACAATCTTTTGGTAAATTCACTTTAAAATCAGTTCCATTAGAACTAGAATATTTTAATGTTTTAAAATCATAATCAGTTAATTTTTTTGCTCTTATTCTAAGTAATTCATTTTTATCATCCCATATTTTAACAGGATCTTCTTTATCTATATTACATACTTTAAATATTTGATTCCATAACTCATCAGTAGTCATATTTAAAGCTTTAGCCCAGTCATCAGTAGGCACTGCTGCTATACACCAAGCAAGTATAGATTTATCTCTATAATCATCAAATACTTTTCTAGTACTTAATGCATATTTAGTCATCTCAGATAATTTTTTAGAATCTATATCTTTCATTAATCCTGGAGTTTCTGATGTAAGCATTAAAAATGCTGCTTCTTTTTTAGCATATACATCCCACATTTCTTTATTCCAATATGGTAATTTTTTTAATTCTGCTACTTCTAAAGTTTTAAGTAAATCATGTTTTTTATACGGATCAGATTTATCATAATAAATATCACTTACTCCAAGTTCATGTGCTATATTAGTTATTATATCTACAAAGTCTTGTCTCTCTATATTATAAGCAATAAATAATGGTTGATCCTTCTCTACTTTTAAACAAGACTCTAATATTACTCTTGCATATTTCTCTTTCATTTAACCCTCCTTAGACTTCTTAAATAATCTTTATGTTCATCAGTTACGCGATAACTCTCAACTGATTTTTGTATAGTTTTATTATGAACCCATATATCTAACTTATTATTTTCAATATATGGTATAGTACTTTCATATTGTTTAGCAAGTGCTGTAGCAAAAAACCATGCTATCATCATATTAACATAATATTCATTTGATTTAATATTAGACACTAATTCTAAATATTCTGGTTTAAAATCCTTATCTAAATAATTTCTCATAAGCATACCTATACCAAATCTAATAGTATATGTATTTTTTGATTTGATCCATTTTTTTATTTCTTTTAATACTTTTTCTTTATTTACATTTTTATTAAATACTTTTGGTGATTGTTGATCACAAGTTGCCCAGTTATCTATATATGGTAAAAACTTATTAAAACAATCTAGACATTCATCATAATCTTTTATACCTGAAATTATAAATGCATGTAACTGATTTTCATCAAAATATTTATGTGGTAAATCTTCAATAAAAGATTTATAATCTCCCTTTAATAATTCTTTAGCTAATCTTCTTAAATCTGGAGTTCTTACTCCAATTATTGTATCTGGATTAACTGTAGGAATTATTTTAATTTGCATATCTCTATATTTTTTATCTTGTAATTCAAATAATCTATCTTGTATCATAATCTCTCCTAAAACAATTATATCATAGAAAAACTAGGATTTATCCTAGTTTATTCTTTTCTTCATATATAGTCCTACTAATGTTAAACCTACAATACTTATTCCAAGTAATACTATACTCTTTATAATTCCATCATATGTTTTTGGACTAGTAACATTACTTCCAGTTAACATATATGTACTTAAATGTGGAATAGTTCCTACCAAATAATCACCATCTACAGTTAAGTTATTAACTTCACCTACAGTAAAATCATTCTTTAGATATAATAATTTAAATGTATTATAGTTTTTCATATCATCAGTAATTTTTATTTTTACTTTAAATGGTCCTTCATGAAGTGATGTTGTATCTCCTGTAACATTATTATCTTCATATACTTCTATTTCATATAGTTTTAATAATGTTCCATATGGTTTTGCTATTTCATTTAATAATGCCATCATTTCATTATATGTTTCCTCAGTTAAAGTTTCATCCATTGCCATTATTTCTTCTTTACTTAAAGAAAGTATATCAAACATTGTTAATTTATAATTATGACCTTTTTCATCAGTAAATGAAATAGAGTTTCCATTTTCATCAGTTACTGTATAATCTTTTAAGTCATCATTATTTATCCATCTGGCATATAAAGTTAAGTCTCTATCTACTAAAGATTCGAAATTATATGAATAATTTAATTCTGGTTCAATATACCATCCACCAAATGTATAACCGTCCTTTGTTGGTGCTGCTGGTCTTTCTAATTCTTTTCCATCTTCTACTTCGACAGATTTTACTTCTGATCCACCATTAGTATCAAATTCTACTTTATGTTTACGAGCTATAACTTCTCCTTTAGTAGCTATTGCATAATTTGAGAATGAATCTGTATTAAATACAATTGCATTTTGATTTTCAATATATTCCGTTTCAATTATTTCATATTTTCCATCATGTGTTTCATGGACAACAACTACATCTTGACCATTAACATTATCATCTAATTGTAAACTAATTTCTGCTTTATTATCTAATTCTTCTACTTTAGTATCCCAACTTTGTGTTTCACTACCTTTATATACTGTATTAAATAAAGACATATCTAAATAATTCTTTACTTCATATCCATCAGCTGCTTTTTCAAAATTACTAATTTGTTCATTAGATAATTCTACATCTTTTACATCTAATCTAGCAGTTCCAATAGACATAGATCTTTCGTTACCTAAAGTAATAGCTCCTGCAGTTACTTTACTAGATCTTGTATTAACTTTATCATCAACTTTAGCTATTTCTGCTTGTAAGTGGAATGGTCCACTCTTAACTTCAAATGTATATGTTCCTATTTCTTCTTGTGGTTCAAATGGAGTACCATTTAATCCAAAATTTACTAATTGGTATCCTGAATCAGGAATAATTTTTACTGTTAACATTGTTCCTTTAGGAAATTGTGCTTCACCACAACCTTCTCTATCATCAGTATAACTATCTTTTCTTGGAGCATCTCTCCAGATATAAACACCACCTAAAGCATTTACTTGTTCTGGGGTTGTATATGTATGTCCATTATATTCTGCTTTTACAAATGTTAGAGTTCCGTGTAATATTTTATCATCTGGTCCTGTATACCCTTCTGGATTATAGTCCCATAAAAAGTTACTCATAAATTCTTCATCAGAATTTGGATATCTAGCTTCAATTGCTATATCATAATGACTAGCTTTAGTTATACCATTTACTGGTATTTCTAATGTATGATCAACATAACAATCCTCTAATTCTTCAGCTGTTTTTGGTAAATTTGTTATTTCTGTTCCATTAATTGTTAGTCCTGTCATTAATGTTCCAGGAGCCATACTAAATACAAAGTCTACTGTATCTCCAGTTGCATCATAACTAATAGTATCCCCAGTTATAGTAAGCGCTGTCTTTTCAGTTATTTGTTGACCTGTTTCTGGGTCTAATATAGGAATTGGTTGATTATTATCACCCATTATTGGATTTCCTTGATAATCCCTTTCAACTGCAGGTTCCTCAGTATATTGCATCTTAGATTCATTTGCTTTATATTTAAGACCATTTATTCTAAATGATATACCGTGATCATATCCACCACCTGATGTATATTCAATAGAGCCATTAATTTTATAGTTTAATGATGCAGTACTATTTCCGTGATAAGTACTAGTGTCATCACTAATTTCTGGCACAGCATGTACTTTGCCAAATGGTATAAATGGTATAATAACAAATAATAAAAGTGTTATTGTTCCAACTACCGATAAGAATTTTTTAGATATTTTATTCATATATCCTCCTTTAGAATACACTTCTCTATTCTATTATCATTATAACATACTATTTACTGTTTCAATAAAAAAAGATGTCACTAGACATCTTTTCTTTTTACTTTGCATAATCCTATAGTAATTAAACCAATAGTACTAACTATAAATAATAATGTACTTTCCATAATACCATCATATGTTTTTGGATTAATTGGTACAGGAACATATTTTTTATATGTAACTTTTATTGTTACATCACTATCTGGCATCATAAATTTATTCCCATTTACATTTATTAAATTGCCATTAACATCTTTTATTTCAATAACTGTTTCATATCCTTTTTTGTTTTTTACAGTAAAATCTACTGTAGACTTATAAGGATATCTATCATTATCTATTGTTATGTTATTAGTACTATCAGAATCAATAATTACATTATGTATCTTAGTAACTTCATATAAATTATCTGCTAGTTTAACTACTCCATATCCATCTTGTACATAAATAACTGGATCATAAGTATAAATTCCTCCAGTTATTAATTGATTAATTGTCTGTGGATTTTCTGCATCAATTACAGTTGTTCCTGTTGATACAAAATTACCATTTGCTATTGTTATTTTTACTTTATCAATTGCATCATCTGGGTTACCTAATGGATTAGCTTCACATATTGGTACTAATCCTTTTAAATTACCACCATTGATATAAACATTTATTGGTAATTGAGTAGAATGTTGTGTTACTGCAAGTGCTGATCCTTTTGATGTAGTACCATTATAGTTTGGTCCTACTGAATATGTATCACTTGTTGCAGTAATATTACCACCATTGATATATAAATCACTTGCTCTTATTTCAACACCTGTTGGTCCTGAAATATTACCACCATTAATAATAGTAGTACTATTTCTTTGTGGTAAGTACATACCTACACCTTCAGTAGCATTTATATCTCCACCATTAATAGTAATATTAGCATTACCACTATGTTCATTACCATTACCAGAAATTCCCATATCATAGCCTTTAATTGTTCCACCATTTACTTCAAGTGTAGTGTTTTCAAACATAGCAATACCTGCAGTATGAGTATTTAATCCTTCAATTGTTCCACCATTAATTGTTGCAGAACAATTTCCATATAGATTAACTGTTTGATCATTTACTGCATCTGATTTAACAAGTCCACCGTTCATAGTAAATGTTGAGTTTTCATATACTTGAATTGCACGACCATTACTAGAATAAACAGTTCCTGATTCCATGATTAAATTCTTTTGGTTATATATTACATTACCATTTTCAGTAGCAGTACCTTGTACTGTACCTCCATCTATTATAGTTGTTTCATAGTTTCTTATTGCACCATAAGCTCCAAGACCTTCAATTGTTCCACTCTTATGAATTAACTTTCCATTTAATGAACTATCTGGATATCCAACTAAAACAGTAAAATCTGCATTAGAAGTTATCTTACCTGCTTTTGAATCAGTTGAATCTATTACAGTTACTTCTTCAGCAATTCTAAGTACTTTATTTCTTAAAGATAAAGTATGTCCATTTAAATCAAATGTTGCTGCTTTATTCATAAGTAATGATGAACCAACCATTACATCTCTTTCTAATTTTATATTACCACCAGTTGCAAATGCATCTTGTATTGACATTAATACACCATCAACTGAAGCAGCAGTATTAGGATCTACATAAGTCCAATGTGCATAATATGTTGCATCACCAGTTGGCACAGTATCTTCAGTTAATTTATCCCCACCAGTTGGCAAACTATACCATCCGTCAAAAGTATAATCAATTCTTAATGCTGTTGGTAATTCTCCAATTGTATTTCCTGTATATACCTTTTTATAACTTACATCTGTTTCTCCACCAGTTGGATCAAATTTTATTATTGATCTAATAGAAGTATTTACTTCTAAGTATAGTGTTGAATATCCACTAATAGTCTCTATTTTTTTTGTACTATCTTCTTCTATTCCTTCTGCTTTAGCAGCATTAGTATCGTTTTTATAACTTGGACTAAAACCTGTCTTAGTTACTTCTCCTGTTGCGTATGTTTCTCCTCTTACAACACCATCATAGAAATTATATGGTGTATAAGCAATTATTCCATATTTTTTACCAGTTATAATTGGTGTTGAATCATTAAATTCATCATCTTTAGTACCTATATCTATAGAACCGTTCTCATTATATATTGCATATGAATTAGTAGCGATTATTTCTCCACCTGTAATTATAATTTTACCATCATTTAAATTATGTACAGTTGCTCTTATTGAAGTTGATGCTTCTAATTTTGCAGTACCACCAATATAAACAGTTCCACCATTATTATAAACAACTTGTTTTGTATCAGTAGCTTTATATAATCCATCATTTATAATAAGAGTTCCACCCTTATAAACATTAATCATACCTTCAGTTGCATTTGATGTAACTGTACCATTTGTAATTGTTAACTTTCCTTTTGTTTCAATCACAGTTTTTTTCTTACCATTATTATTTAATGTATGGTTATTTAAATCTAATATAATACTTGTTCCATTAGGAATAGTTACATTTTCAGTTAAATCAGTTAATAAAGTTATTCTAGTATTAGCAGTAGTTGCATGTTCAATTGCTTCTGTTAAAGATTCATAAGTAGTATCTCCTATCTTAGCAACATCTATAGCAAATACCTTAGTAGGCATAATAAGAAACACAAAGATTAATAAATATAAAAATATTTTCTTTTTCATACTACACCTTCCTTTACTATTTTTATTACATATTAATATTATCACAAATTACTATTCATATCAATTGTTTTCCACAGGTAAAAATATTTTTTATTGCTTTTGTAAATTAAATATTTCTATTTCTTCCGGATATATTTTGTAGAAAAAATTTCTGATTTTTTTATTAGGCATTGTTGTTTTAGAAAATTTACTTATTCCTCCAGAGATTAAAATAGTAGTATTTTCATCTTTAACTAATCCATATGAATATTTAGGAAAAATTTTCTTATATGGAGCGACTAATCCTCTTCCAAATTTCTTTCTAAATATTCTAGGAACTAATCCTGAATGCATATGTCCACATAATATTAAGTCATACTCTTTTAATACTTCAAATTCTTTTGATATAGATTTTTTATCAATTATATTGATTGGAGTATGTAGTAATAATATATTATATTTTTTATGATCTACTTTACCAAGTAATTTTATATATTTCTTTAAAGATTCTTTTTTCTCATTATCCCAATAGTATTCTATTGGTAAGTTAAGTGCACTAATATCTATATCTTTTAATGACCACTTATTAAATGTAGCATTATTGTTTGGAAAACTAGATACATTTACTATATCTCCTAATTCTTTCCAATATTTTGAATCATCTATTTTTAATTCTCTTTGAACATGATTAATTTTCTTATAATATATTAATTCATGATTCCCTAATCCAATATATATTTTAACTTTTTTAGATAATTCTTTTAACATATCTTTTATTATTTCTTTTTCTTCATAATCTTTAGCACTATTTAATAAATCTCCGCCAATTAAAAGAATATCTATATCTTTTATATTATTAAAAATAGATTTTAATTTATCTATATCGCTATGAATATCACTTATATAACACATTTTTATATCTTTAGATATTTTAGAATTATTAATATTATATTTCATGTTAACCTCAATCATAACAATTATAACATAAAAAAAGATATCTAATTGATATCTTATTTTATATTATTTAATATTTCTTCTACTTCTTTAGTAGTTAAATCTATATCCCAATTTATAAATCCTATTTCAGGTCTTATACCATCTTTTTTATGGAAATCAGATCCTATAGTCATAAACTTATTATTTTTAATAGCAAATTCTTTCCATTTAGCTACTTCATCTACTCTATTATTATATCTATCCACATAATGATAATATGCTTCTATTCCATCAGGATTCATATCATCTACTATTTTTTGTACATCTTCTATTTCTAAATTATTTTCATATTTATATCCAACTGGATGAGCTAAAACTGCTTTACCTCCAGCTTTTCTTATTACTTCTGCTGCTTCTTTAGGTGTAATTGTATTTTTCTTAACATATGCTGGGCATCCTTCGTTCATAATAGTTTCTATGAATTCTCCCATATTAGGAATATGTCCAAATGTCTTAAGTAATAATTCTTCATTAGCTTTATTTGTAACTATATCAGTTGCAATATGAGCTTTAGTAACTGCTTCAACTTTATCTAATTCTTCTACATTTACTTTATATCCAAATTCTTCTAATTTTTTAGCAACATCATGTAAATATATATGTCTAGAATTTTTTAATCTATATAAAGCATCTAATAAATCTTTATTATTTAAATCAAAATTATAACCAAGAACATGAACACCTACTTCACCTTGAGTAGATATTTCTACACCTTTTATTAAATTAATATTATTCTTTCTAGCATATTCAAATAATTCTTCAGTATATGCATCTAAACTATCATGATCACAAATACTAATTGTGTCTACTCCATTTTTTACTGCTTCATCTATTATTTCTTTAGGAGTTAAAGTACCATCAGAAATAGTTGAATGCATATGTAAATCTATTCTTCTTTCCATGAATTAATCCTTTCATTAAATCTTAATTTTAAAGTTGGGCATGAATAGTATCTTCTCTTTTGCGAATCAATAGAAGCCCCTAGTACCATTCTTTCTATTTGGTTATTCGTATATTTGCTAGCAATTATTTTTCTAGTTTCAGTTAGTGTTTCTTTCATCTCTTGATCAAAATCATAATCCGTAAATGAATATAAGAAATCATAGGCAAAGTTAATTGCAGTATCATCTTTTTGCCAAGTTTTTCTTAGTGAATCAGGAGTTGTTGCTAAATATGGTGGTTTTCCTGACTCCAATGATTTAGCCATTTCTGGTTCTACTTTATGCATTAATTCCATTAATTCATTATATGGGAATAAGTGTGTATCTAATGGTACCCATTCTGTTGGAAGTTTACCCATTTTTAAACTAGAAGCTATTCTATATACTTTGTCAATGGCACCTATTGGATCTATGTCAGATGTTGTTAACCCATTTTCAGGTAATGTATACATTAATTCTTCTTTAGCTTGTTCTACTTTTGAATCATCTACTACTAAACATAAATCCATGTCTGGTAATCTATTTATTACTTTTCTTGGACTTATTTCTTTAGAAACTGTAGGACATCTATAGCATATTGATTTTAAATTTGGCATATTTCCTAAGTTTTCTTTTAAACATTGTTCACATGGCCAAACTGAATTTTCAAACTGATCATGAAACTGTTCAAACAAATCAGAATTATATCTAAATTGTTCTTGTATTATTGGCAAATCTCCATAAAACTTATTCCCTAACGCATAAAAAGGATATCCTAATCCAAAGAAACCTTTATACCCTTCTAATTTTTTTACTACTCTATGATAAGCTCTTACATATTCTTTTAAATATATTTTCTTTAATTCACCGTTTTCTTTTTCATATATTCCTGATGCTATTACTGTTTTATCTATTATGTTCATAAATATCCCCTCCAATCAATAAAAATATTATATACTTTTATAAATCTTTGTCAATTTGATAGAGGTTATTTTTTCATTGGTTTTCTTACTGAACTTGATTGTTCCTCTTTTAATCTAAAGTAATCTTCTTTTCTCATATAGCCATTTTCATCAAAACCTAGTTTTTCTGCAACCCTTTGGCTTGGAATATTATAGTGATCAATATTTACTACCATTAACTCAATACTCGTTACAGGTCCATCACGTGTGATTCTCACCCCATCTAGTAAACCTTTTTCAAAAACATCTCTTATAGCTTCTCTCGCAAGAAGTGTAACATTGCCTTTATTTTGATATTCAATCTCTGTTCCATATTCAAGTTTTACTCTATCTGGTCTACTACCCACCTTTACTAAGACTCTTGATACGTTATTACCTTCTTCATCAAATGCATAATACATAACAGCATTATAAAGTTTCGGTGAAAATGTTACTTTTTCGATTTCTTTAGCTTTAATATAATATAAATGTTCTCCATCATTATTAGTACCAGAAGTCTTATGTATTTTACTAAGTCTTGCTCCAACATTATATATTAAATTCTGCATTATTTTTTCTTCAATTGTCATATTAATCACCTAGTATAATTATAACACAAAAAAAGATGCCACTAGACATCTTTCTTTTCTAAAACCATAACTGTTTCAACATGCTTAGTATGCGGTGAACAAACATATCGTATTTATATATACTCACCAAAAGAACATATCATAGTTTCTTAATATCTGTATACATTCTGTGGTGATATCCATTTTTATTATAAAAATCGATCCCTATTTTATTATAGGCAAACACATCTACTATAACATATTCACATCCAACTGATTTAAAATATTCTTCCATTTTATTTATTAGTGCCTGCCCTACACCTTTACTTCTTGTTTTGGAAGTCACAATAAGTTCAGTAATTTCTCCCCTTTTTGGGCATTTGTAATCTAAATAATCATTTTCATCATATGGGGGAATAGTTCCCATTATTAAACCAATTGCTTTATTTTCATCAACAGCTAGATAGCATTTTCCATTATTAGTATTTACTTTTTCTAAATCTAACAAAGCCATTTTATCTCTATAATCAGGATGTAATTGATCAAGTTTATCTTCATCGATAGAAAGAATATATTCTTCTAATTCAACTAATAAATCTTTTACATCTTCAAGATATTTTTTCTCATACTCTATTATTTGCATATTAATTCTTCCTTTCTAAAACCATAACTATTTCCACATAGCTAGTATGCTGTCAACAAACATATCGTAACATCTTAATAGTGCGATCATTTTAATTATATATTAATACCATTCTATTATAACCGATTCATTATGATCCATTAATTGTGTTGATAATTCTACTTTCTTATTTTTTTCTATAATAAATTCTTTTTCTTTTGATTTAATATCAATTCCATCTTCTTTTATTTTGGTTAATCCGTATTTTGAAGTAGTTACTACAATATTGTCTTTATTAATACTTTTGATTTTAAAAGTATATTCATCATCTAAAATAAAACAAGAAAATGAGTTACCCTTTTTTAAAGTTGTTCGAAATGTGTTATCAGTATGACATTTAACGTCAACACTTTTGTATTTAGATATTGGTCTTATGATACATTCATTTTTAGAAATAGCTATTTCATAACTTTCATATCTTAGTATTTCAGTGTCATCTTTTTTAAAAATATACCATGCGCCTTTTCTCCAATCTTCTATAGATGTCTTTTTTTTATCCAAAGCATCTTTGAACATTATATATTTTTCATTAAATGTCCTATAGTTAAGTTCCTCAACTCTTAAGTTTTCTACATATATTTCATATCCATCTAATTCACCAACATATTCTTTTTCTCTATCTTCATCTATATATACAGACAATATATTGCTTATTCCTTTTAAGTTATATTGTTTACTATATACATGTAGTATTACACCAAAAATACAAATTAATATACTAATGGATACAACACAAATTGAAATATATTTAAATATGTTTCTTTGTTTCTTCATCTTATAATATTCTTTTAGAATCAAATCTAGATTTTCAATACTATGTGATTGAATTTCATTCTTTCGCAATTTTTCGCCACTTAAAAATTCATTAACATCAATATCTAATATATTACATAGTTCTTTTAAAATAGAATAATCGGGCATGTTCACACCATTTTCCCATCTACTAACACTTTTATTAGTAACACCAAGTTTTTCTGCAAGTTGCTCTTGAGTAATATTCCTATCTTTTCTACACTTTGCAATAAATTTACCAATCTTTTCTTGATTCATAAAATTTCTCCTTTCTGTAATAAATTATATAATTATATCAGTTTTATGTAGAGGACACAAAACGAGAATTTAATAATTACATATCTATTTTACCATAAAAATAGTGAATATTTTTATTTACTAATGAACACAATATTACTAAAAAAAGATGAGATTTTTCTCTCATCTTAATGTATGGTAATATCTTAATTTTCCGATAATTTGATAAATTGTAATTTATTACTTCCAATAATTGTAATCTAAACTATCAATAAATTTTGGAATATTTATATCCTTATTTTTTGTATCAATTGCTCTATAAAAACTTGGCTGATTCATCAAATCTGTTCCTATATAATATTCCATAAGAAAGATATTTTCCTTATCATCAATAAGTGTATATATTCTAGTGTCTTTATTATCTTTATTAATTATTGATGAACTATTTTCATTTTGAATTATATATCCAATGCATTTATCAATATCTTTTTCTTTTAATGATCCTTTTAGCGTTCCATAAGGCATATAAGTTCTTCCATTATATTCAATAGTTAAATATCCTGCACCATCATCATTTTCATCAATATAATTACCTGTTTGAAATCCAATAGCATCTTTTTCTAAATCTGGATATTTAATACCACACCCCGTTAAACTTAAAACTAAAACTCCCATTAACAAAATTCCTAATATTTTCTTTTTCATTATTTTCTCCAATTCAAATTACTATTTATCTGTCTATTTAATTATACCATAAAATCTGGCAATTTTTTGATAATCGGAATATTACTATATTCCGTTCCAAGGCATTAAAAAACTCTGACGTGGTGTCAGAGTAATTATCTATTTGGTATATTAGTAATCATGCAGTTTGACTAGGTGTATCATAAAAAGGATTCGAGTTCCACACTAAATATAGCACAAATTTCTAAAAAGTCAAAATCTCTTTGTTTGAATTAGTAATAGTTCTTGACTTTTTAGATACTATTATTGGAATTAAATTATACACTTTTTTGTTTATCATTCAATCTAAAATATGTATATACATAAATATTTTTTTAATATCTAAGTAGCTTTCATTAAACTATTTAATAACTAAATTCAATTATATTTTAAATAAAAAAATTATAATGATGTTTTATTTGTCAAATAATATAAGTCCAATTTCAGTAGGATGATCATAATACAATTTTTCTTTTTTAGTTGATTTATTTTTTAAAATGAAGCTAAGTACTAATAAGTCTCCACCTGCAAATGATATTTGAAAAGCACCATATACTAATAAAGAAGGAGAGTTAAGAATTATTGATATTATTATTGGAATTACACCTAATATCATGCATGGCATAACGCTTCCCATAATATATTGATATTTCTTTAGTGGCTTTTGGCAAGTACAATAAGGAGTAAAGTTTTTCCAAATAACACCAAAATAAATATCCTTAAAATGATTTTCTGAAAATAATCCCCAAGTAAATCCATGTATACCTTCATGAACTACTGTTCCTGTTATTATTAGTATCAACAAGAATAATGGTGTAAGTACTGTTCCTTCACCTTTAAATACATCAAAACTGTTTATTAAATAGAATATAATTACAAATATTGCTGCTACAAATGCACCTAATCCAGATCCGATAACTAATCCTTTATTAGCATTAACTGTTAAGTTATGTTTTTCATATCCTTTATTAATTAAATTTTCACACTCAATATTGTGTTTTTCTAAACGTTCCGTTTCACT
>JAEEGJ010004670.1_pt1 | contig 45560 bp, 34 predicted proteins | sample 8958761 | NCBI WGS metagenome assembly JAEEGJ01 (sample SAMN16246546, study PRJNA631951) | gut metagenome | biome: gut microbiome; feature: rumen; material: RS-attached | host: Bos | place: Iran: Karaj | collected 2018-10
CTTCTTCACCTTGATGTAACCCGCCGAAGACAGTTTATCTATTTGAACACTCAGGTTGCCTGCCGTCGCTCCCGTCTGCTCCTTGATGTAAGGGAACTCGGCCTCCTCAGCACTAATGAGAAGAGACATTACTGCGAGGCGCAACTCGGAGTGTAATAATGGGTCTAATGGCTGGAAGTTCATATTACTTTTTCCTTATAAGCATCCAACCTGGGAGCGTCAGGCCGACAAGGGCAAAGAGGAAGATGTAGTCGCAAGGCCTGATGAGACCCAACTTGGCAAACTCTGAAGGTGACAAGAGACGACCTAATATAAGCAAGAAAAAGCCACAGCGCAATATCATAAAGGACAGCAATCCGAACCATACCAACGAGCTCTTCTTAAGGATCAGACCTGTTATGCTTACTGCCACAGCCAGCAGCGTGATGACAGTAGGCGTTATATGCATTCCCGCACAAAGATAGACATCGGGACTTTCATAGACTACCAAATATCTATTCCACACGACAGCAACAACGGAATAAACAAGCGCAAAAGTTAAGATGGTGTACCAAGTCTTCCTAACCAACGTGCCGACCAAACTGACGGGAGCAGGCACGCGATTCCTGTTGATGTACTTCATAACCAGCCAAATAATGAGAGGAAAGGCGAACCAAAGCAAGTGCGCTATAGGTGTCCGAGTTAATAGGTTAACATCTGCCACGATGACTGACATAAGCATAGTTGTCAAGCCTGAAACGAAAAGCCATTGTCCCGTATCTTTCGATACAGCTTGGCGGCTCTTTTCAATCTGTTCAGTAATAATCTCAAGACTGCGCTCAGCAGTCAACTCCATGTTCTCTTCCATAGTTTCTTGTGTTAAGTGGTTATTATTAAAGTGTTTCGACGTGTTTTATAACGTTCGATGCTGCAAATGTAAATTAGTTTACGTTATAAACCAAACGTTTTACAAGAAATCTTTCGATTTGTTGCATTATTTAACATTTCCTTTTTCAATTTTCAATTATATTTCGTATCTTTGCAGACGCAAAACTATATAAATATAATAAGGTATGGGAAAGTTTAGTTTGATGGCATTGCCCTACGAGGCAGATGCCCTGCAGCCAGTCATCAGTAAGGACACAATCGGCTTTCATCACGGCAAGCATTTGGCTGCCTATGTCAATAACCTCAACGCACTTCTGCCCGGCAGCGGATTCGAGGAGGCAAGCCTCGAGGAGATTGTCTGCAAGGCAAGTGGTGGCATTCTCAATAATGCGGGACAAATCTTAAACCACGAACTCTACTTCCGTCAGTTTGCATCCAAACCAACGAAGGCAGAGCCGACGGGCGCTTTGGCTGAAGGGATCGGCCGCGATTTCGGTTCGTTCGAGGCTTTCAAGGACGAGTTCCAGAAGAAGGGAGCGACTCTCTTCGGCTCAGGTTGGGTGTGGCTCTCGGCAGATAAGGACGGCAAACTCATCATCACGCAAGAGCCAAACGCCGCCAATCCCGTGCAGAAAGGCCTCACACCCCTGCTGACCTTCGACGTCTGGGAACATGCCTACTACCTCGACTACCAGAATCGTCGGCCCGATCATCTCGCCGCGCTTTGGCAGATTATTGATTGGAACGTTATAGAGGAAAGAATGAAAGAAGAAGATAGAAGGAGATAGAAGAAGACAGAAGAAGATAGAAGACAATACCAAATGACACGATGACAGTCTCCAAAAGCAAATGTCCTCTATCTTCTTATATCTCCTTTTATCTTCTTTTATCTCCTTGTAGAATGAAATAAAGAGGGAATGAAATGAGGAAAGACCCATGAAAGAAGTCAAGATATACTCCTCTCTATGGCGGATGATGCTGCTCATCTTGGCTTGCCTCCTCTTTGTCTTTGCCGGCATCTTCATCCTTCACATGCACAGGAACGTGTTTCATCTGGTGGTAGGATGGGTCACTATCTTGGTCTTCGGCTGCTTCGGCATCGTGTTGCTCTGGTCATTCCTGAAGGAAAGACTCTTCGGTCAAGCTCATTTGACCATAAACGACGAGGAACTCACCTACCGAAGATTCAGGACGACACATGTCCGCTTTGCCGATGTTGCGTCCTTCGAGGTCAGGAAACTTGGTGATAACGAGTTCGTAGCCATCAACTACAAGCCCGACCTGGAACGGCAAATGATGCAGAACGCCAGCATCTTCGGCTACCTCTACCGTTCCATGAACAAGCGTCTCATCAATGCCCTGGATTCTGTCTCCGTCACAGATATAAGCATGACGGCAGACGAGTTGTGCCATTTACTGAACCAAAGGTTAAAACACGCTTGACATCGTAAGCACATTTCAAATGGAACAAAACAACGAACTGCGTACGGCATGGGACTTCGTCGAGAATACCGGGCGAAGCATCTTCCTGACAGGCAAGGCGGGGACGGGCAAGACGACGTTCCTCAAGGCAGTCATGGAGCGCTCACGCAAGCGGCCTATCGTGGTCGCTCCGACAGGCGTGGCAGCCATCAACGCAGGCGGCGTCACCATCCATTCCTTCTTCCAACTGCCCCTCTCGCCTTATGTGCCTGGCGCCAAGGTGGAGAGCAAGTTCGACTTCAGCAAGGAGAAGCGCAAGATTATCGCTTCGATGGACTTGCTTATCATTGACGAAATCTCGATGGTTCGTGCGGACTTGCTCGACGCCATCGATGCCGTGCTTCGTCGTTTCCGCGAGCATGGCGAACCTTTTGGCGGGGTGCAACTCCTCATGATTGGTGACTTGGCACAGCTCACACCCGTCGTCACGCCCGAAGACGAGCAGATACTCAAACCCTTCTACGATACGCCGTACTTCTTCGGCTCGAAGGCCTTGCAGCAAATCGACTACGTAACCATCCAACTGAGCCACATCTATCGTCAGCAGGACGAAGCCTTCATCTCCCTACTTAGCGAGGTGCGCAGCGGACATCCCTCGGCAGAAGCACTCGCGAGGCTGAACACCCGATACGATTCGACATTCGTCCCCAGCCCGAAAGAGCCATACATCCGCCTCACAACCCACAACAACATCGCCAACAACTACAACGAGTCGGAGCTGCAGAAACTGCCTGGCTTTGCCTATACATACAAAGCGGAAATCAAGGGCACGTTCCCCGATTACTCTTATCCCACAGCAGAAACGCTCGTCCTGAAGGAAGGGGCGCAAGTGATGTTCGTGAAGAACGACCCGACAGGCGAGCATCGCTACTACAACGGACGCATCGGACGTGTGATGGAGGCAAGCGACAGGCAACTGAGCGTCTATTGTGAGGGCGACTCGGAAGCCATCGATGTGGAGCCTTTGGAGTGGGAGAACACGCGATACACCTTGAACGAAAAGACGAGGGAAATTGAGTCGGAGGTGCAGGGAACGTTCAAGCAGTTGCCCTTGCGCCTGGCTTGGGCCATCACCATCCACAAGAGTCAGGGCTTGACCTTCGACCGCGCCATCATCGACGCCAATATGAGTTTTGCTCCGGGACAGGTCTATGTTGCCCTGAGCCGCTGCCGCACGCTCGAAGGCCTTGTGCTGGCCAAGCCTCTCGATACGCGAGCCGTCATGAGCGACCAGCGCGTCGATACCTACATCGCACGTCAAGAGAGCGAGGCAGAAAGGAGCATTCAGCAGTTGCCCCTGCTCAAGCAGGAATACGAACGCCACCTTCTTCTGCAACTCTTCGATTTCCGCTCCATCCTTTATCTTGAAGAGTCGATGATGCGACTCTTCAACGAGTATTTCTATCACAGCAACGCCTCGCTCACGCAGCAGCACAACCAGGCACTCTCGTTGCTTCGCGAACGCGTTGTTGCCGTTGCTGACAAGTGGCGGCAGCTGATTCAGTCGATGTCTTTCGACGCCTTGCACGACAAGGACTTCCTTGAACGCGTGAAGCGCAGCGCTGACTACTTTGCGAACCAACTGCACGACATCCTCTCTGTTCCCATTGAACTCAGCCAAAAGGTAGAGACAAACAACAAGCAGGCCGCTCGTCGTTTGGGCAATGCACTACCCGACTTGCGGCAATCTTGCCTTGCTCGCCAGTATCTGCTCACTAAGATTGCAGAGAAAGGCTTCAGCGTCGACACCTATCTTCACGAGAAACAGATGTCGATGCTCGACGCCTTCCCGACAGATTCGCCCAAGAAGCCAAGACGCAAGACAAAGAAGCAAGACAAGGAAATCGACGAAATCCGCTCCATTGTGGCACGAATACTAAAGAAGAGAAAATGACGGCAAAGGACATCATCGCTTATATGGAGTCGCTCCGCGACGAGAAGCAAAGGGAAATCCTGATGCGCTTCTTCAAGACCGGCAAAGGCGAATACGGCGAGGGCGACGAGTTCCTCGGCCTGAAAGTGCCGCAGACGCGGGAGATTGTCAAAGCCGCTTGGAAGGACTTTCCCTTGGACGAAGTGCCCGAACTGCTGATGAACCGATGGCACGAAGTAAGGCTTTGCGGCTTTCTTATCCTTGTAGAGAAGTTCGAGAGCCTCGCGACAAAACGTCTCATAAATGACGAAACTTCCATTCGTGCCCGCGATAATATATTAATAATGTATCTCGAGTATGCCGAGCAAGCGAACAACTGGGACCTCGTTGACCTGTCTGTCCACAAGATATTGGGTGCTTGGTTGATGCTGCCTTCAAGCCTCGGCGACAGGGATTACAAGATTGCGCTTCTCGACAGCCTTGCCAAGAGCGACAACCTCTGGAAGCAACGCATGAGCATGGTCTGCACATGGAAGACGACACAACTGGGCGACCCTTTCTGGTGCCTGCGTTATGCCGAGATGCATCTCCACCATTCGCACGACCTTATGCACAAAGCGGTCGGCTGGATGCTGCGCGAAATGGGGAAGAGAATAAGCATGGACATGCTGCGCGACTTCCTTAACCTTCATGCCCACGAGATGCCCAGGACCACTCTTCGCTATGCTATCGAGAAGATGTCGGAGCAGGAGCGGCAATACTGGCTGCAGAAAAAGTGAGCCTCCTTGCAACCTTTTGACTGGTTCAAACGTTTATCTAATAGAACAAGTCATCAACGATCCGCGCATTAAGAGGCGCGCCTTTGTGCAAAAGCATCAATGAACCGCGAACAATTCACCTTTCTCGTCCGCAAGGAACTACAGGGCCTGCGTCGATTCCTGCTGGCTGCGTGCAGCGGCAACAGTCAGGAGGCAGACGACATCGCTCAGGAGGCTATGCTCAAGGCATACACGGCATCGGCTGGTTTCGAGGACGACGGCGGCTTCTCACGTTGGCTTTACAGGATTGCATGCAACTGCCTGGCTGACCATCAGCGAAAGGATTCGGTTCGTGCCGGCACGTTAAACATCGAGAAGGCATACAGCATCTCGTCCGCTTCTCATTCCGACGACACCTTCGACTACCAAGACCTTTATCGCGCCATCGATGGCTTGACGCTCAGCGAACGAACCGCCGTGCTGCTCTTCTACATGGAAGACCGTCCCATCAGGGAAATCGCGACAATCATGAACACGAGCGAAGGGACGGTCAAAGCAAGCCTGTCGAGAGGAAGATCACATTTAAGGGAAAAGTTAAAAGGTTAAAAGAAGAACTATGAAAGACCAGGAACTTTACGACATATTCCATTCCTACCATCCTGAGATGAGTAGCGAAGAGGACTTCATGACCCGGCTGAACGAGCAGATGGATGCAATTGACAAGAAAAGGATTCCTTCTCTTTGGGAGAAGACAAGGCTGAGACATTTCCTTCCTTGGGCAGCAAGCATAGCGGCAGCAATTGCCGTCGGGCTGTTCCTCTTCATGCCTTCGAAAGGCAATGACCCTGGGGAAGCAGACAACTATCCTGCACAGCAAGACTATCAAACCATGCTTTCCATGACGCAATCCTTCCCCACCTTCGAAGAGACTGTGGCAGACATTGAGCAAAGCGGGCAACAACTGCAAATGGCGATTGCAGAGATGAAAGAATAAAGAAAATGTGAAGACGTCTTATACCTATCATAAACCATTAACCCCTAAACAACGAAACAATGAAACATAGCATATTCTTTCTGTCGCTCTTATGCGGCATGACAGCCTGCTGCACTCATGAGAAAGAGAACAAGCAGACAGGCGACCCGATAGAGAACCTCATATATTACCTTGACAAGCAGGGAGAACATGATGTCACAAAATGTGAACAATACGAGGGAGGCAGCATTTTGAGAAAAGCGGCATATTATTCCATCAATTACTCTAATCCAAACCTCGTTACGAAATGGCAACGCAAACACGACAACGGAAGCTATTTGGCCGCCGATTCCAGCTTACGGGCCTTCAGTTGGGGATGCTCGGGTGCTCGTCAATGCTATCACAAGGAGAGTCATGTGGCAGACAAAGACAGCGTTGTTTATGCTTTGGCATTAGACCCAATGGAAGGCGAAAGGATTGAATTGTATGGCAAGGATAGCTACCATGCACAATTCAAAGCAGCCAGAGCAGCTACCCTGACATATGAAGGGGACAGAGAACACACCTTCGTATGCGTTGAGTACATCACCCGCGAGGAAAAGGGAGAGGCAGAGCCTTATGACGAGCAACCCATCATCGACTTCATAAATAAGGAGGTCGAGCTGACAGACAGCCTGAAGACTTACGAGGTTTCCTATGAGTTTACCGCAGAAGACTATCAGAAGCGGTGGGGCAACCAGCCGTTTGTCGCAGAATCATATTACGACGAGGAGCACACGCTCTATAGCAAGAGCACAGGACATCTCTATGTCATTCCTGTTTCCAAGGCCAAGAGTATGTTCCATGAGTTACAATTCATGGCAAAGGATAAGTATATTCTGTCGCACCCCAATCAGGAGTTCCGCATCAACACAACTCCCAGAAGCGTTATTATAAGAATAAACGACCTGAAGGATTGGCCATACAAATCTAAGAATACCAATCGGCACAAGAGCCTCCACAGCTTCCTCTCGGACATGGACGGCCACTTCTACATCCTCGTTATCGACGAGACCATTGGAGCCTTCACACTTCCCGGAGAATGGTACAAAGTCCTTCGCGTCAAGGACCACAAAATCGAATACATCCCAGGTTACAAGCCGCAAGGATAAAGGAAGCGTGCCGTGTCAAGAAACACGGCACGCTTAGTTTGCAAACATGGCACGTTAAGTTTGCCAATTAAGCACGCTTAGTTTGCCATCATAACACGCGACGCCGAAGAACACAAAATAATGTGCGAAACATTTGGCTCTTTTTCATGAAATGCTTAACTTTGCATTGGCATTATATTGTTTGGCAAGTAAAGTCATAAAAGGAGTATAATAATGGTGTCGATAAAAACATTGCTGCATCAACTTCTGCGTAGTCCGCAGCGATTTCCTGTTGAAGCAGCATTAGGTGTGATGGTCTTTGTCATAACAGTATTTGACATTGAAAACATCGAATGGCTTGGTGTCAGCCTCGATATTCTTTGTCTGTATGTTCCGCTAGTCGCATTAACCTTCTGGCTTCAACGAGCAAGTCGCATAGCATACTACGCCTCTTTCTTCCTGTCCCTCTTCCTCTTGTCAATAAATATAAAGCCTTTTCTATGGACATCAGGATTCTTTTTCACCTATGTCCTTGCAGCCATTCTGCTGATTGTCGGCAGCAAGAGGATGGACAATCGCTCTTTTGTCGCTCATGCCATTCATGTGGCGACACAGATGTTCTTCGGCTTGCTCGTGGCAGGAATACTGACTTTGGCAGTTGTGGCTATTGTAGATTCCTTCCTATATATCTTTGGCATTGCTGAGCCCAATCATCATTACGAATACATCTTCTCATTTATCTGGATTGTTGTTGCTCCGCAGATATGCTGCACGCTCATTCGTCAGGACGAAGATGAAGTGGACGAGCCTGCCAAGATAATGCAGATCATTCTCAACTACATCCTTTCGCCTGCCGTCATCATCTACACCGTCATCCTTTATGTCTATTTCTTAAAGATTGTCTTCGAATGGGAACTGCCGAAAGGCGGCGTGGCTTGGATGGTGATGGGATTCATCAGCGTGGCTCTGGCCGGCAGTATGTCGCAGACGATTCTCAGCAAGCGGTACTACGACTGGTTCTACCGTCATTTCACACTCATTGCCATTCCTCCTCTTGTTCTCTATTGGATAGGTTCCATCTACCGTATCCGCCTCTACAGTTTCACTGAGGACCGGTTCTATCTCATCGTGGCAGGCGTGCTGATGACATGCTTTGTGCTGATGCTCTTCAAGGAACGCACACGCCGATACCAACTGATGGCGCTCATCTTCGGTGCTGCCATCATCCTCTTTACCTACATTCCCGGCATCTCGGCCAAAAGCATCGGGCTGAGTTGTCAGAAGCAAAGACTGGAAGATTATCTGAAAGAACTGAAGCTGACGAATGCCAAGACTGGCAAACTCTTAGAGCGAATAGACCTGAATAGCATCAGGCAAGACAGCCTGATGTGCGAGAGGTACAAGGATGTATGCAGTGTCATCAGCTATGTAAGGACAGGGATTGGAGCAGACGAGTTTAAGAAAAAGTATGGCGATTGGTCTTACGATGAATACGATTTCTCGTACGACAAGAGTATTGGCGATGTCACCAATAATTATAGATGGCATGAAAGAACGGAGCAGATAGAACTTGGAGACTACAGCACGATACTGCCGGAAGAAGACTACACATGTGCCTACAAAGATCAAACCTTTACCATAAAGAATAAAGAAGGCGAGGTCGTGTTGGTATATCCCATCAACGCCATCTTGCAGCAGGACACATCATGTATGCAGCATCCCGACAAACTCATGTCCTTTAGGAACGACTCGCTGATGGTGGTACTCGAAAGCCTTTGCATCAGAGACAACGCCATATCACTAGTTGGCGTTGATTTCTTGCTTTTCAGGAAGAGCTCTAATCTGTCAAAATGACTATTGGCGTTCAAAACAAAGAACCGACGATGACGAAGACAAGACTTTTATTCCTGATTTTGACCTTGGCAGCGATGCCTTGTCGCGCACAGTCGTGGCAATCGGTGGAGCTGAAGCGGAGCATCACACATCCGCAACCCATGACGGGCCTCGTGCTTTGGCCTGAAGAAGCACGCAACCGCAACGCCACTTACGGCAAGGGCATCCAGCTGGAGTTCTCGTATTGTCTGCCCTGCAAGGTCGTGACGGGTTGCAAGGACGACGGCACCATCCTGTACGACTGGACATGGTTCGAGAACATACTGAACGATGTATCGAGCCGCGGACATCAGCTCATCGCACGCTTTCGCTACGAATATCCGTCGAGCCGCGACGTGGACGGCAACAGAGGTACAACGGCCGTGCCTGCCTACATCAAGGCTCGCGACGACTATAACGAGACCTTCTCGGAGAACCCAGGCGGCGACGGACCGACCTATTACGCTGATTGGAGCAACAAGGAGCTGATGCGCTTCACACTCCTGTTCTACACTGATTTCGCTCGACGCTATGCTCACGACCCCCGACTGGCTTTCCTCGAGGTCGGCTTCGGGCATTGGTCGGAGTATCATATCTACGGCACAGAGTTACAATTGGGCAAGAACTTCCCCACGAAAGACTTCCAGCGCCAGTTCTTCGAGCACCTCGACACAACGATGACAGGCATTCCTTGGGCCGTTTCCGTTGATGCTGGCGACAAGAGATATTCTCCCGTCGTTGAGAACAGCACGTTGATGGCGAGAAGGTTTGGCCTGTTTGATGACTCGTTCATGCACAAGTCGCACGAGATAGGTAGCGGCAGCGGCTTCAACGAAAGGTGCTGGAACGCTATCGGAGAGGGCAAGCGCTGGCAGACAGGTGTCTGCGGTGGCGAGATAAGCTACTACTCGTCCAACGACCAGAAGAGCTTCCTCAGTCCCGACGGTCTGTACGGACGCACTTGGGAAGAGCAGGCCGCGAAGTATCACATCACCTTCATGATAGCCAATGACGCCCCGCGAGGCGGTGTCGCTACGCCTGAAAGGTTTCGCGAAGGCTCTATGGCGACGGGCTATCGCTTCGTAGTAAAAAAGTGCGAGACGGACGGCACATCCACGCGTCTGCTTGTCACCAACAAGGGCATTGCCCCACTCTATCGCGACGCTTGGTTCGCGATAGGAGATGTCCGCTCCTCTGTTACATTGCGTGGTCTGTTGCCAGGCGAAGAGCGCCTCATCGAGATAAAGGCTGTGCCGAGCGCCGACGCAAGCAATCTGAAGATTGTCAGCGACTGCATCCTGCCTGTGCAAGAGATTCAGTTCGAAGCCGACATCAGGTTATAATGTTTTACAGTTTCAATGTTTCAAACCTCATGGATGAACAACTTCAGCGCATTCGCAAGATGGAGCGGCACCTTGTCCGCGCTGCTTCTGCCTTGAAAAGACTATCTTCTGCGCTTGATAAATATGACGAGGCGAAGGCGGACATTGCAGCCCTCACAAGTTATTATGGTGGCGACGACTGGAAGCAGGACTTTGCCGACGACGAGGCAGGACGCTTGCCAAAGGACTTGAAGCGGGGAGTACTCTCGGAAGACGGCATCTGGAATCTCCTCGAAGACAATAAGGAACTACAGGAAAGAATGAAGGATTAAGGCAATAGAAGAACAATGGCAAGCAGACAAGACTTTGTGCAATACGTCGCAGAGCAATGCGGCGGTGCAGGAGACATCATGACAAGGAAGATGTTTGGGGACTATGGCATCTATTGCGACGGCAAGATATTTGGCCTCATCTGCGACGACCGCTTCTATCTGAAGCCCACCGAAGCCGTTCGTCCTTTGTTAAGAACCATTGAGATGTGCCCTCCTTACGACGGAGCGAAGGATTACTTCTACATCGCCGACGTGGACGACCGCGACTATCTTTCCATGCTTGTCCGTGAGACGTGCAAGGCTTTGCCTGCTCCCAAGCCACGTCGACATAAGTCGCCTGCTGTGGACGAACGCGGTGTTTACAGCAATGACTGAATGACACCACCGACCGCGCAAAGGGGAGCATGTCCCCACTTACGACGGAGGAGAACGCCTATTGACACTCTGCCTTGAGGTCTTCTATCTGGTCGAGCATTCTTTGGTAGCGACGCTGCGTCTCGACGACCTTCCAAATGTTAATGAGTATCCCAATCAGACAACCGATGACGAAGCCGAAGTAGAGGCGGACGGGCACATCTCCTGCGTTCTCCATCGTGCACTTCCGATAGATTTCCCACCCAAGCCAAGCCAACCAGAACGCTAAGGAAAGATAATCGAACTTGAGCCATTTGCTGTGATGCTGCTTGAGGGTAGTCACCTTCAGCTGAGCCTCTAGCAGATTGTCTGAATGCAGATTGTACAGGTGGCCCTTTCGCCAGAAAACGAATACGAAGGTGACGAATGCCCATATTGCAGTGGCTATCCCAAAAGGCACCGACAGACCGAGTTGATAAACCACTATATAGTAGATAAGGGGTACTGCAAAAAAGTTGCTAATGCGCCCGATCCTGTACTGCCTTCGCACAGTAGTCATATCCTTTTCCAGCGACTCCTTGGTCTTGCTTATCAGTCGGTCGTTCACTATCTCCTGTTTCTCCAGCTTCTTCTTCAGCAGGTCCAGCTGCTCGCGCATCTCTTCAAGTTCGGTATTCATAATGGGCAAAGGTTTAATCGTTTGACATGTTCTTCAGTTGCTCACGGATTCTAAACAGACGGACGCTGACGTTCTTCGTCGAGATGCCCACTATCTGGCCTATCTCTTCGTATGAGAGGTCTTCGAGCCAGAGCAGGACAATAGCGCGGTCGAAGGGTTGCAGGCGCTGGATGCGCTTGTGGAGCAAGTCCACTTGGCGCGTGTCCTCATCGCGGTCCTCAAAGAGGTTGATGTCCATCGCCAAGCGAACGGTTGCCGAGCGCCGCTTCTTCCTGTCGAGAGAGATGCAGGTGTTGAGGGCGACGCGGTAAATCCACGTCCTGATGTCGCTGCGATGCCCGAAGCTCTCGTAGCCTTTCCAAAGGTTGATAAGCACCTCTTGGAAGAGGTCGTTCACCTCGTCGTCGTCCTTCGAGAACATGTAGCAAACGGTGTAGATAGTGCTCTTGTGCTCGCGGACAGCCTTGGCGAATTGTCTTTCTGTGTCTGTCATTGTCGTTCTGTTTCGAATCATTTCACCCATTAGACGCAACAAAGTTACGAAAAACTACACGAATCACAAGAAAATGTTTGTAACTTTGTGTCACAAAAGATATAATGTGATGGCAAGCAGACAAGCAAGCAATTAAGTGAAGAATAAGAGTTACCTTTAGGAATTAATGTGGGAAGAAACAAAACTTGACCTGATATCGAACGTTGCTTCGCACGTAAAAACAGGCATTTAAGGCAGTCACGCTGGCCAATTTCACAGGTCAAGTTCGTTGCACATACATGTAGTTGCAATTGCATATACATGTAGTTGCAATTGCACGTACATGTATATGCAATCAATTAAACATGTAAAAAGGAGTTCAGCGAAGCACGGCGTCGAACATCTTCCTGTATGATTCTACCTTCTTCTCAAAGGAGAGTGGATAGGCGCGGGACGATGAGGGAAGTCGCCAAAGAAGAGCCCCCTCCCCGCTCCAGTCCGCCCGTCCCCCTTTAGGGGGAGAGGAGATAGCCACAAACGTATTGACTTTCGGCACTTCTGGTATGCCGAGGGTGGCGCAGATGGTCTGTGTGGCTTTCTCTCCAGTAGTGACAATGGCCCGAAGATGGGGTAGTTGGTTGGTCAGAGCGGCAATGTCTGTGGGCTCCACCACCTCGAGAAACTTGTCGGAAGCATTGTCATTGAGGCGACGGACGGCTGTCGAAGTATCGAAGAAAGCAATGCCTTTCTCCTCACAATGCCTCACTATCTCGTCTAACTTGAAGCGCTTCTCGCCCTCGCAAACAAAGTGATTCTTGTCGCCAAAGAACACTTGTCCCTGGATTCTCCAGTGGTCGTTGATCCAATTGGGGTAGAAGAAGTCAATGCACCAACGCTTTCGCTGAGGCGGAAAGCTGCCCAGAAACAGGATCTTTGCCCCTTCTGGAAGGAAAGGTTTCAATGGGTGATATTCCACTCCGCCCTTGCTTCTGGCTATGTTTTCGGTGTTCAAATAACTCATACGGCACAAAGATACAAATAATTTTTCATTGTTCAATGTTCAATGTTCAATGAATTTCGTATCTTTGCCCTCAGAAAGCTTCATTAACCAATAACCTCTAAACATTAAACGAGATGAAAGACCTGAAAGGAACAAAGACTGAGCAGAACCTCAAGGAGGCTTTTGCAGGAGAGAGCATGGCTCGCAATAAGTACAGTTACTTCGCTTCGAAAGCCAAGAAGGACGGCTTCGTGCAGATTGCCAACATCTTCGAGGAGACGGCTGCCAACGAGAAGGAGCACGCCAAGATGTGGTACAAGTACCTGAACGGCGGCAGCGTGAGCGACACGAAGACCAACCTGGCCGATGCTGCAAACGGTGAGAACTTCGAATGGACGGACATGTATGCTCGCATGGCAAAAGAGGCTCGCGAGGAAGGATTCGACGAGATAGCTGCGAAGTTCGAGATGGTCGGCGCAATCGAGAAGCACCACGAGGAGCGTTATCGCAAGCTCCTGAAGAACATCGAGGACGCCATCGTCTTCTCTCGCGACGGCGACGTCATCTGGCAATGCGCTAACTGCGGCCACATCGTCATTGGCAAGAAGGCTCCAGAGGTTTGCCCTGTTTGCGACCATCCGCAGAGTTACTTCCAGATTAAGGCAGAGAACTTTTGAAGCAGCGAGAGCCATCATGCCCAGCATGAATGGCCGAGTCGCGACAAAAGTCATCGAAGATAACTATTAGTCGCCCCCCTCCCCTAAAGGGAAGGGAGATATAAATGGTAAATGGAACTCCGCGCATTAAAAGCGCGCCTTGTTTCTAAAGAATACAAGAAATGTGTAAATGGTAGATAAGAAGTACGTCTATCACCTCCTCGCCTTTCTGGTCGTTGCCATTTGGGGTTCGACGTTTGTCGTCACGAAACTCCTGTTGCTGGCGGGCCTCTCGCCGGCTATGATATTCACGCTGAGGTTCATCATCGCCTATGCGCTTCTCCTGGGCTTTGCTGCCTTTCGACGTCCGTTCCGTTGGTTCGCCAATAATTGGAAGGACGAACTCATCATGCTCGGACTTGGGCTGACAGGAGGCTCGCTTTATTTCCTGACAGAGAACGCGGCGATGAACTTCACTACGACCACCAACACGGCGCTCATCGTCTGCCTCTGCCCTTTGTTTGCCGCTTTGCTCATCTCCGCTTTCTATCGCGAAGAGCGTCTCAAGGGCATTCAGATAGTCGGGAGTCTGCTCGCGGTAGTGGGTGTGGCAATCGTTGAACTGAATGGGCATTTCGTGCTCCACCTCGCTCCAACTGGCGACCTGCTTGCCTTTGCGGCTTGTCTATGCTGGGCTGGGTATAGTCTGCTCATCATCCCAGCCTCGAAGCGCTACGACACGCTCTTCATCACCCGCAAGCTCTTCTTTTATGGGCTCGTCACGATGATTCCTTACTTCATGATTTATCCCGAATGGCCCACGCTGGAGACACTCTTGGAGCCGCAAACGATGGTGGAACTGCTCTTCCTCGGAGCCATCGCCTCCACGCTTTGCTTCTATCTGTGGGCTTTAGCCATTCGGAAGTTGGGAGCCATCGTGACGACGAACTACGTTTACTTCAACCCCGTCATCGCTATCTTGTGCGCTTGGATAGTACTGAGCGAAGACATCACCATCTGGTTCCTGATGGGAACGACACTAATTCTTGTCGGAATGTACCTTGCCGACAAGAAGCAAACTACAAAAGCAAAGTGAGGACTGCGCCCCAATGAGCGAGGGCTCCAAGCAGAACAAAGACGTGCCAAATGGCGTGGTAGTGAGGCCTCTCGTCGTGGGCAAAGAAGTAAGTTCCTGCAGTATAAGCGATGCCTTCGGCAAGGAGAAGCCAGAGGGTGACGGGCGTCAGGAGTTTAATGACCGGCTCGGCAATGAGGACGATGCTCCATCCCATAATCAGATAGATTGCCAGCGAGAGCCTCGGCCAACGCCCTATCGCATAGATTTTATAGAAGATGCCGCCTATCACGACCAGCCATTGGAAGGCAAACACCGTCCAGCCAAGCCAGCCGCCTACTACCCCGATGAGGATGGGGGTGTAGCTGCAGGCAATCATCACATAGATGCTGATGTGGTCGAACTTGCGCAAAACGTCCTTCGTCTTTCCCTCTCTTACCCAATGATAAGCGGTGCTGCTCAGGAACATGAAGAACATGCCGACAATGAAGCAGATGACACCGAACGCCATCTGCCAGCTGACATCGGCAGCGAGCCATACCAACCAAATGGAGCTCAAAGCGAAAATGGCTCCAGCAAGGTGCGTCCATGTGTTGCCGAGCTCAGTCTTAATGGGCCAAAAGCGCTTCGATTGCATCTTGTGTTTGGCGGGTCAAATCTTCATAAGAATCGTTCTCCGAGGGCTTGATTGCTTGCAAGAACTTCACCTCGATGTGCTTCGGTCTCATGAAAGCACTGCCGCGAGGTAAGGCTTCGAAGGCGCCACGGATGCAGACAGGCACGATGGGGACATCCAGTTCCTTGGCAAGGATGGCGAAAGTCTTCTTGAAGGGCACTGTTCCGCCGTCGTGCGAACGTGCTCCCTCAGGGAAGATAACGACGCGATGCCCTTCCCTGAGCACCTTCGCGAGCTTCAGGATGGAGTTCTTCAGGTTGGCACGCTCCATGACAATCACGTTGCTTTGAGCCGCCATACGCTTGCGATAATTGCTGCGGACATGCTCTTCCGTCGCATAGAAGTAGTACTCACGGAGCTGGTTCCAAGGCAGTCCTGCAAGTACAAGCGGGCCGTCGGCAAAGCTTTGGTGGTTGGGGGCAATGATGCAAGCGCCCTTCGCTGGGATGTTCTTCTCGCCCTTTACTTTAAGACGATTGTAGAGGCAGAAGAATCCCTTGAGCAGACGCGACACAAAACGGTAAGCAAAGCCTGAACTGGGCAAAGGCAAGTTATCAACAGGACCTGTGAGAAGCTGGTGCCAGTCCACGTCCTCAGCCTCCATCTTCGTCTTCTCGGCAGCCACATGGCGAGCCAAAGCCTCGATATTGGGGAAGCCTGGCATCTGATCCACACCAATTGAGGTACCGAAGGTGTTCTCGATAAATGTCTGCAGGCTTATCTTGTCGAGAGAATCCAGGGCAAGGTCGGTCTCTATATGGTCTGCCGCATGAACCTTCACTCCCTTTTCCTGCTCGATGAAACTCTTGATGAGACGATACTCCTCGCTATCCGGTTCGGGCTTTGCCTCGTGCTCCTTAGTCCTTGCTCCCTGCCCTTCTTTCAAGATGGCACCAAGCTTATAGCGCTGGAGCTTCTCGAGTCTTGTTCTGGGCAGCTCGCCACGATAGACAAGCACGCTCATTATCTTCTTGTAAGCCGAAACGGTCATGTTGTAAGGCTCCAACACCTCGCGCTTTAACTTGTCAGCCACCTCGTTATCGGTCAGTGTTGAAGCCCAGGTCGGTTGCGGCACGATGATGGCACGAAGCATGTCGCCATCCTGCACGACTGCTGCTTCCTTGACGAAGGTCTCGTACTTCTCGAGCTTGTATTCTATCTCGCTGGGCTGCACATTCTTGCCGTTGCTGAGAACGATAATCTCTTTCGTGCGACCAGTAATCGTAACGCGTCCGATGGAATCAAATTGCGCAAGGTCGCCTGTGTGCAACCAGCCGTCGCTATCAATAACTTGTGCCGTCTCCTCGGGACGATTGTAGTAGCCCTTCATCAGGTTCGGTCCTTTTACACAAAGCTCACCATCCACCAGCTTGCACTCCACGCCTGGCAAGGGCAGTCCAGAGCAGCCCGGGATGTAATCGCCAGGTCGCGTGAAGGCAATGATTGGAGCTGTCTCCGTCATGCCATAGCCCTCGAGCACATCGAGGCCGAGCGTACGCAAGCCTTCACCTATCTCTTTGTCCAAAGCAGCACCGCCGCTGACGCAGTAATCGATGCGTCCTCCCATCTTCTTCCTAACGGAGCTGAACACCAGACGGCTGAGCGTCCTGCTCTTGCAAACACTGCAAAGAGCGAAGAGCATACGGGCGACGGGCGACTCGTCAATCTTCTTCTTGATGCCCACATAGAGCGTCTGCCAAAGTCGAGGCACACCTATCATGATGCCTACTTGCCCTCGCTGAAGCGTATCCATAATGTCTGGTCCAGAGAGAGAAGGACTGATGGCAACGCCACCTCCCATGTATAGAGGAGCGATGAGGGAGCCCATGAGCGGCAGGATGTGATGAAGAGGCAACAAGATTAGTGTACGACGCTTCTCCGTAAAGATAGGCACGTCGTACGACACGCTGTGCACATTGGCTTTCAGAGCCGCGTAGCTAAGCATCACGCCCTTCGGAGAACCGGTGGTGCCGGAAGTGTATATGATGACTGCTGTATCGTCGTTGTCTGGTTCGGAAAGTGCTGCCCAAGGAAGGATGGAACATGCTGGTTCGTCCTGAAGCGACAAGCCTTCGTAATCGTCAATAATGAAAACCTTAGGCTTCTCTTCGCCATTAAAGGCGGCGAGGCTTTCTCCCAGAACTGGCTCCTTCTCCTTCGACACCCAAACAGCATCGGGCTTGCAGTCGTTCAGGATGTAGGCCACGTCACTTGCAGTGCTCGAAGCATCCACAGGCACCGCGATGCCTTCGTTCAGCCAAATGGAAAAGAAAGCATACGCCCAGCCCTCGCGATTTTCGCTAAAGATGACAGTCTTGGTCTGTTTACCTTTCGGTGTCTTTCGCGCAAACTGCGCCACGCGCTTAAGCAGTTCGCTGTAAGTCACATTGTGTTCGCCTGCGATAATGGCAACTTTATTCAGATCAATCATAGAACACCTTATTATATTAATCTGCTGCAAAGGTACGAAAATTTATCTAAATGCTAATCCTTAATCCAAATTTATTTCGTACCTTTGCAGAAAAAGAAGGATATGGAAACCTATCAAAGCAGAGAACGACGGCTCAGCAACACCATAAAACCTGCTGAAATGGGGCTCGAGGAGTGGCAAGTTGCCTTAAGAAGGCAACAGGCACAGCGCGAACGCTTTATCATCAGCGAACTCGGAGCGCCATTCAGCCCGGGAGAATATCAGGTTCGCAACCCGAAGTCGCGCAGCCAGTACAAGGTCATCTATCGAGGTGCCTACAGTCCTTGGAACTACTGCTCTTGCCCTGACTTCCGCACATCTGGCCTCGGCACTTGCAAGCACGTGGAAGGCGTGAAACTTTGGCTGCAGGCAGAAGGGAGGGAGGTGCACAACGAGGAGCCCGACTATACATCTATATATATGGATTATCGCGGAGAGCGTTGCATTCGCATTCGCTTCGGAGAGGCACATCGCAAGGAGCTTGCCGCGATTGCAAAGGACTACTTCGACCAGGCAAATGTGCTTCGTCCGGAAGCCTACGCGAACTTCGACTCTTTCCTCGAGAAGGCACGAGGCATCGACCCGTCTTTCCGCTGCTATCCCGACGCGCTGGAGGAGGTCATCAGCCAGCGCGAACGACTCCAGAGGACTGCTCTTGCCAAGGAAACTTATACGGATGAAGCGCTGGACAACCTGCTCACAGCCAAGCTCTATCCCTACCAGAAGGAGGGCGTTCGTTTTGCTTTCAAGGCCGGAAAGGCCATCATTGCCGACGAGATGGGACTGGGCAAGACGGTGCAAGCCATTTGTCTGGCCGAGATTTACCTCCGCGAGAAGATGGCAGAGAGCGTGCTTATCGTCTGCCCCAACTCGCTTAAGTACCAATGGAAGAGCGAGATAGAGAGGTGGACAGGACGGAATGAAGTACTGATAGTCGAGGGTTATGCATCCCGACGGCTCGAGCTTTACAAGGCCACGACGCCTTATAAGATTGTCTCCTACCAGTCCCTCGCCAACGACATCAAAGCGCTGGGCAGGCTCTCAACGGACTTACTCGTCATGGACGAAGTGCAGCGCCTCAAGAACTGGAACACGCAATTGGCTTGGGCGGTACGGCGTATCGACGCGCACTACAATGTCCTGCTCTCGGGCACACCACTCGAGAACAACCTCGACGAACTGGTCTCCATCGTACAACTTGCTGACCCGTATTGCCTCTCGCCACTCTATCGGTTCCGCTTCGACCACATCATCACAGACCCCGAAACAGGCAAAGCCGTAGGTTATAAGAACCTTAATGACATCCGAGACAAGTTGAAAGATACGCTCATTCGCCGCACGAAACAGAGCGTTCAACTGCAATTGCCGAAGCGAACTGACCAGTTCCTGCTCATCCCCATGACGCCGGAACAGAGCAGCCGCCACGAAGAGTTGCGCTTAGCCGTTGCTCGTCTGGTCAGCAAATGGACGAGAACACACAACCTGAGCGAGGAAGAGCGACGCCGACTCCTGCTTATGCTCGGCCAGATGCGCATGCTTGCCGACAGCACTTTCATCCTCGACCAGGACCAAGAGAGCAGGCACGACGTGAAAGTCGGCGAGGTGATGAACATCTTGGAAGACGCCTTGAGTGGCGGAACGGCAAAGGTGGTCATCTTCAGCGAATGGGAGCGCATGGCTCGGCTCGTGGCTTCGGAACTCGATGCCCGCAGCATTCCCTACGAGTTCCTACATGGAGGCGTGCCGGCCAAGAAGCGCGAGGAGCTCATCCAACGCTTCACAGACGATCCCGACCACCGCATCTTCCTCTCTACCGACGCAGGTTCTACGGGGCTCAACCTACAGGTTGCCAGCATCCTCATCAACCTCGACCTGCCTTGGAACCCAGCCATCCTGGAGCAACGCATTGGTCGCATCTACCGCATCGGGCAGGAGACACCCATCCAGGTGCTGAGCCTTGTCTCGAAAGACTCCATCGAGGAGAGCATGATAGACCGCCTGCGCTTCAAGCACTCGATGTTCGAAGGAGCCCTCGATGGCGGCGACGACACCATCTTCCTCAGCGAAGACCGGTTCAAGGGCTTTATGGAAAGCCTTGCCCCAGCACTTTCAAAAGGAGAGATAGAAGAGGAGCAAGGGGCAAGGAGCAAGGAGCAAGAGAACACCTTTGGCACCCAAAATCAATCCTCTTGCCCCCTGCCCCCTGCTCCTAGCCCCGAAATCAAAGACCTTCTCACTTCCCTTCGCGACATTCTTCAGTCGCCCGAGAAGACCAAGCAACTCGCCGAAGCAATCACACAGATACTGAACCCCACCTCTGACTTATGAACTATGAAGCTTTAGCTCGACGTAAGTCAACTATGAACTATGAATTATGAACTCTAAACTCTTAGTAACCGGAGCCTCGGGCTTCATTGGAAGTTTTATCGTTGAAGAAGGTTTGAAGCAAGGCTTTGAAGTCTGGGCCGGCGTTCGAGGCACGTCGAGTCGCCGCTACCTGCAGGACGAACGCATCCGCTTCGCACAGCTCGACATGCAGAACCCCACGAAGTTGCGCGACCAACTCCTCGCCTACAAGGCCGAGATGGGCGGCAAGGGCTGGGACTACGTCGTGCATGCGGCGGGAGCCACAAAGTGTTCGCATCGCGAGGACTTCTTCCGAACCAATACCGAGGGCACAAAGAACCTCATCGACGCGCTGCGCTCGGCAGAGATGGTTCCCCAGCGATTCGTGTTCCTGAGCAGCTTGAGCATCTTCGGAGCCATACGCGAAGAGCCCGTTCGTCGCCCGTCAGAAGACAATCCGTGGGTCTATGCCCCCATCCTTTTGACTGATGAGCCCAAGCCCAACACCGCTTATGGCGAGAGCAAACTGGCTGCCGAACATTACCTCACGGCACAACAGGATTTCCCCTACACCATCCTTCGTCCGACGGGTGTCTATGGTCCCCGAGAGCGCGACTACTTCCTTATGGCTCAGAGCATTAAGCAGCATATCGACATAGCGGCAGGCCTGACGCCTCAGGAGATTACCTTCGTCTATGTTCAGGATGTGGTGCAGGCTGTTTTCAAGAGCATGAAGTCGCCTGACGCAGAAGGCAAAGCCTACTTCCTCAGCGACGGAAAAGTCTATAACAGCCGCAGCTACAGCGACCTCGTACAGCATTACCTCGGAGATCCCTGGGTGCTGCACTTGAAGCTGCCCCTCTGCCTGTTGCGAGCCATTTGCTGGGTGAGCGGCAAGATAAGCAGGCTGACAGGCAAGATGAACGCCTTGAACGACGACAAGTTCAACATCCTCTCTCAGCGAAACTGGCAGTGTGAGATAGAGCCGGCCATCGCCGACTTTGGCTACGAACCGCAGTGGATCCTCGGACAGGGCGTGGAGGCCAGCATCGAGTGGTACAAGAAAGAAGGCTGGCTGTAAAAAGTGAAAAGCGAAAAGTGAAAAATAAAAAATGTAAGTCGATTGCCCGTTTCGCTTACTTTTTGCTATTTCGGTTTTGAATGCAAAACTGAGTAGTTTTGACAAAATCGTGCCGCAAAAACTGACTCGAAAGGGAGGGTTTTCCGACTTCACTAGTGAAGTTGACAAACTCGACACGTGAAGTTTTCAAACTCGACACGTCGATTTTGGTGTTTCGACGTGTCGAGTCACCCCCCAAAACAGGCCAAAATTGCCACTTTTACACCCCAAATCGGGTGTTTTGACTGCCTTTTCCTGTATAGGCATTCTGCATGTCGCACATCCTCAGCAAGTTATGATTTTAACATTTACTCTCGTTGTCCCGTACCTAGGTACAGGGCGAGCATTTTCGTCGCATTCTCAGGCGGTCAGGAAAATTCAGAATGTAAGCAAACTCGACCTGTCTCAAAGCATAATGTCAAATTCCGTTCGAAATGACACAAAATTTCTCGCCAAATCTCCCTACAATATTTTTTCAAAAAAAGTACATGAAACATGAGGCTCATTTCGCAGAAATGTCGTATCTTTGCACACGCAAATTTTAACAAGAATGGAAACAAGAAAAATAAACAGAGCATTAGTGTCTGTCTTTCACAAAGATGGACTTGAGGAAATCCTGCGCACCCTGCATGCAGAAGGCGTTGAGCTGCTTTCAACTGGCGGCACGCAGTCATTCATCGAAAGCCTAGGCATCCCTTGCAAGAAGGTTGAGGACGTAACGACCTATCCCAGCATTCTGGGCGGCAGAGTCAAGACCTTGCACCCCAAAGTGTTTGGCGGCATCTTGGGTCGTCGCGAGAATGAAGGCGACCAGGAGCAGATGAAGCAGTACGACATTCCAGCCATCGACCTCGTCATCGTTGACCTATATCCCTTCGAGGCAACCGTCGCATCGGGTGCCAGCCAGGCCGACATCATCGAGAAGATCGACATAGGTGGCATCAGTCTCATCAGGGCAGCAGCCAAGAACTTCCGCGACGTCATCATCGTTCCCTCGAAGGCCGAGTACAAGCCCTTGCTCGACTTGCTCAAGAAGCAAGGCGCCCAGAGCGAACTCGAAGACCGTAAGTGGTTCGCCACACAGGCCTTTGGCGTCAGCAGCCACTACGACACCGCCATTCACAATTGGTTTAGCCTCTCCCCTTCCCTCCCCTAAAGGGAAGGGAGTAAAGCCCGCCCAACAAATCGTAAATTGTAAATCGTCAAATCGTAAATAACATAGATGAACTGGTTTTCACTCAACAAAGAAATAGCAATGGACCTTGGTACGGCCAATACCATCATTATCTGTGATGGTAAGATTGTGGTCGATGAGCCAAGCGTCGTGGCCCTCGACCGCAGGACGGAGCGCATGATTGCCGTCGGAGACAAGGCCAAGATGATGTATGAAAAGACAAATCCCGAGATTCGCACCATTCGTCCGCTTCGCGATGGCGTGATTGCTGACTTCAACGCCTGCGAGCAAATGATGCGCGGCCTCATCAAGATGGTTCACTCGGGCAACCGCCTCTTCTCGCCTTCCCTGAAGATGGTCATCGGAGTGCCAAGCGGAAGTACCGAAGTGGAACTCCGTGCCGTCCGCGACAGCGCAGAGCATGCTGGTGGTCGCGAGGTCTATCTCATCTTCGAGCCTATGGCCGCAGCCATCGGCATCGGGCTTGATGTGCTCGCTCCGGAAGGCAACATGATTGTCGATATAGGCGGTGGCAGCACGGAAATTGCAGTCATCTCGCTCGGTGGAATAGTTGCCGACAAGAGCCTTCGCGTGGCTGGTGACGAACTGACCGCAGACATACAGGAATACATGAGCCGTCAGCACAACGTCAAGGTCAGCGAACGTATGGCAGAACGCATCAAGATACACGTCGGCGCAGCTATGACCGACCTCGGAGAAGACGCTCCGGAAGACTACGTCGTTCACGGCCCGAACCGCATCACGGCACTTCCCATGGAGGTTCCCGTCTGCTATCAGGAGATTGCCCACTGCCTCGAGAAGACCATCGCGAAGATTGAAACGGCCGTCCTCAGCGCATTAGAAGAGACACCGCCAGAACTCTATGCCGACATCGTGAAGAACGGCATCTGGCTGACAGGTGGCGGCGCTTTGCTCAGAGGACTCGCCAAGCGTCTCACAGACAAAATCAACATCGAGTTCAAGGTAGCCGACGATCCATTGCACAGCGTAGCAAAGGGCACAGGCGTGGCACTGAAGAACATCAACAACTTCGCATTCTTGATGTAATATTGTGCACGATTTCATCGAGCGCATAACAGCCTATGTCCACTGGGCACTCTTCCTCTTGTTGGAAGCGCTCAGTGGATTCCTGCTTTTCCAGTACAACCATTATCAGGGCAGCATCTGGTTTACCCAAGCCAACACCGTTGCCGCACAGGTTCACGAATGGGAGGCAAAGGCACTCTCGTACCTGAGAATGCCCGCCGAAAATGCTGCGCTCGTCCGTCGCAACATCATCCTGCAGCAACAACTCGACATCCTTCGCCACAATCTCGCCCTCGCCGGCACCGACACCACGACGCTCAACAGCCAACAGCCAATGGCCAGTGGCCAATGGTCAACAATAGAGGCCCGCATCATCGACAACAGCGTCCGCAAGCGGGACAACATGATTGTCATTGATGCAGGCAGCGAAGACGGCGTCGCTCCAGAAATGGGCGTATTGAGCGGCACAGGCGTTGTGGGAATCGTCAGCGGCGTCACTCCTCACCACGCTCTCGTGATGTCCATCCTCAACAGCCACAGCAGCATCAGTTGCCGTTTGCGAGGGACAGAATATTTCGGTTACCTGAAATGGAAGGGCGGCACTCCTTTACGGGCTTATATGGACGATGTTCCCCGCCACGCACACATCAAGAAAGGCGACATCGTAGAGACCAGCGGCTTCAGCAACGTCTTTCCTGCAGGCATCTTCCTCGGTAAAGTGGCAGAAATCAAGAATAGTAGCGACGGCCTTGCCTATGAGCTCGAAATCCTTCTGAGCACCGATATTGCAAACCTCAGGCACGTTAACGTCATCAACAATCTCATCAAAGAAGAGCTCGACTCTCTCGTGGCACAATGATAACCCGCATCCTCATACGCTTAGCATGGGCATTTTTGCTACTTCTGGTGCAAGTGCTCATCCTCGACCAGGTTCATCCTTGGGGCTACGGGGCGCCTTTGCTGTGTCCGCTCATCGTCATCACGCTGCCGATGGGCACATCTCACTCAGAAGCTTTGCTGTGGGGCTTTGGCGTGGGTTTTGTGGCAGATATCTTTGCAGGGACGTCAGGCATCAGCAGCGCTGCCCTGACCTTCATCGCTTTCTTGCAACCACCTTTGCTGGAACTGATGGCGCCCCGCGATTCTGAAGAAGAGCTTCATCCCTCTTTCTCTACAATGGGACGATGGAACTATCTGCAGTTCATTGCCCTGCTCCTCCTTCTGCATCACCTCGTTTATTTCGCCCTCGAAGGCTTTTCCTACTTCCATCTCACAGATATCGCCATCAGTATGGGCGTGAGCTATGCCGCTTCCCTGCTGCTGATTATATTGGCAGAGCATGTCCGTAACCCTAAAAAATAAGTGGCTATGGACGCGAACTATGAGCTTGAGAAGCGAAAATATGTGATTGGCGGAGCCGCCTTCATCATCATTGTTGTCTATCTGCTTCGTCTCTTCACCCTACAGCTCCTGAGTGAGGACTTCAAATTGAGCGCCGATTCCAACGCTTTCCTCAAGCGCATACAATATCCTGCCCGAGGCGCAATCTCCGACCGTAACGGCAAACTGCTCGTTTATAACCAACCTGCCTATGATGTGATGGTCGTCATGTACGAACAGCAAGGCGTCGATACTCTCGACCTCTGCGAAAGTCTCGGCATAACTCGCGACTGGTACGAGCGCAGAATGGCGGAGATAAAAGACAAGAACCGCAACCCGGGCTACAGTTCATACACGCAGCAAGTCTTCATGAGTCAGCTCTCTACAGAAGAATTCAGCCGCTTCCAAGAGAAACTCTTCCGCTTTCCTGGCTTTTACATACAGAAGCGCAGCATCCGCCAGTACAGCTATCCTTACGCAGCACACCTTCTTGGAGATGTGGCTGAGGTTAGCCCTGCCGACATAGAAGCTGACCCATACTACAGAAGCGGCGACTATATTGGCAAACTCGGCGTGGAGCGTTCCTACGAAGAGGCCTTGCGAGGCGTGAAAGGAAAGGAGATTCTGCTTCGGGATGCTCGCGGACGCATCAAGGGGCGCTACCAGAACGGCAAGTTCGACGAAGCTCCCATTCCTGGCCGCAACCTCACGATGAGCATCGACCTCGAGCTGCAAGCACTCGGCGAGCGCCTCATGAAAGGGAAACTCGGCAGCATCGTGGCCATCGAACCGAGCACGGGAGAAGTGCTTTGCATGGTATCCAGCCCGACATACGACCCTCGCATCATGATAGGACGACAGCGAGGAAAGAATCAGTTATTGCTGGCTCAAGACCCACACAAGCCGCTCCTCAACCGCGCTATTATGGGGCAATACCCTCCTGGCTCTACCTTCAAAACGAGTCAAGCACTCACATTCCTGCAGGAAGGCATCATCACGCCACAAACTGCATACCCTTGCAGCCGCGGCTTCCATTTCAGAGGGCTTAGGGTCGGTTGCCACGGACACGGCTCCCCTTTGCCGCTCGTCCCTGCAATCGCCACCTCGTGCAACGGCTATTTCTGCTGGGGACTCTATCACATGTTTGCCAACAGGACGAAATACAAGACGGTGCAGGACGCGATGACTACCTGGAAGGACTATATGGTCAGCATGGGTTTCGGCTACAAGCTCGGCATCGACCTGCCCGGAGAGAAGCGAGGCATGATTCCCAACGCGCCCTACTACGACAAAGCCTACAAGGAGGACTGGAGCGGCCTGACCGTCATCAGCATAAGCATCGGGCAAGGAGAAGTCAACCTGACGCCCCTGCAGATTGCCAATCTTGGAGCAACCATCGCCAACAGAGGCTACTACATCATCCCGCATGTTGTGAAGGAGGTGCAGGGAATGCCGCTCGACACACTCTACACGAAGAAGCACTACACGAAGGTCGGACGGCAGCACTACGAGACAGTCGTGCAGGGAATGCGTCAGGCTGTGCTGGGAGGAACCTGCCGTCTGGCAAACACTTCTTTCTATGAAGTCTGCGGCAAGACAGGTACGGCTCAGAATCCTCATGGGCAGGACCACAGCGTCTTCATGGGCTTTGCGCCTCGCGAGAACCCGAAGATTGCCATTTGTGTCTATGTAGAGAACGGCACATGGGGAGCAACTTACGGAGTTCCGATAGGTGCGCTCATGATGGAACAATACATCAACGGCAAGCTTTCGGCTGCAAGCGAGGCTCGAGCCACAAGCTTCGAGAACAGGCATCTCTACAAGATAGACAACGGACAACGGACAACGGACAACGGACTTCCGCCTGCGCCTGAGGCGAAAGCCGAAGAACAGACAACGGACAACGGACAAAAGTCTGAGAAGAATGAGGAACAACAAGAATAAGAAGAAGGCACCATCGCTGTGGGGGTCGATTGATTGGCTCACCATCTTCATCTATCTCGTGCTTCTGGCACTTGGATGGATGAGTGTTTGCGGCGCTTGCTACGACTATGAGCAATCGACCAGCATCCTCGACTTCTCTACCCGCAGCGGGATGCAGATTGTTTGGATTGGCACTTCCCTGTTGCTTTCCTTCCTCATCCTTATGACGGACGACCGAATCTTCGAGTCCCTTTCCTATATTATATATATAGGGTTCATCGCTCTGCTGTTCGTCACGCCTTTCATGGCTCACGACATCAAGGGTTCGATGTCTTGGATAAAGCTCGGCAATTTCAGCATACAGCCCGCAGAGTTCGCGAAGTTCGGCGTTTCGCTCTGTTTGGCGAAGGTGATGAGCACATACGGTTTCGACGTCAGGAACTGGAAAGACTTCATCATCTGCATCGCCTTGATTGTCGTTCCGATGGGCTTGATTGTGATGCAGAAAGAGACGGGAAGCGCTTTGGTCTATAGTGCGCTCTTCCTGATGCTGTATCGCGAGGGAATGCCTGGCTGCCTGCTTTTCACGGCAATTGCGGCAGTCGCCTATTTCGTGGTTGGCGTCCGCTATGCGGATGTGCCTCTGCTTGGAGTAGAGCAGATGAGTCTGGGACACGCTCTTGTGATGCTGCTCATCCAAATCTTCACGATAGGCTTCACCAAAGTTTATGGTGGAGAGAGAAACAACTCTTGGAGCCGCATCCTGCTTTATTCGCTGGCGGTTGACGCAGCCGCCATTCTCTTTGCCCGATTCATCTATCCCTTCGATGCAGTATGGCTGATGGCTGCCTGCTGTCTGTTGTCTGCTGTCTATTGTCTCTACATCGCCCTTCGCGACAGAGCCCTGCCCTATTTGCTCATAGCTCTTTTCACCCTGGGCAGCATGGGCTTCTTCTATTCCGCCGACTTCGTGCTGAATCGGGTTATGGAGCCGCATCAGCAAACCCGTATCCGCGTGTTGCTCGGCTTGGAAGACGACCCGAGAGGTGCTGGTTATAATGTCATCCAGGCAAAGATAGCGATTGGTTCTGGCGGGCTTGAGGGCAAAGGATTCCTCAACGGCACACAGACGAAGCTGCGTTATGTGCCGGAGCAGGACACAGACTTCATCTTCTGCACAGTTGGCGAGGAAGAAGGTTTTATCGGCTGTGCCATCGTGCTATCGCTCTTTCTTGCGCTCATCCTGAGGCTCATACATCTTGCCGAGCGACAGCCATACACATTTGGGCGGGTCTATGGATATTGCGTGCTGAGCATCTTCCTCTTTCATGTCTTCATCAACGTCGGGATGGTGCTCGGCCTGACTCCCGTGATAGGCATTCCCCTACCCTTCTTCAGCTACGGAGGCTCCTCGCTTTGGGGCTTCACCATCCTGCTCTTTGTTTTCCTCAGAATAGATGCCGGCAGGAACCGCCTGCAGCGCTGATTTCAGACGCCTGCAGAGATGTTTGCTAACTTCACACGTCATGTTTGCTAACTTCACACGTCATGTTTGGCAACTTCACACGTGATGTTTGGCAATTAGACATGTTATGTTTCGACACATCACATTCCATAAGACCCACTTTTTGCCATTTGTGGCGTCCAAAGCACAAAAAAGACGCGTTTTTCTTTGGAGCAAAAGTAAAAAATCGTATATTTGTGCGAAATATGCTAATAACTATTAAATATTTGCCTTAAACCTTTAATATGAAGAAATACCTTTTATCTGTGATCGCCATCGTCGCTTTGGCTATGGCAAGTTGTACGGAAGATGTTGACACTTCCTCACGCTATGTCTTTAAGGAAGAGACTATTGCAGGCTACCTTGGCAAGCACGACCAGTATAGCGAATATTACCGTCTGCTTGGAGAAGTAATGGTTAGCGGAATCAGCAAAACGAATGTGCGCCAGCTGCTATCAGCTCGTGGCCATTACACGATATTTGCGCCCACGAATGTTGCCATTCAAGAATACCTCGACTCGCTCGTCAAGACAGGCCTTATACCCGAAGCCTCATGGGATGCTTTCCCCAGCGAACGCAAGCGAGACTCCATTTACCAAGTCATTGTCTTCAACAGCATCATCGACAGCGGCGACGACTTCAGCGAATACCAGATAAGCAGCTTCCCCGTCTCCACCTCTACATCCAATACCGTAGAGATTCCCTTGGCCAACATGAACGACAGGAAGCTCGTAGTACAACGCTTCGAGAACTTCCCCGACAGCATCCTCATCAACGACTGCTCCATTGACGTCAACAACCGCGACATCCTTTGCATCAACGGCGTAATACACGCCATGCACAACGTCATCTCGCCAAGCAACGACACAATGGACTACCTGCTGAAGAGGTACATTGAGGACGAGAACTCCGGCTACGTCATCGCAGCCAAGATGATTCAAGCCTGTGGATTGCTTGACGAACTCTCAAAGAATCGCGACGAAGTATACGAGGATCTCTACCAGCAGGGCAAGATACCCGAGAAGAACGACGAAACAAAAGGAGAGACCGCAACATTCTGGACACCAGAGCATCGCTACTACGGTTTCACACTCTTTGCCGAGACGGATGCGTTCTGGACAGAAGCCATCGGGAAAGACGTCAAGGATATTACACTCGAAGACGTGATGAACTATCTCGACAGCGAAGGCGTCTATCCCGAACTGAAACGCGATGATGATTACAAGTCGGAAGACAATCTGCTCTATCAGTTCATCACATATCACCTTCTGCCCCAACGACTGAGTGTGAACACCCTGGTTTACCACTACAACGAGAAGGGCTTCGACATGAACCGCAAGATTCCATCTGTAGCAGTCATGGAGTTCTACACGACCATGGGCAAGCGTCGTCTTCTGAAGATTTTCGAGAGCAAAGAGAGCGAAGGCGTCTATCTGAATCGCTTCCCCGTTCTCGACAACGAACGGCAAGGCACCTATCAGGAAGTCTCGTGCGACCCCGACAAAGAAGGCATTAGGATTGGCGAGCCCAACCTGGAAGGAGCAAACAACGTGCGCAACGGCATCATCTTCCCCATCGACAAGTTGCTCTATTATAGCGATGACACGCGCAACAACCTGCAGAAGCAACGCATCCGCTGGAGCGTGCCAAGCATGTGGCCCGAGTTCATGAACAATGACATACGATGCTCCGAGATTACCGACGAGAAGCACACGAATGTCTATATCCCCAATGACCAGGAATACAAATACCTCGAAGACGTGGACATCTCAAAAGACACCAGATTCAATTACTGGACAGGACGAGGCAAAGGCTGGCAGAACATGCAAGGCGACGAAATGACCATCCGTGGACTCCTGGAATGCACCATGAAGCTGCCGCCCGTACCGCGTCGCGGCACATACGAGATGCGATTCGCCATCCAGTGCGGCGGTACAATGCGCGGTATGGTACAGTTCTATTGGGGTTCCAACAAGAACAAACTTGCTGCCATGGGCATTCCTCTCGACCTTCGCCAGAGTGCCGACAACACCTTGCACACATCAAACGGCAATGTGAAGAGCGACATCGGCTTTGAGAAAGACACCAGAGACGATGATTACAACGCCGAGGTTGACAAGCGCATACGCAATAACGGCTTCATGAAAGGCTGCAACCAATACTGTGCAGGCGGCCCGGGCACTGCTACGACGATGCGTGCCTCTGATATCTGCTGCCGACGCATCATCCTGCGCCAAACGATGGATCCCGACGAGACTTACTACATCAAGTTCAAAACTGTGATGGACGACGACACGCGCTTCTTCTACATGGACTATCTGGAGTACTGCGCAAAGGATGTCTATGACAATCCCGAGAAGCCGGAGGACATCTGGTAAACAGAAACAAGCATCCGCATTCATAATTAAGGCACGCCCTTCAGTAGGAGCGTGCCTTTCTTATTTATATTTATTGGTGTCCGACAAACGTGCTGCCAGTATTTATGTCATTATCTCAAGTTTCAGATGTTCTGCCGGGAAACGGCCTGCTCCGCCTGCGCCTGATTTAGCCGAAGAAAGGCGGAGCAGGCCGTATTGACCGGACAGCAATAATAAGAAAACAAATGCCTGACGCACAATTTATGTTGCCAACACTCTGCCTTTCCAAACGAGGCGCTCTTAATTCTAGATACGCAGGCTGCAAATGCAGAAATGCAGGCTGCGGATAGTGATTTGCAGGCTGTGTTTGTGGATACGCAAGCTGCGTATCAAGATTGTCGAACGAAGTAACGGGGCTATCGGCAGGCGGAAACAAAAATTGCTGCCTGCAGGAAACCCTTTAGCAGACAGCAATATTCATTCTTGAAGGATGGGCTATTGCTCATGCCTATCCCCATGAGTTACTTTTTTCTCTTCTTATGGAAAAGCTTTTTCCACCAGCTCCTTTTCTTCTTCTTGTCGCCGTAGCCATAGCCATAGCCGTAACCATAGCCGTAGCCATAACCGTAACCATAGCCGTAGCCATAGCCATAGCCGTAGCCATACCTCTTGCTCTTGCCACGGCTATCGTTGATGACAATACAGAGATGGTTGAACTTCTTTTCCTGATGCAGTCGCTCCAGCTCGGGCAGATAGCGGCGGTCCACCTTCGTCTCGCGAAGTACGTAGATAGTGAGGTCGACGACACGATTGACGATACCGGCATCGGCAACCACCTGTGCAGGCACATTGTCGATAACCACGTAGTCGTAGCGTGTCTTGAGCTGCTCGATACATTGCTCCAGACGGTTGCTCATCAGCAACTCCGTTGGGTTAGGAGCCACAACGCCTGCCGGCAAGATGTCCAGATTACACTTCTCGCTCTTAGGCACTATCAAGCTGAACACATCATCGACAGCCTCGGAGAGGTAGGACGTAAGTCCCACGTTTCCGCTCACTTCTGCGAGACGGCTTCTGGTGCGCTTGCGGATATCGGCGTCTATCAGTATCACCTTCTTGCCCGTCAGTCCGAGCGTAGCGGCAAAGTTACCGCTGATGAACGTCTTGCCCTCGCCCGGCATCGTACTTGTGAGCATGATGACACGCGCATCCTTGTTGATGAAGGGCATGTTGAAACGTATCAGTCGGAATGCCTCGGAGAGGATATCGTCCTTATCCTCCTCGACGACAATCTCCGAGTCACGGAGAGCGACATGACTGTGCGGCACTTCTCCGAGGATAGGAATGGTGGTGTATTTCTCCACATCCTTACGCCCATGCACCGTGGTGTCGAAGAGTTTCCTCAGCTGGAAGAAGAGGAAGGGCACGATGATGCCAATGCAAAGCGCGATAAACATGATGACCTTAGTGCGGGGGGCAATCGGCGAGCGGTTGCCGAAAGGCTGCTCCACGACGCGGATGTTTGCCTCCGTGATGGCCAGCTGCAAGGCGGTCTCCTCACGCTTGTTCAACAGGTATGTGTAGAGCGTCTCCTTGATGGTTTGCTGACGGGCGATGTCGATCACCCTCTTTTCCTTCTGGGGCACGGAGTGAAGGCCTGCCGTAAGCCCGGCCTCTTCGCGCTTTGCCCTATCGACCTGCAACTTGAGACTCGAGCTGTAGCCCTTGAGCGAAGCAAGTATGGCAGTACGCATCTGCTCGAGGTTCCTGTCAAAGTCGACAATAGTGGGACTGCTCTCCGAGGTGTTCTCTGCCAAACGGTTGCGCTGCAGCATCATCTGGTTGTAGTTCGCAATCTGTGAGGTGATGCCCGGGTCGCTGATACCGCCCATTGTGGGGATGAGGTTGTTGCCTGCTGTAACGTTCTGCGAAAGGTAGTCGACCAGATACTGTACCATCGAGTACTGTGTCTCAGCCTGCACGGTACGCTGGCGGGCTGCGCTGCTCTGAGCAAGATATGCATCGCTGCTTGCCTTAAGGTCAACCAGGCCGTTGCTCTGCTTGAACTCTGCCATCTGACCCTCCACCTCGCTCAGCTCTCTGTGAATCAGGCCGATTCGGTCCTCGATGAACTCAGAAGTACTCTTCGCTATCTGGTTCTTGTCGTCAATGATGCTTCGCTTATAAGCCTCGAGCAAGCCGCTGAGGATGTCGTCGGCTCGCTGGATATTGGTGTCCGTGCAAGTGATGCGCACAAGCGTGCTCTCCTTGTCTATCTCGCCGCTGGAGACCTTATTGTACAGAATGATTGCGGCATTCTCCAGGCTGACGCGCTGAACATTGATGCTCTGGCCTACAAAGTCCTTAAGCTTCCCTTCCTGAGGAGTCGCCACGAAGTCGCCGAAAGGAGTCTTCACGACCTTGCCCCATTCCACCTTGGCCGTGAAGTCAGATTCCGTCATGGGAACGCCGAATTTGGCCTCGGTGATGGTGCCGCCACGATTGCTGTCGATAGTGAACATGAAGCTCGCAGGCACAGTATATTCCGTCATGAACTCGACGGAGAAGGGGCGGTCGTCATAAAGGGAGACGTTGCGGAGACCGGAACGTATGTTGTACATCACGTCGAGCTGCAAGTTCTTCGCCACCTCCTGAGCCAGCTGGAATGAATGGAGGATGTACACCTCGTTCTTGACGCTTGCTCCGGCAAGCACGCCATTGAGTTGCATCAAGGCATCGGTGCTTATGGCGGAACGTCTGCCGCTGCTCTGGCCGTTATCGTCCTTGACAAGCATTACTGCCTGCCGCTGGTAGATGAAGGGTTTAGTGGCGAGATAAAGCCTTGCTACTGCCAGACAGATGATGACAGAAAGCAGGAACCAAACCCAATTGGCAAGGAAGGTGTCGAGAATGTCGCGCAAGGTGAGGGATTCATCAATACCTGTACCGGAAGCATTCTTCTGCTTGCGGTTGCGGACTGCTGCTGTATTGTTGGTTACTTCCATGCCATGTTACTTTTTGAGTGCGACAATTAGGGAAACGATGCTGACAATCATGCCGACAACCGTGCTGCCGACCGACAACCAAGTGTAGCTGGTGCTGCCCTTTACGCGCTGGCTCTTGTTGGGCTGCACATAGATGACATCGTTCTGCTGCAGATAGTAGGCGGGTGAGTTGAAGACCGCCTGATTGTCGAGCAGATTGACTTCGAAAGCTCTTCTCTGACCATTCTCCTCGCGGATGACCAGGACGTTGTTACGATAGGCGCTGTTCGTCAGGTCGCCAGCTTTCCCAAGGGCTTCCAGAATCGTGAGGCGTTCGCCCTGATAGGTTTGGGTGCCGGGATTCTTCACGTCGCCCATCACAGTCACCTTGAAGCTCATTATCTTCGTGTTGACGACTGCATCGTTGATGTAGCCCTCGTTGATCATGCGGTCCTGCACCATCTTCGATATCTCGTCAGTCGTCATGCCGCCAACGTGCAGCGTACCGAAGATGGGGAACTCTATGTTCCCTTCCTTGTTGACCTTGAAGTATGAGACGCCAGAGGATACGTTGACCGTATTCGTTCCCGTCTGCGAGTTGTTGCCGCCGCCGATGAGCGTATTGTTGTTGAAGCGTTGAACAAGTTCCACATCCTTACTTGCTACGGAAATGGCAAGCTGGTCGTCGGGCTGCACCTGCAACTCGAAGTAGTCCTTTATATCCTGTGGCAATGCATATTCCTGAGTGGCACCCTGCAGATATATCATCTTCTTGTTGGAAACGCAAGATGTTGCCAGCGCCATGCACAATGCACAGGTCAAAAGAGATAATGTTGTCCTTTTCATTATATAATTAGATAGTTTTGTGCGCAAAATTACTAAAAAAATATAAGACAGGCGCCTGATAGCGAAAAAAAAACCGCTTATTGTTGCATTTATAACAGAGAAAAAGGTAACTTGCACCCAAATTCGGCACAAAACGCAACTTTGACTATATGAAAACGCTGTTATCGCTGCTTCTTTTGCTCCTTGCCACATGCTCTTTGCTCCTTGCTCAAGGGCAGGTTATTAAGGGCAATGCCTCCTATTATGCCGACAAATTTCATGGGCAACGAACAGCAAGTGGAGAGATTTATAACAAGGACAGTATGACTTGCGCCCACCTTAAGTATCCTTTCGGCACGATACTGAAAGTGCGCAACCCGCTCAACGACAAGACCGTTTATGTGCGGGTGACCGACCGAGGCCCGTATGTCAAGTCCCGCATCATCGACCTGAGCCGTGCAGCGGCTCGAGAGCTGGACATCATCCGGGCAGGCTTCTCGATGGTGGAGATAACGCCTTTCCTTCCAAACGAGGTGCCATTCCTTCCCGACGAGAACGGCCCGCTCGAACTGCCCGAGCTGGACCTGCTATACATGCCTGCAGCCACTTTCCCCGTTCCTGCCTGGCAAAACGACACCATGAGAGTGACTGAACAGCTGAAGAAGCTGACCTCGACTTGGAACCTCACGAGTCCGTGATTTTCAAGCACTGTGCTATATCTCCAACCACTTCATGTATGATATTTATCTTTACGGAATAACAGGAAGAGAGTATGCTTCTGACGGTCATCATACCCGCTTATAAGACAGAACTGACGCTGGACCGCTGCATAGAGAGCGTGCTGAGCCAGCAGGTGGAGGGCGGCATGGAGGTCATTCTTGTGGACGACGGCTCTCCGGACAACTGTCCTGCACTTTGTGACGCTTGGGCGGAGCGCGACTCTCGCATTCGTGTCGTGCATCAGCAGAACAGAGGCTTGGGTGCCGCTCGCAATGCCGGCCTCGACATTGCCACGGGAGAATATGTCACCTTCGTCGATAGCGATGACTATCTGGCTGCCGACACCTATCCGCACTTGCTGAAGCGCTTGGAGGAGCATCCTGAGGCCGACATCCTGGAGTACGAGATAAAGCAGACGAAAGAAGGAGAAGAGGACCAGGCCTTGACAGACGAGGTCTATCCCAATGCTCGCCAGTATTGGCTCCGGACGCGTGCCTGGTGGCACAGCTATGCCTGCAACAAGATTTATCGCCGCAAGCTCTTCGATGAAGTCCGCTATGCCGACGACCGCTTCTGCGAGGACATGCTGATGCTTGTGCAACTGCTGGAGCGGCAACCCGTCGTAGCGACAGCACACATGGGGACATACGTGTATGTCTGGAACCAAGAGGGGCTCACGGCAAACATTACGGCAAAGAAAGTCCGCCAGCTGTTGGAGACAATGCTCTACGCGAAGGACGTCATGCGCATGTCCGTTTTCACAAGAGGCGGCCTCGACTTCCTGCGTGCCATGCTTTATCGTCAGATTGACTTATATCGTCTCTCCGGAGAGGTGTTGCTCCCTTGGCCGTTTGTTACGCTGATTTGCCGTCTGCATCGGCGTTTCAAGAGATAAGAAAATTCCCGCTGGAGGCGACAAAAAACGCCGCGTGCGGGGATTGCAAACGCCGCACGCGGAAATGACCAACGCCGCACGCGGAAATTGCAATCCCCGCACGCGGCGTTTTTCAGCCCCCTACAGGGCACTAATATTCGTTCCAGCTCTTGATGCTGAGATCCTCTATGGAAAGCGTGCAGAAGGCCTCGATGAAGGCACTTGCCAGACGCGCGTTCGTGATGAGCGGAATGTTGTGGTCGATGGCAGCGCGACGAATCCTGTAGCCGTTGGTGAGCTCGCGGCTCGTACGGTTCTTGGGGATGTTCACCACGAGGTCGAAGCGGTGCTCCGCTATCATCTTCATCACATTCTCCATGCCCGGCTTGTCCTCATCCGGCCAGCTTACAGCGATTGCCTTCGCACCGTTCTCATTGAGGAAATTGGCTGTGCCTTCGCTTGCATAGATGGTGTAGCCGGCCTTCGTCAGCATACGTGCGCCGTCGAGCATGGCCACTTTCTCCTTCGTGCCGCCGCTGCTTATCATGATGCCTTTCTCCTTGCGGGGAATCTTGTAGCCGGTGGCAATCATACTATTCAGCAAAGCCTCCTCGAAGCTGTCGCCGAGGCAGCCCACCTCGCCCGTCGAGCTCATATCCACGCCCAGGATGGGGTCGGCATTCTGCAGGCGGGCGAAAGAGAACTGGCTGGCTTTGACGCCGATGTGGTCGATGTCGAAGGCGCTCTTGTCGGGCTTCGTGTAGGGTGCGTCGAGCATGATGCGAGTAGCTGTCTCGATGAAGTTGCGCTTCAGCACCTTGCTGACAAACGGGAAGGAGCGGCTGGCGCGCAGGTTGCACTCGATGACCTTCACGTCGCGTCCCTTTGCAAGATATTGGATGTTGAACGGGCCGCTGATGTTCAGCTCCTTGGCAATGGCGCGGCTCATCTTCTTGATCTGTCGGGCTGTGGCAAAGCTGAGTTGCTGAGCGGGGAAGACCATCGTGGCGTCGCCCGAGTGTACGCCGGCATACTCCACATGCTCCGAGATGGCGTACTCTACGATTTCTCCGTTCTGAGCCACTGCGTCGAACTCTACCTCATTGGTCTCCGTCATAAATTTACTTACGACAACGGGATACTCCTTGCTCACCTCGCTTGCCATCTGCAGGAAGCGCTCCAGCTCCTCGTCGGTGTAGCAGACATTCATGGCGGCACCGGAGAGGACATACGACGGGCGCACCAGGACGGGATAGCCCACTTCGTCGATGAACTGCTTGACGTCGTCCATGCTTGTCAGCGCACTCCATCTTGGCTGGTCTATGCCGAGCTTGTCGAGCATGGCGGAGAACTTGCCGCGGTTCTCTGCGCGGTCGATGCTGACGGGCGACGTGCCGAGGATGGGCACGCTCTGCCGGTAAAGCTTCATCGCGAGGTTGTTGGGTATCTGTCCGCCCGTGGAGACAATCACGCCGCGGGGCGACTCGAGATCGATGACGTCGAGCACGCGCTCGAACGACAGCTCGTCGAAGTAGAGGCGGTCGCACATGTCGTAGTCCGTCGAGACAGTCTCGGGGTTATAGTTTATCATGATGCTCTTGTAGCCGAGCTTGCGTGCAGTCTGTATGGCATTGACCGAGCACCAGTCGAACTCCACGCTCGAACCGATGCGATAGGCGCCGCTACCGAGCACGATGACTGACTTCTCATGCTTGTAGAAGTTGATGTCGTGGCCTTCTACTGCGTAGGTCATGTAGAGGTAGTTCGTGAGGTCCGGATGCTCGCTGGCAACCGTCGGGATGCGCTTCACGGCAGGCAGGATGCCGAGCTTCTTGCGGTAAGCACGCACGGCGAGGTTCTCCTTCTCCATGTTGCCTGTGTGAATGTGGAGCACGCACCTTGCTATCTGGAAGTCGCTGAAGCCAAGAATCTTTGCCTTGCGGATGACATCGGCAGGAACCTCCTCGATGGCATTGTAGCCCTGCAGCTTGTGCTCGAAATCCACGATGTTCTTCATCCTTTCGATGAACCACTTGTCTATCTTCGTCAGCTCCTCGATGCGCTCCACCGTGTAGCCTTCCTCCAATGCCTGTGCAAGGGCAAAGATGCGGAGGTCGGTGGGGTTAGCCAGTTCCTCGTCGAGGTTCTCGAACTTCACATGGTCGTTGCCAACGAAGCCGTGCATACCCTGACCTATCATGCGCAGGCCCTTCTGCAACATCTCTTCGAACGACCTGCCGATGCTCATGATCTCTCCGACCGACTTCATGCTGGAGCCTATCTTGCGGCTCACGCCCGTGAACTTTGTCAAGTCCCAGCGAGGTATCTTGCAGATGAGGTAGTCGAGCGACGGAGCCACATAGGCGCTGTTTGTCGTGCCCATCTCTCCAATCTGGTCGAGGGTATAGCCGAGCGCAATCTTTGCGGCGACGAAGGCCAAGGGATAGCCGGTCGCCTTGCTTGCCAAAGCAGAGGAACGCGACAGGCGGGCGTTTATCTCGATGATACGGTAGTCGTTTGTCTCAGCATTGAAGGCGAACTGTATGTTGCACTCGCCCACGATGTTGAGATGGCGCACGCACTTGATGGTGATGTCCTGCAGCATCTTCACCTGCTCGTCCTTCAACGAACAGGTCGGGGCAACGACTATGCTCTCGCCAGTGTGGATGCCGAGCGGGTCGAAGTTCTCCATCGAGGCGACCGTGAAGCAGTGGTCGTTGGCGTCGCGAATGCACTCGAACTCTATCTCCTTCCAGCCTTTCAGGCTCTCTTCCACAAGGACCTGAGGAGCGAAGGTGAAGGCACTCTCTGCAATCTCCTTGAAAGTCTTCTCGTCGGGGCAGACGCCGCTTCCCAAGCCGCCCAGCGCGTATGCCGAGCGAATCATGATGGGATAGCCGATGCGGCGGGCCGTCTCGATGGCTTCGTCGAGCGTCTCGCAAGCATGGCTCGTGGGCACCTTCAGGTCCACCTTGCCCAGTTCCTTGACGAAGAGGTCGCGGTCCTCTGTGTTCATGATGGCCTCCACACTCGTGCCAAGCACCTTCACGCCGTACTTCTCGAGCACACCATTCTGGTAAAGCGCCGTGCCCACATTGAGGCCAGTCTGTCCGCCCCAAGCCAGCATGATGCCGTCCGGACGCTCTTTCTTGATGATTTCCTCTATGAAATAAGGTGTGATGGGCAGGAAATAGACCTTGTCGGCAATGCCTTCACTGGTTTGGATGGTTGCCACGTTGGGATTGACGAGCACCGAATAGATGCCTTCCTCACGCAATGCCTTGAGCGCCTGGCTGCCGGAATAGTCAAACTCGCCTGCCTGACCAATCTTCAGCGCACCGCTGCCTAATACGAGAACTTTCTTGAGTTTCATAGTTATGATTGATTAGATGTTTGTTGTTTAGTGTGTACCTTATTATATATTTAAAAGAAAAGCCACAATCGCTAAAAGTGACAGCGAGAGTGGCTTATTGAAGGAACCAGACAAACAAGGGAACCAGACGGCATCAACACTTCGTCCCGCGCCCCGGTTATGTAGCAGTTCACCAACATCTTCTTTGTTATTTTGGCTGCAAAGGTACGCATATTTCCATAAATGGCAAAGCGCAGAGCGTTTTTTTTTATGGAAAAAGAGTCATGTCGCAAGATAAGGCTGTTCTGCCGCCGGATTACTACTCCGGATCCAAATAATCGACAGTCACCTCGCATGTTGCCGTCACTCTGCTACCGTCTGAAGCGCGGCAAGTAATGGTGCAGCTTTTCTTGTACGGGTAATTGAGGGGGGAGGGAATCTTGTCTGGGAGGGTGATGACGCCTTCTTGGCTGACTGTTGCTACCTCCTCGTCGCTGCTTTCCCATGTCAGAGTCTTGTTGGAGGCATTCTCGGGAAGCACGGTGGCAACGAGTGTATGCCCATGAAGTCATGCCACCTGCCATCAGCAGCAAAGCAAGGATGGAACTTCTCTAATACTTAGTTTCCTACTGTTTATTGCTTACACATTATATAATATATTAGAACATCCCACTGCTCTCCCATTATAGTTTAGTTGGATACCATGCGTGGCGATGCCTGGCGTCTTTTATTTCGCTGACACCTTCTTGCCGTTCTTGATGTAGATGCCGGGCTGCTTGATTTTCTGAACCTTGCGGCCCATGAGGTCGTAGGTGTCGCCCTCATCCTTTCTTCCCACAGGAGACGAAACGCCAGTTATGAGATCATCCAACTCGAGGAAGCGGTCGCCGAACCAGATGATGTCGGTCACGCTGCCCTCGAGAGTGAGCCTCAGCACGGGAACTTCGAAGCCACTGGCCTGGAAGCCTTCCAGCGTCGCACGGAATGTCTGGGCATTCGAGCCTTCGCCGAATGTGAGCAATGTTGATTCAGGAGAATGAAGGGCGTAGGCCACCGTGCCATCCTCCTCAAAGTCGGTCACTTTCACGCCGCTGATGGTGAATATGGGAAGCGTTAAGCCTGTTATGGGCATCGTGAAGCCACTGAAGGTGATGTCCACCTTTCCCGGGTCAATCTTTCCTGTGGTTGTCCTCGTAGGAAGAATCCTCACTTGCTGATATTCGCCATCCGTCTGGACATGCTCGCCGGAAACGGCGTCGCTCACATCTTGCCAAAGTCTGCCTTCAAAGCCTTGCTTGCTGATGACGTTCAGCACGTACGACACCTTGCTCGACTTGTAGAGCTGGTTGCCCGGGTATGTGGCGGTGATGGTGGTCTGGCCATAGTTCTGCATCGGCGTAACCTTGCCTGTGACGGGGTCAACGGCTGCCACACTGTTGTCCGACGACTTCCATTGCAGCGGCAAGTCCTCCACGTCTGCCGTCACTGCCGGTGCATCGAAGGAGACGCCCGGACGGGTATTCCTGATGCTGTATGCCATGCGGAGGTTCGGGTCGAGCTTGTTTATCTTCACCGTGACGACAATCTTCGGCGCCGTGAAGTCGGTTGTCTCGCCGTCTTCGGTGAGGACGGAGTTGATGAGCACCACTTCCTTCTCGCTCATTGTCATGTCGGCCATCATGGCTTCCACGTTGGGCATAAAGGTCATCGACATGCCATCGACAGAGACATCGATGAAGCTGTCGCCGCCATTGGCGCGGCGTCGGCTGCCGGAAGGTCCGCCAACGGCCTTGATGCCTGTCACCTCGTTGCGCCCCTTCGACTCGAAGGTGATAGTCTGAGGTTCGGGTGTCTCGCCTACGGTGAACTCGAAGTCGACTTTCGAGCGCTCTGCCTTTATCCTGTAGTGCGGACCAGAGTAGTCCGTCAGGCGCGTCTCCTTATGATCCACGCCCCACACGCGGCAGACACGCTGCTCCATTCCCTTCACTGCGGGCGACGGCTCGCGGATAAGTTCCCATTCGCCCCAAAGATGGCCGCCGGGTTCTATCCTGTAGCCCTTCGAGAAGAGGCCGCCGCAGAAGTCGCAGTACAGTTCGCCGGAATGACCCCATGTGGTGCAACCTTCGTCCTTACGATGAGACAAGTTCTCTGTCGTGTAAATATAGTCGCTGCATTCCTCTACTACATATTTCGTGCCATTCCAATACGAGTAGCCATGGACGATAGGAGTCCTCCTGCCCTTGACGGTCTTGTTGCAACGTGAGCAAAGGTAGTCGCCGCTGTAGCCGTGGGTTAGGCTATTAGGCTGCGGATTAGGACTTCCGCCCCACACCTTCACGGTGCAATAGGCTATAATCTCTGTGCCTGGAATGAGTGTGAGTTCGTGTCGCCCTGGAGGCTCTATGCGTGCGCCTTCCTCTACCACGGCACCGCAATCGGCACAAAGCTTGTCAGGTTCATGACCGTAGCCTGTGCAGGTTGGCTCTACACGCTCACCCAAAACCGTACCGCCTGTGTGGAAGCAAGGTCCTATGTACGCTTCAAGACCAACGGGGCCATTTGGCATAGTGAAGGTCATTGTAGCAGTTCTACCGCCGTTAGGCAATGTTACAGATACAAGACCGACACCTACGGAAGACATGTCCCGCCAGTATGAGTTTGTGTCCCACTTGATGTTTTCCTTTTTGTCATAAGTCACAGTCACACGTGTGCCTGGAGCAGCCGCATCGTAGTTCGCAGTGCCGCCATATACCATTATGGGATAAGTGCCATAGCTGTAGAACTTGTTTTCAACATACGGACATACTTCACATTCGCGATTGATGCTTCCGGACCGCGTTGCCGTTGCCTTGCTACCGATTGACCATGGATTGAACACATGCTTCTCTGCCTTCATCTGTTCGCAGCCCTTGCAATATACATAGTGCTGTTCAGAGCTATAGCCACCTCTTTCTGGTGTATTGAACGGATCATCCACAAATTCGTTCCAGAAGTTGTGTGTGTGCGGAAGCCTGTCCATCTTCTCTTTCTTCTCGTAATCGCAGATTTCGCAGTAGCACACGCGTTCGCCATATTGCTTCTCGGTTGGCTCCTTTGTAACACGATACGGACCGAACTGATGGTCTTCTGGTGCTGAGGAGAGGCCGCAAATGCAATTATACCAGTGCTGAATCACTGAGCGTTGCAGGTCGTCATAGACATGTTCATGCTCTGGCTCAACCTTTGAAAGGTAAACATACTTCCTGTCTTGACAAACCAAACACGTCTGTTCGCGCAGACCTGTCTGCGTTTCCGTGGCAGGACGGACGAGTTTCCACTCGCTCCAGCGGTGAGGCTCAGGCTCGCCCTTCACGCCATCTTCGCATTCGCCATAGCAGCTGTTGATGTGTGTCTTGTCGTCAACAGGCTTATAGTAACCATACACATGCTGAGCCTTGATAAACACATCGTTGGTTCTTACGCTGCCGTGTTCATTGCTTACCACGCAGAGGTACTGATAATAACCACTTTCTATACATCCGCTGTCGCAGGCATCGGTCAAGACTATAGCTTTCAGTTCTGGTGTCTGTGCGCCTTCATAGTCTTCCACATTGTCTTCTACGGGCACAAAAACGCCGTTGAACTTTCTATACCATTGATAGCTCAAGTTCTTGCCGCCGGCTTTTACCTTGAAGGTAGCATAGACGTATGGCGCTTCTGAATGGGCGCTCTTGCTCGTATTGCCCGTATAGTCCTTAGGCTGAATCAGTATGTAGGGCGAGCCGTCGGCGGGTATGGGCACTGGGGGCACGGCGATGTTGCCGATGGAGTAACCGCAGGCACACATTATGCGGGCTGTTCCGTTCTTGCCTGTTGAGGGGTCGGGGTCAACGAGCATCTGTGTGTCGGCCTCAAAGTGCGCTTGCTGGTTGACTGCCGCGCCGCAATCGATGCAAACCTGCCAGTGGGCTGCGGCATCAAACAGCCATTCGAAGTCAATGTTGTCGTGCGGGCAGTCGTCTGTCTCGTGGTCGCACAGCTCGAGGCATTGGTCGTCCATGTAGCACCAATGGTTCTCTACAAACTCATCGCTTGCAATGCACAGCCCGTGCTCGCAGCCCTTCATGATGGTGTTGGCAGCGCAGCAGTTCGTGCAGAGTTCGCAGTTCGGGCAGCGCTCGTCGCCTTCGTAGCACTCGTCGCACTGCGGGCAAGTGAAGTGCTCGTCGTTGTCTTCGGCAAGGAAATCATCGGGGCAGATGTCGTGCGGGCAGTGTTCGTTGCAATTCTCGCACTTGTGGCAGTACTCGCAAAGTTCCGACTCGTCGAAGCAGTCGCCGCAGTCCACACAAAGATGCTCTTCCCAGTCGTCGCCTTCGGGACAGAGGCCGTGCTCGCAGTGATAGTCCTCCTGACATTCTTCGCAGAGCAGGCAGTACTCACACTCCATGTCGTCTGGACACTTCATGCAATTGGGGCAGAGATGGTCATTGAAGTCGGAAGAGAAGATGCAGTAGCCATGCGTGCAGTCTTCGTTCTCGCTGTTCTCCTGGCAGCACTCCTCGCAGAGGCCGCATTCGTCGCACTTCTCAATGCCCGCGCCTTCCGTACATCTTTCGCACTGCGGGCAAAGCCAGTCGTTTTCCTCGCAGCAGTAGGTGCAGTGGTCGCCATCGCTCAGGCATCGCCATGATTCGTCGACATCGCCGTCGCACCTGTTACATTCGGGGCAATGAAGCCCACCATCTACGGCGCAGTCATCACATAAAAGACAGTCAGGGCAGATGTTGGAATCGCAAGAGGCACAAATGAAACAGTGGTTTTCGTCCGGCTCATCCATATAACATTGATTACAAATGAGATGATCCGCACAGCCAGGGGGAAGGAAGATATTCATTTCCTCTCCGTGTATAGTCCCACAGCTGCCACAGATTACACATTGATCATCGCTACACTCCGCGCAATGGCGCCCCACTAAATCTGCCATTGGACAATCGCACAGTTCAACATAATATTCAAAGTGCAGACCGCAGGAAGGGCAATGGTCCTTATAATAACCTAAATCAGATGCACAATCAAAACAAATCACCTTACCTTCAGATTCATAACATCCTTCGCAGTAATCACCATCATCGACACATTTCCCACATTCTTCACAATGATGCAGCAAATAGCAGACTTCATTGCCTATGTCACTACAAAAGCCGCAATCTTCACAGAAATACTGCTCCAATTCACTTTCGGCTTCATCCAGGCTACCTACAGGTCCCACCTCAAATTCGGAGTCGCATGCATCGCACTTTGCGAAAGCATAGCCCCATTCGCCAGACACCCATTGCACATCCTCAATACCGGCATGGACGTAAAGGCAGCCAAACACATTCAGCAGCATGAAGAGAAAGGCATACATCAGCACCTTTCCTCGTGTTGTCGTATTCTTCATAATCGTAAAGATTTTAGGGTTTCATTGCCCAAAGTTACGATTTTTTCCTTTACGCTCCAAACTTTCTGGTAACTTTTATTAACATTTCGCCCGTATCTCATGCAAATCACGCCGCTTCCACGAGAAAAGGCCACATTTGCCGCCAGAAAACATCACGCGTGGCTCATACAATCCCTCTCAGTCGAACAAACCCCACTCCTACCCCTCCCCTTAAATGGAAGAAGAGTGGGAATGACGCCCCCTTGTGCGGGGGCAAAAAACGCCGCCTGCGGCGATGGCAATCCCCGCGTGCGGCGTTTGCCATTTCCGCAGGCGGCGTTTGGAGCCCAGGCTACAGTCATTCTACATCCCTCATTCTCAGGCACTTCGAAAATCCTTTCGCCTCCCATCCCGTATGTTGCGATGCCATCGCAACCTTCGTTCCCATTTCTTCCTTTCAGTTCTCCTTCCCCCTTCGCCTCCCGTCCCGTATGTTGCGATGCCATCGCAACCTTAGCAACCACCACATCTACCACAACAAAAAAAAGCCCTCCGAGAT
>JAEEGJ010004671.1_pt1 | contig 45536 bp, 42 predicted proteins | sample 8958761 | NCBI WGS metagenome assembly JAEEGJ01 (sample SAMN16246546, study PRJNA631951) | gut metagenome | biome: gut microbiome; feature: rumen; material: RS-attached | host: Bos | place: Iran: Karaj | collected 2018-10
TGGCACTGTTCGCTAACATAAAGGATAAGATCGCGGCCCTCAAGCAGAAGAGCCTCGTGTGGAAGATCGTACTGAGCAAGTATGTCATAGCTACCATCATATTCCTCGTCATCATAGGCTTCGTCGACCGCAACAATTCCATCGTGCTTTTCAGAAGCCTTTCCACCATATCCGACCAAAACCGGCAGAAGCTGTACTACCGCAATGCGACAGACGCCACCACTGAAAAAATCAACCAGCTGACCTCGAATGCCGACACCCTCGAAATGTTCGCGAGGGAACAGTACTATTTCCAGAAAGATTCCGAGGTCGTCTACCTGCTTGAATTCGACGATGAAAAATAAACTGTTACCTGTTCTGGCGCTGCTGACGTCACTGCTGTGCAGCTGCATTCCCTCAGATCCCGACACTCCCACACCTCAAGGTGCGAAACGATACATCCACGAGGAGATGCAGTGGTATTACTATTGGTTCGAGGAGGTTCCCGCGAGCGCCAACTACAAATCAGGCGTCTCCGTCGAGAATTTCTTCAACGGACTGCTCGCGGCAAGAGACCGCTGGAGCTGGATGGAGACCGGCGAGGAGTATGCCGCCGAAGAACAGGGCACGGTGTACGGCACCTATGGCGCAACGCTGAGCCAGCCGCTCAAATACTATAATGATTACGACGTAAAAGTGAGATATGTCATCCCCGGCTCGCCATTCGACAAGGCAGGGGTCACGAGAGGATGGACCATCGAATACATAAACGGCAAGAGCAAGGACGAACTCGTCAACAGCGGCAAGTTCGAAGAAACGTTCTTTAAACCTCCGACCTCCACTCCGCAGACCTTTGTCTTCAGGGACCTTGAGGGGAAGGCCAGGGAGATGCAGATAACGGCCGCCACAATGGTCAATATGCGTCCCGGCCTCATCACAAGGGTGTTCGACTCGGAAGACTGGCCCGGTCTGACGGAGAAAGTCGGTTATTTCCACTACCTCGGCTTCCAGTCGGGACGCGATGTCAACGGCAAGCCGATGATCGACGACGTCAAGGAAAGTATGCAGGTCTTCCGATCAGCCGGAGTGAAGAAACTGATCCTCGACCTGAGATATAACGGCGGCGGCGATTCCCGGGCCAGCGACACCCTCATCAACTACCTGGCGCCTGCATCGGCTATGGGTAAAGTCTACAGTTCGAGAGTCCACAACTCCAACCTGAGCAAATACGACAACAAATACGAGATATCCCGCATAAAGGACAGATCCGGCAACGTCCTTTCGCTCGACCTTGACAGACTGTACATCATAACCGGCCACGGCACGGCGTCGGCCAGCGAAATGCTCATCAACGGACTCAAGCCGCTGATGAATGTGGAGCACGTAGGTGACACTACATACGGCAAGCCCAACGGGATGTATGTGTTATTCTATCCCGACGGGGACAGATACCAGAATGAATACGGCAAAGGCAATTACAGTTCTCTCGAATACGCCTTCCTGCCCATTTGTTTCTATAATCTCAACGGCAGCGGACAGGCCATTCCCGATGACGGTCTCAAGCCTGTCGCCGGCCTGCGGCCCGACGACCTTTATCACGATTTCGGCCCCGAAGAAGACAATATCGCCGCCTGCCTCTACCATATAGTGAACGGCAGCTATCCTCCGCTCCCGCCCAGGTCCAAAGCAGTCCAAACATCTGTCAAATCAACTGTAGACAAGCGGAATGCCGGTCTTGAGGAAGAAGTCAGAGCTCGCGATTACGGCATTTTTAAAGAATTTTTGGATAATTGAATTTCTATAGTTAAATTCGCTTAGTAAATAATCACAACAACCTAAAAATTAACACTATGGACAAACTCCTTGCACAAATCAAAGCTGAGATCGACGCTTTCGTTAAAAATGCCGACGCACAGGCTGTCAAAGGTAACAAAGCCGCTGGTACTCGTGCCCGCAAAAATGCGCTGGAAATCTCTAAACTGATGAAAGAGTTTAGGAAAGTATCTCTCGACGCAGCTAAGAAATAATCTTAGACCCTTGTGTAAAATGAGAAGAGAGCCCCGTTGGCTCTCTTTTTGTTTTTTTGGTATTATCTTTGAACGCTTCGCCGTTCCGTATGAAAAGACCGCTCACACTATTGTTATTTGCCCTGATGTCTGTCGCAGTTTCCGCCCAGGATTTCACTGCGGACCTCAGACGGCACGTGGAATATCTCAGTTCCGACGAACTGCTCGGCCGCAAGGCCGGCAGCAAAGGAGAGGCGAAAGCAGCCGCATATCTCTATGACCAGCTGGAGCAGGCCGGCGTCACGATGCTGACCGGCCGCGAAGGAGACAGTTTCCTCATCATCGAGGACGGCGACACGCTGCGCTCGTGCAACGTCGCCGGCATCCTGCAGGGATATGACAGCGACCTCAGGGAAGAATATATAGTAGTAGGTGCACATATCGACCATCTCGGCACCTACCCTGTCACCGTCGACGGGCAGCAGATGACCGGTGTCTACCGTGGAGCCGATGCCAACGCCTCCGGTGTCGCGGCGCTCATCGAGGCGGCAAAGATCCTCAGCGGCAACGCTCTTTTCCTGCGCCGCTCGGTCATCTTCGTCGGCTTCGGCGCCGGTGAGGAGCAGTACGCCGGTGCGCGCTTCTTCGCTTCGGGAGGGGAATTCAGCGACATTTCCAACGTCAAGCTGATGGTCAATCTGGATATGCTGGGACGCGGCTCCGCCGAAAACCCCTTCGAGATCTATTCAGTCATCCCGCGCAGCGACCTGGCCTCGATGACCACCTACGTCACCGACAACGAATCGGTCACGACGAAGCCCGGTCTGCACAACGGCGAGGTGTTCTCTTCCGACCATCTGGCTTTCAGTATGGAAGACATCCCCACTCTGACCTTCTCCACCGGAAGGAGCAGGGAGTACAGGACCTCCCGTGACGTGCCGCAGCTCGTGCTTTACAACAAACTGGCAGCCCAGACCCACTACATCGCCACCTTCCTCAAGTCTATGGCTGCAAAGGACCTGCTCTTCCCGTCGCAGAGCGCAAAAACGTCCGACAGCGACGAATACGCATATTCAATGACCGACTGCGACAAGCAGCCGCAGTTCTTCCATTCGGACCTTAAGCACTTTATGGACGCCTGGGTCTACACTTATGTCAAGTACCCGCAAAGCGCAGTTGACAAAGGCATCCAGGGCACGGTGAACGTGTCGTTCATCATCGAGAAGGACGGCAGGGTCACAAATGTAACTGTCGAAAAAGGAGTCGACGAACTCCTCGACGCCGAGGCCGTGAAAGTCATCGCCGCCTCTCCCAAATGGACGCCTGCAGAGATAGGACGCAAGAAAGTCCGCTGCCGCATAACGGTGCCGGTTGAATTCCGTCTGCAGAAAGGCGGCAGTTTCAACATCAAACGTTAAGGTTTGTCACCGATTTTTATATATTTGCGCGATATATTTTCAAAATCCGCAAATGGAATACAATTTCGCTCAGATCGAAAAGAAATGGCAGCAATATTGGGCTGACAACCACACTTTTCAAACCAGAAACGACTCTTCAAAACCCAAATACTACGTCCTGGATATGTTCCCCTACCCCAGCGGCGCCGGCCTGCACGTCGGTCATCCTCTGGGCTACATCGCCAGCGATATCTACAGCCGCTATAAAAGGCTGAAGGGCTTCAACGTCCTCCATCCGATGGGCTACGACGCTTTCGGCCTGCCCGCGGAGCAGTACGCCATCCAGACCGGTCAGCACCCCGCCACGACTACCGAAAACAACATCGCCCGCTACCGCCAGCAGATGGACAAGATCGGCTTTTCGTACGACTGGGAGCGTGAGGTCCGCACCTGCGACCCTGGCTACTACAAATGGACGCAGTGGGCCTTCCTGAAGATGTTCGACAGCTGGTATGACAAGGACCAGGACAAGGCTATGCCCATAGCAACCCTCGTGGCAGCATTCGAAAAAGGCGGCAGCAAGGCCGTCAACGCTGCTTGCGGAGCTGTTGCAGATTTCAGCGCCGAAGAATGGAAAGCGATGAGCGAAACCCGCAGGCAAGAGGTGCTGATGCAGTACAGGATAGCCTACCAGGGCGAAACTACTGTCAACTGGTGCCCCAAGCTCGGCACAGTGCTGGCCAACGATGAGGTGAAGGAAGGTCTCTCAGTGCGAGGCGGCTTCCCGGTAGAGCAGAAGAAGATGAAGCAGTGGCAGCTGCGCGTCAGCGCCTATGCCGAAAGGCTGCTCTCCGGCCTCGACAGCCTCGACTGGACAGATTCCCTCAAGGAGATGCAGCGCAACTGGATCGGCCGTTCGCAAGGTGCCGAGATGACCTTCAAGGTATTCAACGGCGACAAGGAATATGATATGGTGATCTTCACCACCCGCGCCGACACCATCTTCGGAGTCACCTTTATGGTGCTGGCTCCCGAGAGCGACTGGGTTGAAAAACTCACCACCCCCGAGCAGAAAGAAGCCGTGGAGGCATATCTGACTGCAGCGAAGAAGAAGACCGAGAGGGAGCGCATCGCCGAGACCCGTCACGTCACCGGCGTCTTCAGCGGTTCTTACGCAGTCAACCCCCTCACCGGCGACAAAGTTCCCGTGTGGATTTCAGAATATGTGCTGGCAGGCTACGGTACCGGCGCCATTATGGCCGTTCCGGCTCACGACAGCCGCGACTATGTCTTCGCACGCGAGTTCAATCTCCCCATCATCCCTCTCATCGAGGGCTGTGATGTTAGCGAGGAAAGCTTCGACGCCAAGGAAGGCATAATGTGCAACTCAGGCTTTCTCAACGGACTGACAGTACAGCAGGCCAGTCCTGCAGCCATCGACTACGTCGAAAGCAAGGGCATCGGCAAACGCAAGATCAATTACCGCCTGCGTGATGCCATCTTCTCACGCCAGCGCTACTGGGGTGAGCCCTTCCCCATATATTTCAAGGAAGGCACCGCATACCCTATGCCTATGGACAAGCTTCCGCTGGAGCTCCCCACCATTGACGAATTCAAGCCCACGGAGACCGGCGAACCGCCGCTCGCCAGGGCTAAAGACTGGACATACGAAGGCTGGCCCATCGAGAAGAGCACAATGCCCGGCTTCGCAGGCAGCAGCGCATACTACCTGCGCTATATGGATCCCCGCAACGACGAAGCCCTCGTAAGCCGCGAAGCTGACGAGTACTGGCGCAACGTAGACCTCTACATCGGCGGCACCGAGCACGCCACCGGACACCTCATCTACTCCCGCTTCTGGAACAAGTTCCTCTACGACCTGGGTTACGTTTGCGAGCAGGAGCCTTTCAAGAAACTCATAAACCAGGGTATGATCCAGGGCCGAAGCAATTTCGTATACCGCATCAAAGGCACCAACACCTTCGTATCCTGCGGTCTCAAGGACAATTACGACACGACCGAGATCCACGTCGACGTCAATATCGTCCACAACGACCGTCTCGACCTCGAGGCCTTCAAGGCCTGGAGCCCCGACTACGCTTCCGCAGAATTCATCCTTGAAGACGGTGAATATGTCTGCGGCTACGCTGTCGAGAAGATGAGCAAGTCGATGTACAACGTCGTCAATCCCGACAAGATATGCGCCGACTACGGCGCCGACACCCTCCGTCTCTACGAGATGTTCCTCGGCCCGCTCGAGCAGAGCAAACCCTGGGACACCAAGGGCATCGACGGCGTGCACCGCTTCCTCCGCAAGTTCTGGAAGCTGTTCTACGACCGCGACACCTTCTGCGTGAGCGAAGAGAAGGCCACGCCCGCCGAACTCAAGGTGCTCCACCGCCTCATCGGCAAGGTGCAGGACGACATCGAGCACTTCTCCTTCAACACCTCTGTGAGCGCCTTCATGATCGCCGTGGGCGAGCTGTCCGACCTCCAGTGCAACAAGCGAGAGATCCTCGAACCGCTCGTGGTGGTCCTCAGTCCCTTCGCTCCACACATCGCCGAAGAACTGTGGCAGATGCTCGGTCATGCCGAAAGCGTCAGCTTCGCCTCCTACCCGGAATACGTAGCCGCCTTCACCGTGGAAGACGTCGTGAAATACCCCGTGCAGTTCAACGGCAAGATGCGTTTCCTGCTCGAACTGCCCAAGGCCTTCGACCGTGCCGAAGTGGAAGCGGCCGTCCGGGCCGACGCCAATACCGCGAAATACCTGCAGGGCGCGACAATCCGCAAGGTCATCGTCGTTCCCGGCAAAATCATCAATATCGTCTGTTAAATGGATCGGAACAAAGTCTTTGCGACGCTCAAGTCCTATGCGATCATCACGGTCGGCCTGATTCTCTATACGCTGGCCTGGATTGTCTTCATCATCCCCCATCAGCTGGTGGGTGGCGGCGTCACCGGTATCTCGGCTGTGATCCAGTATTGCACCGGGTTCCACGTGAGCTACTCCTTCTTTATCATCAACGCCATCCTGCTGTTGATCGCCCTCAAGATCCTGGGTCCCGCTTTCGGCGTGAAGACCGTCTATGCGATGGTGGTCACGACGCTGCTGCTGCGGTTCCTGCCGATGATCATTCCGCAGGAGTTCATCCAGATTATCGCACTGGACAACGGCAAGCTGCTGAGCGTCATCATCGGCGGTATGCTCTCCGCGCTGGGTATCTCGCTCACCTTCTCTCAGGGAGGCAGTTCCGGCGGCACCGACATCGTGGCCCTGATGATCACCAAGTACCGCGCCATCTCACCGGGCAAGATCCTGCTGATTCTCGACATCTTCATCATCGGTTCGTCGCTGATCGTACCGACGGAGGGCAGCTGGGGCGTCCGCGTAGCCAATCTGGTCTATGGCTATGTGATGGCAGGCGTATTCAGTGTCTCGCTCGACCTCTTCGTTTCGGGCAGCAAGCAGTCCGTACAAATCTTGATTTTTTCCAAAAACTATGAAAAAATCGCCGACCGTATCACCGGCGAACTGCATCGCGGTGTGACGGCTCTCGAAGGAAAAGGCTGGTATACAAAGGCCGAGTCGACGGTTCTGGTCGTGGTCGCCCGCAAACACGAATTGAAATTTTTGCTCAATCTCATCAAGGAAGAGGATCCGCAGGCATTTCTCTCCGTGGGCAGCGTGAGCGGTGTTTACGGCTCCGGCTTCGACGTAATCAAGAAGTAATTGTTTTTCAGCCGGTTTCCGGCTTTGTTAGAAAGCGGTTATATCGTCGGAAAGATAAACCGCTTTTTTTGTTTGTAGCTTCGTGCAGGATTTAATACAAAAAAACACGGAGCGATGAATACGATTTATTATTGGGTCGGATATGTGCCGCTGGTCGCGGCGCTGGTTTTTTTCTTCATACGTTTTTACCGGAAATCGAAAACCCCGGAATCCGGGGCTGCCGCCGTGAAGGAGTATCCGCATCAGGAGCGTGCCATTCCCAATGCCGACCGCATCCTGGCGGACGACGGACCGAGCCTGAAGGATTCGGATATGGAAGAATTGAAAGAACGGCTCTGCAATGTGCTGGAGCGGGAGAAACTGTACCTGAATCCCGATATCCGGGTAGGAGACCTGGCGGAGAGACTCTATACCAACAAAAGCTATCTCGCCCAGACCATCAAAATCAAACTGAACAAAAACTTTTGCCAGCTGGTGCACTACTACAGGGTCCGTGAAGCGATGCGGATCTATGCCCAGAATCCCGACCTGACCATCACGCAACTCTGCCGTCGTGTCGGTTTCAATTCGATGACGACATTCAATACGGCTTTCGGCCGCAACACGGGCTTCACGCCGGCCGAATGGTGCAAAGAGTACCGCAAAAGGAACGAAGCGAAAACCTGAGACCGGGCCCCTGTTTCAAAAGATGGATGCGCTGATGCGGGAGCAGCGGCTATTCCTGAGGAAAGACCTTACCCGTGACGATCTTGCCCGCGAGACGATGACCAACCGGACCTATGTCTCCCGGGCCCTGCGGGAACACGGTCTCAATTTCGCCCGTTTCGTGAATACCTACCGGGTACAGTACGCCATAGAACTGTTGCTCGACAGTGGCGACCTCTCCCTTTCCCGGGAAGATGTCGCCCTGATGAGCGGCTTTTCCTGCGCCGATGCGATGAACCGTTACATCAAAAAATGCGCAGGCTTGACGGCCTGCGCTTTGCGGGAACGGGTTTTGATCGATCCCCGTACAAACGGAGAGATTCTTTAGCAACTATAAGGGAAATTTTTTCTATTTTTGACCACTGAACGGATTGTTTTTGATCATGGCTTCTCCCAAGACACGCTGGGGTTTCTTTTTCCATCGCGATCATTTGCTCATCGCGGTCGGAGCTTTTATCCTGCTGGGTGTGCTGTCGGTTGTGACCTACAACATTTCCTTCCTCAATCCTGTTGCCAAGGCTTTGAAGGCATTCAGCGTCACGGACCTGTTCTTCGAGATCCAGCATTACGGCAAGCCGGAAGAGAGCCGTACGGTCGCAATCGTGGATATCAGTGACGTCGAAGACAGAGGAGACATCGCCGTCCTGCTGGAACGTGTCGTCCTGTGCGATCCGGCCTGCATAGGAGTGGATGCGATTTTCGAAGGACTGAAGGCGGATGCGGAAGGCAATGCCCGGCTTCTGGATGTCGTCAGGACATACGGAGACAATATGGTCTTTACCTGTAAACTGACGGATTACGACAGCCAGGCCGCTTGTTTTACCTCCTCAGTCCATTCTTTCTTCACTGACAGTGTCTCTGTGAAGGAAGGTTATGCCAATCTGAAGAACAATCTGGACAACCTGCCCGTCCGGAAACTCAGTGTTAAGAACCGGCTTGGCCAGGAAACCGTCAAGTCTTTTCCTGCGGCAGTTGTGGAACAGTATTCCGGCCGTTCCCTGGAAAACCATGGAGAAGACTGGCTGATCAACTACCGGAATGTCGCTTTTCGCGTGATTTCTCCCGATGATATCGAGCAGGAAGCCGATTTCCTGGAAGGGAAGATCGTTTTGCTCGGCGGCTTCCGGGAAGAACGGGATGCGCACGTGTCTCCGCTGGGCAAGATGCCGGGCGTAGGGATCCAGGCGTATTCCGTGGATACCTTGATGGGAAAGAGTGTGCGTTACCTTCCTTCCTGGATAAACTGGATCCTGGCTTTTGTCCTGTGTTTCCTTTTCCAGGTTACGGTGGAAGCCCTCGTGAAAGCGACCGGGCAGGGCAGACGGGTTGTGCCGGCGACCTTCCTGCGGGAGTCGAGAATCGTGCCCGGCAACACCCTGTTCCTGTGTTCAGCCGTCCTGACCTATCTGACTTTCGTCATCTTTACAAAATGGGGCTATTGCATCGATATTGCCATCGTCTTGACGCTCTTTGCCTTGACGCTGGAAAGCCGGAAACTGTACCGTTCCTCCGTCATTGCCCTCTCGAAACGCTATTCAAACCGTTTCCTTCAGAATTCATTGTTTACGTAATCCCATTTGTATGAAATACCTGTTATCCTTTTCAATCAGCGTCTTTCTTTCACTCACCTGCCTGGCACAGTCCTATCTCGTTTATACTGTGAAAGGAGATGTGGTATCCAAGGGCAAGGCAAAGGCCGCGCAGATACTGCCGGGCGACCGGTTGACGGATAAGACTGTCCTTTCAGTTTCTGCGGACGGCCGGCTGACGGTTATCGACGAAAAGAGTGAGAGTCTCTATACGGTAAAGGAGGGAATCGGTACCCTTTCGTCATTGATTGCGGCACAACAGAGCAAATCCCGCCCGGTTACCCCCAGTTTCCTGGCCTTCGTGAAGGAAAAGATTTCAACGAAAAGCAACCCTAAGGACGTCAACTATATGCAGGCAGCCGGTGTTACCTATCGCGGTCTGGGACAGGATTTCATCCCCTTGCAGGGTGCATCCGGAATGCTGCTGGATCCGCTCCGGGAGGCGTTTTCCACCGCCCGGCAGGCACTGGCCGACGGGGATGCGGATATATTGCTGTCCGTTTCCGACAGGTTGGACAGTCTGGGTCTGGTCCGGTATGACTTTACCGTCGTTTCCGATTATACCCCGCAGTCGTTCAACGGGTATTTCGTGTTCGATCCGCTCTGCCTGGTGGATCTGGCCTCCAATGTGGGCGATTCCCGGCCTGTTTCCGAACAGATCGCCGACCTGCCCGTGCCGATGGCTCCTTCGACGGACAACAAACTGCCCGGTGGCAATGTCCTGTGCAATTATTATGTCCTTCATCCGGGCCAGACCCTTGAACTGGCCGTCGTTTGTACGGGGTACTGTGAAATCGCCGCTCTTTCCTTATCCGGAAAAACCACGGCATCTTTTGAAGGCGACGCCTCGTATTTCCGCACCTATCCGGCTGAAACAACCGCACATATCTTCCTCACAAATCATTCGGAGAGCAGTGAGGCCGTGCTGTTTGCCATCAATGCCGAATAAATGAGAAGCGCAGGCTTTTGGACCTGCGCTTCCTTAAATGCCTTGACGTCGGTTAGAGTTCCACCTTCGTCGGTTTCACCATATTCTTCGGGTCGAGGATCTTGTCGAGCTGTGCCTTGGTCAGGTACTTCTTGTCGAGTACGAGCTGATAGACGCTGCCGCCGGTGACGAGAGCTTCCTTGGCGACCTCGGTGCACTTGGCGTATCCGATGTACGGCTTGAGGGCCGTCACGATTCCGATGCTGTGTTCGGCCAGGGCCTTGCAATGCTTCTTGTTGGCGGTGATGCCGTCGACGCACTCGATGCGGAGGGTGTTGAGGGCGTTTGTCATCCAGGTCTGCGATTCGACGATCGACTCGACGAGGACGGGCTCCATCACGTTCAGCTCGAGCTGGGCGGCTTCCGAAGCCATCGTGATGCAGGTGTCGTTGCCGATGACCTTGAAGCATACCTGGTTGGTGACCTCGGGAATCACAGGGTTCACCTTGCCCGGCATGATGGAGCTGCCCGGCTGCTTCGGAGGCAGGTTGATCTCGGCCAGACCCGTGCGCGGACCGGAGGCGAGGAGACGCAGGTCGTTGCAGATCTTGGAAATGCGGATGGCGATGTTCTTCAGTTCAGCGTGGTAGCAAACCATGCAGGAAGTGTCGTTGGTGGCTTCCACGAGGTCTTTGGCAAGCGTGATCTTCCAGCCGGAAATCTTCTTGATATGTTTGGTGCAGGCCTCGGCATAGCCCGGTTCGGCGGTGATGCCGGTACCGATGGCCGTGGCGCCCATATTGATCACGAGGAATTCCTGGGCGGCGGCGTCAAGACGCTTCATTTCGGTCTCGACGGCGGTAGCGAAAGCGCCGAAAGTCTGTCCGAGCGTCATCGGAACAGCGTCCTGCAGCTGGGTGCGGCCCATCTTGATGATATTGGCGAAGCTGCGCTGTTTGGCGCGGAAAGCCTTGGCCAGCGCCTTCATTGAGGCCATCAGATTCTGGTGGATCATATACAGGCCCAGGTGCATGGCGGTCGGATAGGCGTCGTTGGTCGACTGGGCCATGTTGATGTGGTCGTTCGGGTGGATCACCTTATAGTCGCCGTGTTTCTTGCCCATGATTTCGAGGGCGCGGTTGGCGATGACCTCGTTGGCGTTCATGTTGGCCGACGTGCCGGCGCCGCCCTGGATCATGTCGATCGGGAAGTGCTCGGTGTGTTTGCCTTCCATCAGCTCCTTGCAGGCCTCTACGACGGCGTCCGTGATTTCATCGGAAACCAGGCCGAGTTCGTGATTGGCCAGGATGGCACCCATTTTCACGATGCCGAAAGCCTTGACGAATTCCGGATGGTCGCCGAGAAGATTGCGGCTGATGTCGAAGTTCTCGATACAGCGGAGGGTCTGTACGCCGAAGAGCGCTTCCACGGGGACGTCTTTGTCACCCAGCAGGTCGTGTTCTGAACGGGTCTTTCCCGAAGTTTTGAATTTGTATTCGATCATAATGGTATAGTATGTTTGATGATGAATGTCAGTTGAAAAGCTTCTCGATGCGGTTCAGTGCGGTGGGCAGTGCGAAGATAACGGCCCGGTCGTAAGGTTTGATACGGGTGTCGCCGACGGCGATGATGGCCTCGTTCCCGCGGATGATGCCGCCGATGACGGCGTCTTTCGGAAAACGCAGGTCACGGATCGGAGCCTTGGTGACCGGACTGTCGGGATTGACGATATATTCGATGACTTCCGCATCGGCGCCGCCGATGACTTTGACGGTGCGCACCTTGGTACTCATCGTGAAGCGGAAGATGCGGCCGGCGGTGATGATTTTTTTATTGATGACCGCATCGACACCCATCCCTTCTGCCAACTTGATGTATTCGATGTTCTCGACTTCTGCGATGGTCTTGGCCACGCCCATTTTCTTGGCGGCCACGCAGGCCAGGATGTTGGTCTCGGAACTGGAGGTCACGGCCACGAAAGCGTCGCAGCTCTTGACATCCTCTTCATAAAGAAAGTCGGAGTTGCGGCCGTCGCCGTTGATTACAAGCGTTCGGTTGAGGTTTTCGGAGAGCACTTCGCAGCGCTCCCGGTTGATTTCTATGATCTTGACGAACTCAGCCGTCTTTTCGAACTCCCGTGCCACCATTTCGCCGATGCGGCCGCCGCCCAGGATAGTGAGCCTTTTGATGTCGAGGTACTTTTTGCCCGACCAGGACATCAGTTCGTCCACGAATTCCCGTTTGGATATGACGTATACCATATCGCCGCGCTTGAAGAGTGTATCGCGCTGCGGAATGATGGTTTCTCCGCCACGGGCGATGGCCACTACGCGGAAGGGAAGGTTTTCGGGCGGATAGGGGAAATCGGCCGTGCTCTTGTTGAGCATCTTCGATCCTTCATCGATACGGAAGACGACCATCTGCAGCTGTCCCCGGGCGAAATCCACGAATTCCGAGACGTCGGACTGCTTGAGCAGGTCGCCGATTTCACCTGCGGCGATTTTCTCGGGATAGAATAGCAGGTCGATGCCCATATCGGTGAACATCAGTTTGTTGTCGTAATTGAGGTATTCGGCGTTGTTGACACGCGCCGTTACCTTGCGGGCACCCAGCTTCTTTGCGATAAGAGCGGCCACCAGGTTGACATCCTGTTGCTTCGCCGGACTGACGGCCACGAAAAGGTCGGCCTTGTCCACGCCGGCCGACTTGAGGATGTTGATGGAGGTGGGCTCCCCCTGCACCGTGAGCACGTCCATGCTCTCGGTGACCAAAGCCAGCCGTTCCTCGTCGTTGTCGATGATGGTGATTTCGTGATAGCCCTCGCTCAGCATTTTTGCCAAGTGGCATCCGACTTCTCCTGCCCCTGCGATTACGATTTTCATAGCGTACTAATGCAAATTGGCTCCGATGAGCGTCATGAATTCGTTCCGAGTGCGGATGTCTTTCAGGAAAGTGCCCGTAAAAGCGGAGGTGGTAGTCACGGAATTCTGCTTCTGGACACCGCGTACCTGCATGCACATATGCGCCGCTTCTATGACCACGGCCACGCCGAGGGGATGGAGGGTTTCCTGGATGCAGTCGCGGATCTGGACTGTGAGCCGTTCCTGGACCTGCAGCCGACGGGCATAGGTTTCCACCACGCGGGCGAGCTTGCTCAATCCGGTGATCCATCCGTCGGGGATGTAAGCCACGTGCGCCTTTCCGTAGAAAGGAAGCATATGATGCTCACACATCGAATAGAGTTCGATGTCCTTGACCACGACCATCTGGTGATATTCCTCCCGGAACATTGCCGAGCGCAGGATTTCGGCACCGTCTTCCTGATAGCCTTTCGTCAGGAACTGCATCGAGCGGGCTACGCGCAGCGGCGTCTTGAGCAGGCCTTCGCGGGCGGGGTCCTCGCCGATAAGCCGGAGAACTTCCCGGTAGTGACCGGCGAGTTCTTCCGTGATGCGGTCGTCGAACGTTTCCTCTTTCTTGTATGACATATACATTACTGAAAAGTATGGCAAGTTACGAATATTATTTCACTTTTCCCGAATTATTCGTAATTTCGGTCCGAAATGAAATTTCTTTTCGTCGCTGCCGTCGATTTTGAACTGGATGTCGCCCGCTCGCTCCGCGCCGGGACAGGGGATTTCTTCCTTTGTACCGGTATCGGCCCGGAAGCGACGCGGCGTTCTCTTGAACCGGTCCTGGCAGCCGGCGGATTCGACCTGGCGGTCGATATCGGACTTGCGGGCTGCTATGGCGCTTTTCTGCCGCTGGGTTCCGTGGTCCAGGTTGTCAGCGAACGTTACGGTGACCGGCCGGATGACCTTTTCCTTAACCCGGCGCCTCCGGCCGTGTTTGCTGCACTGCCGCAGGCCGCGGGCAACACCATTCCGGCCCTGGAAGCATGTTTCCGCCGGGTCGTAGCCGATGTTGAGACAATGGAGGGCGCCGCCTTCTTCGAAGCCTGCCTGACGGCCGGCGTCCCTTTCGCCGAGATCCGCACCATTTCCAATCTTGTCGGTGAGACCGACCATGGCCGCTGGGACATTCCCCTGGCCCTGCAGAACCTCAAAACCGTTTTATCTTCCCTGTGAAACTCAAGATAGCCTTTTCCTCCTGTCCCAACGACACGTTCATGTTCCACGCCCTGGTGCACGGCCTGGTCGATACGGAAGGCTTGTCGTTCGACATCGACATCTACGACGTAGAAGAACTCAACGCCCGCGCCCAGCGTGAGACCTATGATGTCAGCAAACTCAGCTATCACGGCTGGTTCACCGTCCGCGACCGCTATGCAATGCTATCCTCCGGTTCGGCCCTGGGCTGGGACTGCGGTCCGCTGCTGGTGTGCCGTGCCGGCGATACGGAAGTGCTCTCCCGCAGCGGCCTGCGTATCGCCACACCCGGCCGTTATACCACCGGCGCCCTGCTCTGCACGCTGGCCTATCCCGGCCTGGGAGAACAGACGCCGATGTTGTTTTCTGAGATCGAGGGGGCTGTGGCTGACGGCCGCTTCGACCTGGGTGTCCTGATTCACGAAGGACGCTTCACCTACCGCGACAAGGGACTTGACCTGGTGTGTGACCTGGGTGCGTGGTGGCAGCAGACATCCGGCTGTCCCATCCCGCTCGGCGGCATCGCCGTCCGACGTAGCCTTGGCCCGGAAATTGCTGCCTCTTTCGACCGCGTGTTGCACCGGAGCATCCAGTATGCGTTCGCCCATCCGGAAGCCTCGCGCGATTATGTCGCCTCGTACGCCCGCGAGCTGTCGGCAGCGATCCAGCAAAAACACATCGACATGTTTGTCAACCGTTTTTCCCTCGACTTGGGGGAAGAAGGCCGCCGGGCTGTCGATACCTTGTATCAGCGTTATGAGAGAGATTATCTGCATGGAGGGCGTCAGGAAGGAGTACCGCACGGGCGACAATGCGGTCAGGGCGCTTGACGGAGTCGACCTCCGCATCCGGGAAGGAGAGTATGTCGCCATTATGGGCCCTTCGGGCTCAGGCAAATCGACAATGATGAATGTTCTGGGCTGTCTGGACGTCCCTACCGGGGGGCGGTACCTGCTGGACGGTCTCGACGTAAGCCGTCTCGACGATGACCGGCTGTCGGAAATCCGAGGCCGGAAGATCGGGTTCGTGTTCCAGTCGTTCAATCTGCTGCCGCGGCTGTCGGCCCTCGAAAACGTGGCCCTGCCGCTCCAGTATGCCGGTGTGGGGAAAGAAGAACGTTTCGCACGAGCCCGGGAGGCGTTGCACCAGGTAGGTTTGGCGGAGCGCCTGACGCACAGGCCCGACGAACTGTCGGGAGGCCAGCGCCAGCGCGTTGCCGTGGCCCGGGCGCTGGTCACGCGTCCGTCCCTGATTCTGGCCGACGAGCCTACCGGCAACCTCGATACGGCTACGTCAATCGAAATAATGAAACTTTTCGGAGCGATCCATCGTAAAGGAAATACAGTGATTTTGGTAACGCACGAAGAGGATATTGCGCGGCAAGCCGAAAGAATTGTCTATCTTCGTGACGGAAAAATAGAACGCGATGAAAATCTACACCAAGACCGGTGATACCGGCACCACTTCGCTGGTGGGCGGAACGCGTGTGAGCAAAGCACATCCCCGCGTGATGACCTACGGCGACCTCGACGAACTGATCAGTGTCCTGGGCCTGCTCCGCTGCGAAACCGCCGATGCGGATCTTCCGCTGCGCCGGATCCAGATCCATCTGATGAACGTGAGCGCCCATCTGGCCAACGACGGACGTTCCACGAAACTCAAGCCGCTCGATGAGGCCGAAACGGCTTTCCTGGAAAGCGAAATCGACCGGATGACGGCCCTTCTTCCGCCGCAGACGGCTTTTGTATTACCGGGAGAACCCCACGCTTCATCGCTGGCGCACGTGGCCCGTACGGTCTGCCGCCGCGCCGAGCGGAGCGCCGTGCAAATCGAGGAAAAAACCGCCCAGGACGCAGCTGCGATCCGATACGTTAACCGCCTGAGTGACTATCTGTTCACTTTGGCAAGATACTTGAGCAGAGGCTGCGATGACAATTGGCTGCCGTAAATTTTTTAAAAAAAGTTTGCTATATTGTTTTTTTTATATCTTTGCGGCCCCAATTGAAAAAGTAACCTTTTTTTAAACACATACGCAGCATGTATTGGACACTTGAGCTCGCATCGAAACTGGAAGATGCACCCTGGCCCGCAACCCGCGAAGAACTGATCGATTATGCCACCCGTTCGGGAGCCCCGCTCGAAGTGATCGAGAACCTGGAAGATCTCGAAGAAGACGGCGAAGTCTACGAATCCATCGAAGACATCTGGCCCGATTATCCGACCAAAGACGACTTTTTCTTCGACGAGGAAGAATATTAAAACAAAAGCAAAAACGCCAAGGATGGGACAAGCACTGCTTGTCCCATCCTTATTTTTTTGTATTTTTGTGGAAATATAGCTTCGACAATCATCATGAAGAAAAAGTTCATTGCGCTGTTGTTTGCTTGCGCGGTTTCTTTTACGGCTTTTGCCCAGATTCTTCCCAGTGCCAATCCGGAGGCTGACTCCCTGGCTTTTGCCAAGGTGCGGGCCCGGATGGATTCCATCCGGCAGTACAGGCCGACCGTGGGTCTGGTGCTGGCCGGCGGCGGTGCCCGGGGCCTGGCCCATCTGGGCGTGATCAAATATATGGAAGAACTCGGGATTCCCGTGGATATCGTCACGGGCACCAGCATGGGCGGCCTGGTGGGCGGCCTGTATGCGCTGGGATACAAGCACGACCAGCTGGATTCCCTGATCCGGGACATCAACTGGCCCGTGATGATGTCGGACAACATCCCGAACGACTATATCGGCTACCGGCTCCGCAAATACCGCGACCGTTTCCTCATCCGGATCCCTTTCCACTATGACGATGAGGACCTGGCCGTGCGGATCCGTCAGGAGCAGGCCTGGGATAAAATCGAAGCGGAGGCCCAGGGCGGTTCTTCGGAGTCGCTCCGCAATGCGATGAGCAAAATCGGCATCGGCATGCCGGACGGCTATCTGTACGGCCTGAACGTCCGGAACACCCTCAGTTCCGTCAGCGTCGGCTATCAGGACAGCATCAGTTTCGCCGACCTGCCGATTCCGTATGCCTGCGTCGCGACCGACCTGCATGCGCTGGCGCCGAAGTACTGGACGGACGGAAGCATTACCACCGCCATGCGTTCCACGATGGCCATTCCCTTCTACTTCCGTGCGGTCCGCGGCGGCGGTGAAGTGCTGCTGGACGGTGGTATGCGCAACAACTTCCCGGTGGACCTGGCCAAGGAAATGGGCGCCGACATCATCATCGGCTCCGATATGTCCAGCCGTCGCGAGATCGACGAATTGAACTCCCCGATGGACTTCCTGTTCCAGACCATCACACTTTTGTCTTCCACCGCCTTCGAGCCTGCCAAGGAGATGACCGATCTCCACGTGCACCACGAATTGAAGGGCTACAACATGCTTTCTTTCGATGACGCGAGCGTGGACGACATCATCGATCAGGGTTATCAGAACGCCATCGCCCACAAAGAAATGTTTGAAGCCGTGGCGGCCGCCGTGGCCGGCAAGGCCGAGCCTCAGGTCAGCCACCACGCGCCCGCCATCAACCTGGCCCAGACTGCGGTTCAGGTCAAAGACATCAAGTTTACGGGCATCAGCGACGAGGAGCGGAGCAGTATCCTGCACTCCCGCGATTTCCCTGCGACTGACATGTACGACCGGGACATCATTGAGAAACTGCTCAATAAAATCTATGGAACCAACGCCTTCCAGTCGGTTACCTATCATCTTGAAGGGAGTGAGGCGCCGTTTACCCTGGTGTTCGATTGCCAGAAGGGCCAGACGAACGATTTCGCCCTGAGTCTTCGCGCCGATACCGACGAGGCCGTGGCGGTCGCGGTGCACCTGGGCCTGGGCACCCGCCGGCTTTCCGGTTCCCGCCTGACGACCGACCTGCGGTTGGGCACGAATCCCGCCCTGACCGTCGACTGGGCAGTCAAGTCGAAAATCGGTCTTCCGACGTTTGGCGCGGACCTGCGGGCGCGGGTTATGAACACGAATTCCGGCTGGGGATCCGCTACTTATGACAAACTCTTTTCTACGGCCGTGGATGTCTATCTGGAAGACTCCCGGATGCGTCTCGGATCCTTCCGGATCGGGGCTACGGCTGAGATGGACCCCTATGAGCATTACCTGACACGCGATGAAGAATGGGAAGGCTGGGATTGGAAGAGCTACTGGCTCTCCGCATTTGCAGCTTTCAAACTCGATACGTTCAATGACGGTTATTTCCCGACCCGGGGCATTCGCCTGAAGATCGACGGCCGGTACGTCTTTAAAGGATATACCATCGATCTGGATGATGCGTTGTATCACGAACCGGGGACCATGACGACGAAAGACGGCGTTGTTCCGAACTATCTGGCCGCCATCGCTTCTTTCCAGGCCGCCATTCCCCTCGGGAGCCATTTTGCGATTATTCCCCAACTCTACGTCGGTTTTGATTGGGCTTCGACATTCAAGGGAATCGACTTGACCACCGAACGGTACGATGATCTTTTCAACCCCAAGCATCTGGTCACCATTGGCGGATTCGTGCCGAACCGCTATACGGAGCGCCAGATTCCGTTCTTCGGCTTTGCGACAGGATACCGGAACTGCCTCCCCATCACTACGGTCGGCCAGATTGACTTGCGGTATTGCTTCCTGAACAAGAACTACATCACGGTCCGGGCCGGCATGTACAAGGATGCCTATACTTTCAAATGGTGGCCTCAGCTGGGAAGCGTCAGGGCTTATGGTGCGGAGTATGCCCGACAGTCGATGATCGGTCCGCTCCGGTTCGCGCTTCAGTGGACCTCGTATGTCGGCTTTACCGGTTATGCTTCGATCGGTTTTGATTTTTAACCATTCCTGCTGATGCACTTCCGTTTCCCGTTCCGATGGCTTCTCGCAGCGCTGATGTGCCTGCTGCCCGTACTTCCGGCACGTGCCGACGCACCGGACGATGATTTCCGGATCACGCTGACAGAACTGCTTCCGGAACTCCGGAAGTCTTACCAGGATGCACAGGCCTCCGACTCCCTGCTGCTGGACAACACCGCCCGCCGCCAGGAACTGTCCGAAATCATCCGGGCGGCCGACGAAGTCACGGTCATGCTCTACACCCAGCAGTCCGAATTCGCCTTCGACATGGCATTCGCGCTGGAGAAGGTTTCCGCCGTGTACGCCTCTTTCCGCGATCAGGCCCGCCTGTCCGACAAGTATCTGATCGCTTCGCGCTCCGGCCTGCGTCGCTATACCCTTCTGGGCGAGACACTTCGCGATATGTATATGAGCCATCCGATGGATTCGCTGATGGTGGCGGATACCTTGCTGCAGGAACTGACGCCTCCGACACCCCTGCAGGAGGTGGATCCGGAAGAGAAGGCCCTGCTCGACAGCTGCCTCTACTATACCGATGCGCTCGCGGCCCTGTATGGCGGTTCCGTGTTGCTGGCCCTGCAGGACAGTGTCGCTTATGCCGAGACCGAACGACGGCTTCAACAGGCGTATGAGTACGCCCAGGACAATTATGCCCAGACGCAGAAGAATATCTTTATCGGCGGAAGCGTCAATGCCGTCCATATCATCAGGAATTGGGACGCTTTCATCGCCCGTGTAAAGAGTGACATGAACGCCCGTTTCCGCCCCGCCGATGAGGTGGAGGATGACGGGACCCTGAGCGGGCGGAGCATTCCGCGATATGCCGTTCTGGCCCTGATCGTACTCTTTCTGTCTTTCCTGGTGGCCAGCATCCTCACGCGCCTGGCCTGCAAGTTCATCCGCAATGGAAAACTGCGGGAATTCCGGCCGATCATTTCGTGCATTCTGGCCATTCTGCTGTTCATTCTGGCGACGCTTCTTTTCAAGTCGGAACCGGGCAATCCTTATTGGCGGATGGCGTACCGGCTGCTGAGCCAGTTCTTCTGGCTCACGCTGGCCATCTTTGTCTCCCTGCTGATCCGTGTCCGGGGCAATCAGGCCCGCTCTTCCGTATTCATCTATTTTCCTACGCTGCTGCTGACCTTCCTGGCCATCCTGCTCCGGGCCGTGTTCCTGCCGGCCAGTCTGATTCCGCTCATTTTCCCGCCCGCCCTGCTGGTGTTCGTCATCTGGCAATCGGCCGTGAATATCCGTTTCCGGACGACTGTCGACCGGACCGACCTGCGGTATATGTGGATTTCCGTGGGCATCATGGCGGCCGCGGGCGTCCTGTCGCTGGCGGGCTATGCGATGGTGGGCGTCCTGCTGCTTACTTTCTGGAGTTTCCAGCTGGCCCTTCTGCACACCATCACCACGCTCTTTTTCCTGATGAAGCGGTACTATGAGAACAAGGTGTCGCGCAGGAAGGCCCGTTTCCACGTCGAGAATCCGAATCTGCCGCTGGAAGACAAGGATGCGTTCATCGAAGTCACCTGGTTCTACGATCTGCTCCGGATGGTCATCCTTCCCCTCGCCATCCTGCTCTCCTTCCTGGTGAGCATCCAGCTCACGTCGCGGGCCTATCAGTTGTCCCTGACAGGCGCGGACTTCTTCAACCGTCCGCTGGTTCCGCGACCGGGTTTCGAGAGCCTGACTCTTTTCAACATCCTGCTGGTCATCGGACTGTTCTTCGTCTTCCGGTACATGATCTATCTGATCAAGGCCATGGCCCGCATCATCAGGCTGCGGCGGATCATCGAAAAGAAGAAACCGGCTGAATTGCCGCTCAAGGAATCCGACGTGAACCTGTCCTTGCCCAACGCCCTCTTTACCCTGCTGGGCTGGCTGGCCTATCTGATCATCGTCTTTGTCATCCTCCACTTGCCGACCAAGGCCATCACCACGATTACGACCGGTTTGGCCGCCGGTGTCGGTTTCGCCTTGAAGGACTTGATCAATAATTTCTTCTATGGCGTGCAGCTGATGGCGGGCCGCATTCGCGTAGGCGACAAGATCTCCTGCGACGGTGTCCGCGGCATTGTCAAGCGCGTGAGTTATCAGACGACGCTGGTGGAAGATGAGGACGGCTCCCACATCGCTTTCACCAACACGGAACTCTTCACCAAGAAGTTCCGCAACCTGAGCAGCGGCCGCAACTACGAGTTCCTCAAGATACCGGTCGGCATCCGCTACGGTTCGGACATCGAGAAAGCGCGGCAGGTCATTCTGGAAGCCCTCAAACCGCTGATGACACAGGACAAGGCGGGCCGCGACATCGTGGATCCTTCGTTCCCGATCGATGTCCGGTTCGACAGTTTCGGCGACAGCTCCGTGAATCTGGTCGTCGCTTTATATTCGACGGTCGAGACGCACTATACCTTCCCGGCCCGCGCCAAGGAGGCCATCTACAACGCCTTCCGGGAAAACGGCATCGAGATTCCGTTCCCGCAGCGGGACGTCTATCTTAAAACGGACGACGGGAAAACAGCTTAGGAAATGAGAGGTGCCGGCGCGTCTTCTCCGGGTGCAATTCGTCGAATTTGATGAGGATGCCCGCTTCGATGACGTTGCCGAACTCGTCGTTGATGCCGGCGCCGAACGACTTCATGGTCGGCGACAGATTCATATAGGTATTGACCAGCGGCGGGATGTTGACGCCCATTTTCTGGATCTCCCGCTTGAGGATTTTATAGTCTTCCCGGAAGTCTTTTTCCGTCAGGATGTGGTCGAATTTGCGCGTCAGCTTGATCTTGACGGGCTGTTTGGGAATCACCATCCTGTCCAACCGGTGCATCAGGTCATTCTCCCAGGTCCCGAAGTGCTTGCGCAGGAAGTACAGGATCATCTGCAGGCCTTCTTCCGGGAAGGACGGGTAGATGGTCATCTTGCCGAAGAAATACTCCATCCGGCCTTTGTAGAGCACGATCAGACCGCCCAGCCCGTCGAAGAGGTTGTCGAGGGAATAGAGGCTTTTCATACCCTGCTCGGAGCTCTGGTATTCCGGACGGATGAAGGAGCGGCTCAGCTCGATGGTCTTGAGGAAAGCGCCTTTCAGGTAGCGCCGGGTAAACTTGAACAAGTGGGCCGACGGCATGATGGGCTGTCCGCAACGGTCATACATCACATTGTCGCATAAAACATAGCGGTAGCCGCCGATGATGCATTCGGCATCGGGATCCCACAGCACAAGCTGTTTATATTTGAAAGCACCGTCCAGGTCGAATTCGTCGAGGTCGGCCGCTTTGCCCGTTCCGCCGCCGCCGGCGCGGAAGGCGATTTCGCGAAGGCGTCCGATTTCGCGCAGCACGTTGGGCGCGCAGGCGTTGTCGACGATATAGAGTTTATTGCCGGCGTGGTTGGTGTCGCGCAGGAAACGTTTTTCGTTGAGCTCGGCCTTGAGCAATTCCTTGTCGACCGGAGCGATGATCTCTTCCATTTTCATGATTACGCGTCCTTTTGCAATTCATAGACTTTTTCCCGGACCCAGGCGGCCCATTCGGCATCCCGTTTTTCCGGGGTGAACGTCTGCCAGGGGATGGGCTTGCCGAAGACCATCCGGAAAGACTTGTGCTGGCACTTGTAGAGTTCGTCCGGGAGGGTGAGCATGGCGATGTTCAACTTGAGCTTCAGCAAGTTCCGGAGTTTGTCGAGCCGGTAGAAGCGTTTCGAGTTGCAGCCGCTGAACCAGACCGGGACCACATCGCGGTGCGACATCCGGCTCTTGGTGATGAAGGTCTTCTTCCAGGGGAGGTCCTGCACGATGCCGTCGATCTTCCGGGAGCACAGGCCGGCCGGGTAGATGATGACCTGGCGGTCGGAATTGAACGCGTCGTTGATCATCCCGATGAGTTCGGCACTCTGGCCGCCCATCTTGTTCACGGGAAGGGTATACTCGGCGATGGGCTTGATGGCCATCAGGAAGTCGTTGGCCGGGATGACGATATTCCCGTTGTATTTGCGGCCCACCGTGCCGATGAGGCTCATCGCATCGATGCCGCCCAGCGGATGGTTGCCGGCAAAGGTAAAGCGCCCCTCGTCGGGCACATTCTCCAGCCCTTCCACCGTCAGGTGCACGTCATAATAGTCGAGCGATTTCTCGGCGAACTCCACCCCCAGATAGCCTTTCTCCAGGTATCCGTTGAGATGGTCCTGATGGATGAAACGCTTGAGCCAGTTCAGCACGAACTGGGGTATCTTCTTTTCGCCGAATCGGCTTTTTACGATTTCGTCGAGATCGAGACGGACGGTTTCGTTGACGGGCATACGGCTTGTTTTTCTCCTTTTTATGCAAAATTATTAATTTTTTTACCGTTCGCCGATATAAGCGGGATCTAATGTTAGATGGCGGTTATAAGATTTTTCGTAATTTTGATTTTCATTCTGACCCCTTTATGACACTCTCAGCTACATACGATGAAATCTCCCGGTTGCTGCGCGAGAAGAGCGGACAGCAGATCGGGTTCCGGTATAAGGATGCGGATACCCTGACGGTCTCTTTCGAGGCTTCCATTCCGATTCCGCTGCTCAACAGGCCGCTGACGCATACCGTGTCGGCGGACGTCCGTCTCGCGGAACTGTCGTTTCCGCGCGTGACGCTTCAGCTCGATGCCGGCGGGGCCGGCAACATGGCGCTGGACATGGCGTCCGGCATGCTGCTCAAGCGGCTGCCCGAAGGGCTGGTCGAAGATTTTTCGGGCGGGCAGGCCGTGCTGAACCTGGGCGCCCTGGAGCCGGTGAAGGCCCTTTCGGAGAAATTGCAGATCAACAGCCTCCTTTTCCGGGAGGAGGGGATGTGCCTGGATGCGGACATTAAATAGACGGCCATGGCGTCCGAAGACCTGAAAACCATCCAGCGGCAGAAGATTACCTGCTACGATACCGATGTGGCTCACTACCTGAAGCCCGGCGCTTTCATGGACCTGGCGCAGGAGATTGCGTATGTTTCGGCGGACAGCCTGCATTTCGGATATGACGACCTGCAGCGCTTCGGACTGGCCTGGGTGCTGTCGCGGATGCACATCGCTTTCCCGGCCATGCCTCGCTGGAACGATGTCGTGGAGCTCGCGACCTGGCACAAGGGCTTTTCCGGGCCGTTCTATGTGCGCGATTTCCGGATGACCGGCGCCGACGGCCAGCCGGCCGTCCTCGCCACGTCTTCGTGGCTGATCATCGACGTGGCGACCCGCCGCCTGCTGCGCCGGGAGCACCTGGCCGAATATCTGCCCGTCGATACGGAATGCCACGAAAGCGCCATCGATGAGCCCTGCGACAAGATCGTGATGCCCCGCGCGGGTGTCGAGCCGGCCGGGTCGCACTGCGTAGCCTATTCCGACGTGGACATCATCGGCCACACCAACAACGCGAAATACGTGGTGTGGGCCATGGACTGCCTGCCGTTCGACTACCTGGCAGCGCATCGCGTGAGCGACATCCGCATCAATTTCAATAAAGAAACGCGCCCCGGCGATGCCGTGGCGCTGTTCCGTGCCCCAGTCGAAGGCGGCTGGGTGGTTGAAGGCCGCCTGGGCGACGCTTCTTCTTTCTGTGTGGAGATCCTGTTCCGCTGAGACAGCGGCGTGTAGCTAATTGGCCTTTTCTCCCCGCAGGATCCGTTCGCGGAACTGGGTGGGCGTGATGCCCTGGTTCTTCTTGAAGAAACGTGTGAAGTAGGACTGGTCGTCGATGCCGACGGCGGCGGCGATTTCGGCAATCTGCCGTTCGCCCTGCTTGAGCAGCGACTTGGCCATGTTCATCCGGGAGATCTCGATCCATTCCATGGCTGAATGGCCGGTCTGCGTGCGGACGAGGCGGTTGAGGTAGTTGGGCGTAATGCAGAGTTCGTCGGCATAATCCGACACTTTGCCCGGCTTGCGGCTGCGGTCGAAGACGCGTTCGAGGAAGAGGTTGACCGTGGGGTTGCCCGGATGCCCTTCCTTCCGTTTGAGGCGGCAGAGGAACAGATCGAGCGCACTGATGACCAGCGGGTAGTCTTTCTGTTGCCAGGCGGTGAGCATCTGCTCCAGAAGCGCGGCCGTGAAACCGGCCTCTTCCGGAGAGAAAGAATGGAGCAACGGATGCGGGTCGTGCAGGAAATCATACGAAACGTCCTTGAGGAAATGGATGGAGAAACCGCATTCGAAACTGAAGTTTTCCTTGAAGTAGAGAACCTTGAACGGCACGTTGCGGGGTACCATCAGCACTTGGCCCCGCTGGCAGAGCCAGGTCTGTCCTTCGATTTCCAGCAGGACTTCCCCTTCGACCAGGTAGGCGAAGGAGAAGAAGGGCAGGATCGCTTCCGGTACGTCGGAAACGTCGAAATAGCCTTCCCTTTTTTCTTTCCGCATGGAAAAGCGGAATTCATTCATGTCCCCTTGGGGATTCCAATATGGTTCGATTTTTGCCATCTTCAAATGTTTGTTACAAATTTAGGAATAATTATCCTATCTTTGCACCCGATTTTCAATAAGACATGAAAAAGATTTTGTTTGTCGCATCTTTGCTCTGCTTCGTTATTTCGGCATTTGCCCAGCAGACCATCGAATGCTCGTTCACCCAGGCAAGGACAATTCAAGCCTCCGGGAAGGTCATCAACGCCGAAGGCGTCGTATCGTTCAAAGCGCCCGACCAGCTGACCATGACCTACACCAAACCCGCCGGTGAGTATCTCGTCATTTCCGGTCCGATGCTCCGCTCGAATACCCTGGGCCAGCAAATTTCGGTCGATACCGACAAGAACGTCCGCTTCCGCGGTTTGAAGAACACCCTGCTCAACTGCATCACGGGTGAATATGAAAAGGCCGCCGCCGACAACGACGCCGAACTCGTGGTTTCCGAAAAAGGCGGTAAAAAAACCGTTTCGATGACGGCCCGCAAGGCGGCCGTCCGCGGCTATTCCAAAATCATCCTCGAATACGTCAAGGGCCTGCCGGTACGCATGGTCCTCGAAGAATTCGGAGGCATCTCGACGGAATATCTCTTTAAATATTGAGCCGGCGCTCCTGCTCTTCCAGGTAGGCCACCACGTCTCCGACTGTCACGAACGTAGCGAGTGACTCGTCGGGGATGACGATGCCGTACTGGTCCTCGATGCGCATCAGGAGTTGCAGGATGTCGATGGAATCGGCGCCCAGGTCCCGTTTGATCTGGGCGTCGGGCGTGATGATGGCCGGATCTTTCCGGAGCTGTTTGGCCAGGATGGCCTGAACTTTATCAAACATAGTTTCTTCGATTTACTCTTCGTAGTGCTCGTATCGGGCGATTTCCGTTTCGATCTTGGCGGCCAGCCGGCTGGTTTCCATCCGCCAGGCCTGTTCGATGCATTTTTCCACGGCGACGGCCCGGCTGCTGCCGTGGCCTTTGACCACGACTTTCTGCGTGCCCAGCAGGACGCTGCCGCCGTAGTTCTGGTAATTCATGAACTCCTTTTCTTCCTGGAACATCCGCTTCATCAGCAGGGCGCCCAGTTTGTAGATCGGTCGGGAATAGATGTCTTTCTTGAGTTTCTTCAGCAGTTCGAGCGCCGTACCCTCCGTGCTCTTGACCAGCACGTTTCCTGAGAAGCCGTCGGCCACCACCAGGTCGTAGTTGCCGGAGAGGAAGTCGCGGCTTTCCATATTGCCCACGAAGTTGACCGAAGGGGTTTCCTGGAGGAGCTTGTAGGTCTCCTGGCGGATGGTGTCGCCCTTTTCGGCCTCCTTGCCCACATTGAGCAGGGCGGTGCGGGGCCGCGTCACGTCGTAGACGTTCTCGAGATACAGGCTGGCCATGATGGCGAACTGTCGCAGATGGGCGGGTGTCACTTCCACGTTGGCGCCGCTGTCGCAGATGCCCACGATGCCGCCGGCCATTGTCGGCAGGATGGGGCAGAAGGCCGGGCGGATGACGCCCGGGATGCGGCCCAGCCGGACGAGGGCGCCCGTGACGAGGGCGCCGGTCGAGCCGGTCGAGACGAGCGCGGCGATGTCGTCGCGGTCGCGGAGCAGGATGATGGCTTTCATCATCGAACTGTTCCGCTTGAGACGGATCACGTCGGTGGGTTTCTCGTCACAACCGATCACTTCGGGGGCGTGGACGATTTCCAGCCGTGTGGCGTCGTAGGTCTTGCCGGCAAGTTCGGCTTTCAGCCGGGCTTCGTCGCCCGTCAGGATGAGGTAGAGGTCCGGATTGGCAGCCAGGGCGGCCAGCGCACCCGCTACGGGCGCTTCGGGGCAATGGTCGCCGCCGAAACAGTCGACGAGAATCTTGATCATGACAGTTTCTTCACATAGGCGCGGCGGCGCTTGGCCTGCACGGCCTTGAAGCGGCGCCACTGGTTCTGGATGGCGTAGTTGTCCTCGAGATTGAGGTTGGTTTCGGCATATTCCACGTCGGTGTCGTGCAGCATATGCATGATGGCCGACGAGAAGGCCACCGACACGCCGCGGTTGAGCCAGGCGGGCTCCACGCCGATCAGGCAGAGGTCGATGATCTTCGGATGGCGGATGCAGCGCAGCAGCCGCAGCAGCACGCGCGGCGTGAATTTGCCGCGTGTTCCGACCAGGGCGGGGGCGAGGGCCGGGATGGCGAAGCCGAAGCAGACCATCTTGTCGTTCTCGTCGAGAATCACGGCCGTGTATTTCGGATTGATGACCAGCCGGAAATTGTCGATCATCAGTTTCTTCATCCCGTCGGTGAAGGGGACGGTGCCGTACAGGCCGTCGTACGATTTGTCGAGCAGTTCGAAGATCCCGTCGGCGTAGCGCCGGATGAAATCGCGGGCGCTGGTCGAGGGGCCGAAATGGAGTTTGTAGCGACGGAAAATGAAGTCGGTGAGTTTGTCGAGGTCCTCTTCGTCGTCGGACGGGTCGGGCGCGTAGATCCGCGATTCGGTCCAGTCGATCTCCTTGCGGTAGCCCAGCGCTTCGATGTGGTGCTGATAGTATTCGGCGTTGTACTGCTCCTCGAAGGTCTCGGGCTGGTCGAAGCCTTCGACCAGCAGGCCTTCGCGTTCCAGGTCGGAGAAACTCAGCGGCCCGCAGATCGTGTCCATGCCCTTCTCGCACGCCCACTTTTCCACGGCCGCGAACAGGGCCTGGGAGACGGCGGGATCGTCGATCGTGTCGAAGCGGGAAAAGCGCGCGCGCTTTTCGCCGTTCTTCCCGTTGGCCGCCTTCTGGATGATGCCCTGGATGCGGCCGGCCATCCGGCCGTCGCGGTAGGCGTTGAAGCAGATCCAGTCGCAGCAGTCGTTGTAGACGAAGTCCGACCGGAACATCTTCTTCTCGTCGCTGTAGAGCGGCGGGACGAAGCAGGGATTTCCCTGGTAGAGGTCGAGCGGGAAGTTCAGGAATTCCCGCTGTTCGCGCCGCGTTTTGACTTCCCGGACTTCTATCATCGCTAACGGTGTTTGGCGTGGAAACAGACGGCAACGCCGTTGGGACCGGCGTGGCTGCCGGCGGTCGGGTTGCAGACCACGTATTCGATGTTGAGGTCTTCGCCGAAACGGGCCTGCAGCGCGTGGCCGAGGTCTTCGGCCAGCTGCGGGGCGTCGGTGTGACCCACGTAGAAACGATACGACTTGATGTCGTCGCCCAGTTCGGCGACCTGGTTGATCAGGCGGTCCATCGCCTTGGCGCGTCCTTTTTCCGTGCCGCAGGACACCATCTTGCCTTCGGGCGACATATAGATGATCGGGCGGATGCCGATCAGCGTGCCCATCGTGGCGGCCAGCCCGCTCACGCGGCCGCTGCGCCGGAAGAACTTCAGGTCGTCGGCGTAGAAATACATCGCGTAATGGTCGACTTCCGTCTTCGCCCATTCCAGCACTTCGTCGAGCGTCTTGCCGGCCTTGAACAGGTCGCCGACCGCCCGGACGACGGCGTAGCTGATGGTGGTGATGCCCTTGGTGTCGATCTCCTCGAACCGGCGTTCCGGATATTTGGCGCGGAGTTCCGCCACGGCCTGGTCCATCGCGTCGAAGGTGTTGGTCATCGCGCGGGAGAAGTGCACGTAGAGCACGTCGTTGCCGGCGGCGAATTCCGGTTCGAAGTATTCGAGGTAACGCTCTTTCGAGATGGCGCTGGTGGTGGGCAGGACGCCGCTGCGCAGGATGTCGTAGAAGGCCCGGCTGTCGAATTCGTCGAAGTCGACGTACGGGTGGATGGTTTTGGCGTCGATGCTGTAGGGCATGCTGATGAGCTTGTAGCCATATTCAGCGGCGACGGCGGGGGTAATGTCGGTGTCAGTGTCAGTATAGAGGGTCAGCATAGCAGAAGGATATAGTCGTAAACGGGTTGTCCGCCCTCGATCAGGGTGGTTTCGGTGCGCGGGAATTCCCGGGTCAGCGCGTCGACGGCGGCGGCCGCTTCGTCGGCCGGCACGTCGGCGCCCTGGAAGACGATGGCGATGTCGTGGCTGCCGGCATCGAGTTTCCGGGCCAGCTCGCGCAGCGCCTGCAGGCGCTCGGGCGAGCCGCAGAGGATTTCCTTGCCGCTCAGGCCGAGATAGTCGCCGGTGGCGCCGGCCGCGCTGTCGCGGATGGCGCGCGAGACGCTGCCGGTGACGGTTTCCCCGATCGCTTCATTCAGCGCCGGAACGAGTTCGTCGACCGGAAGGGAGACGTCGAGGTTGGCCAGGGCGAAATAGCCCTCGGCCGGGCTGTGCGTGGGAATGACTTCGATGCGGGACTTGCCGTACATCTCGGCGGCCTGCCGGGCCGTGAGGATGACGTTGCCGTTGTCGGGCAGCACGATGACGGTTTCGGCCCCGATCCGGTCGAAAGCTTCGAGGAAGGCCTGGACGGGCGGATTCATGGTCTGGCCGCCGGCGATCACTTCGTCGGCGCCCAGTTCGCGGAACAGCTGCTGCATCCGCTCGCCGGCGGCGACGGCCACCACGCCGAGCGCCTTGCCGCCCACGTGGAAGCGTTCGTCCATATGGTTCTCGTGGTGCTGCAGCGTCATGTTCTCGATCTTCAGGGTCAGGAATTCGCCGTATTGCTGGCAGTGGTTGAGGATCTCGCCGGGCGTATGGGTATGGACGTGGACCTTGATGATCGAGCCTTCCCGGAAGAAGACGAGCGATTCACCGTGGGCGCCGAGCCAGTCGGAGAGGACGCTTTCGTCGAAGGTGTCCAGGTCAACCTTGGCGCGCTGCAGGCGCAGCAGGAACTCGGTGCAGTAGCCGAATTCCAGGACGCTGTCTTCGGTAAAGGCGCTCAGGTCGACGGGATGGGCGGCCGGGACTTCCAGTTCTTCGGGCAGGGCGTCGGGCGTGCCGTGCAGGGCGTCGCGCATGCCTTCGGCGATATAGAGCAGGCCCGCTCCGCCGCTGTCCACTACGCCGGCCTTCTTCAGGACGTCGAGCAGGTCGGGCGTGTGCTGGAGCGAAAGGTCCATGGCTGCGATCAGCAGGTCGAAGTATTCCTCGAAAGTGCGGCTTTGTGCCGCCGCCGCGACGCCTTCGCGGAAGACTGTCAGAATCGTGCCTTCCACCGGTGTGGAGACGGCCTTGTAGGAGGCTTCCACGCCGCAGGCCATGGCTTTTTCGAAAGCCGGCAGATCGGCCTCTTCGAGATCGGACAACCCCCGGGCGATGCCGGCGAAGATCCGGGAGAGGATCACGCCGGAGTTGCCGCGGGCGCCGGTCAGCATGCCGTCGGAGACGGCGTGCGCGGTCCGGCCGAGTCCGGCCGCGGTGGCCCGGCAGCCGGCCTCCATCGTCATATACATATTGTCGCCGGTGTCTCCGTCGGGAATCGGGAACACATTCAGGTCATTGACCGTCTTACGGTGTCGGTTCAGCGCGGCGGCGCCGCTGCGGACCAGGTCGAGAAAGCGTTTTCCGTCGAGTACGTCCATCATTTTTCTTCCAGATGCAGCGTCCGGCGGAAGTGTTTCCATTTGAGCAGCAGCCGGAACATAAGCGGTTCCAGGGAATAGGTCATCAGGATCGTGGAGAGCATGCCGATGAGGGTGATCAGGCCGATCGACCGGATGGACGGATGGCGGGCGAAGATGAGCGAGGCCACCACGATGATCAGCACGAGGGCCGAGAAGAAAATGGCCACCTTGTGCGAGGCCAGCCGGTCTTTCTCGCCCGTGCGCGCCTGCTGCAGCAGGCCTTCCATGATGAAGATGCTGTAGTCCACGCCGATGCCGAATATGAAGGTCGAGATGACAATGTTGATCAGGTTGAATTCCAGGCCCAGGAGCGCCATCAGGCCCTGCAGGACGTACCACGAAAGGAACATCGGCAGGAAGGCCGTCACGGCCACCCAGATGTTGCGGAAGGCGATCAGCAGCACCAGCAGGACGAACAGCGACGAGATCCACAGGGTGGTGTTGAAGTCGTCGTGGACGATCCGCACCAGGTCGCGGCAGTAATAGAACGGTTCAAGGACCAGCGACTGCGGTCCGTCGATGAGTCCCTCGATCACCGGATCCATATCCTCAGGCGCGAAGGAGACGGAGGTAAAGATCATCTTCCGGCCGCTGGGCTGCTCTTCGACGTAGTTGGAGAGCAGTTCGGGCGGGATGACGCCGGCCTCCAGCAGGGAACCCGGCTCATAGTCGGCTTCCAGCAGGGCGAAGAACGGGGTGAAGAGCTTCGGGTCGAGATTGTGCTTGCGGGCGGCGGCGGAGAGCAGCTGCCGGGTGCGGGCAATCTTCTCGGGCGTCCAAAAAGCCTTCCAAGCGGCGATGCGAAGCTCCTGGTCGCGGGTGCTCTGGAAGAGCAGCGGGACCAGGTTGCCGTAGCTCTTGACCAGGCCTTTTTCGGAGAGGGCCTCCAGGCGTTGCATCATCAGCTTGTTGTATTCCAGCGCCTGGTCGAGGTCGTCGTCATAGACGGCGAAGTAGAGGTCGGTATGTCCGTTCTGGTTCTTTTCGTTGTAGAGAGTCTGGCTCTCCCGCAGTTCGGCGTTGTCGTAGTCGAGGTTGCGCAGGTCGCTGTCGAATTCCACGCGGCCGCTCAGCGCGACACCCACCACGATGATCAGGGCCATCAGGCCGAGAACCACCGGATTGCGGTCCCACGCGAAATTGTTGACGCGGTCGATCAGCGGGAAGCCGTGCGCCTTGTCGGTCTTGACGTGCTTTTTCCGGAGGAAATGCGGCAGGAACACCAGTGCGTAGAACGTACTGCCGATCAGGGCGAAGGTGGCGAAGAGACCGAAATCGCGCAGCAGGTCGCTTTCGGTGAACAGCAGGCCGAGGAAGGCGCCGATGGTGGTCAGGCAGCCCAGGAATACCGGGGTCGATTCCTCCTGCAGCACCCGCTCCACGTCTTCCACATAGTAGAAATGGATGAGCACGTGCAGCACGTAACTCAACGCGACGCCCAGCACGATGGCGCCGATGCCCAGGGCCATGAGCGACATCGTCCCCTTGATCCAGTACAGGCAGGCCAGGGAGAAGACCGTTCCGTAAATGATGGGGGTGATCAGGTGGCTGAGGAACGCGGGCTTGCGGAAGCACACCAGCAGGATGGCCAGGATGATGAGCAGGGAGATGCCGACGGTCCGCACGAGGTCTTTCTTGATGGTGCCGGCGTTCGAGACGCCGCCCAGCGGGGCACCGTGGATGAGGATGCGTGCATCGGGATGCGCCGCTTCAAAGGATTTCTTCTCCTGCGTCAGGATCCGCGCAAAGCGGGTGGCGTTGCCCGAGTCGGTCTGGGTGAAGGCCGGTGTGACGAAGGCCAGGGCGACCGTCTTGTCGGGGCAGAAGAAATGGCCATTCTCAATGGTATAGCTCCCGGCGCCGCCGCCTTCGAGGCTCGGCAGGATATCGGCCAGGAAGATGTCTCGCAGCGCCAGCGGGTCGGTGCAGACCAGCTGCGTGGTCTCGCCGGTCATGTCCGCCTCGATCAGTTCGAGGTTGCGCGCCATCTGTGCCTCGATGGCAGCCGGCTCCAGCGCCGCGGCCATTGCGCCGTAAACGGCGGTGTCGATGAAGGACGGGAGATGCTCGAAGCCATAGTCCATCGCGCCGAGCGCGGCTTCGACCTCCAGTGCGCTCAGGATGCCCACGATGTAGCGGCCGCTCGTATCGCGGCCGCGCAGGGCGTCGGTATATTCATCGATATAGTCGCCGAGGGTCCAGGTATCGAGCGGATTCTCGGGGTCGGTCCCCGTAATCTGGATAAAAATCTTGTCTTTCAGTCCGATGTCCCCAAAGGCCAGTTCGCTGTCGAGGCTCGACCGCGGCAGGAGTTTGATGATGTCCTCCTCATAGCGCAGCCTGGCCCCGAAAAGAATGAACACAAGCGTGCTGATGGCCAGAATGGCATACAACCACCCCTTGTGCTGCTGGAAATATCGGTAAATCGGTAGGAAAATCCGGTGCATTTCTTTCAAAACCAAAATATCCAGCAAATATACACATTATATCAATATAAAAAATCCTGCCCGCCTTGGAATCAGGGCGGGCAGGAGTCAGCTAAGTTTCTAGCCGAAAGGGCTATGCCTCGGTTTCGACGTTGGGGGTGGTGTCTTCTTCGACGGGTTCGCGGACGAACTCGGGTTTGGCTTCGATGATCTTGTCGGCCTTCTTCGAGAAGAAGTTGTACATCACGCCTTCGACGGCGACCATGATGGCGGTGCAGAGGAGGGTGGCGATGACGCAAAGGACGACGCCGACTTTCGGGATCGCCGCGAAGATGCCGCAGATGATGCCGATGGCCAGGCTGCAGATGAGGCCCAGGAAGAAGATGCGCCATTTGTTGCCGAACGTGGTGTCATAGCTCAGCCGCAGGGCCTTGAGCGGGGAGACCTTCTTGTCGAGGAAGAAATAGATGGCGAAGCCCCAGGCGATGCCCATGACGAAGCCCGGGATGAGCATGAAGAAGCAGGCGACGGTAACGCCCATATAGAGGAGGCCCAGCAGCAGGAAGAAGCCGCTCAGGTCTTTGAAGTTCTCTTTCGCGAAAATGGCGACGGGGTCGATGGTTTCGCCGCGGCCGATGCCGATGACGGCTTTGTAGAGACCGATGGTCGTTCCGACGTTGAGGTAAGGGATCCAGACGGTCACCATATAAAGGATGATCATCAGCAGCAGGGGAAAGAAGTTCTTGAGGCCATACCGGACGCCGTCCTTGATGGTCTGCATGATGTCGAGTTTCTCAGTTGCCATAGTGTATCGGGTTTAGAATTTGATGCAAAGATATAAAAATTTATTGAAAAACAACAAAAAATTTAAAAATTAATCAATCAACACCCGATTGACCCTTCGCGGAACGGAGGTGAAGATCTCGTAGGGGATCGTGTCGAGGATCTTGGCCAGGTCGGCGGCGGTGGGGCGGTCGCCGAAGATGGTGACCATGTCGCCTTCCTTGCAGTCGATGCCGGTGACGTCGATCATGCACATATCCATACAGATGTTGCCCAGCGTGGGGGCGAGCTGGCCGTTGACGTCGAAACTCGCGTTGCCGCAGCCCAGGTGGCGGTTGATGCCGTCGGCGTAGCCCACGCAGAGGGTGGCGGAACGGGTGATGCCGGGCCGCAGCTTGCCGTGGCGGCCGTAGCCGACGGTGCCGTCCTGCGGCAGCAGGTCTTTGATCTGGAGGATGGGGCAGCGGTAGAAGGCGGCCGGATGGAGGTCTTTCGATCCGGTGGCGCTGATGCCGTAGATGCCGATGCCCAGGCGGACCATGTCGTACTGGTACTGCGTGAACCGTTCGATGCCGGCCGAGTTGAGGACGTGGCGGATGGGCTTGTACGGGAGCGCGTTCATGATCCGGGTGCTCAGTTTCTCGTAGAGGGCGATCTGGCCCAGCGTGAAGGCGTCGTGCTGGGTTTCATCGGCCGCGGCCAGGTGGGTATATAGGCCTTCCAGATGGATTTCGGGGCTTTCGCGGACAAACGCGATCAGGTCGTCGATCTCGCGTTCCATGAATCCCAGCCGGTGCATGCCGGTATCGATGTTGATGTGGACGGGATAGTCTTTGCGTCCCATTTTCCGGAGTTCTTCACGGAGCCGCGTCAGGGCGAACAGGTCGGGGATGCCGGGCTCGAGGCCGTAGCGGATCATCTCCGGGTAATCTTCCGTTCCGGTGGTCAGGACGAGAATCGGCAGGTCGATGCCGGCCTTCCGCAATTCCACGCCTTCCCCGGGAAGGGCGACGCCCAGGTAATCGGCGCCGAGTTCTTCCATCTGGCGGGCGAAGGGGACGGCGCCGTGGCCGTATCCGTTGGCCTTGACCAGGATCAAAACTTTGGTTTCCGGTTTGAGCAGGGAGCGGAAATGGCGGAAGTTGCCGGCAATGCCGCTGCGGCTCAGTTCCAGACGGGCAAGAGGGGGATTCTGTGACATGTTTTTGCGTATTTTGCTACACAAAAATACAGAAAGGGAAGTAATGTTATGCTGAAAAAATACAAAAATGAACGGCCCGGTCAGGCGGCGCGATTCCGCCGGATGAGCATCAGGTTGCGGATATAAGTCACCAGCCCGAAAGACTGGGCCAGGATGAGCACGGGATCGCGCCGGATAATGCCGTACGTCAGGATGAGGATCGCCCCGGTGAGACTGATGATCCAGAAACCGGTCGGCAGCAGCGATTCCCGCCGGCTGGCGGAATAGAACAGCTGGTAGAGGAAACGCAGCGAGAAAATGGTCTGTCCGACGACGCCCAGGATCAGCAGCCAGCGGGGAATGGCGTCGTTGTGGAACAGGATCTCGCGCACCTCCGGCCAGTGGGCGGCGACGATGCCGATGGCGGCGGCCGGGACGGCCAGCAGCAGGCTCGTGGCGACGGGCCGCCAGGCGCCCAGCGGCCGCCAGACGCCCTTGGCGTCGAGATTCCAGACATAGGCGCAGTAGCCGATGACCTGGCCGAGCATCAGGGCGAAGTCTTGCCGGAGCCAGCCGTAGATGAAAAAGAGGAGGGAGGCGATCAGGCTGAGTATCCAGAAAACCGTGGGATTGATCACTTTCCCGGCTTTTTCGGAAAGCAGCCACTGCACGAGCATACGCGCGGCGAACAGCCCCTGCGCAAAGAAGCCGAGGGCGAAGATCCAGGGGCTCGTGCTCATTGGAGACTGCTTTTTTCAACCGTCGGATCGACATAGCGCCGCCGCATCCAGCGGAAACCGAAGCAGTCGATGAACGGTTTCCAGAGCCGGTTGAACAGATGGTATTTGGCCTGCCCGGCCACGCGCGGGAAATGCCGGACCGGCACCTGCCGGACCCGGCCGCCGGCCATCTGGACCAGGGCGGGAAGAAAACGGTGCATGCCGCTAAAGAGCGGCAACCGCTTGACAAAATCCGTCTGGAAAACCTTGAGCGGACAACCGGTGTCGGCCACGCCGTCGCCGGTCATCATCCGGCGCCAGCCGTTGGCGATTTTCGAGGAGACCCGTTTCACGAAGCCGTCTTTCCGCTCGGTACGGATGCCGGTCACCAATTCGTATTCCGACGCATAAGGAAGCAGGCGGTCGAAATCGTCGGGATCGGTCTGCAGGTCGGCGTCGATGTAGCCGACCAGGGGCGATTCGCAGGCTTCGAAGCCCGCCTTGAGCGCGGCGCTCAGGCCGCTGTTCCGCTGCAGCCGGAGGAAAAAGAACCCGGGCTGGCGGGCGCAAATCGCTTCGATCAGGGCGCTGCCGCCATCGGTGGACCCGTCGTCGACCAGCAGCACGCAGGCCGGCTGCGCGGCCGAATGCGCCAGGTAGGCTGCCAGCCGCTCTTCAAGGCGTGGAAGATTTTCCCGCTCGTCGTAGAGCGGGACAACGATGGTAAACCGGTAGCTGGCAGTGGCGTTCATCGATACAAAGATAACCTTTGTTTTTGCATAATTGGGAAAAAAATAGTAATTATGTAGTCGCTTTGAGACGGATTCTGACACTGATGATTGCCCTGTTGGGCTTTTCACTGCAGCTGTTTGCGGTGAAAGCCTACCCGTATCCCGTCACCGTCACGCAGCCTGACGGCTCTTCGCTGACCATCCGGCTCCACGGCGACGAGAACCGTTCCTGGGCCACGACCCTCAGCGGGACGCCCGTTTGCAAGGGCGCCGACGGTTTCTGGCGCGTCACGGATTCGCTGCCCCAGCCGCGTGTACCCGTGGCCAAGGGCCTGAAACCGGAGGGCGGATCCATCTCCCTGTTCTTCTCCACCAAAGCGACGGTCAACCTACGGACGATCGTCATCCCCGTCCAGTTCCGCGACCGGAAATTCACCGTGCCCACGCCGCGCGCCGCGATCTACAACCTGTTCAACCAGCAGTATTATTCCGACAACGGCGCCACCGGCAGCGTGCTCGACTGGTTCCGTGACAATCTGGGTACCTACGGCAACTTCTCCTTCGAGGTCTGCGACGTGGTGACCCTCCCCGAAAATGCGGCCTGGTACGGCGCCAACACCAACGGCGAAACCGACGGCAACCTGAAGCAGCTGGTGGTCCAGGCCTGCCAGGCGGCCGATGCGGCCGGCGTCGACTTCTCGCGCTACGATTTCGACGGCGACGGCTACGTCGACAATGTCTTCCTGCTGTTCGCCGGCCACAATGAGGCCGAAGGCGGCGGCGACGACACGCTCTGGCCCCAGTCGTGGAACATCGCCGACCAGGGCCTGACGATCGACGGCCTCCGGATCTCGAACTTCTCCCTCTACTCCGAATACAGCGGTCCTTCCGGCTACCAGTTCGCCGGCATCGGCACCATCTGCCACGAATACTGCCATTTCCTGGGTCTCCAGGACCTGTACGATGTGAACGATGACAAGGAAGGCGCGTGCAACGGCCTGTTCGGCACGCTTTCCGTGATGGACCAGGGCAACTACAACAACGGCGGCAAGACCCCGCCGTATCTGACGATCTTCGAGCGTCAGATGCTCGGGCTGGTCCGGACCGAAACGCTCCGCCAGGAGCAGCCGCTGACCATTGTCCCGGTGCAGTCGGCCGACAAGGCGTATCTCATCCCGACCGGCGTGACCGGCGAGGATTTCTGGCTGGAATACCGCGAAGGCGTCAAGTGGGACGCCTATCTGGGCGGAACGGGCCTGGTGGTCTACCACCTCGACCGGAGTACGAACACGGCGGGATCGATGACCGCGAAGATGCGCTGGACGGCCAACGCCGTGAACGCCTGCGCCGCGCATCCCTGCGTGACTTTCGTCCCGGCCGGCGGCACGGCGGCTTCGGCCGCGGACGCTTTCTTCCCGGGCCCTTCCGGCGTGCAGACCCTCCATTCCGCCTATAATTTTCCACTGCTGGCCTGGAATGGGAAGGGTACCGGCCTCGGCTTGCTCGACATCGCGCGGAGCGCGGCCGGCATCACCTGCCGCCTGGTGAACGACCAGAGCTGGGACATGCCGGTGGTGCTCGACTGGTCCATCACGCCGTCCCAGACTTCCGCCCTCCTCGAGTGGCAGTGCGACAAGACCGGCCTCGGCCAGTGGAATCTCCGCTGGGGCGAGCAAAACGGCGTCGACGAGCGGCTGGTGGCCATCGGCAGCCAGACCCGCTACCTGATCGGGGCCCTCGAACCGGGCCGCCGCTATTACTGCGAACTTTACTACACGCGCGCCAACGTGACCGGCAAGGTCTACCGCATGGAATTCCAGGCCCTGGACCGCCTGAGCGACTATCCGCTCATCGGCGGCTTCGACCGCACCTGGCATAAGGGCGACCGCTTCCGCCTGTTCCTGCTCAACCGGTCCGATGAAAAGGCGCCCGTTACCTGGGCGATCAACGGGAAGACCTGTACCGATGACGTCTATGTCTTCGAGCAAGCCGGATCCTACCGGATCACGGCGACCATCCTCTGCGCCGACGGATCGCGCGAGACCCTGACCAAAATCCTGGAGGTAAAAGAATGAGACTGCGCCCCACGATCCTGACCGCCCTGCGCATCGCTTTGCTGCTGACCGTCGTCGCCGCGACGATGGCGGTGTCGTGCCCGCGGCCCGGGCCGGAACCCGGCCCTGAGCCCACGCCCGACACCAAGTCGGAAGAACGCAAGCAACTGGAAGCCGCCTATGTCGAAGGGCTCTATCTCAAAGGCGCGTGTGCCCTGGCCTTCGACCTGGCTACCTTCCAGCGTGCTACGAACCCGGAGCAGCAGAATTACCGGATCCAGAGCGACGATCAGACGCGCTACTTGAACGTCCGCTACCAGAATGCCGTCCCCCGGCAGGAGAACGACGAAGTCGAATGCGAGATCCACTACCGGCTGGACGCGGGTGAATCCACGACCCTCATCGTCAAACTGGTCGTGGTCAAGGCCACCGACGAATACCTCTGGCTTTGGAACGAATTCCAGAAAGTGGGCATCATTGTCCAGCGCCTATGACCGACGCCGACCGGCTTTACGATCCGCTCCGCCGGAAATGGGTGGCCCGCACCCCAGAAGAAGAAGTGCGCCAGGCCGTGATCGCCTGGCTCCGCGATGTCCAGGGCTTTCCCGTCGGCCTGATGGAAAGCGAATACGGTTTCGTATACAACCGCCGGCGCTATCGTGCCGACGTGCTGGTCTTCGACCGGCAGCTCCAGCCCTATCTGCTGGTGGAATGCAAGGCGCCGGAAGTGACGCTTGGCCAGGCGGTCGTCGACCAGGTGGTGCGCTACACGCGCGTGCTGCCCGTCCGCTATGTGATGGTGACCAACGGACGCACCACGCACCTGCTCGTCCGCAGCGCGGACGGCGGCAGCTATGAGGCGCTGACGGCGATGCCGGACAGTTTACGCTAGGATTTTGGCGATGAGTTCTTTCAGGAGGTCTCCGTCGGAGGCTTCCCCGCGGGTGTTCGATTTCGAGCGACGGTCGTATTCGCGCAGCAGGGCGATGGCGCGCATCGTCTTCTTCACGGGATAGTTGCGGATGGCCGTGTCGTATTCGCCGGCGAAGTAGGGATTGATGCCGAGTTGGGCGAGGATGTCATTGCGGCCGGCGCCGCTCTGGAGCAGGGCGTGGTAGCGCAGCAGCCGGATGAAATGGCCCGACAGGGCAGCGACCGTCATCTGGATCGGGAAGCGCTTCGGCGCTTCGCCGAAGAAGTGGGCGATCCGGAACGCTTTGCCCGCATCTTTCAACGACAGGGCCTTGGTCAGTTCGAAGACTGAGTAGTCGCGGCTCATGCCCACGTTCTCCTCGATGTCCTTGACCGTGATGCGGCGCCGGTCTTCGGGCAGCATTTTGCGGAGCTTGTCGATGGCCAGGGTGATTTTCTGGAGATCGCTGCCGGCCGATTCGGCGAGCAGGGCCGCGGCATCGGGATCGATGCGCAGGCCCTCGTCGGCGAGGTAGCCGTCGATCCAGCGGGCGATGCGGTAGTCGGGAATCTGGTTGGATTCGAACGCCACGCCGATTTTCTTGGCCTGTTTGTAGAACGTGGAGCGTTTGTCGATGTTCTTGCCCGACTTGGTGGGGTCGTTGGGCGTCTTGTAGCAGACCACCAGGACGGTGGTGGGCTGGATGCCCTCGAAATAGACGCCGATGTCCTCCACTTTCTTCATCATCTGCGCCTCCTTGACCACCACCAGCTGGCGGGCGATCATCATCGGGTACTGGCGGGCGGTGCTGACCACCTGGTTGGCCGTGACGTCGGCGCCGAAATATACGATCTGGCCGAAGTCCCGCTCTTCGGGCGGGATGACCCGTTCCATCAGCAGCCGGCAGAGCTCGTCGATGTAGTAATGTTCCTTGCCGAAAAGCAGATAGAAGGGTTTGATGTCCCCGCGTTCGATTTCTTCGCGGAGTGCCTTGTATTCCTGAACGGTATCGGTCGTTGCCTTTGCCATGACCCTACAAAGATACGAATAATTGCTATCTTTGTAGTATGTTTACCGAGGCCCTGAAAGGAAAAGTCTTCGACGTCGTCGCCGACACGGCGCACGAACTGGGCGTCCGTGCCTTCGTCATCGGCGGCTACGTGCGTGATTTCTTCCTGCAGCGCCCGTGCAACGACATCGACATCGTGGTCGAAGGCAGCGGCATCGCCCTGGCCGAGGCCGTGGCGCGCAAGCTGCACACGAAGGTCACCGTGTTCAAGCGTTTCGGCACCGCTATGCTCCGCTCCGGCGGCATCGAACTCGAATTCGTCGGCGCCCGCCGCGAATCCTACCGGGCCGAATCCCGCAAGCCGATCGTGGAAGACGGCTCGCTCGAAGAAGACCAGGCCCGGCGCGACTTCACCATCAACGCCATGGCCTTCAGCCTGCAGCGCGATGATTTCGGGGCGCTCGTCGACCCCTTCGGCGGCATCCGCGACCTGGCCGACGGCCTCATCCGCACGCCGCTCGATCCCGACACCACCTACAGCGACGACCCGCTCCGGATGTTGCGGGCCGTCCGCTTCGCCACCCAGCTGGGTTTCACCATCGTTCCCGAATCGGTCGCCTCGATCCGCCGCAACAAGGACCGGATGGAAATCCTTTCCGCCGAGCGCATCGCCGACGAACTGATGAAGATCATGAAGAGCGCCCATCCCGCCGACGGCATCCGCCTGCTCGACGAGACGGACCTGCTCCCGCAGGTCCTCCCGTCCGTCGCGGCGCTCAAGGGCGTGGAGACGGTGGAAGGCCGGGGCCATAAAGACAACTTCCGCCATTCGCTTCAGGTGCTCGAAAACGTGGCCGCCGCCAGCGACAACGTCTGGCTCCGCTGGGCCGCGCTGCTCCACGACATCGGCAAGGCCTCGACCAAAAAGTGGGAACCCGGCACCGGCTGGACGTTCCGCGGGCACGAATACGTGGGCTCCAAAATGGTCAAGGGTGTCTTCTCCCGCCTCAAGATGTCGCAGACCGACGACATGAAATACGTCCAGAAACTGGTCCTCCTCCATATGCGCCCCATCGCGCTGGTCACCGACGAGGTTACCGACTCGGCGGTCCGCCGCCTGCTCTTCGACGCCGGCGACGACATCGACGACCTGATGCTCCTGTGCAAGGCCGACATCACCTCGGCCAACGAGCAGAAGGTGGAGCGCTATCGCAAGCAGTACGACCACGTCAAGGAGAAACTCGTCGAAGTCGAAGCCAAGGACGCCGTCCGCAACTTCAAGAACCCCATTACCGGCGAGCTGATCATGGAGAAATACCACATCCCGCCCTGCCGCGAGATCGGCGTCATCAAGGAAGCCGTCAAGGAAGCCATCCTCGACGGCATCATCCCCAACGAATTCGATGCCGCCTATGCCCTGATGGAGCAGAAAGCGGCCGAGCTTGGACTATAGCATCCCAATAAAATGACCGATATGAAAAAGATCGTTTTACTTTTGACGGCCCTCCTGCTGGTCTGCAGCGGGGCGTCGGCGCAAAGCAACGTGTTGAACCGCCTGAAGAACCGGGCGAAGAACGCCGTTGAGAACAACATCAGCAACAAGATTGAAAAAGGCATCAACAATGCCCTCAATGGCCAGACGGGCAACAAGACCCGGCGTACCCAGGAAGTGAAAGTCGAATCGCGCGACGAGCAGGTCGTGGTCGAACAGTCCGTCCCTGAGCAGAACGTCGACGTGTTGCCGGCCACGCCGCAGGACAACAAACCGGCGGCCGCCAAGATCGGCTGGAACAACTACGACTTCGTGGCCGGCGATGAGATCATCTTCGAAGACACAATGGAAAACGAGCCGCTCGGCGAATTCCCCTCGATGTGGGATGCGTTCAGCGGTGCGGCGGAAATCGTCGATTTCGACGGGCAGAAAGTGATCAATACGCAAGACGCTTCGATCACGCCGCTCTATCGGGACGGCAAGGTTTACCTGACCGACGAATGCACCGTGGAATTCGACATCTATATTTGGGAGGAAGGATTCTTTTCCAAAGAAGTCAACAACGGCGACGGCTTGGGCCTGAACGGCTATTCCATCTATTTGGGTTGTGAAGAGGATATCCATCGCATATGGCGCAACCCGGACGAAATGTCGCTGTATATGCATATCGATGCGGCGGGCTATGACAACGCGCCCAATCAGAACTTTTACTATGAGTGGACCGCCCCCAACGGCGACATCCGGGAAGGCCAGTATGAGATCAAGAATCTCCAGCGGAATGCCTGGCACCACATTGCCATTTCTTTCAACAAGCGCGCCTTCAAAATCTATTTCGACGAGCAGCGGGTCGCCAACATTCCCAACGCCAAGGCACCCCGGTTCGTGCAGTTCACGGGTGAATACGATTATGAACGGCTGTATTTCTGGCGCAACGTCCGCATCGCGAAAGGTGCCGTGCCGCTCTATGACCGCCTGGCCTCCGACGGCAAGATCGTGACCTACGCCATCACCTTCGACACCGGCAAAGCCACCATCAAGCCGGAATCTACGGGTGAAATCAACCGCATCACCAAGATGATGACCGACGATCCGTCCCTCAGCTTCGAAGTCCAGGGCCACTGCGACAACACCGGCTCCGACAAGGTCAACGATCCCCTCAGCCAGCAACGCGCCGAAGCCATCGTGGCCGCCCTCGTGGCCAACGGTATTGATGCTACCCGCCTGACAGCCGTCGGCAAAGGCGCCCACGAACCCATCGCCGACAATGGCACCGACGAAGGCCGCGCCAAAAACCGCCGCGTCGAGTTTATCAAAAAGTAAATTGCGGGCTGGCCTGGTGGAGCGGCAGGTTCTTTTAGTCCCGGCCTTGTGCCGGGACTAAAAAGGTTCTGCCGCGCGTGGGAAATTAAGCTAGATTACTCCTCCGGCTCCGGTCCGTCGTAGACGTCGTCTTTCGGGGGCTGGGGGATATGGGCCTGCAGCAGGTGCGCGCCGCCGGCGTCGGGGAGGAGCGTCACGGCGTCGAGCGACGCGGGGAGCAGCATGGTCTCGCCGGCTGCGAGTGGGAAACGCGCGCCGTCGGATTCCACTTGCAACGACCCTGTCAGACACTGGAGAATGATGCAGCTCTTGAACGAGGCGACCGGCACGTGCGCCGGAGCCGAGAGCTTCACGCTCGTGATCACGAAGTGCGGATCGTTGACCAGCACCCGCACGCCGTCCTGCGCAGCGCCCAGATGGCAGCTGAAGGTAGCTTCGTCATATTTCCGGTAGTCGATGCAGTCGAGCGCCTGGTCGAGGTGCATTTCGCGCCGGGTGGCGGGATTGTGCTCGCGCCCCCAGTCGTACAGCCGGAACGTCATATCGGAGGATTCCTGAATCTCGGCAATCTTCAGGCCGCCGCCGGCCGCGTGCACCGTGCCGGTCGGAATGAAGAAACAGTCGCCCGGCCGGGGCGCGTAGGCGTTCATCAACTGATCGGCCGTACCCTCCTGGCAGGCCTTATAGAGTGCGCCGGCATCGATATCTTCCCGGAAGCCCATCCAGATCCGGGCATCGGGTTCCGCTTCCAGGACATACCAAAATTCCGTCTTGCCGTACTCGCCGAAGCGTTCGGCGGCCACCGTGTCGTCGGGGTGCACCTGCACCGACAGGCGGTCCTTGACGACGAGCCGCTTGATCAGCAGCGGAAAATACAGGTTATGCCATTCGAAGATCTCATCGCCGACCAGGTCGCCCATATAGGTTTCCAGAATGTCGGGCAGGTCGTTTTCGGCCAGGTAGCCTTCAGAGACCACGGAGGCCTCTTTGTCGAATCCGCAGAGATCCCAGAACTCGCCGCCCCAGGCCTTAGGCATCCACTGGGGCTTGAACTTGAGAGGATACAGTTTTTTCATTGAGTATGACAAGGGTAATGGCCAGCAGCAGGGCTGCGGCTACATATACGATCCAGTAAGTGGTTTCCGGCAGCACATCCTTGAGCCCGGCATCGATGGGCAGGTCTGCCCAGACGCGTGAAATGACCGTCGAAATGGAATTGTTGAGGCAGTGCAGGAAAATGGTGGCCCACAGCGAGTGGGTGCGGTAATAGACCCAGCCCAGCAGCAGCCCGATGAGGAAGGCGGGGATGGACTGCCAGGGATTCATATGCATCACGGCGAAGATCAGGGCCGACCAGACGATGGCCTTCCACGGGGCCTTTCTGCGGGCCAGCATGCCGCGCAGCATGATGCCGCGGCAGAGCAGTTCTTCGAGCAGCGGTGCCAGGATGCAGGTCGAGACGATCATGTCCCACAAGGCGGATTCGACGAAGGCTTTCTCAAAGATGGCCTTGATGGAATCGGGCATCGGGATGAACGACGTGGTCGGCTCGATGACGACCGACAGGGACAGCATGGCGAGGGCCGCCAGCGCCAGGACGCCGAAGGCGCCCAGCTTGCCGAAATGCGGCGCATCGATCCGGAGCGCCGGCTCGCCGCGCAGCTGGGCCTGCGCCCCCATCCACCAGCAGGCCGCCAGCGGGAAACACA
>JAEEGJ010004673.1_pt1 | contig 45511 bp, 31 predicted proteins | sample 8958761 | NCBI WGS metagenome assembly JAEEGJ01 (sample SAMN16246546, study PRJNA631951) | gut metagenome | biome: gut microbiome; feature: rumen; material: RS-attached | host: Bos | place: Iran: Karaj | collected 2018-10
CCTGCGTAAGGGCGCTCTCGTTAAGAAAGTCGATGTTTACCATGTCAAGCGTCTGCTTGTCGTTGCATAAGGAGTGTAAGAATGCCACGCGCTAAAACCAGAGTTCCTTCCCGCGAACGCCGCAAAAGAATCCTCAAGGCCGCCAAGGGTTTCTATGGCCGTCGCAAGAGCAACCTTCGCCTTGCCATTGACGCCGTAGCCCACGCCGGTCAGTATGCCTACGCTCACCGCCGCGACAAGAAGGGTGACTTCCGCTCTCTGTGGATCACTCGTCTCAATGCCGCTGTCCGTGAACTCGGCATCAGCTACAGCCAGTTCATTTACAAGCTTTCCAAGTCGGGCATCAAGCTGAACCGCAAGGTTCTCGCTGACATGGCCGTCGCCGATCCGGCATCCTTTGCCAAGGTCGTGGAAACTGTGAAGGCTGCTTAATAGCTGCATCTTTACGCGAGAAATTCGCCCCACTCCTAACCGAGTGGGGCGTTTTTTTTGCTGGAGAATTTGCTGCAGGCCTTAACTAAAGATGTTGCTCATCAGCATCGCGGAGCATACTACAAAGACCATTACCGTAATCATTCCGAGAATTTTCCATTTTAGGGAGAACCCGTTCTGGTTAACGCCAAGCCCAACATAAGGCAGAAAACTAAGTAGGGCGGGCATAATATAGCGGAAATCGTTGCTGCAGGCATAAGGATATTTGTAGCGGCAGTAGGCGAGAGCGGCAAGGAATGCGACTCCTTGAATGAACAAAATCCAATGGTAAATGTCAAGCTTAGTTTTCCACCAGCCTCGAATTGCGAAAATGATTAATCCGAGTAGCGATAGGCTCATTAACAATGCAAGGGTGTTTCCGGTTGAAGTGTTGACTAGTTTCCATTCACCAAATAAAGATGACTTTAAAGCGTAATTAAGGAAGTATTCCCTGCCGAACCCATCGGCCCATCCGTTGGTGTAAGGTTCCGTCAAAAATGATTTCAAATCGAAATACAGATAGTTCTTTGCTTCGTTACCGACTCTTAGGCTAGAATTTAAACTGCTTGCGTTGGCGACGAAATTACCGTCATGAGATAAATGCCCTGCGACAATTCCAATAAAAACAAGCGACAGTAAAACCCATCCGACAATTTCTGTTTTGTAGGGGCGATGCAGCTGATTCGTTTTTACAAAGCCGATAAAGGCGAATAAGATTACAAGACCGATAGTGACGTAGCCTGTGGATTTTGTCCAAACCGCAAGTGCTGCGCTTGTGGTTGCGATAATGAGGTGTAGCCCTTTTCCGTTTTTGATATAGTTGAATCCAGCTAATAGGCATGCAACATGTAATGCATAGAATAGTTGATCGTTTCCGATTCTTGGTGCGACTAGGAGTAGGGTGGGCCAAACGGTCCAAAGTATAGCCGCAATTTGCAGAGGAATGCCGGAAACAAACTTTTTCAATATGATTAAACCGCATAACAGTAAGAAGATTGAGAGGGCTAGGCTGAACGCCTGTACTCCTGAACTAGAGGCATAGCCAATCAGCCTGCTAAGCAAAAATGAAGGAACTGCGCTTGTGTAGTAAACGGGTGGGTGGTAACAAGTCCAACAGTCTTTTGCGTCAGGAATAGAATGATTGTCTACGATATATTGAATATAGGAGAGGTGACCTTCCACGTCCATCGTAAACTGGGTGTATGGCATGGCGTAGAACATCGCAAAACGCAGGAATACACCGATAAGAATACATAGAAGTAAAAATCTATTCAGCTTAAAACGCTTCGCGATCGATGCCATGGTTAATCCAGTGAAGATCGCTATCATCAGCTTCATAAAGAACAATAGCGTACTGTAATCTTTCGGGAAAATGTTGATTCCTGCGATTCCTCCTTTGTTTATCAAGTTTATTTCGTAATGAGTCCTGTTTCCTACGCGATGCGGTGATGTAACGGAGTCTTTAAGCCAAAAGCCTTTGCCGAAGTTGCATCGGTCGTAGTTCATTAAAGAAATTGTGTTGCCATTGACGATAATGGATTCTGCGCAATCATCGGGAATAATGTTGATGTCGTAGGGAGCATTTAACGGATTGGACACAACAAAGCTGACGCTGAATCTTTCGCCTACACCCATACTTTGCGATAGTGGGAGTATAATGAGGCTCTCTGTAAGTCCTTGGTGCAGAACGATGTTTTCTACTCGAACCTGTCCGTAATGGAGAATGCCGAAGCATATTAGAATGCCGATGACGCAATAGAGTTCTAAAGACTTGAATAAATTTTTCATGGTTATTTCTTTTCGTGATAATCTTCTTCAGTGTTTACATTCCAGAGATTGGTCTTGTCGGAGGAGCCTTCGCGTATGCACGTGACCGCTTTCATGGCGGTAAGCATGCTGTGGTCCATGTTGTTGTATTTGTGCATGCCGTTACGGCCCATGGGGAATAGGTTTTCGATGGTGTCGAGATAGTCGCGAATCTTCGCGAATTCTCCGTAAGTTCCGAAGTAGGCGGGGTATGCCTTTTTGATGTGGTATACTACAGAATCTCGGACAGACTGAGGCTTTGCGACGTGAATCTTGTCCAGCTCGTTAATTGCTAATTGAATGAAATCGGCGTCCGGCATTGTCCACATGTCATCGCCCTCGTTGACAAAATATTCAAGTCCAATCCAGATTTTGGATGGGTCGCTAACTAGGTAAGGACTCCAGTTGTTGAATATCTGAATGCGACCCAATTTCACGTCACTTTCCTGAACATAAATCCAGTTGTCGGTCGTGCCAATTTCCAATTTGTCAAGCAGTAGCCCTACAGTTATAAAGTCGCGATAAACGAGACCTTCTGAAATTTGCCTGATTTCTGTTGGCACGGGAGTTGCTTCGTTAGACAACGCTGCGATTAAGTCTTTTACCGGCATGGTGCTGAGAAAATAATCGCATGGATAGGTCGCTTTTGTGATTAAACCATCTGCATCAGTGCTCTCAACAACGACACTTTCTATGCGGTTGCCATTTTTGTCGCGGTTCACGCCAACAATTTTTGCATTTATGTGAATTTTTCCTCCCAACTCCGTCACTTTCCCGGCGACGGTTTCCCAAAGCTGACCAGGACCGAATTTCGGATAGAGAAATTGTTTGATAAGGCTTGTTTCGGTGTCTTTCTGATGGATGTCGGTGGAATTTGCGAATGTTTGTTTGAGTGCGTGAAGAATGGTCTTGGTGATAGAAAGCCCTTTGATACGTTGGCCGCCCCATTCTGGACTAATCTTGTTGCAGGGAACTCCCCAAAGTTTTTCGGTGTAGTCCCTAAAGAATGTTCGATAGAGCTCGACGCCAAAGCGGTTTGTCATGAAGTCTTCAAGGCTTTTTTCTTTACGTTTGGGGAGTAGCTGCACTTTCAGGTAACTCATACCAATCTTGAACATCCGCCAAAGGCCCAGATTGCGAATGGTGTCACCGTTCAAGCTGATGGGATAATCAAAGAGTTTTCTCAAGAAAAGAATCCGGGAAAGCCGACTGCGGCAAAGCATTACCAGGTCGTCTTTTTCCGGATTGGGTCCATTGGGGGATTCTAAAGGTAAAATATCTAGCCACCAATTCATAACGGTGTCGTTTTTGCTAAAGAATCTGTGCCCGCCAATATCCATTCGATTCCCGTTGTGGTTGACTGTGCGCGAAATTCCACCGATGATATCGTCCATCTCGAAAATAAGGGGCTTTATATCTGTTGTACGGAGCAATTCTAAGGCTGTAGTCAATCCTGCTGGACCTGCTCCTGCGATAATGGCAATTTTATTAGTCTCTTTTCCCGAAGTCATCCGTTTTCCTTTCCTTAAATAAGATCAGTTTACGACTGCAAAAATTCCACAACAAGACTATGGTGGCGGCAATCATCTTCGAAATCATTTCTTGTACGCAGAAAAAGTTGACTAGTAGCAACATCAATAGTTCGTTGATTCCAACACCGATGAAACCCACAATGGCGAATACGGAAAACTCTGCTAGTTTTCGATTTTCTAGTCGTCGTTCGCAATCGGAGAATACCCAGCTTATGCTTAGGGCGTAATTTAAAGTGAGCCCAGCTATTAAACCCATAAGGTTTGCTAGCAGATAATGCCATTCAAGGGCGTACAGGCAGAGTGCGAAAAGCCCGAAATCAATGACAAAGGCAATTCCACCCACTAGAGAGTAACGTGCTAGTTGGGCTAGCACTAAATAGATGGTCGGCATGTATTTTTTAGTTAGAGTTTAATCCATTCCTTGTAAGCGAAAACATTAGAATTAGAGTTGCTGTTTTCGCAGTTCCAAATTTCGCTTGTGAATGTCTTATGGGATGTCTGAAATTCCGTTGCTTCGATTTCGTTTTCGCAATCTTCAATCAGGAAAAATACGGCGAAGAACATGTTTGATCTTGCGCACATTCCGCTTCGATTTACACTTGTGAATTCAAGTTCGCCGTTTGCGATGCTGCTTAAAACATGTCCGGTGGGTTGGCCTCCATCGCTTGCGAATGTCATGAAGTAGCGGCAACTTTCTTTTTCATCGGAGTTCTGTTCTTTCAAAAGTTTAGCTGCCATTGGGAAACATTGAACGATGCTGTCGCTCTCCATTTGGATAACGGGTGAATTGGAAAGCTGGCTTGTCGTTGAAATGCCTGTAGCGCGTTCCGCATAATCTATACAGCTCCTCTGCGGCGTACCGTTGTAAGCGATTACATGGTTATCAAAAGAGAGATCTTCTGAACTTGTTGCAAACTGCAAGACGTATTTTTCCAGCGTTCGGCTAGAATCAATGCTTACTGCTGTATCGATGGGGCTTACTATTTCGCGAATTGTTGTGTCGGGCTCACTTACGCTAGAGGATGATTCGCCGACATTTGATGATGACGACGGCTGTTCGAATCGTCCTGTAGAAGTTTGGGCGTTTCGGGAAATTGCGGAGCATCGGTTTGCCGCTTTGTTGCTGAAATGGCTGGTTAGACTGTTCACGGAGTCTGCTTCGACTTCGCTTATGCGGCAGGCGGCGTCAAAGGTGCCGTTCTTACAGCCGTTGCTGATGCTAAAGAATTCGCTGTTTTCCTTGTTATTGCATGAACCCTTGAATTCGACGAACATCGAGTCGCATGATTCGCCAAGTTTGCTAGCGTTCAGGGTGCTGATGGCGACATCTTCAGAAATTTGTATAGTCATTGCCAATGCAGAGCTATCGGCTGTACATTCGGCACGCATCCCGGAACCGTTGCCCATTACGGTTAATTCGCCACCAGTTAAATGCTTGCGGGCCACCCCATTTTCGTCTAGGCCGAAATTGTACCATTCCTTTATTTGGGCTTCAGAAATAGCGTTTGAATCTTCTATAGTACCGCCAGAAACCTTGCTCGAATCGGAGCAAGATCCTGTCAGTAAAACGATTGGGCAAAGCAATAGAAGTGCGTAATCTAGTTTCATAACCGTCCCCTTTTTTTAGGTGTGGCCTTGGAGAGTTCAATTTTTTCTGAAAGCGGGAACATCTGCAGGTTCAATCGATAGACGCGATTGCCGCCTTTCTTGGCTGTTGCGATAGAGACGATTCTCTTGCGACAGGTTTCAAGTTCCTTTAAAATCTTTTCATAGTCTTCGTCATCGATTCCCATGGTGATACCCGTAAAGTTGCGCTCATCTATGGGGTATTTTTCAATGGAGTCTTTTGCAAATTCGGCCATTTCTTTGTGCATGGCACGTACAAGCGTCGGCATTGCCACAACAGACATCTGAAGCGATCTGTCGACTTGTTCATAGACGTCTTCGGCGGTCTTTTTCAAAAATTTCGCCCGAGTCAAAAATGCAAGAGCATTGCGCACTTCTTCGGCAGAAAATGCGTTGCCGCAGGCCTTGGCGATATCCAGCGGCTTTGCGCCAGGCATCATAGGGGCAAGTTCGCGCAGTACCGGGTATTTCCATGATTCGTAAAATGACACGGATTCGCCTTCTAGAATGCGGACTTTGTGGGCGCTGGCAATCACCTTCATTTCGGAGTATGCGGCCTTTTTGTCGGCATCCTTCTTTGCTTGCACAAATTTTACTAGCTGCCTAAAATATTCGCGCTCGGCACCGACAAGTTCCATGGCGTCGGCGGCGCGCTCAATTCCATTTTTCGATAAACCGCTCTTTCCTTCGCATACTAGCTTCAAATAGTTTGGCGAAGTGAATCCGCCCTTCTTCGTGAACTCACGCCAAGAAAAAGCGGATGTCCGCTTTTTCCATTGGTAGTAATCGTTCATGAACGAACGGTAATCTTCGTACTCAATCACAGATTTCATTGGTTCCACGTGGTGTCGCAGGTCATGCCGTTTTCTGTATCTCCCTGACAATGTACAGTTGGGATGGGCCCCGCTTCAGGGAGATTGGTGACAAATGATTCGCATTCTGCCTTAAGTGTGTTGGCGATTGTTTTTAGAGTGGTTTCGTTCGAAACTTTGGCGATGCAGGATGCTTCAAGGGTTGTTTGGGGAGAACATTCTTTGCTGTAAATTTTGTAAATGCCTCCCTTTTCATTACATTCGGAGATGAAGGCAATGCTGTCGGCTATGCAGCGGTCCATTTTCCCGGCATTGGTTTTGTAGAGCAAATCTTGCCTATAAAGAGAACCTTCGTTCTCTTTAAGGAGAATTGTTCTTTCATCATTTAATTGTAGGATAGTTGTTGAACCGGGGATTGTTTCCTGCATGGACTTATAAAAAGAGATTCCGTTTTCTTCGTTGTACAAGTTCACCCAACAAGTTCCTTGGTTGTTTATTTCACTGAAAACAACATTCTTTTGGGTTGTGAATGCATGCCGAACAGGCGATTGCATGATTACTGGTTCTTGTGTTAAAGAAGAATCATGAAGATCTATGGCATCGTTGGAAATGATTGCGGTGTTGTTGCCATTGGCATTGAGCGCTTCAGTCATAAAAGCGATGTCGGCTTCAGATAACGAGACAACTTCTTTTTCGGTTAGCTCAGTCCCTGTGGAGGGTGTTGAGCTTTTGTCGTCGGAGCAGGCCGCAAATGCGATAATTGCTGCTGCAGAAAAAATGATTTGCTTATTCATGTTGGCACTCCTTCGCTTTTCCGCTGGTAGTAATCTAAATATATTTTCTTCTTTGGTTGTGATGCATGATGTTTCTATACAAAATTGTTGAATTTTACTCAAAATGTATAATTTTGTGTATAAAATCAAAAAATGAAGAAATTTTTATACGGTGACGGGCGTGTCGCTTAGAGAAAAGGATTTACGGAAAAGGGACTGCTCGCTCGCAGTCTCCTTGCTTGCGCAAGGTTGCGGTCTAACCCTACGGGCTCGATGCAAGCTGCGCTTGCCTCAAGCTCATAATTTGCCTCTTTGCACTTCGTGCATGAGACAAAATATGTGATTTGGCGTATAGGGAAAAGGGATTGACAGCTGCGTCAGTCTCCGCTGCGCGGCTGACTTGCTGCCCTGACGGGCTTATCGCTTCGCTCAAAGTCCTAAATTCTTTCCACGGGCTTGCGCCCACGAAAGAATTTAGTCGGCCCCTCGACCCCACGGGGTCGAGGCCAAACTCACTTCTAGCGATAAAAAAGAAAGAACCACTTTGAAGTGGTTCTTTTCTTTTTTAGAGCGGGAAAAGGGACTCGGACCCTCGACCCCGACCTTGGCAAGGTCGTGCTCTACCAACTGAGCTATTCCCGCGGGGTGACCCAATTATAGAATAATAAATTCACTATGTCAAGGGCAAATGCAGAGAAAAAATCAAAATTCCGTTCTTTTTTCCCCTTAATTCGAAAAATCCGGCTTTTACGCCCAAAAAACCGTGGGGTAGGGGCAGCGGCAAGCGCATGTACAGGTCTTCCGAGATCAAAAAGTCCTGCCCCAGCTTGGAGCAAAGGGTCTGGATTCGCGAGGTGGTGTTCAGTACGTCGCCGTGGTAGGCCATTTCGCTGCCGAAGTTTCCGACTTCGGTGGAGATGACTTTTCCGCAGTGGGCGGCGGCCTTGAACGCGGGGACTACGCCGTAGCGTTTCTTGAATTTGTAGGCAGTTCGTTCCAGGCATTCCTTGAAATCGTAAAAGCAGTCGATGGGCCGTGCTTGTTTTTTGCAGTCGCTGATTTTCCAAGTCAAAAAGGCCCCGTCTCCTGCTATCTGGTAAATTTCGCCATGGTTTTCTTCGCAGCAGTTCGAAAGCAGCCTGTAGTAGTCTCGGATAAAGTTGCTGTACTTGACGTGTCCCAGTTCCTCAGCGATTTCGGTGGAATGTTTCATGTCGATAAATATGAATACCAAGTCCTCTTCTTTGGGGTCTTGGTTCTTGCCAAGTAGGGTGTTCACAAAGACGCGGGTGCCGAATTTCTTGTGCACGGAACGCACAAAGGTAATTAGGTTCCCGAGCATGAACAGTTCAAAAATAAGAATATGCGTCTTGGGCTGCTTGAAGACGTTCAGTACGTGTTGAAGAGCCGCTTCGTTTATGAGACCTTCGCTTCGGTCAATGTCCCATATCAGAATGCAGAGAGTCAGGTTTGCACATATGCTTGCAATAAAGAACCAGGAACGTATCAAGAGTGCCGCCACTACCGGCCTTTTGTCCATTTCATCTTGCAAAATCATCACGTCGTAAATGGCATGAGAAAGGCCAATCAAAAGCGACAACTGCAACATGAACAGCATGCGCGATGAATCAAAACCGTTTCCGGCTCCGTATGTCAAAAGGGCCGAGGCGCTTAAGGTGAAAATCACCCAACTCAAGATATAAAAAGCAATTGCTTTACATTTACGTTGCGTTAATCGGGTAATGGCCATAGCACCTTCAGTGGATAAATAGGGGCAGCGCCCAAATCATGGCGATAATGATGATGTCTTTGTAGGATTCGTCCAATAGCAGGGCCGATGCCAAAAAGAAAATGGTGGTGGACAACGTCAAAAAAATCAGGAGCGGGAGCCGCTTCTTTAATTTTTTCTTGAAATTGTTTCGTTTCTTGTCGCCCATACTACTTATATAATCTAAATTTTGATAAAAAGGTATGATTTAAATTTTTATTTATTGAAAAAAATGTTCGGTGTTTACATTCATATTCCGTTTTGCCGAAAAGTCTGCGATTATTGCGATTTTCGCGTTATGCCATCGCAATCGAAACTTTTCGGGGAATTCACGGACTTGCTGTGTAAGCAAATTGTATGTTTTGGACGTTTGCATCCTGGGCTGCTCTCCAGTGCAGAAACACTTTATTTGGGTGGTGGAACACCGTCAGAGCTGCCTCCTGAATTTTTGCGTCAGATTTTTGATTGCCTAAGGTCGGTTGGCGTTGAACCATCGAAGCTGAAAGAAGTCTCCATGGAATTCAACCCGGAATCGACAAACGAGGCTACGGTACAAAATGCCCTTGATTTAGGCGTTAATCGCATCAGTCTTGGTCTCCAGAGTTTTGACCCAGGCATTTTGAGGACGGTGGGACGTTCCCATTCGGTAGAAATGGGGCTGTCGGCCTTGCGGCTTTTGACTTCTGTTCCCCATTTGCAGGTGAATGGGGATCTGATGTTCGACTTGCCGGGGCAAAGTGTGCAGGGGTTCTTGGATGATGTGGATCGCCTTTCGGATTTTCCGCTGAATCATGTGAGTTTTTACGGATTGAATGTTTCGCCCAGATCTCGGTTGGGACATAAAGTTTCGGCAGGGACGCTTTCGGTAAATGAGGACCTGTACGAGTCCATGTATATGGGCGGTGTCGAAATCCTTGAAAAGAAAGGCTTGATGCGTTACGAGGTGTCGAATTTTGCCCGCCCGGGTTTTGAAAGCGCCCACAATCAAAATTACTGGAATCGGGGAGAATATGCGGGTTTTGGCCCTGGAGCTCACAGTTATTTGGGGAAAATGCGCTATTATGCCCCTGAAATTTACCCACGATGGCGGGAATATGTGAAAGCAGATTGCCCTAAAACGCAGCTTTCGCTGGATGAATTGGATAGAGAGGCCGCAATAATGGAGTTTTTGTGGCTGTCTCTTCGGCAGTCCAAGGGAATTTCAACCGAAGAACTACAAAAAATGGGCATTTCCTTGGACAAATCGGTGTGCGATCGATGGATTTCGAAAGGCTTCCTAAAACACGAAAATATGTCAAATTTGCTACAACGTAAATCCTGTTTTCGCCTTGAAGGGCGGGGCTGGATTTTTATGGACGATATTGTCACGGATTTGGCGAATTCTTATTCCAACTTGGAATAGTCCGCTTTGGAAACGCATTGAGATTCGGGTCACAACGTAAATTTTTGTTGTTCGTTTTCTAAAAAAAAATCATATCTTTGGTATTGATAGTTTGCAAAGAAATGTTTGCAGAGTTTGGTCGCTATATTGAGGTTGCAATGCGGTTCATAAAAGGTCACATTCTTTCGCTTGTCTTGGTATCGTTGCTTAGTCTTGCAACGGGTGCCTTGGGTGTCGAAAGCGTTGATTGCATTAACTACGAAGGCAAGCCTGACGTGCGTTGTATGTACTACCGAATCTTTGATACTCGCGGAGCGAGCCTTTACGTAGTTCACCCTGGTGACACTCTTAAAAAGAAATATGCAATCAAGGGAGCTTCGTTCTATGTTTACGCTCCGCAAGAAAAAGAAATTGGTCGTGATACTCTGACATTGCAGTTGTCTGCGGATTCCTCGGATATCTTTAATCTCAAGGCAGTTAAGGCCGACGAAGATTCGGGTCTTGTGAAGTTGCGTATCGGTAGCTACTATGAGCTTCACAATTTTATGCTGGGTACCTCCGATGACGTCTCTGCCACAGATCCCATTGTAAGTCTGGTCTACAACTTTTATGTCCCCTATCTCAAGTACTATGTCAAAGGTGAAGAGGTGACCGATGTGTCCAAGCTTTCCTTCGAAGTGGGTGATACCATGCACGTCGATGTAGAAGCGATTATTCCCATCGGAAAGGCGAAGGACCGTGTTGATTCAGCTCTTGATAGAACCTTCTATTTTGAAGCCTTTGGTGAAAGCCAGAGCCTGAAGTTCCTGAGTGAAGGCGGTGAAGATTTGAAGTTGTCGGACGGCACCATTAGGCTCAATATCAATAAGGGCAAGGGCAAGTTCTTGGTGGTTGCTCCCAAGGCCATTACCGATGGTTCGAACTTCAGCATGAATGCTTTCAAGGATCCGAATGATACGACCAAGTTTATTTTGACCGATCCGTTCCCCGGCGAATACCAGTTCACGAACCCCGATATGCCGACTTTGGAAAATGCAGCCATTTATGATACCAATGGCGATGGTATTGGCGACAGCATTGCGACCTGGTTCGGTGGTAAGACCGATTCCATGAAAGTGAAGGACTTCTACTACAGCTGGCCGGATGATGAATCCTTCAAAAAATACAGTGGTGAACGTAAGTCGAATGGCAATCGCGATGTGTATGGATTGCCTGGAGTGGAGGTTAAACTGCAGACGGATCCTGCAACGGGTGCCGTGAAGGCTTTTGTTTGCTCGGTCGGTAATCGCTGTGATACCTTGAAGACCGCTCTTGCCGATAGCATCGGTGCCGCCATTCAGTCGGCAACTCTCGTGAAGGGCAATGGCGGAACGGATACTTTGATTGTTCGCTTTAACAAGGATATGGATCCGTCTTGGACGAGCGGTCGTGGTTTGAAACTTAACGGTGATGCAATCGATGTGACTGCCATTTCGAAGAAGGGGAACCAGTGGGCCTTTGTGGTGAAGTCAGGCGTTGTTTCTGTTGGTGATATGCTCAAGATTGAAACCATCTGCGACGATGCCAAGTGCCCTGATGGAATCCTCACCGCAGCTGATGGCGTGCCCACCAGCAAGAATAACCAGGAAGTGCCGGTGCAGAATGCGGGCCGCATTTACGTGGACAATGACAAGAACGGTTTCTACGACCGAGATGGCGATGGCCGCATGGACTCTACTTCTCTCGGTTTTGAAACTCCGATTACCGAAGCCGACCTCAAGAAGATGGATATCACCTTCTACTGGCTCGATAACGATGGCGAACTCGTTGCTATCAAGCCGAATCTCGCTGACCTTACAATCTCGGAAGGCGGTACGTTGCTTGGTTTTGCCCTTGATCCGAATAAGTACGATATCAAGAATATGCTGACAGGAATTGACAAGTCCTATTCGAAGGATGGTGAAATCGAATATGGTTATGCCTCAATTTCGAACAAGGTCTCTGTTGAAGGTAAGGAATCGGAAGAAGAAATGTTGTACGGTATGAACGACTACATGGCTCCGGTGATTTCTTCCACCTTCCTGAATCCGGAATCTTTCCAGAAAATGGAACCGGATAAGTTCAAGATTACCTTCTCCGAAGCCATGGATCAGAAGAATGTGAACCTCTCTGATGATTGCCTTGCTTTCTATGTGGATGGACAGTGGGTGCATCTCGGCCTGAGCTCTTCGGAATGGAGCGAAGATGGTCTCGAACTGACGCTGTTCATGGAAGCGGGCGAAGACTTGGCTACCCGTATGAACCCTGCAGATTCCGTGCGCTTCGATAACTTTACCAATGGTTTGGTTGACAAGAAGGGTAACAAGGTTTCTGAACTTGCACCGACTGTAATGGTTGAAGGCGATCCCCGCGTTATCATGAAGACAAATTCCTTTGCAGACTTGAACAAGGCCGAAGAACTTAGTGACCGCGTCAAGCCCTTTACCATTGAACATGTGAAGGATGCCAAGCAGGCTTCTGACCAGTCTTCTTTGGGCGTGCTTATGGATATCGGTTATTCTACCATTATGCAAAATGATTCGAATGGCCAGTCCGTGCCGAACATGGAAGACATTGGCCTTCACTGGGAACTCTATGTGTACACCAACATCGGCAACTATGTGGGTGGCGCTTCGGGCAGCATCGCTTGCGATGACAAGTTCTTCGACGGCAACTGCCTTGAAAATCCGGACAAACTCTACGTTCGTTGGAACATGCGTTCTGACAAAGGCCGTAAGGTGGGTGCCGGTATTTATCTCGCAAAATTCAGAGTTAAGGTTTACGGTGCAAAAAGTGACTTTAAGGTTGAAAGAATCTTTAGATGGGGCATTTCTGCAAAGAGGTCTAAATAAGGATTCTTTTAGAGGATAGGAACATGAGAAATTCAGCAAAAATCATATCGATGCTTTTATGGTCTGTGGTTGCAGTGTCTGCCGCAGATTTCGAAATTCCTGCCCCGGAAAACCCGGCGACGGGTATTTGGATTCAGCAGATTGGTGACATCGTTCCCCATGCCGCAACCAAGGCTACTTTGTACTATACCAAGTACGAGAAGGAAGATCGCGTGAAGAGCATCAGTTATCAGTACGATGGTGCTGGTTACTTGCTTATGAAACCTTCTGACAAGAAAACCCTTTGTACGATGAGCGATGGCATGGAAGGTGCTGACGGTATTGTTCATCACCCCGATGGCGACCTGTTGGTTGCCGGTCAGGGCGAACGCATTTATAAGGTGAGCAAGACGGCAAAGGCAGCGAACGATCCGAATAAAAAATGTCGTGTAGCTACGGCGACTCCTGCAACGCAGAGGGGCGGCTTTTGGCATTTGATGATGGACCCCAAGGGTGATAACCTTTGGGCTGCCGGTATTCCGGGGTACTTGTACCGTTTTTCAACCAAGGAAAATCCTGCTAACGCTAATTCTGTTCACCATAACTTTGCTGCGACCGGTTATCAAGTAGAGCTTAAACCCAAAGGTCCTAAGCATCCGAATGATGATAAACTGGCGACGGTAATATGGGATGGCGAGGGAACGGCTTTCTTTACCTATTCCGATTATTATGGTGGAGGTTGTGAACGCTACGATTATAATACCGGTAATTACAGGGCCTGTTCAGAAAGCTCAAGGAAAGCTTCGTCGGCGGGAGCCTATTTTGGCGTCTTTACCGATACGACTTGGGTGACCGTAGATGATAGAAATATCGGTAAGTATGGTGGAAAAAAAGGTGACAGGGTTATTGCATCGGTTGGAACCAAGGTCTTGATTGATTCCTTGGAAGGTGCTCATGGCGGTGCCTACGATACTTATTCCAAGACCATCTTTGTGTTCGGTGGGGCTAAGATTGTACAGATTCAGCCCTATCGCGAAAATGGTGCTGTAAAAGCGAAGGTTGTCGCTGAAATCGACTTGCGTGAATATTTCTTTGTTGAATCCAATGAAAATTTGACTGGACCGAGAACGAGTGGCGTGGGTTGGCGTCTTGACCAGGGTACCACGGATGGTTATGGTCATCTTTTTGTGGCTTCCAATACGGGTCACATGATTTTTGTGGACTTTGCTGCAAACCCCAAGAAGCTGATTAAGGATAATGTCTTGATTCACGTGCAGTGGATTGACAACTACCTGGATGACTTGGCTCCGCTTTCGGGTGTGGGCGTTGTCCGTGATCCTGGCCATTCCGGTGAAGATGAAGATCTCTCTAGCAGTTCCCAGAGCAGCTCTTCGCTTGTGGAATATCATGAATCCTCTAGCAGTGCAAAGTCCAGCAGCAGCAAGCTGAGCTCCAGCTCCAACAATGGTGGCAATTCTAGCGGCGGAACGAACCAGAGTTCTGCTGGCAATGGTAATTCCAGTAGCGATGGTTCTAATTTGAGCTCTGCTGGCGATGGCTCTAGTTCCAACAGCAATGGCGGAAGCTCCAATAGCAATGGTAATAGTTCCGGTAACGACGTCTCCAGCTCCGATAGCCAGGGTGGTGGCAGCTCCGGCAATGAAAATGGCAGCTCCGGCAATGAAAATGGTAGCAGCGGAAATGACGGCACCAGCAGCGGTGGCGAATCTAACCTGAGCTCCGGTGGTAATGGTGGTGACGGCTCCAGCAGCGGCAGTAATGGTAACGGTTCTTCTTCTAGCCGTGATAATGGTAATGGTGAAGATAACGGCGACAAGTCCTCTTCTAGCAGGTCTATTGGCGCTGGCGAAGATGATGGTGGTAAATCCAGCTCGTCTAGAATGTACTTTGGTGCAGACGATTATGAAGAAGATGACGACAGCGGCTTTGACCTGTATCCGACGGTGGAACGTTTCGAAAAGGGTGACTCCATTGTTTCTAAGACAGTAATCCTTAATCCCGCTGATCCGGATCCCAGCGATCCGAAGGTCGTCAAGATTAATGGCAATTACTATAAGTTGACAAATAATCCTACGGGTGATCCCATGGACTTGCGTTACAATTCTGGTCTGGATTCTGCCAGAGTGGGTGACGTAGTGGCCATTACCTTGGATCCTAAAAAGGTGAAGGAATACTTCGGTTCTTCTGAATCCTTGAAGATCGAAGCCAATTCCGATATCAAGTTGATTAATCCTGCTACGGGCGAAAAGGTTGACGAGCTCATAGTGAACCCCGATGGATCTGTCACCGTATTTGTGACTGCTGACAAGGTCGTTCAGGGTGGCTCCATTAAGGTGTTCGGTGACAACGAGATGGTTATTATCGACAATATCAACTTCTACGACCCGATTCCGGACACCCATATCGGCTACATCAAGGATACCGATGGCGATATGGCTTTGGACTATGTGGAAATCCTCCTGAAGGATACCTTGTCCTCTAGCTATGACCTTGGCGGTGTGCAGCTTGTAATCGGAGACAAGACCTTGGATTGCGTAGACTACAAGCTGAACAAGGCTCGTGACCGCATTCTCGTCGATGTTTCGGCTCTGAAGGGTATTCCGGCTGTCGGTAAGTTCCCGAAGGATGCTACGGCCCTGGTGTCTTATGTCGACATGAAGACTCCGGATGCAAGCTATGTGCGTGAATCCCCGATTGTGGAAGTGGGTAGCAACGTGATTAAGGATGCCTATGCCATTCGCAGCGTGAAGGGCCTGGACTCCCTGTTCGTCCAGTACAATATCGACCTGTTCCCGGTTGATATCGAAATCCCCGAAATGATGGTGATGCTCAAGCACGAGATGTCTGAACGTTATGGCTTTGATGTGGACCAGATCAAGAAGGTTTACATGCCGGCCAAGGATATCGTTATCTTTGTCGGAAAGGACTTCAAGTTGAAGGGCGACAACAAGGATAGCGTATCGCTGTATCCGGGTGCAACCTTTACGAACCTGCCCTACATTACTTCTGACGAATACGAACGCGAAGTTCCTGTTCAGGTGGTGGACAGATTCCCGCAGGTCAAGAACGTGGAATACTGGGATACCGATGGCGATGGCGTCCTGGACCAGATCGTAGCCGTGTTTGACAAGAAGTTGACGAAGGATGACCTCGACGAATCGCTCTACATGAGCTTCCCGTGGTACAGCTATCGTGGCATGATGATCCAGTTGCAGGCTCAGCCGGCTGATATGAAGATTGACCCGAAGGATCCGACCCGCGTTGTCTGGAATGTTATCTCGACGACAAGACTTGCTTCTGGTGTCACCAGCATCAGCGATGATTTGCCGCAGGCCAATATTTACACTTACTACAAGGTCTTCGGTGAAACCTTCGTGACCGAAGCTGCTGCACCGCTGGTAGACAAGATGTCTCCGATTGTGGCCAGTGCAACCCTTAGCTACGGCAAGAAAACCGATACCTTGATGATTGTGTTCTCGGAACCGATCATGACCAAGAACCTGAAGGATGTGGATTACTTCTCCTATATCCATGGTGACTCGGTGCATGTGCTGAACCCCACGAGAATCGACTGGTCTTCTGATGGCCGTACCGCGAAGCTTGTCTTGAACGGTAGCGATGGTACGATTATGCCGGGTGACTCCATTATGGTTCATAAGGGTGTCAAGGATGCTATCAAGGATAACTACGGTAATATCGCTGGCGAAAATCCGCAGTCGGTCATTATCGGCGGTCTCTTGAACCACTTGGTCGAAGCCACCCAGATGGGTACCTTCGATATCAATGACGATACCCCGAAGGAAGATGCTGACGGCAAGACTTACACCTTGCAGACAGTGAGCTCGGTGAACCTGCGCTATGTGCCGGGTTCCACCACCAAGGAAGACATGGAAAAAGAAGGTGCTCTTGGACAGTTGGTGCAGCTGGGCGAACGCTTTGTGCCGCAGCTCCTGGACCGTGCCCAGGTATCTGACGATGGTTCCTATGACCCGTCTGTGCTGGATTCCTTGAAGCCCGAAGACGTGTACATCTCCTTTATCGTGAACTACTTCGATCACTTGGGCCAGTACGTGAACGACACCATTATCACGGTGCCTTGCCAGAGCCCGAAGTTCGGTGGCAACTGTCTTGAAACCGACAAGAAGGTCTTTGTGAACTGGAACTTCAAGGATCACAAGGGCCGCTTCGTGGGAACCGGCGTTTACAACGTTCAGTTCAAGATGGTGGTTCGTTACGAAGACAAGAAGATTGTCGAAGAAATCAAGGATAAGTGGGGCGTCCGCCGCAAAAAACACAAAAAGTAGTTCCTAGTTCTGTCATCCTGGCGGGGCTGAAAGCCCCAACGGGATCCAAAAAATGAAAAAAAGCCTGACTTGAAGTCAGGCTTTTTTAATGTGAAATGTGTGATGTGTAATGATTGACAACTAGTAAATAACTACTACTTGTTAATTGCGGCGAGGAATGCGTCCTTCTTGTCCTGCAAGAATTCCTTGCTGTTGTACTTGCGGATGCGGCGGAGAGCCTGGTCGCGCAACTGACGGACACGTTCGTGAGAGATGTTCATGGATTCGCCCACTTCGCGAAGCGTCTGCGGAGCTTCCTGGTTGATGCCGAAGATGCCGGTAATCACCTTGGCTTCGCGTTCCGGAAGCTGTTCCATGAGGTCGCGCGCCAAAGCTTCGACGCTCTGGATTTCAGATTCGTTTTCCGGGTTCGTTGCGGTGCCGTCGGGGAGCACTTCGGCGTACGTTGCCTTGGAGTCTGCCTTGAGCGGGCTGTCGAACGAAACGCCGCGCTGACCGATCTGGATAAGTTCGCGAATTTCTTCGTTGATTTCCTTACCGCGGCTCTGTTCGTGCAAAGCCTTACGCACGCGCAGGTGCTGGTTAGCCGGCAAGCGAATCAGGTTGCCCTGTTCGTTGATGGCGCGGGTAATGTAAGCTTTAATCCACCACACGCCGTAACTAATGAACTTAAGACCACGGGTATGTTCAAAGGATTCGATAGCACGTACAAGACCCATGGCGCCTTCGCTCACCAAGTCCGGCAGCGGAATGGGGCAACCACGGTATTGAATAGCGACTTTCAAAACGAAACGCATGTTAGCAGAAATAAGCTTCTTGCGGGCGATTTTGTCACCTTCTTTAGCTTTCTGGAACAGAATCTGCTCTTCTTCACGAGAGAGTGGTGCGGTGCGTCTAATATCTTCGAGGTAACGTTTTAGAGTAGTATCAGTAGAATCAATATGCATTTTATAACCTTACGTCCTTAATATCGTTTATTTTTTAAGCAAGATGCGTGCCAAAAGTGTAAAAAAAATGCAAAGTGTATCAAATTTGTTGTACTGTGTCGTAAAATCGTGAATTTTGTCCCTAAATTTAGAAAAATTGTCTATAATTTTCAACTATTGTCGTAAAAATATGACAAATGGCGGCGCCTGCGCCTGGTCGAAAAAGCCCGCGGACATAGCGAGCTTGTTTTTTCGGAATTTTATCGGGTTCTTAAGGGCAGAGCCCCACCTTGGTGGCCATGCGCACTAAGCAACAAGTTGCTAAGTGCTGTCCGCCTTAGGCGAGGGGGTGGTAAAAGACATGGCGCTGGCCTGAACTGCTAAGCGAACATTCCGGAACGGCCATGTGAGCGTGCAGTTTAGGCGGAGCCATGGCTTGCACCAGGGGGAGGCATACCCCTTTTCAAAAATTTCATATAAAATTTCGTATATTTTACACGCTATGTCTATTAAAGAACCTGATCAGTCTGTCTGGAACAGATTTTGGCAACAGAAGAACGATATGGACAAGGTTTATCCTTCGTCCCCGTCTGTGTTGAATACGATTAAGAAGAATTTTAAGCTCGAAGGCCTCAAGGTTTTGGAAGTGGGTGCCGGAACCGGTCGCGACAGTGCTGAACTGGCCCGCCTGGGTGCCGACGTCTATGTGCTCGATTACGCTGAGAATAGTTTGAAGATTGTAGATGCCATTCGAGCCAAGGACAACCTTTATGATAACCTGAAGCTGGTCCGTGGCGATGCGTTCAAGGCGCCGTTCCCGGATTGCACTTTTGACTTGGTGTTCCATCAGGGGTTGGCCGAACACTTCAAGGATTCGCTCCCGCTGATCAAGGAAAACTACCGCATTCTAAAGCATGGCGGTCATTGCCTGTGCGACGTGCCCCAGACCGTTCACCCGTACACTGTAATCAAGCATATTCTGATTGCGATGGACAAGTGGTTTGCCGGTTGGGAAAAGCAGTTCACCATGCCGCAGCTCAAGAAGCTCATGACCGATGCGGGCTTTGAATGCGTTTACGATTATGGCGACTGGATGCGCCCGAACCTGTTCTACCGCATTTTGCGCGAAGTGGGCTTCAAGGTGGGCGTCGAGCTCCCGAAGTATCCGCTGCAAGGTTCTGCATACCAGAAGGTCAAGGACAAGATTCTTGATTCTCTCGAAAACAATTCGCTTATGCACTACACGCAGTTGTGCATTGGAGTCCTGGGCAGAAAGCCCTAGCCGATGAACATCCTTGTAGTCAATTACCGCGACCGGATGCACCCTGCTGCGGGGGGCGCCGAAAAGCACCTTCACCGTATTTTTTCGCAGATTGCAGAAGCGGGGCACAAGGTTGTGCTCCTCACGACGGCATTCGCCGGTTGCAAGGCCCGCGAGACGGTTGACGGAATCGAGGTGATTCGCAAGGGAGGCGATTTGCTGTTCCAGCTGACGACGGCGATGAATATCCGCAAGCTGGACCGTGAATTCAATTTCGATGTGGTGGTCGAGGACTTGAACAAGCTTCCGCTGTTTACGCCGTTCTTGACCAAGAAACCCGTGGTGGTGCAGATGCACCATTTATGGCGCGGTTCTATATTCCATGAGGCAGCCTTTCCGATAGCCTTTATGGTGTGGGCCTTCGAACGGATTATTCCGTGGTTCTACCGCAAGCAGCCGTTTGTGGTGGTAAGCCCGAGTACCAAGTACGAACTGGAAGAAATTGGAATTGACGAAGACCGCATTTCAGTAATCTATAATGGTTCTGACGAAGCCCATGAGACTTCTGATGTGGATTCGTCGCAGGTTGTGGAAAACGAAGAAGTTCCTGCGACGCCGTATTTCTTGTGGCTTTCTCGCGTGCACCGCTACAAGGGAATTTGGACTGCTCTCGAGGCGTTCGAAGAATTTGCCGAGAACCATCCGGATGTAAAGCTTGTGGTGGCAGGCGATGGCCCGCTCCTGAAAAAGATTCCGGCTTGGCTTAAGGAACGCGGGCTTACGGAGCGTGTTGAACTTTTGGGATTTGTATCGCCGTCGAAAAAGCGTGCCCTGCTGCGAAATGCGGTGGCACTCTTGCAGACGAGCTTCAAGGAAGGCTGGGGGCTTACTGTTGTAGAAGCTGCAAGACTTGGAACGACGACGATTGCAAGCGATGTGCCGGGACTTCGCGATAGCGTTAGAAACGGCGAAACGGGACTCTTGTTCCCGGTGGGGGATTTTCATATTTGTGCGTCCGAAATGGACAGGCTTTATAGCGACGACGATTTGCGTGTGAGACTTTCGGCGGCGGCCAAAAGCTATGCGGGCGAGTTCCGCTGGGACATTGCTGCTGAAAAGACTCTCGATCTTTTGCAGGACGCCGTTATAGAGCGACAAGTGGGGGGAGGAAATGAGTAAAATGAATGGCCGACTGAAATCGGCGTTGATTTTTTGCTTGAAGCTGGTGGTGACCATTGTTCCTGCCTACTTTGTTTATCGAAACATCGTGATGGCTCCGGATTGGAGCATCGATGACTTGTATAGGCTCTTTAGCGTCCGCAGTGCGTGGCCCTTGATTGTCGCGGTGCTCTGCCTTGGACTTTCGAACTTTACGGCGTGCTTGCAGTGGAAACTTTTGCTTGAAAAACAGAACGTGAAAATGGGTTACGGGCATTTGCTCAAGCTTTATTACGTGGGCTTGTTCTTCAATAACTTTATGCCGGGCAATGTGGGTGGCGATGCCAAGAAGGTTTACGATATCCGCATGCAGGGCGGTCAGGATTCCGTGGGCGCTGGGCTTACGGCCACATTCTTTGATCGCCTTTATGGGTTGTTCTTTATTACGCTGTTTGCCCTTGCCATGGGCCTTCTGTTCTTTATGCACGACGAGGCGCAGCGTTCGTTCATGTGGCCCTCGGTCTGGATTTTCCTTGGATTCTGCGCTCTGTTTGCCGCCCTTTGCAGCCGTAGGCTTGGTCGCTTGCTGTGCAAGGTACTTACGAAGGTTTTCCCGAAAAAGATTAACGAACGCCTGATTCACATGTTCGAACGGTTCCAGCATTTCCGTTCGGCAAAGCTCCTGGTGTCCATCAACTTGCTTTCGGCGGTGACTCAGGGCCTTCGAATCCTGGTGCATTATTTTTGCGGAATCGCAGTCGGTGTAGACCTCTCGATTTCGTGGTACTTTTACTATATCCCGCTGGTTGCAATCGTGAGTGCACTCCCGATTTCGATTGGCGGTTTTGGCCCCCGTGAACTTTTGGCGCAGTCGCTTTTTGCACGTGCCGGAGTGCCTGGGCTTGAATCGGTGGTGATCCAGCTGCTCGCTTATTTTGTAAGCCTGTTGCTGAGCTTGTTTGGCGCATTCGTATTTTTGCTCGGCGGAACTCCTGTGGCAAATACGCCTGTTGCTAGGACGGCTGGCGAACCGAATTAATTCGACGGCGTAAGCCAGCAAAGGCTTGCGACGGTTTTTAGATAGCGGTGGCGACTTACATGTACTTCGCCCCATTCCATATGAGGCGTTATGGACGCCGAGGAAATCCTCAAGGGATTGAATTCTGACCAGCGTGCAGCGGTGCTGCACGACCATGAACGAGGTGCGCAACTATTGATTCTGGCGGGGGCCGGCTCGGGCAAGACTTCCGTCTTGACCAAGCGAATCCAGTACAGGATTCTTTGCGGTGTAGAACCCGAAAAAATACTGGCGCTGACTTTCACCGCAAAGGCCGCCGCCGAGATGCGGGAGCGCGTGCAGAAGCTGTTCCCGAATGCGGGAGTGCGGCTGTGTACGTTCCATTCACTTGCGCTGTATATGCTTAAATGCAAGGTGCCGAATGGTGCGGGTGGCGAATGCCCTGCTTACGAACTCTTGGGTTTCAAAAAAATGCCTGTGCCGACGGAATCGTCGGAACGTGAATTCACGCAGGCGCTTTCGAAGCTCAAGTTGAAAGTCAAGGTGTCGCGGGAGAACCTGTTTTCGGACTGCTACGGGGCGGCGGTTTCGGCGAAGCTGCAACCGCTCCGCGAGGCGGTGCTGGAGTCGGGACAAGTCGTATTCGAAGACTTGATTTATTCGGCAATTCAGTTGCTTGAAACCAACGAGGCGGCGCGGGATTACTTTCGCGAACAGTGGAAAGAAATTCTGGTCGACGAATACCAAGATATAAATCCTTCTCAGTACCGTTTGGTGAAGGGCTTGCTCGGCGAAAGAAAGCAACTGTTTGTGGTAGGCGATGATGACCAGGCCATCTATGGATTCCGCGGTGCCGACATCGGGAATATTGAACGCTTTTGCGAAGACTTCAAGGAGTCCACACTGATTCGCTTGGAATGGAATTACCGCTCGGTGCCGAATGTACTTTATCTCGCCAATGGCATCTTCAAGAACAAGCCGATTCATTTGCGCAAGATGCTTCGGGCGGGAAACCTGAACGGCTCCGGTGGAAACCCGCTCTATAAGGAAAACCGCAAACCCGAAATCTGGGAGTCCGACAACCCTGTCGAAGAAATCCAGAAAATTGTTCTGTCTGTCAAGGAACTTCGCGAAGGCTACGACCTTGCTTGGAAGAACTTTGCAATTCTCGTTCGCTACAACCGGCAACGTCTTTATTACGAGCAGGCGCTCCGCGATTACAATATTCCGGTTGCAGGCGATGTGGTAACGGGTGTGGGCGAGATGGAAAACGGAGCTGCAACGCCCGAGGTGACTGTTGAAGACGGCGTGCATGTCGAAACTGTGCATGCCTCCAAGGGGCTCCAGTATGCTGTGGTGTATTATGCGGGACTTTGCGAAAAACTTACTCCCGGAGAATGTACGGGTGACCGCAAGGCCCGAAAACGCCAGCTAGATGAGGAACGTAGGCTTTATTACGTAGGGGTGACCCGCGCCGAGGCCTGCCTGTTTTTGTTATATTGCAAGCGTAGATTCTGGAAAGGCCGGTTGCGCCGTTTTAGACGTTCCCGTTTTTTGCCCAAAGAATCGAAAAATAACTCGGTTGCCTTTATGCCTGTTTTCTTGTTTAAAATTTATGTTGCGGTGGCGGTTTTGGGGTATATGCTTTTTTATATACTGACGCTCCCGTTTGCCAAGCTTTATCACGGAAAAAATTTTGATGCATGGCTTGACCTTAAGATTCAGGATTTTTCAAGATTCTGTATGAAGGTTTTGCGGGTAGACTTGACGATTGAAGATCAGGCGCAGCTCGGTAAAGTCGATTGGAACCGCCCAGTGTTCGTTGTCGGAAACCACAATTCTTTTGCAGACATTCCGATTGTGTTCTTGACTCTCCAGAAGACCGTGGGCTTTGTTGCGAAAAAGTCGTTGGGACGCATTCCGTTTTTGCATTTTTGGATGCTAAAAATCGGTTGTATTTTGGTGAACCGTGAAAAGGGTGGTGCTGCCAAGGCTGTACGTAAGGCCATTGCCGAAAGGGGAAACGCCGTACGCGTCTTTATCTTCCCCGAAGGGACCCGCAGTAAGACCGGAGCACTCGGAAGTTTCAAGAGTGGGGTATTCCGCTTTGCCTGCGAAAACAATGCCTTCATGTTACCATTGGTGATTACGGGCTCGGGCCTTGTGTGGGAACGTCGTAAGGATGTAAGCCGTTGCAAGGTGAATGTGAAAGTCCTTTCGCCCGTTGATGTTCTGGAATGCCGCAAGGAAAATGAAAAATTTGACCCGAAGGTAAATTTGCTCCCCATGGTTCACAAGATGATGGAGGATGCCCTGTGATAGGCGTTTTCGATTCGGGTTTTGGTGGGCTGACTATTTTAAAGAACCTGCAGAAGGCGCTTCCGCAGTACGATTACCTTTATCTGGGTGATAACGCTAGAGCCCCCTATGGCTCCCGCAGTTTCGAGACGATTTTCCGCTACACTTTGCAGGCGGTTCGTGAATTGTTCAGCCGCGGCTGCCCCCTGGTGATTTTGGCGTGTAATACGGCATCTGCCAAGGCGCTGCGTAGCATTCAGCAAGACGTTTTACCGTATGAATTCCCTGACAAGCGTGTGCTTGGCATTGTGCGGCCCACCGCCGAAGAAATCGGCAAGTTCAGCAAGTCTGGCCATATCGGCATTTTCGGTACGGCGGGTACGGTGTCTTCGGGCAGTTACCTGATTGAAATAAACCATTTCTTCCCGGACCTCAAGGTGACGCAGCATGCCTGCCCCATGTGGGTGCCCCTGGTGGAATATGGCGAACGGGAATCCGAAGGGGCCCGCTTCTTTGTGAAAAAGGACGTGGACGCCCTGCTGGCCGAGGATCCGGACATTGATACTGTGTTGCTAGCCTGTACCCATTATCCATTGCTGGAGGGGGCTATTCGTGCCGCTCTCCCGGAAAAGGTAAAGCTGGTGTTCCAGGGGGATATTGTTTCTGAAAAGACGGTGGACTACCTGAATCGCCACCCGGAAATGGAATGTCGCCTTACAAAAAATGGAAAAACTCGGTTCCTGACCACCGATACGGCGAAATTCTTCGAAAAAGGGGCATCTCTCTTTGGAATGACCGGTTTTTCGGCGGAATCTATCACTTTTTAGCTTATAAATTTGTATCTTGCATATTGAAAATAAGCATCGGACTGCCATATGTAGTCCGTTTGTAAGATTTATATAAAAAGGGGACTCCGGGCCTAAAGTTCGGGGTTCCCAAAGTTTAACCTAACTAGAGTGGATGACAAATGCCTAAAACACAGATCAATCTCGAAGGTTGGCAGGACTACCGCGGTAATGCTGCAGGTAGCTTGCTTTACGTCGAAACCAGCCACCAGTCCGAAATGCCGGTCCGCGACCAGCTCAACGAAAACGGTAAGGGTTTCCTTTATGAACCCAACTACGAAACCAGCACCTATGGCCTGATGAGCTGCTATAACGTGAAGGCGATTAACGCAATCCTCAAGGCAAAAAGCCGCTATATTCTGTTCGGCACCCGTTACGAAGGCCTGAGCGATTCTGAACTCCGCAACAAGTATTTGATTATGGGTTACATGCGCGTCGACAAGATCAAGGACGTGCGTACCCGCCACATCCAGCGTTACATGGCTAACCCGGAACTCCAGGAACCGGAATGCATGCAGATGGAACACAACTGGGCCGTCTATGGTCCGATGCGTTTTGTCTCGATGAACGACGCTTTCGTGGTGACCGACGAAATCCTCAAGGAATGGGGTTACCGCGGTCATGCTTCTCGGCAGTTGAAGGCTGTGTTCAAGAAGGAACATCTGGAACAGATCCTTTCTTACCTTGATTCCAAGGAAGACAAAATCGACGAATACATCGCTACGGTCGATGAATTCAAGGAAGCTCTCGAAGAAGGGTAATGGCGTCGCTTACGCTCCGCAAAAAGCAGAAAGCCTCCGCTTAGCGGAGGCTTTCTGCTTTTTTAATGTGTAATGTGATGTGTGAAATTAGAAGATAATCATCATGCATTCCACATTACACACCTCACATTACTTTTTCATTGCCTTGATGGCCGAGGATTTGGTCTTCACGAGGTACATGCCCTGACGGAGGTCGAGGCGCAGCGTGCCGTCGGCGTTCAGAGCCTGGCCCTTGAGGCCGCTCCATACGAGGTTACCGTTCAGGTCGAAGACTTTCGCCGGGGCGAAGCGGTCATTGACGGCGAACTTCGGGGCCTTTGCGATACCGGCCGAGCTGCAGCCTGTGGCCACAATCTTTGCAATGTAGATTCCGGTTGCGTCGCTGTTGAAGTGGAGGGCGGTAGAGCCGTTGTCGCCTTCCTTTTCGAGATCAACGGTGGTTTCGCTCCACTTGCCTGCGGCGGCGGTGCGGCCGTACTGGTAGTCGACCCAGCTGCCACCGTTTGCGGCACCCACGTTCACGTAGGCGTTGGAATTGTCCTGGCTACGCATGGTAATCACCAGTTCGGAGCAGTTTGCCAGTGCGGCGGCACCTTCTTCGCTGATGTTCACGAGCTGGCTCTTGTAGCCACATTCGGCCTGTTCGCAACCGGCGAGCGGTACACTGACATAACCGGTAATGCCGTCGAGTTCGCCTGCTTCGTAGGTGACGGCGCCGAGGTCGTCGCTCATGGCCTGCCAGGTGGTAACGTCGGTGGTCTTGGAGTAGTCGAGAATCACAACGTCTGCAGACGGGGTGATGACCGGTTCGGTGTAGTTCGGGTCGGTCGTCTCGTCTTGGCAGGCGGCGACGGTCGGGGCGGCAGCGGTCTTGGTGAGAACAAGCGTTGTCACCGAGCGGGCCGGGAGCATGTAGCAGCTAGCGAGCGTGATGTTCTTGCTCTTGAAGCCATTTTCCTTGGATTGCACGGCGGTTGCGACGTTCATGCCGCTGATTGTCGGAGCGTCAAGCTGAATGGCGGTCTTGCCGGTGTTGATAACAATTACGGAGATGGAGTCGCCGGAGGCGCTTGCGAAGGCGACCGTCTTGAGGTCGTTTTCGGTGGTGGTGGCAGAAATTGCCTTCCAGCCCGGATTCACGAACTTGGAGTAATGACGCATGGCGTGGTATTCAGGGCCAATGACGATTTCGTCTTTTTTGCAGCTGCCCCAGCCTTCGGTGCAAACGCCGATAAGCTGGCCGCGGCCTTCGCCCCAGAAGAGCTGCCAGGCGATGTAGCCACCGAGCTGACCGTCGGTAAAGCCGACCTGCATAATGTGGGCGAGACCCACCATGTCTTCTTCGCGAGTCTTGTCGAGCATGTTGCAGAACTCGGTCATGATAATCGGCTTGCCTTTGCCGCCGTAAGTGGAACCGATAGCCTTCATGGCCTTGCGGTAGTTTTCGGGAGCGAGGTAGTTGTTGCCAGAGTTGTCGTTGCCGTCACCGGCGTGATACAGGTGGTAGGCGTAGCCGTCCAGCTTGTTGTCGTCGAGTTCCTTGGCGTACTTTTCGAAGTTGCTGTAGCCAATACCGAGCGGCTCGGGGCCCAAAATTTTGGTAGTGCCCTTCACGGCGTCATAGACTGCATTCAAAGCTTCTTTGTAGCCGGCCGCTGTGTCTGTTTCGGTGGGGTCGAACAGGGTTTCTTCGTAGTCGGCATTCATGTCCGGTTCGTTCTGAAGGCTGATGTAGTCCGGTGTGATACCCGCGGCCTTGTAGGTTTCGAGGCTCTTTTTCCACCAGGCGGCAAAGTCACTGTAGGCGTAAGCACCATAGGCGTCGCCACTGACTTTTTTCAGGGAGTTGTCGGCCGAACTTGAACCGTCCTTACCGTTCACGCTGCCGCTCGGCTTGAGGTTGCCCGGTGCAGACCAGCTGGACATTTCGATCTTCACGTGGTTGCCGAGGCGCTGCTTGGCTGCCTGCACGATGGCGATGTCGTCTTGGCTTACCTTGGCGGTATCGGCCTGGAGCCAGTTGCCCACGCGCAAAAGAGAAAGGTTCAAGCCAGTGAAGGCGGTGTCAAAAAGGGCTTCCTTGTTTTTGTCGGCAAGTGCCGTAATCCAGCTCTGGTAATAAACGGAAGCGCCGCCGAAACCGACAATTTCTTGCTTGGTTGCGGTCGGGTCGACGGTGATGTTTGCTGCAAAAGCGATTGTGGCTGCAGCGAGGGCTGCAGTAGTCATTTTTTTCATCATAGACACAACTCCAAATTTTGTGTCAAGATAGCTTTATTTTGTAGTTCTGTTTACCCTAGAATTGTAAAAAAGAAATCGGAAAAAGAGGCCTGCTTAAGAATGGTTCTATTTTAGGGGTTTATTGTTCCGAATTGTAAGTATTTGGGTGTATTTAGACCTTGCGTGCTGTGGGGAGCCTGGAGTCTATTCTACTACTGGTTTTACCAGCGAAATGTTGACTAGATTTTGCTGCAGATAGGGCAGTTCTCGGGCTTGTGGCCGAGTGCCTTGCAGTAAGTGCGCCCGAACAGAATGATTTGGAGATGGCGTTTTTCCCATTCGTTTTCGGGGAAGATTTTCTTGAGATCTTTTTCGGTTTGTTCGACCGAAGAACCGTCGGAAAGCCCCCAGCGCTTGGCGAGGCGGTGAATGTGCGTGTCCACCGGGAAGGCGGGAATCTTGAACGCATGAATCATCATGACGCTGGCTGTCTTGTGGCCTACGCCGGGGAGCGCTTCAAGTTCTTCGAAGGTCTGCGGAACGACGCTGTCGTACTTTTCGACAAGAATCTTGGACAGGTTGAAAATGTTCTTGCCCTTGGTGGTCGAAAGGCCGCAGGGCTTGATGATTTCGGTGATCTTTTCAACACCGAGTTTCACCATGGCCTTGGGCGTTTTCGCCTTCTTGTAAAGTTCCTTGGTCACCTGGTTGACGCGGAGGTCGGTGCACTGTGCACTCAATACGACCGCGACTAGGAGCGTGTAAGAATCAGAGTAATCCAGTGGAATCGGCGGGTCCGGAAGTAACTCGTCGAGCGTCTCGCTGATGAACTTGATTTTTTCTTTTTTATTCACAGTCGCGCGTGAAGTCTTGCTGCATGTTGAAGCTAGGCATTTCATCGTCCGGGTGACCGACTTCGACGGCGGGGACGCCTGCGTAAGTCGTATGCGGCGGAACGTCTGTCACCACCACAGCGCCTGCACCAATCTTGGCACCATCGCCAATGTGAATGTTGCCGAGCAACTGAGCGTGCGCACCGAGCATCACGCCGTTACCGATTTTCGGATGACGGTCGCCGGTTTCCTTGCCGGTACCACCGAGGGTCACGCCGTGCAAGAAGCTCACGTTGTTGCCAACCACGGCGGTTTCGCCAATCACAATGTTGGTGGCGTGGTCAATCAAGAGACCGTGACCGATTTTGGCGGCCGGGTGGAAGTCCATGCCGAACTTGCGGCTCACAATGCTTTGGATCATCTTGGCCGGGAATGAACGGCCTTCAAGCCACAAAGCGTGGGCGGCGCGGTAGGCCTGCAAACCCTGGAAGCCCTTGAAGAACAGGAGCGGCTCCAAGTAGCTGGTGCAAGCGGGGTCGCGAAGGACGGTTGCATGCAAGTCCTTGCAGGCGCAAGTCAAAAGTTCGGGATATCTCAAATAAAGAATGTCGAACATCTTTTCGAGCTCGGCTCGGTCCATCACTTCGCCGGCGAGTTGACACGACAGCGTTACCGAAAGCATCGCGGCAAAGTCCTTACAATTCAGGACCTGCTCGGTGAGCATGAGGACCGAAAGCGGTTCGTCGTGAACCAACTTTTCGGCTTCTTTTCGGATCGCTTGTTCTATCTCTTCGATGTTCATTTCTTTGCCTTGTCCTTAACTTCGCCTTCTTCTTCGTCTAGAGTCGGAATAACCTTGTTTTCGCGGCACAGATTTTCTTCGCGAATCTTGAAGGTAAAGTCTACGAGGTTGTTTTCAAACATTTTTTGGTAGGGCTTTTTCTTCTGCACGCTTTCGAGTGCGCAGGTGCAATAGTTGATTCGCTGGATGAGCGATTTAACGCTACCGGGTGTGCCTTTGCCAAAGACGCATTCGTGCATAATGGCATATTCCATGGCTCGATCGTAGCGGAACTTGCACTTGTTCGGCATGTCGGGTTGCGCCGCCACGCGTTCGATAACGCCTTCGTTCGGAATGCTCGTGAATACGCTACAGGTAATGATGCCGGCGATAAAGAACAGCAGGCATACGCCCAGGTTGATCAAGAATCGTTTGCCGCGACCAATCTTGTTGTAGCTGCGTTCTACAGCTTCGAAAGCTTGGGTGGCATGGAGTCGGACGTCATCTAAATCGTTGTTTGCCATTTAGTTGGTCTCCTGTAGTGTCCAAATGTCCGGTAGGAATCGGTAATCGTTTGCGTAATCGAGTCCGTAACCTACCACGAATTCGTTTGCTATTTCAAAACCTACAAAATCTGCCGTGATGTTTACTTCGCGACGCTCCTGTTTGTTCAGCATAACGCAAGTGCGGACCTCTTGGGCGCCCGCTTCCTGGAGCATTTTGCAAAGTCCGAGCATGGTGGTTCCCGTGTCGGCGATGTCGTCGACCATCAGGATTTTCATGCCCTTGATGTCGATTTTTTCAAGACCGCGGACTTGGAGCTTGCCGCTGGATTCCATGGATTCGCCGTAGCTAGAAGCCTTAATGAAGGCAATCTTTTTCTGATAGACTTTGGCGCCTTCGGCCTTGGCGAGTTCGCGGGTCAGGTCGGCGGTAAACATGTAGGCTCCGGTGAGTGCCGAAATCAGGATGTCATAATCGTAGGCCGCAGCGATTTCGCGGGCAAGTGTGGTCACCCGTTCGCGAATCTCGTTTGCGCTAATCAGCGGTTTTTCGGACATCCTGTACATGCTTCTTATACCTCAAAGTTCAGCCAGCTGAACATGGGCTTGAGTGCCGCAATCTTGCTGGTCGGATACTTCACATATTCCTGATAAGCGGGGAACACCTTGTTTTCGAGGCTCGTCTTGTCGATGCCGAGACCAAGCCAGTCGGCTACGGTAATGAGGCCTGTAATGTGCTTGACTGCAGCGGGGTCGAAACTTTCGAATACGGAATCGATTAACTTTACGAGCTTGGCGTGGAACATGCGTCCCGTACCGCCGAACGAGAAGTGGGTGTGCAATGCCTTCGCTTCTTCGATCAGGTCCTTGATTTCGTCGAAGACCTTCTGGTCATCGTTTTCCATGTAGGCGAGTGCCAGATGGTGAATCTTGGAGTTGATTTCGAGCGAAAGGATTTTGCGCATGGTGTCCGGCAGGGTATGGTCGAGGTCGGCCAGGCTGTCGATCGAAAGCCCGTGCGAAAGGGCGAAGCTCGAGAACGATTCCGTGATTTCGTTCAAGTACTTCTTGGTCGAAATCTGGTTGATGCGCTTGATCGAGTCGCTCATGAGGTTGCGCATGCGCACCACGTAGGCGGTGGGGTAGGCGGCCTGCAATTCCTGCGTGCTCATGTTCGGGTTTTCTACGAATTTGAGACCATTCTGTTCGTTTTCGCCATCGGCAACCACCAGGTTGATGCGGCCGAGCGTGTCGGTAATGGCAAGCACCGTCGAAATGCGGCGCTCGTTGATGTACTTGTCGTAATACTCGGTACGTACAAGCGTCTGGCGCCTGCGAGAAGCGATCTTCGTGGCGACAATCTTCTTGTTCTTTTCCGAATCGTCTTCCAGGTTCAGGTGGAACATGGCGGCCTGTTCGGCCATTTCCTTCACGACCACCGGTACCTTTTCTTCGGCGTAGTTCGTAAATACTTCGGCGCCGTTCCACTTGTGTTCGTTACTCGTGGCGCGGGCAAGAATGCTAATCACTTCGTTCTTGATATGGTGACCATACGGCAGGAACGGTTCCATGAGTTCCATGGCGCGCAGGGCGTAACGCATGTTCTGCACCGGTTCCAGACCTTCGATATCGTTGAAGAACCAGCCGCAGCTCGTAAAGCTGAATAGGCAGAACTTCTGGATTTCAAGCAGGCGGATAGCCTTCGCGCACATGTCCGGATCGTTCGGATCCTTGACGGTCTTGGCGAGGAACGCCTTGATGCGGGATTCGTCTTCGGGCGCGACCAGGACTTCCACAAAGTTGTTGCGGGCATCCCACGGGTTCACATCCGAAATCTTTTCGAATTCGCGGTAGAAAATGTCGTCGGCGAGTTTTTTCAGGTGGTTGAATGCGTCGCGCAACGGGCCGCGCCATTTCTGGTTCCAACCCGGGCCACCGCCGGTCGAGCATCCGCAATCGCGGTACCAGCGGCCAACGCCGTGGGCGCAGCTCCAGGCGCAACCTTCGCTGTAGAAATTCTTGAGCAACACTTCGTGCTGTGGCGGGAATTCTTCGAGGAACCAACCGTAGTTTACCGGCACCATGTTGTGGTCGGGAGCGTAGTGGTTGTAGAGCCAGGCGGCGCACATGTCGCCAAACGGTTCGTGGTGACCGTAACTTTCGCCATCGGTGCCGATACTTACTAGCTGCGGGTCGTTGCGCTTCTCGTCCCAGGCATCCCTGATGCGGCTGCCGAAGGTGCCTGCGTCGCGCAGCAAGTGCTCAAAGCCCACGGCCGAAGAAAGCCACGGGTTGTAGAAGAATACATCCAGGTAGCCGTCGCAAACGAGTACGCCGTCCTTGTTGCGCGGGTAAATGCGGTACGGGCGAGTCGTGTCGATGTCGGTGTTGCTGCAGCCGGTCCATTCGGTATCGCCCAGCTTGCGGAACTTGTCGGCCTGCGTGGGCGAAAGAATCGTGTACTTGATACCGGCCTTGATGAGTTCCACCACCGTCTCGAAGTTGATGGCGGTTTCGGCGAGCCACATGGCTTCGGGCATGCGGCCAAAGTGGAACTTGAAATCTTCGATGCCCCAGCGGATCTGCGTCTTTTTGTCTTCGGCAGAGGCGAGCGGCATAATGATGTGGTTGTACACCTGCGCAATCGCGTTGCCGTGACCGTTCAGGCGTTCCATGCTCCGCTTGTCGGCTTCTTGAATGCGCTTGTAAGTGGCTGGCGCATTCGTGCGGATCCAACCCATGAGAGTCGGACCCATGTTAAAGCTCATAAAATCGTAGTTATTGACAATATCGACAATACGTCCGTTCGGGCTCAAAATACGGCTAGCGGAATTCGGACTATAACATTCACTCGCAATACGGTCATTCCAGTCGTGAAAGGGGCGTGCGCTCGGCTGATTCTCGATAACGCCCGTCCAAGGATTTTCACGAGGCGGCTGGTAAAAGTGACCGTGGATCGTAAAATAAAGGGGGTGCTTCTTTTCCATGTTAACAAATATAAAAAAAGGCTCGCATGGCGAGTCTTTTGATTATTAAATGAGGCTTGGTTTTACTTCACCCTGATTCTCTGCGCGTAGCCTGCAGTGCCGTTCTTGGCGCGTACGATGTAGTTGCCGCGGGCGATGCCGTCGAGGCTGAATTGCAGGGTGCCTGCGGGCAGATTGCCCTTGGCGAGGTTTGCAACCTTGTGGCCGAGCATGTCAAAGAGGGCGATGTTTGTGTGGCCCGCCTGCGGAATGGTAATGCTCAGGTTGTTGCCTTGTAACGTAATATTTAATTTGTTTGAAATACGGCTGGACGCACTTGTGGTGATTTCGGCGACGACCTTGTCCCAGCCGGGCATATCGTCGAGGGCGATAATGCGTTCGTCATCCAGGTTCTTTTTCCACATTTCGGTGGTCGTCTTTTCCAGGAAGTTTCCGCTCCAGGTCTGGCTCCAAGTCATCCAGTAGCTCCAATTGGCCTTGTCTTCGGCAATGCTGTCGATGTCCGGGATGGCGCCGTTTTCGCTCAAGGCAATCATCTTGCTTGTGCCCACGTCGCTCACAATCTTGTTGTAGTAATTGGCGGCAGAATTGTGGTCGTTCAGCGGGTCGTAAATGTCAACAGCGACAATGTCCACGTATTCATCGCCCGGGTACCAGGCTGCATTCAGGGCGCTGTAGTCGTAACCGAATTTCGGGTCGGTATTGATGTTCCAGACCCAAATCAGGTTGGAGAGCTTATTGGTCTTGACCATGCGATCGAATACCAGGCGGTACAGCTGTACATAGCATTCGGGGCTTGCGGTACCCCACCAGAACCAGCCACCGCTTGCTTCGTGCAAGGGACGCCATATGACGGCGATTCCCTTTTCTTCGAGCTGTTTGAAGTAGCCCGAAACAATGTCCACGTCGGCGACAATGTCCTTGTATTCCTGCGAGGTTTCGTCAAGTTCTTGGCACTTGTCGCCCTTGAATGCCTTGGTATAGTTAAAGCAGGTGTTGTTTTCGCTGGTGCCCTTGACGCCTTCGGTGCATCCGCTGGCGTTGAATCCGTTCATGGGGTAGGTATCCTTGGTGTAGAACACGGTGTCTTCGCCCACCTTCCAGTGCCAGGTATAAGTCGGAATGCCGCCCATTTCCCACAGCTGTTCGGTCATTACGAGATTGTTCTCGGTGTAGCCCTTGAACCAGCCTTCTTCATGGTGGCCGCCTGCCGCAAAGAGCATGTCAAAGCCGCCGATAGCGGGGTAGTGTCCGCTACGTTTGTAGAATTCAGCGATGTCGGTCTGGCCCTTCCACGAAACTTCTTCGTCGCTGAACTTGCAAGAGTCCGCGGGCGTGCAGCCACCAGGCGGAATGAGCCGCATGTTGCCGTAATCATAGTTGAAATTCTGGTCGCTAATCATCATGCCGCTAACGGTCTTTTTGCCGAAGTTTTCGCGCAGGAAGGAGTAGAGTTTCTTCGCGCTTTCGCTGGCGCTCGGCGTGACCGGGCTTGCGCTGATTTTGAATTCCGGATCGGGGTGGCGTTCCACGGTAATGTAGTCCACGCCAAGAGCCTGGTTACCCACGGTAATTTTGTTTTCGCCGACCTTCATTTTGGCCGATGCCGAAACCACGTAGCTTGAATCGCAGTTACGCGGGGTGGTAAGCATGGAGCCTACATCCACACCGTTGACCGCGATTTTAGAGGTGGTCCAGTCGTATTGCTTGATTAAAACCTTGGTGGTAATATCGTAGACGGCGGTTTCTTCGACCTTGACGGTGAACGTGATGCCGCTAGGGTCTGCGGTTTTTGCGTACTTTCCGCCCGAAAATTCGGCGCCTTCGGCAACGCTTGCGCCAGGCAAATCTTCGGCTTCGTACATGGTGGGGGCTGCAAAAGCAGACACCACGGAGAATGCGGACAGCGCCGCGAGTAATTTACATCCCATACAACACTCCTTAATTTATGCCTTAAATATACCTTCGAATGGCCGCGATTTTCATTTTGAAAGCAAAAAAGCGGAAAAGATGTTGTCTTTTCCGCAATAATCGTTTTACGCGCTTTTTAGCGAAATCTGCTTATTTTAGCGTGATTTTGAGGCTCTGAGTCAATCCGTTCGCCTGGATTTTTACTAGGTACGATCCGTGGGCGAGGCGAGAAAGCGCAATCGTGCCGTTTTGGCTCATCTTTTTCGCGAACACGCGGTTTCCTTGCAAATCATAAATCGAGACTTGTGCCGTTGAGGCGTTCAAGTTCACCTGCAAATCGCGGCCGACAAGCTGGATTGTAGAGGTCGCTTTCTTTGCGGTGGCGATTACGGTTGTTTGCATTTCGTACTTGTCCCAGCCAGGCATGTCTTCGAGGGTGATGATGTAATCGTTGTTCATCACAGTCTTCCAGCTTTCAGCGGTGTTGTCGTGAGCCCAGCTTTCAAGCGTGTATTCACCATACCAAGGCATGAACCAGCTCCAGTTTGCACCGTCGGCTTTCATTTCGTCGGGGTAGGGCACGGAGCCGTTTTCGGATAATGTGACGATTTTCTTTGCGCCGTACATTTCCTTGACCTTCTCGAAAGAGCTCACGAGCGAGGCGTGATTTTCTTCGCGGGGATAGTAATAGTAGTCGCGTCCGACAACGTCTACGTATTCGTCGCCGGGGTACCATTCAAGTGCATCGGGCGCTTCGTCGGTGGTCCAGACCCAAATCAGGTTATGCAGCCCTTTCTGATTTACGAAGATGTCGAACATCAGCTTGTATAGGGCAACGCATGCTTCGGCGCCGTCGGTGCCCCACCAGAACCATTTGCCGCTAGCTTCGTGCAGCGGACGCCACAATAGGGCGACCCCTTCTTTTTGTAAAGTCAGTAGGGAGTCCGCTACGATTCCCATATCGCGGACAATGGCTTTGTAGGCGTCGCTGTCGGTCTTCCATTTTTTCGTAGAAATATCGTAGGCGAGGCCAATGCTGAATTCGGTGTAAGAGGTTTCATTGCCTGATTGCGTGTAGAATGCTTCAACTTTATGCAGGGGGTCTTTCCAATGCCAGTTGAATTGGGGAATACCACCCTTTTTCCATACGGTCTTTGCTAATTCAAGCGAGGCGTGCGTGTAACCGTTGTACCACAATTCATCGGAATTGATTCCCGTGGAATGCATAAAATCAAATCCCACTAGCACTACGTTCTTTCCGCTAGATTTGTTGATGTACGAAAGTTCCGTTTGGTTGGTGTAGTCGCAGGTGGTGTATTTGCCATCTTCGAGGAAGTTCTTGTCGGTCATCACGCCGCTAATGGTGCGCTTGCCGAAATTCGCAAGCAGGAAGTTGTAGAGCTTCTGGGCGCTTTCGGTGGGTTCCGGAGTGACGGGCTTTGGACTAATATTCCAGGGGGTCGCCTCGTATTCCGTGAGTTCGATGAAGTCTACGGCAACCCATCCCCAAGAATGAGTAATGCCGATGGTGTTTTTGCCCTTGGAAAGTTTTAGTTTGCCTGCGGCCTTGATTTTGGCGAATTCATCGCTGGGGCCGAAGGTGACCTGTCCGGCCGAGCTGCCGTTCAATGTCAGATTCTGGGTCTTGTTTCCCCGTTCGGTGGGGAGCAAATAGTTGACGTAAAGGGTGTAGTAGCCATCGCTAGGAATGTCTACGGTAAAGAGAAGGTCCCCGTCTGCCATTTCCACGTATTTGCCGCCTGAGGCCTTGGAATCGGCAACGGTTTCTATTTTGTGGTCATCTGCAGGAATGGCGTCTTCGGCTTCGTAGCGGAGAGCCTCTGCCATGGAATAAGATGAAAGTGCGAATGTTGTGGCCGTTAGAAACTTATAGAAATTCATACCACCTCCGTTTCTCTTTAAAATACATTATTTTTGCTTTTTTTGAAAAAATTAGCCTAAAAAGAAGAATCCCCGCGGCAAACTTGCGTCGACCACGGGGATTCTAGGAGTCATGAAGAGAAACTTACTTGATTAATACCGGCTGGGTAGCGGCAATGCCTGCGCCCTTGACGCGTACAATGTAGCGGCCCTTGGGCATGTCGGCCAGGCTGAAGGCGTTGTTGCCGGCGCTGATGTTGCCCTTGTAGAGCGTAGCGACGCGCTTGCCGTTCAGACCGAATACATCCACAGAAACAAATCCGGCTTTGGCGGTGGTCAGGGAAATGCTGTTGCCAATCACGCTGATCTTGGATGCATTGCTTGCTGCGGCGACCATCGGCTTGATAGCTGCGGACTTGCCCGTTTCATCGACGAGTTCAATGCTTGCAATGTGACCCTTGCTCTGGTCGGCTGCGGTGAAGATTTCTGTCTTCTTGTCGAATGCGGAAATCACCTTGCCGTTGTCGGCGACGAGGTCGTCGAAGATCACGGTTCCTTTGAAGCCCACGGCAGCAACCATGAGTGTTACAGAGAAGAGGTTGTCGAGGTCGATCGGATGCTCTACCTTGTCGTCATCTTCGTACTTGGTAATGTCGAATTCGCAAGTAGCAGAGGCTCCGTCGTTGATCCAGCAGCCGGTGGAGGTAGACATTTCCCATGTCCAGGCGTCATCGGCCATGCCGTTCCTTACAAAGGCGAGACCAACCCAGATGCCTTTATCTGCACCGCCGGAACCGTTATTTGTAATCTTCAAGGAAACGGTCGTTGCACCAGTGAGGTTCGGGACCTTTTTGAGTTCGATGTTTGCACCGCTGTCGTTCAAGGCAGTGTAGGTCACGGCCATCATCAGGTTCTTGTAGTCTTCAGGAGTTGCTTCGCCGGCACCGTACTTGGCGTTTTCGGTCGAGGTCGGGCATGCCTTTGTTGCAGAGGCTGCTTCATTATAGTTGTCCCAACCCGGCATTTCGTCGAGCGTGATGATTCGTTCGTCGGCGAGGTTCTTCTGCCATACGCTTTCGGCGGTTTGGCTCACGTAGCCTGCAGACCAGGATTCGTACCACGGCATCCACCAGCTCCAGGGGGCGTTTTCTGCGTACATGTTGTCGACATCGGGAATCGGACCGTTTTCGCTGAGGGCGATAATCTTGTTGGTGCCGCCCTTGTTGGCAAAGTCGATGAATGCAGCGCTGTTGCTCTGGTGATCGTTTGCCTTGTTGTAAATGTCAACGCTAAGAACATCGTAGTAGGTTTCGCCCGGAGTCCAAGAAAGCTTGGAGGCATCTTGCGGGTTAAAGTCCCAAATCAGGTTGTTCACGCCGTTCTTGAACACCATGCGTTCGTAGAGCAACTGGTAGAGGGCGATAAACTGCTTGCCCGTATTGATGCTCCACCAGAACCAGTTTCCGCCGGATTCATGCAACGGGCGGAAGATGGCGGCAACGCCTTCTTTCTGGAGGTCCAAGAAAATCTGGGAAACGTGATCGATATCTCCGACAATTGCCTTGTAGGCGGCAGAAGTCGTGTCCCAAGTGGTGGAACCCTTGATGAATGCTTCGGAGAAGTCGAATTCCGTGTAGGTGTCATGTGCTCCCTTCACGTAGAATTCAACTTCGTCACCCGGGCGCCAGTGCCACGTGAAGGCCGGAATGCCGCCCTTCTTCCAGGTGGTTTTTGCGATATCGATAGCCTTTTCGGTGTACTGCTGGAACCAGCCTTCGTCCTTGTTGGCGCCGGTTGCGTTCATGAGGTCTGCACCGATGAGTGCCGGGTACTTGCCGCCGGCCTTGAAAACTGCTTGCACGTCTTCGTGCTGGGTGGCGTCGCCAATGGTGTAGGCGTCCATGTTTCCGGTCATTACGCCAGAAATGGTCTTCTTGCCAAAGTTGTTGACCAAGAAGTTGTAAAGCTTGATTGCAGACGGGGTGGCGTTCTTGGTAACGGGAGCGTTGCAAAGGGTGAATGCCTTGGCTTCGAATTCCTTGACTTCGATGTAGTCTACATCAATCCAGCCCCAGCTATTGGTAATGGCGATCGTGTTTGCGCCTGCTGCAAGTGTAAGGACGGTTTCGACATCGACAAACTTGCCTTTGTCTGTAACCGGGAAGGAAACCTGAGAGGTTGTACTGCCGACACCAACATAGTTGATCTTGTCGCCGCCATAGTTGTTCATGTAGTGGACAACTACGCTGTACTGGCCGGCTTTCTCGACGGTAACAGCGGGGAACGTGATATCGCCGCTGTTCATCTTGACGTACTTGCCGCCCGATGCTTCGGTATTGGAGGCGACTTCTGCGTCTTTGGTGATTGTTCCGTCTTCGGCTTCGTACTGTGCAGCACTTGCGGATGCTGCAGCGGCAAGGCCGAATGCGAGAAGGGTTTTAGTAAATTCCATAACAGACTCCTATATTGTCATCTTGGAAAATAGGTTTTGAAAAACACAAATCAAAGAATATTTTGAATCGTGTTGAATAAAACGTTGGGTAATTCTCAACAAAAAAAATCCGCCGAAATGGCGGATTTTGAAATCTGTAGTTTACAAAAAACTTTCTTTTTTATAACTCAATGCCCGTTTTTTCGTGGAATCGGAACCCGAATGTAAATGTGCGTTCTTCGCCAGGCGGAATCACAATAAGACCGCGGTGGTGGTTCAAGGCATCGGGTTCTGCCGTCATGGGCTCGATAGCGATGCTCATGCGGTCGGGCGGGGTATAAATCTGAATGGCGTTGTACTGTTCGATGCCGGCCTTTTGCCAGATATCCAGCGCGTAACGTTCGCTTTCAAGCAAGACATGTGCGTTGTTGATGAAGTCGGAGCCCACAGCCTGCAGTTCCGTGACGTCTTTTTTGAGGCAGAAACAGTCGTTGATGAATTCGTCGTTGATTTTGCGGCCGTTTTCGAAACGGGAGTCTTCCTTGTATTCTCCGGTGGGAATATCGGCCTTGTCCAAAAGGGCCAAGGAGCATGAAGGCATTTTCAGGCTCAGGTTGTCAATTTTTTCGCCCAACATAAAGTAGGGGTGCCAGCCTTCGGAATAAGGCATGTCGGCGTTGCCGATGTTTTTGACGGTTGAAGAAATGGAAACGCTTTCACCGGTAAACGTAATGGAGTTTGTGGCGCGGAACGGGAACGGGAAACCAGCAAAGGCTCCCGGCCAGTCACAGGTAAATACCGCGGTGCAACTGTCAGCTTCGCTTTCAAAAGATTCGAATTCCCATTCCTTGTCCTGCAAGAATCCGTGAAGGGCGTGGGGTGCCCAGCTTACGTTGTTGACAAGTTCGTAGGTCTTGCCCTGCCAAGTGAATTTGGCGTAGGCGGTACGTCCCGGAAAAGGCGTGAGTCTGCAACCGGCATTAGTGTCGGGAGAAATCTTGCGGAGAGTCGCTTCGTCCCTGTACCCGTAAAGCAAGTCGATTAAAGTGGAGGTACGGGTGTTCTGCGTGTTTTCTACAGGGACGCGCCAGGCGTTCAAGCCACAGCCGAAACCGTTCAGGATTTCGATTTCAGCTCCGTCGTCGCGTTGTAAAACAAAACAGGGAATGGTGCCCAGGGGGCGGAAGATAAGCTTGAATTGACTCATACGCCAATAAATGTACAATAAATCCGGTAAAAATGCCCCGTTGCAATAATCAAATAAGAAAATATTAGAATACAATGTGACGATTTTCATACTTAGAAGAATGCTCTTGGCGCTTTTACTATCTTTCGCCTCATGGATTCCCAGACGATTGTTGCGCCGATGACGCCCATGGGCGTGAGTGCCGTGGCAGCCCTCCGTGTGAGCGGCTCCCGTGTGCGGAATGTTGTTGAGGGCCTGTTTGGCTCCAAGGCGGTCAAGGGGCTTGAGCCTCGAAAGGCCAATCTCGGGACGGCTCGCGATCCTGAGTCGGGCAAAATTTTAGACAGTCTCCTATACATTTATTTCGAATCGCCCAATTCCTACACCGGCGAAGATGTGCTGGAACTTTACCCTCACGGCAACCCGCTGATTGTCCGCGACCTGTTGCAGGCGATTCGCGGTATCGAGGGGGTGCGCCTGGCTGAGCCGGGCGAATACACCCGCCGAGCGTTTTTGAACGGCAAGATGGACTTGACGCAGGCCGAATCCGTGGCCGATGTGATTCACAGTGCGAACCGGGCGGAACTGGAAAATGCCCACCGCCTTTTGTCGGGTGCGCTTTCCAAGAAAATTGCAACGCTGACAGCTCAGGTAAAAGACATTTCGGCCCGCCTCGAACTCGACGTGGACTTTGCCGAAGAAGAGGCCGACCCTGATTTTGCCGGCTGGGAAACAAGGTTTGTTTCTATCCGTCAATCGATTCAGCAGATTTTGAACAGCTTCCGCGGAAAGGCTGCCTTGAGTAGGCTCCCGCTTGCAGTGCTGTATGGAGCTCCGAATGCGGGCAAGTCGAGTTTGGTGAATGCGCTCCTCGGCGAAGACCGCGTGCTCGTGAGTAACGTTCCGGGCACTACGCGCGACTTTGTTGAAGTCCGTCTGTTTTTGGATGGCGGTGAAATCCGACTTGTCGATACCGCAGGTATTGCTGAACACGCGACCGATGAACTTGATGCGCTCAGCATGAAAAAATCCCGCGAGATTTTGGAAGAAGCGGACCTTAAAATTTTAGTGATGGATGGAAGCAACGTCTTTGCGAGGAACGTTAGTGACGAAGCAATCCAACCTGATTTCGTTGTCGTATCCAAGAGCGATTTGACGTCTTGTCATCCTGAGCGCGCGAAGCGTGTCGAAGGATCTCTTTGCATTTCCTCCAAGACGGGGGCGGGACTTGCCGAACTTAAGAGCGTCATGAATGCGGCCTTGTTCAAGAAGAACGAAAATCAGGAAGACCTGTGGATTACGAGTGAGCGCGAAAAGGCTTGCCTCGAAGACGCCCTCGCTGGTGTCGATCGCGTGCTCAGTCTGCTTAAGACAAATCCGGCGGTAGAGCTGCTCGCTTTTGAAATGCAGTTGGTGCGCCGCGCTCTCCAAAGTATAACGGGCGAAATTTCGTCCGAAGACATTTTACAATCTATTTTCGCGGGGTTCTGCATTGGAAAGTAGTTTTATCGGTGCCTTGATGGCCATTTTTGCGTTTGGCACTTACATGGCCCCTCTCAAGAAGTGGCCCCAGTATTCCAGCTGGGCGTACCTTTCGATGATGACTTTGGGCGCTCTCCTTAGTGCCTTGGCAGTGGCCTTCTACACGGGAACGTTCAATGTCCATCCGGTAGGAATCCTGTGTGGTCTCATGTGGGTCGTGGGCGGTGCTTTCTGCTTTTGGGCGGTACAGGCCGAAGCCGACCTTGCGGGGGCTGGCGTGCGTTCCATGGGCGTGAGTATTCTGGCTTCGTTCCTTTCGGGCGTACTCCTGTTCGGCGAACAGTCTAAATTCTTTCTTTCGATTCCGGCCATTGCGTGTTTCTTGATTGGGCTTTCTCGCCTTTCGCCATCGCATGGTGGTTCCGTGTTCAAGAATTGGCGCTCGCTTTTGGGCGGTCTTGCCTTCGGTTCGTACCTTATTCCCTACAAGCTTTCTGTACAGTCGGGCCTCTCGATGACCGATGTCGAATTCCTATGCCCGTTTACCATCGGCATCTTTGTCGGTAGCCAGGCTCTGATTGCGATCCTTGAAATCCGCCAAAAAAAGATGTTCGCGTATACGTCGGTTCCGAGCTTGGTCACGGTTCTGATGGGCGTCTTGTGGATGGTGGGTATGCACGGCTGTTTCTGGGCCATTGACGTGAACGGTGCGCTCGGCTATGCCATCGGTTACCCGCTTACACAGCTGAATTTGCTCGTAAACCTCGGCTGGGGAGTGCTTGTTTTTGGCGAATACAAAACGGCCCGCGAACGAATCAAGTTGCTCTTGGCGACCTTCATCATTCTTGCGGGCGCTGTGTTGCTGACCCTGTCAAAGGGCTAGTTTCTCTTTTACTTTATCGCGATCTTTTTCACGCCAAGGCCGTCGACCTTGACCATGTAGATTCCGCTTTGCGCGTTGTTGAGGTTCAGCGTTGCGTGTCCGGCGTTAAGCTTCGCAGTCGCGATTTCGGCGCCGTTGATTCCCAAGACATGCACCTTTGCGGAGCCGCGTGCATTCACCGTAAGTGTACGGCCCTGCGTCTGCACCGAGAACTTTGCGCTCGCAATAGCCTTAGACTTGATTCCGTCTGGGTTGAAAATCTTAATCGGATTTTCGTCGTAACGGGCAACAAGTGCGTTTAGGTACCAAGTGCTGTGGGGAATCCACTGCTCAATCCAACGCCAGTTGTTCCAAGGTTCTTCCGGGTCAAAGCCGACATAGGCGACGCCGTCGTCATCCCAGGCGATGCCAGAACCGTCGGTGTTCTTGCCGGTGATTCCGTTTGCGATACCGCCTTTGAGTGTCGATGGGTATGGAGACTGGCCTGTGTATCTTTCAGGATTCTTCTTGCCGATACCGTACATCATGCAGGTGCTGTAGGGGTTTTTGCCCAAAATCCAGTCAAGCTGGTCGGTGGCGTACTTGTTGATGGAGCTGTCCTTGAGGCTCAATTCGTTCATGGCGAGCGCTGCCGCTGCCGAAAGGCTTGCGATACGAGCATCTTCGCCTTGCCACCAGTAATTGCTTTCGTTGTCGTGCGGGATAAAGAATCCGTCCTTGATGTTTCCTCCAGTTTTGTAGGTCTGGCGTGCGTAACCGAACGGGTTTTCGACCTTGTTTGTAATGGAGGTGAGCCAATTTAAATGTTTGTTGATTGCGGAGTATGCGGCATGTATTGCAATTTCGGCTCCGGAAATGGAACAGTCCATGTCGGCGGGGCACGGCTCGCGTTCAATCTGCATTTCCGCTTCCAGGAATCGCACCAATGCAATCAGCGGGAGCCCTGCGTCGCTGGCGTGCCAGAACGGGCGAGTCTTGGCGTCGTCGCTCCAGAAATAACCGTCGTTGCTTAAGCGGTCGGTTAGGTGCCCGGCGCGTTCTTCCATATCGTTCATGTAGGCGCCTTTTCCCGTAGCGAGGAACAGTTCAGTTGCCGCAAGAAGCGCCGTGTAGTCGTCGATAATGTTTTCCTTGCCGTCGTCGCAGTAGGCGCAAGCCTTGCCGATCCCCTGCTTTTCAGAGAGGTGCGCGTAGGCTTTTTGGGCTGCTTCAAGGTATTGTTCGCTGGTAAAATCTCCCTTTGCTCCGAGCTTTGCTGCGCGGGCGAGGGCTGCGATTGCCATGCCACCGCCTTCGCGGAATGCCGTCTGGTAGTTGGCGGATTTGTCGCCTTCGGAACCAGAGAACGCGCAGAGTTCGCGCTTACCTAGAGGGCTTCCCCAGTTATCGAAGACGGTCATGTAGAAAAATCCCTGTTCGTCCAACATGCGTACCAAGAAATCTGCGCCGTAGGCGGTTTCTTCTAGAATCGTTGCTTTAGTGCTGGTTTTCTTGAGGAGCGAGGGAATGCGCTCTGCAGTAAACGCCAGCGACCATACCGTGAGGGGGATTTGTTGCGGATTCAGGTAGTTGGCGTAAGAAAGGTGGCTTAAGTATTTGCTGGCGTCGCCGCTGGCGTCGTACCATCCGCCGCGCACGTCGCGCGTGGCTCCGCTTCCGTATACGGGAAGGGCCTGGTCCTGTTTTTGAATTGCTTCTGCCGCGGCGCGGTCGTTGTAGAAGTAGTCAAGCACCATGCCGAGCGTGTTTGTTGCGAGTGCGTTGTCGGCGACGGTGAATTCGCCCGAAGTCGAGGGACTACCCGCTGTCAGGCTTACATAAAATTTGCCGGAATGGGGGAGCTTGCTCCCCAAGTTGATGGTATAGTATTTCCCGCTTTTGGCCCAGTTGTCAGGATTTTCGCCCTTGCTAAACTTGCCGCTTGCAACCGTTGCACCGGTCGTGCCGCCGTCGGGGGCGTAGAAAAGAGTCCATTCGGTGCCTTCGAGTTCGTCGGTGCTTTGCACCACGATCGAAATCGGTTGGCCCTGGTCGTAGCCGGCCTCGTTAAAGAAAAAGGTGTTGTCGGCGAATGCGGAAGCCGCAATCGCAAAGGGGAGTAGTCTGCAAACTGTATTCATGGTGTTGAATATAATTTATTGGTTCCTGAATATCAATAATCGGGCGTAAAAGTGTGTTTTCAATCATTTGTTTTTGCTTTGGTTAACGCAAATGATGCGTAGAATATAAACTAGGCGAAATGATGATGCTCGTCGGATTAAGAATTTTTTTAATATCTTAAGTGGCCAATTGCTCTTTAGACGGTTTGTTTTGGGCTTTCTTTTAATTTCTAAACCCTTGATTTGAACGGAATTACGGCTTTTTTGTTTATTTTAACGCAATATATGCGTAGAAAACACTCTTTTTTGAACGAAATGTTTTAGAGCTCTTGACCGGCGCTTTTGCAGAACCTATCTTTGCCTGCGAAAATAAAACAATCCGAAAAGGTAAATCATGTACTACGAAAGCATCAAAGTTTTGGACTGCACCATCCGCGATGGCGGCTTGGTCAACAAGCACGACTTCTCCCTCGAATTTGTGCGTCGCCTTTACACCCTCCTGTCTGCCGCCGGTGTGGACTATATGGAAATGGGCTACAAGAACTCTCCGGATCTCTTTGACCCCAAGGAATACGGTCCGTGGAAGTTCTGCGATGACGATCTGCTCTGGAAGGTGAAAGACGGTATCGATTCCAAGATCAAGATGGCTGTGATGGCTGACGTGGGCCGCGTGAACATGGACGCCGTGAAGCCCGCGAGCGAAA
>JAEEGJ010004674.1_pt1 | contig 45506 bp, 27 predicted proteins | sample 8958761 | NCBI WGS metagenome assembly JAEEGJ01 (sample SAMN16246546, study PRJNA631951) | gut metagenome | biome: gut microbiome; feature: rumen; material: RS-attached | host: Bos | place: Iran: Karaj | collected 2018-10
AATCAGCGACAGTACCACTACGGTCTGCATAGCCGATGGATTAAAAAGCAGATTGTTTATCCACTCCATGTCTCACACGATTTGGCTACAAAGGTAGTCATTTTATGTCGAATGACCGAGTGCTTTTTGTTTTTTAACCTCCTTTTACATCAGCTTGTGACTCTATAACTATTGCTCACAGAGTGTCAGACACTTTGTGAGGTACAAGAACTCACTTCTGTCCCGTGAGTTCTTGAATAAACCAGTAAGCATTATTAGCCTCACTGCCAATGATGGTGGTGGGGCTATTAGTATAAACATTTACCTTTCTCTGAGTTAGCAGCCACCTTTCTCCGCACTCCTCACGATGTATTAATAGATGAACAGGCAAAAAAAACGCATTTTTGTTTTTATATTAGGGATTATTTTGTATCTTTGCAGCGTTAGAATGTAGAACTAACAGGTTAAAACGACTCTAATTAAAGTATAACTTAAATTTATAACGACAATGAAACAAATAAAACAATGGGTGCTTGCCGCCACCCTCGTTTGCGGCGTAACGGCCTTTATGACAGGCTGTAAGGAAAAAGCTAATGAAGACAATCCCGTACAGCAAGTGACGAGTGAAGAACTGATTCGTACCAGCCAGAGCTGGGATGGGGTAGAGTTGCCCGACTATTTCCAGGGCCGCCCGGAGCTGGTGGCCATGAAGTACGTGTTCCCCGCTGGACAGAAGCTGGGCTGGCACCACCACCCCGTGATGAACTACGGCATACTGGTGCAGGGCGAACTGACCATCATCGGCCAAGACGGCAAGGAGAAGACCGTGCATGAGGGCGAGGCGGTTGTCGAGATGGTGAACACCATCCACCACGGCGAGAACCGAGGCACAAAGCCCGTCATCCTCTACATGTTCTACCTCTCGCAGAAGGATCTGCCGCTCGCCGTGCAGCATCCGGAGATTCCGCTGGAGTAAGCTAACTCAGAGAGAAGATGAATACTTGCGAAACCATTAATCTGGACGACTACAAGCAGATAGGCGAAGGCGGCAACGGGAAGACCTACGTCAACCCCGCCGCCCCCGGCGAAATCCTCAAGGTGAACAACGCCCGTATGAGCACCTGGCCGGCCGCTTCGCCGCCCTCGATGTCGTCCTCCGCACCGCCTTCCAAAAGCCCAACTTTGTCGAGAAGCTTTTCTTCGGCAACTATGTACGTAAACTGATGAAACAATATTATTAGTAAAGCCAAGAGTAAGATGATAGCACTGATAGGTTCCATAACGGAGAGTTTTTACAACAATCTGATAGCGGAGGATCGCTATAGGATGATTCTCGACGGTCTGCAGGTGACGCTGCTCATTACACTCTGCGCCGCCCTGTTGGGTACGCTGCTGGGCGGACTCGTTTGTTGGATGCGCATGAGCCAGCGCCGTTGGCTGCAACAGGTGGCCAAGGTGTATATCGAACTGATGCGCGGCACACCTGTACTGGTGCTGCTCATGCTGATGTACTATGTGGTGATGGCGCCGCTGGATGCTACGGGCATCGTGGTGGCCATCGTCACTTTCGCCATGAACACGGCGGCCTACATCAGTGAGATGCTGCGCACCACCATCCAGGGCATTGACCGCGGCCAGACCGAAGCAGGACTGGCTTTGGGCTTTACACCGCGACAGACGTTCTTCAAGATTGTGCTGCCACAGGTCATTAAGGCGGTGATGCCCGTCTATCAGGGCGAGGTGGTGAGTCTGCTGAAGGGTACGAGCATCGTGGGCTACATCGCTGTGGCCGACATGACGCGCGCCTCCGACCTGATACGCTCGCGTACGTTCGACGCCTTCTTCCCGCTCATAGTGACGGCCATCATCTATTTCCTCATGGCATGGCTCATCGGGCTGCTGCTCCAGAGTCTCGTTCAGCGTCAGCGCACGAAGGCCATCGCTGTGGCTCTGGTGCTCCTGATAGGGGGAACGGTGTGCTATGTGCCCACGCTGATTGACGGCTGGGAACTGGCAGTCAGGGGGACAGGCTCACTGGGCTCTGCCCCAGGTGCCTGTCCCCCTGACTACCACGTTCCACCTGCATTCCAGGCGCTTAATGGCAAGAATGTGGCTGTGATTATCGGCAGCATACAGGACATTGCCGTCACCGATATGGCGCCCGATGCCAACATACTGCGTATGACCAGTCAGACCGATCTGCTGGCAGCCCTGGAGAACGGCAAGGTAGATGCGGCAGGCGGTGAAAGCCTGACGCTGATGTTCAATAAGGAGCTGCTTGAAAAGGTGGATTCTGTGGGTGCAGGGCTAACTCCGATTCCGATAGGAGCCTGTTACCGACTTGACAATACCGAATTACAGCAGGACTTCAACCGCTTCATGGCCGAAATCCGCCAAGATGGTACCTATCAGCAGATTCTGGACCGTTGGAGCAATGCCGACGACCCCTCGGCGATGGCTATTCCCCAACAACGTGGCACGGGACGCACCCTGCGTGTGGCTACCTATCCGGCCATGCCTCCGTTCAATTTCATCAATTCCGGGAAGCCTTCGGGTCTGGAGCCGGAACTGCTGACGGAATGGGCCAACCGACGTAACTGGCAACTGGAGTACCTCATTATGGACTTCGCCGCGCAGATACCTGCTGTGCAGACAGGCAAGGCCGACATGGCCATGGGAGCTATCAGCATCACCGAAGAGCGACAGAAGCAGGTGCTGTTCTCCGACGGCTATATCGATTCGCACATCGTGCTGATGACGCGAAAAGGCGAGGCCGCCATACTCACCAATCCAACGCAGCCGACCACTTCAAATAATGACGAAACCCAATGGCCGTGGGCTGTAGCTCTTCTTATTATTATAATAGGTGGCGGTGCATGGTTGTTCATACGCCACAAACACGGCACTTGCACGAAACCTCAGACATCAGACATCAAACCTCGGACATCCGACCCCCTTCTCCGCATCACGCATCTGAAGAAAAGTTATGGTGCGCTCGACGTGCTGTGCGACATCACTACTGAAGTGCATCGTGGCGAGGTCATCTCCATCATCGGTCCGTCAGGCACTGGCAAGAGCACTTTCCTGCGCTGTCTGAACCTGCTGGAGCAACCTACCGGCGGCAGTATCGTCGTCGATGGGGAGGACATTCTCGCCAAAGGCTATCCAGTCAACAGGCTGCGGCAGAAGATGGGCATGGTGTTCCAGTCGTTCAACCTCTTCGAGCATAAGACGGTGCTGGAGAACGTCATCTTCGCGCCCTGCCAGTTGCGTCGTATGCCAGAGGAAGAGGCACGCAGGGAGGGACTGGCATTGCTGCGCAAGGTGGGACTGGCCGAGAAGGCCGACGTCTATCCGTCGAGCCTCTCCGGCGGACAGAAACAGCGTGTGGCCATCGCCCGCGCTCTGGCCATGAAGCCCGACGTCATCCTCTTCGACGAGCCTACCTCGGCTCTCGACCCGACGATGGTGGGCGAGGTGCTCAGCGTTATCCGTCAGTTGGCCAAGGAGGGCATGACGATGCTCATCGTCACCCACGAGATGAAGTTTGCCCACGATGTAAGCACCCGTATCTTCTTCATGTACGACGGCTATATCCACGAGGACGGCTCGCCCCGGCAGATCTTCGAGTCGCCCGTCCACAGCGCCACCAAGGCCTTCATACAGCGCATCCGCAAGGAGGTGTTTGAGATTGACGGCCCTGACTTCGACTTCCTCGGCATGCACTCGGCTGTCAGTGCCTTCTGCCACAAGTACGGCATCCCTGAGAAGGAAGAGAAGGCCCAGCAGCTGATCGGCAAGATGCTCGACGGCGCGATGGCACCCTACCGCCCCATCACCGTGCGAATCACGCACAGCGAGCAGTCGCTCGTCACGGCCCTCGACTTCATGGTGGAGAAAATGACTGCCACACCGCTGAACGATGCCCATCGCAGCGAACTCTCCGGGCAGTGCCGCCAGGTGATAGAGGAAGAGACCAAGCGCGGCTTCCGTGTGAAACTGATCATATAATCACTAATTAAAATATTATTTTTGTGAATTACTGCAGATGAACTATTTAGGTAATTTGACATAGATATGGCCGATGCCAACAAAGACGGTGACGTGAATGCCGCAGACGTGGTGGAGGTTGGAAAACTGACAGGGAAGATGTCATATTGAATAGTAATACCCATTATGAAGATTTTTATGGTTTAATTTGGATATTACATAAAAAAGTAATATATTTGCACCCATGAAGTACGTGGTGCTGCCTGACGAGAGGATTCATCCTTTGTCGTTCTATCTGTCGACGGAGGATTATCTGGCCCAGAACATGGAGGACGACGACCTGCTGATGCTGTGGCAGGTGGAGCCCAGCGTGATCTATGGGCGCAATCAGGTAGTGGAGAACGAGGTGAACCTGGACTACTGTCGAGAGCACGGCATCCGGGTGTATCAGCGGAAGAGTGGGGGAGGCTGTGTGTATGCCGACAAGGACAACCTGATGCTGTCGATGGTGACCACGGAGGAGAATGTGGGCTTCGCCTTCAACCGCTTCGTGACGATGGTGCTGCTGGTGCTCAGGAAGATGGGCATCGAGGCGACGGGCACCACGAACAACGATATCATGATCGGTGACCGCAAACTTTGCGGCACGGCCTGCAGAAAGATGCCAAGGGGTTGCATCGTACACTCGACCATGCTCTATGATACCAATATGGAGTACATGCTGAACGCCATCACCCCCGGGCCTGAGAAACTGGAGAAGAAAGGTATCCAGAGCGTGCGCCAGCGTATTACCTTATTAAAAGATTATACGACACTGAGCCTCGACGAGGTCAAGGCGCTGATCAGAGAAACACTCTGCCAAGGTGAGAGGCGGATAGAATTGTTTACAGTTGACGGTTTACAGTTTACAGATGAAATGACTGGAGGCCGTATCACCGCAGCAGATGTAATCAACTGTAAACAGTAAACCGTAAACAGTAAACATAATAAAGTATGGGAATTAAACAAGAACTGGAAAAGAAAGACAAGGTGACGTGCTTGCACGACAAGCATGTGTCGCTTGGTGCGACGATGGTGTCGTTCGGAGGCTTCGACATGCCGCTGCTCTATCAGAATGCAGGCATTGCCCCAGAGCATCATGCAGTCAGAGAGAAGGTGGGACTCTTCGATGTCTCCCACATGGGAGAGGTAACGGTGCGCGGCAAGGATGCCGAGCGCTATGTGCAGCATATCTTCACCAATGATGTGGCTGGGGCGCCTGTGGGGAAGATCTTCTACGGCATGATGTGCTACGAGAACGGTGGAACGGTCGACGACCTGCTCGTCTACAAGATGGGTGAGAACGACTTCTTCCTCGTGATCAATGCCGCCAATATCGACAAGGACTGGGCATGGATGCAACAGCATGCCGAGGGCTTCGACATCGACCTGCAGAACCGCTCAGACTTCTATGGTCAGATTGCCGTGCAGGGACCTGAGGCCGAGCATATCGTAGAGACGGTGCTGAGCATCTCCTGCGCAGAAATGGTTTTCTATACATGTAAGACTTTCGAAAGTAATCTCACTCCACACTCCACACTCCTCACTCCTCAAATTATCTCCCGTACCGGCTATACTGGCGAGGACGGCTTTGAGATCTATGCCTCGCACGACTATATTCGTGAGTGCTGGGACAAACTGATTGCCGCTGGGGTGCAACCCTGTGGACTGGGTTGTCGCGACACCCTGCGCTTCGAGGTGGGACTGCCGCTCTATGGCGATGAGCTGTCGGAGGAGATCACCCCCGTGATGGCAGGTCTGACGATGTTCGTGAAACTCAATAAGGAGAAGTTTATCGGCAAGGAAGCACTCGCCAAGCAGAAGGCCGAAGGACCCGCGAAGAAACTCGTGGGCATTGAACTCTACGACAAGGCCATCCCCCGTCATGGCTATGAGGTACTGAATATGGAGGGCGAGATTATCGGCGAGGTGACCACTGGCTATCGTACGCTGTCGACAGACAAGAGTGTGTGTATGGCCCTCATTGATGCTGCCTATGCCAAACTCGATACCGAGGTGCAGGTGCAGATTCGCAAGAAGGTCTTCCCAGGCAAGGTCGTCAAGAAACAATTCTATAATAAGAACTACAAGAAATGATAATTATGTTTACTGTAAACTGTAAACAAAAAAGTAAACAAAAGAATGGCAAAGGTAATTGAAGGACTCTACTACTCGGAGTCGCATGAATTCGTAAGAGTAGAAGGTGACTATGGTTTCGTGGGTATCACAGACTATGCTCAGAACGCATTGGGCACGGTGGTGTATGTCGATATGCCCGAAGTGGATGACGAGGTGGAGGCTGGTGAGGAGTTTGGTGCCGTAGAGAGCACCAAGGCTGCCTCAGACCTGATCTCACCTGTCAGTGGGACCGTCTTGGAAGTCAATGAGGCCCTTGAGGATCAGCCCGAACTGATCAATCAGGATGCTTTTGAGAACTGGATCATCAAGGTGGAACTCTCCGACAAGTCCGATCTCGACAATCTGATGGACGCCAAGGCCTACGAGGCTTTCTGCGAGAAGTAATTATTATTGTTTACGGTTTACGGTTTACAGTTTACAGTTGATATGACTGGAGGCTGTATTACCGCAGCAGATGTAATCATCTGTAAACCGTAAACTGTAAACTGTAAACAAAACTGTTTATGGACTACAAATATTTTCCGCATACTGATGACGACCTTCAGGCGATGCTCGACAAGGTAGGGGTGAAGAGTCTTGATGAACTCTATGCCCAGATACCTGAGGGCATCCGCTTCAAAGGCGACTACGACCTGCCATTGTCGCAGAGCGAACTCGGGATTCGTCAGGCTTACGACCTGTTGGGTCAGCAGAATCGGCAGTTGACTTGTTTTGCTGGTATGGGGGTCTATGACCATTATACCCCCGCTGTGATTCCAAACCTGCTCTCACGCTCAGAGTTCCTGACTTCCTACACGCCCTATCAGGCAGAGATATCTCAAGGCACATTGCACTATATCTTCGAGTACCAGTCGATGATGGCAGAACTGACTGGCATGGATATCTCCAACGCCTCGATGTACGACGGCACGACAGCCGCCGCTGAGGCGATGATGATGGCAGTGGCAGCAGGTAAAAAGGTGAACAAACTGCTGGTGGCTGGTACCGTCAATCCCCTCATGTTCCAGGTACTGAAGACCTATGCCCTGCATCATGGCATCCAGTTGGAAGTACTATCTATCATGAATGGTACGACCAGCCTCGACGAGGTGAAGACCAAGTTGGCTGAGGGTGGCTATGCTGGTGTGTTCGTGCAGCAGCCTAATGTCTATGGCATTGTGGAGGACTTCACCGGCTTTGCCGATGCCTGCCACGAGCAGAAGGCTCTCTTCATCGTCGACAGTGTTGCTGCAGACCTGGCCGTGTTGAAGACGCCAGGCGAGTGGGGAGCCGATATCGCCGTGGGCGATGGACAAAGCCTCGGTATACCGATGTCGTATGGTGGTCCGTATGTGGGGTATATGTGCTGTACGGAGAAACTTATCCGTAAGATGCCTGGTCGTATCGTCGGAATGACCAAAGATGAGAGGGGTCAGCGTGCCTTTGTGCTGACCCTTCAGGCCCGTGAACAACATATCCGTCGCCAGAAGGCCACGTCGAACATCTGTTCAAACCAGTCGCTGATGGCACTCTGGGTCACGGTTTATATGTCGTTGATGGGACGCCAGGGACTGAAGGAGGCTGCTGAGCGATCATACGCTGGTGCTCATTATCTCTGCGACGAACTGTTGAAGACGGGCCGTTTCAAACTCCAATATGACAAGCCTTTTTTCAATGAGTTCTATGTGGCTTACGACGGCGATGCCGATGCTCTCTACAAGCGCTTCATCGAAGCCGGCATCCTTGGTGGCCTCCGCTTCGAGAACGGTTTCCTCTTGGCGGTCACAGAGAAACGCACGAAGGAAGAAATTGACAACCTCGTTAAAATTGCTGCTTTATGAACAATCAATTATACGGAAACTTAATTTTCGAACTTTCCAAGGAGGGCCGCAAGGGATACAGTCTGCCTCGAAATAATTTCGGTGCGTATAAGATCCCTGACGAGATTCGTCGCAAGGAAGACGCACAGTTGCCTGAGTGCGATGAGTTGACCGTGGTGCGCCATTATACGAACCTTTCTAATAATAACTTCGGTGTCGATACGGGCTTCTATCCGTTAGGCTCTTGTACGATGAAGTACAATCCGAAGATCAATGAAGAGATTGCTTCGCTGCCGGCATTCCTACATCTGCACCCATTGCAGCCGGAAAAGACCGTACTTGGTGCCAAGGCTCTGATCATCATGCTCGAGAAGGCCCTCTGCACTCTCACGGGTCTGGCCCACTTCACCTTCAAGCCCTACGCAGGGGCTCACGGAGAACTGACTGGTCTGATGACGATCGACAACTATCATCGTTCGCGTGGTGACCTGCAACGTAAGAAAGTCATTGTGCCTGATTCTGCCCATGGCACGAATCCGGCATCAGCCGCTGTATGTGGTCTTGAGATCCTCGAGGTGAAGTCTGACCCTCAAGGACTCGTTGATCTGGTTGACCTGGAACGACTGGTCAATCAGGAAGGTCCCCATATCGCCGCCATGATGATGACCAATCCTAATACCCTCGGACTCTTCGAGGAACATATTCCTGAGATTGCAGAACTCATCCACGCCTGTGGTGGTCTGATGTATTATGATGGTGCCAACCTCAATCCGATGCTTGGTGCCTGTCGCCCAGGCGATATGGGCTTCGACGTGATGCACATCAATCTCCATAAGACTTTCTCCACCCCTCATGGCGGTGGCGGTCCTGGTGCTGGTCCCGTGGGCGTAAGAGAGGGGTTGCAGGAGCATTTCCCCTTCGTATCTCCCTATCAGGGCAACTTCGCCGTGATGTTGCGGGCCTACACTTATATTCTCTCGCTGGGTCGTGATCAGGTGAAGTACGTGGGTCCGCTGGCCACGCTCAATGCCAACTATATCAAGGAGTCGCTCAAGGATGTATATGAACTGCCCATAGACACGACATGCTGTCATGAGTTTGTGTTCGATGGCCTGAAGGATAAGAGTACAGGGGTGACGACGATGGATGTGGCCAAGCGCCTGCTCGACTACGGCTATCATGCGCCAACGATCTATTTCCCGTTGTTGTTCCATGAGAGTCTGATGATTGAGCCAACGGAGAACGAGTCGAAGGAGACGCTCGACGGCTTTATTGCCGTGATGCGCCAGATTGCTGAAGAGGCCAAGAATGATCCTGAACTGGTGAAGTCGGCACCCCACAACACACCCATCGGCCGTGTCGACGATGTCCTCGCTGCAAAACATCCCGTAACGACATACCGTCAACTCAAGGCAGAAGCCTAATGTTCAATGGTCAATGTTCAATGAAAAAAACTGATCTCATTATCATTGGTGCCGGACCTGGCGGCTACCGTACTGCGGAATATGCTGCCAAGCAAGGCCTGAAGGTGGTCATCTTTGAGGGTTCCGACGTCGGAGGCACCTGTCTCAATGTCGGCTGCATCCCCACAAAGACCTATGTCCATAGCGCCACCTTCGCTGAGGCCCGTGAGCGTATGGCCGAGGTAGTGACGCAACTCCGTGCTGGTGTCGAGAGCATCCTCTCTCATCCCAACATCACCCTCGTCTGTGAGAAGGCCTCGTTCGAGAATCATGGGGACTGTCCTCGTGATAGTAGCGTAGCGGAGATCATGGGGACTGTCCCCGTGATTCTCACCGCCTCAGGAGAGACCTACACCGCCCCCAACATCATCATCGCCACGGGGTCTGAGACCAAATGGTTGCCGATTCCAGGAAAAGATGATCCGCGTGTGGTAGACTCAACAGGTTTGCTGCAACTCGACACCCTGCCTAAGCGCCTCTGTATCATCGGGGCGGGTGTCATCGGCATGGAGTTCGCTTCTGTGTTTAATCGCTTTGGTTCCGAGGTGACTGTCATAGAGTATCTGAAGGAATGCCTGCCCGCACTCGACAGCGATATCGCTAAGCGTCTCCGCAAGCAAATGGAAAGACAGGGCGTTACGTTCCACATGCAATGTGCCGTCAAACAAATTGCGGATGGTTCGGTGTCCTTCGAGACGAAGAAAGGTGAAACAAAAAGTGTGGATGCAGATGTGATTCTGATGGCTACGGGCCGCAAGCCGCGTACTGAAGACCTGAATCTTGATGCAGTAGGCATCACCCTCAATTCTCAACGTGCCATCCCCGTCGATGATCATTTTCAGGTAATCTCTCACCTCTCACCTCTCACCACTCACCCCCATTTATTCGCCATCGGCGACGTGAATGGCCGTCAGATGCTCGCTCATGCGGCAGAGATGCAGGCGGTCCATGTCGTGAACCGCATCCTTGGCAAAAAGGATAACATCCGCTTCGAGATCATGCCTGCCGCCATCTTCACAGAGCCAGAGGCAGCCTGCGTAGGACCCACGGAGGAACATCTGAAGGAGCAAGGCATACCATACGTCTGCAAGAAAGCATTCTGGCGAGCCAACGGCAAGGCCCTCGCCATGAACGAGACGGAAGGTATGCTTAAACTATTCGTTTCCCCTCCTGAGTCAGGAGGGGTACCCGAAGGGCGGGGTGGTCTGAACGATGGTTTGATATTAGGCTGCCATGCCTATGGTGCCCATGCTGCCGACATCGTTCAGGAGGTCAGCGTGTTGATGTGTAAACACACCACTATCAGTGAACTCGCCGACATGGTGCATATCCATCCGACACTCTCGGAGATTCTTAAAGATGCTATTTGATTTCGAGACACATCATCGTCAGGTCGTCATTGGGTTCAGCGCCTTTCCTGTGCTTCTCAACAGCCTCACGGAGTGTCTCAACTAACTCCTTCGTATTCTCGAACGGCCGGCTGGTGATAATCTCCATCAGTCGGTCGTTTCCAAACTGTACCATTTCCTTATCCTCGGCCTCGTTCAGACCATCAGAATAGAGGAACAGCCTCTGGTCCTTGATGTTCTCCAATACTTCACCCTCAAATTTCAGGGTGGGCCACATGCCGATAGGCGCATTAGGCAGTATGTGGAGGAAACGGGCATGGAGTGTTCCATCGGCCGTTTTTTCTACGACGACAGGCTTGTTGTGACCTGCATTGCAGAATTCGAGTCTCCCGGTGTTGAGATCCGCCAGGCCGATGAACATCGTGACGAACATGCCCTGATCGTTGTCCTCTGAGAGTGCCTCGTTCATTTGCGTGGCGATATCGGCAGGCATCATGTGCTGGGTAGCCAGCGTACGGAACAATCGTGTTGTCTGAGCCATGAACAGACTGGCTGGCACACCCTTTCCACTGACATCGCCCAGGCAGAAGTACAGTTGGTCGCCGATAAGCATATAGCCATAAAGGTCACCTCCTACCTCCTTGGCTGGAGCAATCAAGGCGTAGATGTCGAGCCCGTCACGGTTGGGGAAGATGTTGGGCACCATCGACATTTGTATATCCCTTGCGATGCGCAGTTCACTCTCGATACGCTCTTTGGCAGCCGTCGTCTCCTCCAGTTTGTCGTAGGCATGCTGCAGTTTCTCGTGGGCTATGGCCAGATGATGGGTGGCCTTTCGCTTGTGAAGGGTGTAAATGGTAAAGAACGAAACGAGCAGCACCAGCGCGATGGCAGTGCCGATGAGGCGTTGTCTGGATAGATCGGCTTGCTGGTGGGCTATCTGGGCTTCCTTCTGGTGGGTGTCATACATGGTGGCCAGTTCGGCAGCATCGTTACGCTTGGCTTGGCTGATCGCACTGTCCAGCGACTCGCAGATCTGCAGTCCTACGGCGATGGCCGAGTCTTTACGCACGGCACCTACATTAGCACGGTATTTCGGCAGCAGATACTGCTGGATATTGTCGAGCGTCAGCGTAATGTCGTTCTGGCTGAGCAGGCGGTCCAGGTCGCGGAAATTGTCGGCGGCCTCATTATACCGACGGGCTGCCACCAGATAGTCATTAGCGTAGAGTCGCCCTTCGCCTGATTTGCCGTAAGACGTATTGGCTGCAGCCTGAAAAGCCTTTGCCGCCTCCTTCGCCTGACCCGTGTTCTGCAGGGCGATGGCACGCAGCAGGCTGATCTGTGCCTGGGAATTCTTGACGACCTTAGCGTCAGCCGTAGGCAACTGCTCGTAGGCTCTCAGCAATTCTTCTGCCCTGTCGATCCAGGGAAATGCTTCCTCATAGTGCTTCGAATTCATGTATTCGTCTGCGATGCTGCATACTGTCTCGTATGCCTGCTGACCCTTACGGCCTGTCGTGTCTTTGCTCGCAATATTCATAAACAACCCGTAGGCTTCCTCGAAGTTCTTGGCCGCTTGCTCTGTTCTGCCGAGGTTCAGCAGGCAACAGCCTACGGCATTGGTCAGGATGGCCACGTCAGTCTCGGAGCCGCTATTGTTCTCGCGCATCTTGTCGAGGGCATCCATAGCGACGCGGAGGGCTCCTTCGTAGTCGCCTTTCTTGAGCATCATGTTGGCCAGGCGACGGGCCGACTTGTTGTAGTTCAATGCGTCGTTCTCACTCTTGATATCTGCCGCCACAGCCTTCTTGTAGTAGAATTCCGATGTGCGGTGATGGCCTTGGTAGAAATATGCCACACCACGCCATCTGTTGGCATTCACCTCCGTCAGGTCGCCCAACGCCTCCAGACTGTCTGCAAGTGCGAGGATACGTGCATAGTCGCGCATGTCGCCTGCTGCATACATGATGCTGTCGGCCTTGCTGGCGCGGATCCTGGCCCGTTTCTCTTCACTACACGAAAGTAACAGGAAGAAAGAGAAAATGAGTACGACGATTCTTATCATATTTTTGCCTCTCTGATTATTTTTTCTACGACCTTGGGGAAGTGCTCCATCTCCAACTGGTGCTCCTTCTCGGCGATATCCTCCACCGTGTCATGGGGTGAGATGGCGACTTTGAACTGGGCGATGATCTCCCCTGCATCACAGACTGGCGTCACCCAATGTACGGTCATGCCCGTCTCCGTCTCTCCAGCGGCCTTCACCGCCTCATGCACATGATGGCCCCACATGCCTTTGCCGCCGTATTTGGGTAGTAAGGCAGGGTGGATGTTGATGATCTTGTGTGGATAGGCTTCGATGAGGAAGTCTGGGATGAGCGGCAGCCAGCCAGCCAGGACGATGAAGCCGATGTCGTACTTCTTCAACAGCGGCAGCATCACTTCAGGGTTATTGAGGTCTGACTTAGGCGTAACGGCCACGGGCACTCCCAGGCTTTCTGCTCTCACCAGCGCATAGGCATCGGGCTTGTTGCTGACAACGAGAGCGATATGCACGCTCTCGGAGTCAGAGAAGTATTTGATCAGGTTCTCGCAGTTTGTCCCGCTTCCAGATACAAAGATTGCAATGTTCACTTTTTGTTTATCGTTAAAAGTTGATAGTTTATAGTTGATTACTTCTATAGGCAGATGAATGGTTTGCTATGTTATCATCTATCAACTATAAACCATCAACTATAAACTATAACAAATTATACTAAGTGCTCAATCAGGTCAGCACGATCGCCAGGCAGCATGTCGATGACGGGTATCTCGACCATCGTGTAGCAACCAGGCTGCAGGCGCATGGAGGCACGGGCCACGTTGACCAATACCTGACCCGTGAGGGCGGGGTTGTTGATGCTCATGTTGAACTCCAGGCGCTGGTTCTGGGTCTTGCCGCTGACGCCCTTGCGAACGAGGTTCACGCCGTGGCCCATGTCGCGCACGTCGTCGACGCTCTCTACCTGGAACACGTGGGTCTCGTCAGAAGCAAAATAAGGATCGGCCTTGATGTCCTTCGTCACATCCTCGAGTTTGGCTCCCTCTTCCAGTTCCACATAGACCATACGGCGGTGGATGCCCTCACCGAGGGGGATAGTCATCGACAGCGCGTTCTTCACACCTTTCTTACTGCGTACGCAGACGCTGTGACCCATCGACATGCCTGGGCCGAAGTTGGTATAACTGAGTCCTTTGGGTGCGAGGCTCTGCATGAGTGTGCGCACGATGCTGTCGGAGCCCGGATCCCAGCCTGCGGCGATCACGCTGACGGTGTTCGTCTCCTGGTTCAGTTTCATCAGACGTTCACGATAGCCACGAATATTGGTATGGATGTCGAACGAGTCGACGGTATTGATGCCGAGGGGCAGGATCTGGTTGGCGTATTCCTCGCACGAGCGGGTGGGGGTGGCAAGGATGGCCACGTCTACGTCCTTCAGTTCGCGGATATCCTTTACGACGTCATACAGTGCCAGTTCCGCGGGCTTGTTCTCTGCGCCATTACGACGCACGATGCCTGCCACTTCCATGTCGGGGGCTGTCTCGAGCGCCTCCAGTGCATACTTTCCGATGTTGCCGTAACCTACGACGGCTGCTCTGATTTTCTTCATTTTCTTAAAGTCTTTTGTTGGTAATTCAGTCTTTTCGCATGCAAAAGTACATCATTTTTCTGAATTGCGTGACATTTTGTGCGAATTTTTATCGGTCGGCTGTCATTTTTTATCCTGACGCCTTCCATGCCTGATTGTAATGCCTTCCCCCGTGTCTGCCGGTATCTTGTGAGAGGCTATCCCCTTGGCTTCGTCTTTTTGGGAGGCAAATACAATAAAATGCGCTAACGAACGTTTATATTAAGGTGTTTTAAGAAAAAATAGAAGAAGTTTATGATTGAATATATCAAAGGAGAACTGACTGACTTGTCGCCTGCACAGGCTACGGTGGAGGCTGCTGGCGTGGGTTATGCGCTGAACATCTCGCTGAACACTTTTAGTGCCATACAGGGCAAGAAGGAAGTGAAACTCTATGTGTATGAGGCCATTAGGGAGGATGCCTATGTGCTCTATGGCTTTGTGAACAAGAAGGAGCGCGAGATGTTTGAACTGCTTATCACCGTCAATGGGGTGGGCGCAAACACGGCGCGGATGATGCTTTCGGGCATAAGCGTGGCTGAACTCTGCAATGCCATCTCGACTGGCAATGCCCGGCTGATACAGGGCATCAAGGGCATCGGAAAGATGACCGCCCAGCGTATCATTGTCGACCTGAGGGATAAGATTGTGGCCTTAGGCATCGCCGACGAGATACCTGCCGGTGGGCAGATGACGGCGCCTGTGAATAATCAAGTGAAGGATGAGGCTGTCTCGGCGCTGACAATGCTTGGTTTCTCGCCTGCTCCGACACAGAAGGTGGTGGTGCAGATTCTGCAAGAACAGCCCGACTTGCCTGTGGAACAAGTGGTAAAACTGGCGCTGAAGCAGATAAAATAAGAAATGAAGAGTGAAGAGTGAAGAATTTGCTGCCGCCCTACGAATGCTGAAAAACAGAGGACTGATGCATAGTTTGCGACGGATGGGACGTAGACTCCTGTTCGTCGTCTGTGTGCTTTCTCCTGTCATATCTATGGCGGTAGCAAATTCTTCAATCTTCACTCTTCACTCTTCACTCCCAGCGGATACGCTGGATGATCAGCGCGCGCGCTGGCGCATCCAGAAGACGGCCCCCATGGAGGTGGCAGACCTCGACTCGAGTGCCCTCGACCTGAAGCGGCCGGATAATATCCGCCAGACGGTGGAGTACGACGACTCTGCCAATGTCTACTACGTGGGTTCGAAGATAGGCGACTCCTACCTGAATGCCCCTGTGCTGATGACTCCTGAGGAGTATACCAAGTGGAGTGAAAAGCGCGCCCTGCATGACTTCTTCCGCAAGAAGGATGCAGAGAATGTGAAGGCGAAAGGGGAGGATAAGTTCTCGTTTGCCGACATGCACTTCGACTTAGGCCCTGCAGAGAAGATCTTCGGTCCTGGCGGCGTGCGTATCAAGACACAGGGAACGGCAGAACTGAAGGTCGGCGCAAATATCAAAAGCATCGACAACCCCTCGCTGCCTATCCGAAACCGTAAGACCACAGCCTTCGACTTCGACGAGAAGATCAACCTGAGCGTGAACGGAAAGGTGGGCGACAAGGTGAATATGAACTTGAACTACAACACCGACGCCACCTTCGACTTCGACGCCCAGAACCTGAAACTGAAATACGAGGGCAAGGAAGACGAGATCATCAAACTCGTGGAAGGTGGTAACATCAGTTTCCCCTCAAACAACTCGCTGGTGAAGGGTGCCTCCAGCCTCTTTGGTGTCAGGACGGACATGCAGTTCGGCAAACTGAAACTACAGACAGTCCTCTCTCAGAAGAAATCATCGACCAAGAGCGTATCCTCGAAAGGCGGAACTCAGACCACAGCCTTCGAACTTGATGCCGCCGACTATGAGGAGAATCGTCACTTCTTCCTCTCCCACTATTTCCGCGAGCACTACGAAGAGGCCATGTCGAAACTGCCCAACCTGGCTACGGGCGTGGAGATCAAACGAGTGGAGGTGTGGGTGACCAACAAGTCTGGTACCACGACCAACTCCCGTAATATCATCGCTTTGGCAGACTTAGGTGAACAGTCGCGGGTAGGAAACAGCCATTGGGAACTCAGAGGCTATACTGTTCCCAGCAATGGCGCCAACTCAGAATATTCAACGCTTGCCACCACCTATGCCGCTGCCCGTGACCTTGACCAGACCAGCACGCTCCTGATGGGCATCCCTCACTTTAATAATGGCGTGGACTACGAGAAACTGGCGAGTGCCCGTCTGCTCAATTCGTCGGAATATACGGTCAATAAGGCTTTGGGTTACATCTCCCTGAAGACGGGACTCCAGACCGACCAGGTACTGGCAGTGGCCTTCGAGTACACCCTGGGCGGACAGACCTATCAGGTGGGTGAGTTTGCCAGCGACCTCACAGACACCTCACAGGCCCTCTACGTCAAGGCGCTGCGTAACACCTCCTGCAACCCCTCGCAGTACAACTGGCGGCTGATGATGAAGAACGTCTATTATCTGGCCTCGACGGTGGAGAAGACCAAGTTCCGTCTCGATATCAAATACCAGAGTGATACGGCGGGCGTCTATCTGACCTATCTCCCTGACCAGCGCGTGAAAGGAACGTCACTGATCAAACTCCTGGGCTGTGACCGCCTGGACAATAACAACAAGCCAAACTCCAATGGCTATTTCGACTTCGTGGAAGGCTATACGGTGCAGAACGGCCGCGTGTTCCTGCCCTCTGCCGAGCCTTTCGGCGACTACCTGCGTAACCAGTTGCGGAAACGTGGCCTCAGTGCTGAGGAGGCAGAGAAGTATGTCTTCAGCCAACTCTATGACTCGACAAAGACCGTGGCCAAACAGAATGCGGAGAAGGATAAGTTTATGATGACGGGTCTGTACAAAGGCTCTTCTGCCAACGTCATCTCCCTGGGTGCCTACAATGTGCCTCGCGGTTCTGTCGTCGTTACGGCTGGCGGCGTGACGCTGACAGAAGGCTCCGACTATTCTGTGGACTACTCGGCTGGCGAGGTGACCATCCTGAACCAAAGCATTATCGACGCTGGCACGAAAGTTGATGTGTCGCTGGAGTCGAACACAGAATATGGCATGCAGCGAAAGACGATGATAGGCCTTAACTGGGAGTATGACTTCTCGAAGAACTTCCAGTTGGGTGGTACCCTGATGCATCTCTCCGAGCAGGCGCTCATCTCGAAGGTGGCAATGGGTGAAGAACCGCTCAACAATACCATCTGGGGTCTGAACGTGAACTGGAAACAGGAGTCACAGTGGCTCACTTCGATGCTCAACAAAATCCCCTTCCTTCATGTGAAGCAGCCGTCTCATATCTCCTTCACGGGAGAATTCGCCCAACTCATTGCCGGCACCGCCAGCGACACACAGGACAATGCCTCTTATATCGATGACTTTGAGAACACCAAGAACTATATCCCCGTGGGACAGCCGAAGTCGTGGACGCTCTCGAGTGTGCCGTCTGTCTTCTCAGAGAGCAGCGACAAGACGGGCGTCAGCAGTGGCTATAATCGCGCGCTGTTGGCCTGGTATAATGTAGACCCCATCTTCACGCGCCGTAGTTCGACGCTCACCCCCAGCCATATCAAGAGTGATCTGGATCAGTTGTCGAACCACTATGTGCGTGAAGTGTATGTGAAGGAACTCTATCCCAACCGTGACCAAAGTACCTATAACGGCGCCACTTCGACCCTGTCTGTGCTGAACCTGGCCTACTACCCCTCAGAGCGTGGACCTTATAACCTGACCCACGACTTTAACAGTGACGGTACGCTCAGACAGCCAGAGACGAAGTGGGGTGGCATGATGCGTAAACTTGATACCAACGACTTCGAGCAGGCTAACATCGAATACATCGAGTTCTGGCTCCTCGACCCCTTCATCTATACCCGTCAGCAGGGTAATGCCTCCGACTATAGCGGCGACCTCTATTTCGACCTCGGCGAGATATCTGAGGATATTCTGCGCGACGGAAAGAAGTTCTACGAGAGTGGTATGCCCGTCGATGGCACCAGCAACTACACCACCACCCAGTGGGGTAAGATTCCCGTGCAGGCCACGCAGACCTATGCCTTCGCCACCACCAGCGGATCACGCCGTCTGCAGGATGTAGGTCTCAACGGACTTAACGATGACGAGGAGCGTGAGTACGATGCCTATAAACAGTGGATCGACGCAGTGGTGAACAGTGGCGTCATCACCAACGACAGCATTATCCAGGCTTGGCGCAACGACCCTGCAGGCGACGACTACCACTACTTCCGGGGTTCCGACTACGACAACGAACGGCGGAGCATCCTCGACCGTTATAAGCAATATAACAATCCTCAGGGTAACTCGCCCGAGACCGAGGATCAGACGGAGTCCTATGATACCAGTTACAAGGCGGGGCCAGATGTGGAGGATATCAACCAGGACTTCACCCTCAATGAGTATGAGCGCTATTATCAGTATAAGGTACGCATCTCGCCAGACATCCTTGATGCCTATCATAACGGCGCGCCCCCTGCCGACTGCTTCATCACGGATATGCGTACCAGCAGCGTGAAACTGCGCAATGGCGATACGGCGAGTGTCAACTGGTATCAGTTCCGTATCCCTCTGACAAAATACGTGAGGCGTGAGGGCGCTATCAACGACTTTACCAGCATGCGCTTCATGCGAATGTTTATGACGGGTTTCCAGAAACCGATCGTGCTCCGCTTCGGAAGTCTCGACCTCGTGCGTGGCGAGTGGCGTATTTATAAGCAGAGCCTGAACACTTCTGCCACAGAGACCGCCTCCTTCGCCGTGAGCGCTGTCAACATCGAGGAGAACAATGATAAGATTCCTGTGAACTACGTGCTGCCTCCAGGCATCAGCCGTGCTACAGACCCCTCCCAGCCTCAGTTGGTGGAGAACAATGAGCAGGCCTTGAATATGGTGGTGAGGGATATGCAGCATGGAGAGTCGAAGGCTGTCTATAAGAATACCTCGCTCGACCTGCGGCAGTACAAACGGATGCAGATGTTCGTCCACGCCAACCACCTCGTGCCCGACCTCACAGACCTGCAGGACAATCAGTTGGCGGTGTTTATCCGGTTGGGTAGCGACTACAAGAACAACTACTACGAATACGAGATTCCTCTGGTGCTGACGCCTGACCGCAGCGATTATAATAAGTACTCTAATGCCGACCGTCGTCAGGTATGGCCACAGGAGAATATGCTCGACATCGACCTGAGCGTGTTCACCAACGTGAAGAAGGACCGCAACACCCAGAAGTCCTTGGGCGGCGCCAGTTTCAACCAGTTGTTCAGCGGCTATGACCCCAATAATCCAGGCAACAAGGTCAGCGTGATGGGTAATCCCACCATTGGCGACGTGAAGGTGATGATGATAGGTGTGCGCAACGTCTCCGGCGAGGTGAAGTCTGGTGAGGTATGGGTCAATGAACTGCGCCTGCTGGAGAGCAATAACGACGGCGGTTGGGCTGCCTCCGGAAGCCTGAAGGTTCAACTCTCCGATTTCGGCTATGTGAACGTGGCTGGCCGCTATGTCAGCGATGGCTTCGGCGGACTGGAGGAAGGTGTCATGCAGCGCTCGACGGATACGCAGAAGAACTACTCCGTCACCACTTCGCTCGAACTGGGTAAGTTCTTCCCCGACAAGGCCAAGGTCAGCGCTCCGCTTTATTACTCTGTGACGAAGGATGAGATACGTCCTCGTTATAACCCTCTCGATAATGATATGCGTCTCGAAGATGCCCTTGAGTCTGCTCCCTCGCAGCATGAGCGTGACAGCATCGAGTCGGTAGCCGTCACGAAGACCACCAACACCAACTTCGCCATCTCCAACCTGCGGTGGGGACTGAAGACCAAGCGTCACCCCATGCCCTACGATCCTGCCAACTTCTCGTTCTCATACAGCCATTCGCACTTCTACACCTCTGGCGAGACGACGGTCTATGAGAAGCGCGACGAGTGGCGGGGCTCGCTGAACTATAATTACTCGCCCGTCTACAAGACCTGGGAGCCCTTCAAGAGCCTCAAGGGCAAGTCGAAGTGGCTCAACTTCCCCAAGGCACTCGGACTGAACTACTTACCCCAGAGCATCGGCTTCAACACCCAGATGTCGCGTGACTACTATGAGATGCAGGAGCGCGACCTCGAGAGTGCCGAGAACCAGAACATGCCTCTGCGCTTCAGCGAACAGTTCCTCTGGAACCGCGACTTCACCCTGCGCTGGGACTTCACCAAGAACCTGCATTTCAGTTTCCAGTCTGGTACGCGGGCTCAGATTGAGGAACCCTATACGCCTATCAACAAGGACCTCTATCCTGACCAGTATTCGGCTTGGAAAGACTCCGTATGGCAGAGCATCAAGAACCTCGGTACGCCGCTCGACTACCAGCAGCAAGTCACGGCCAGTTATCAGTTGCCCCTGAACAAACTGCCCATTTTCGACTGGCTCAATAGCGATGCCTCTTATACCTCACGCTATTCGTGGGTGAGAGGTATGGAATCCGAAGACGGCACCAGTTACGGTAACACCATCAATACCAATCGTAACCTTACCATTAATGGCGCCCTTAATCTGGAGACGCTTTATAATCACGTTCCGTTCCTGAAGGCTGCCAACGAACGTTTCAAGAAGTCTGCCTCGACATCCCGACAGTCAAAGAATCAGCGCAATAACCGCAACAAGAACAAGCGTGACTCCAAGGATTCCAAGAATCCTAAATCCCCTAATAACCCTAATGACCCTAATAACCCTAATGACCCTAAAACCCCTAAATCCCCTTCCGACTCTAAATCCCCAACCTCCCCCCAGGATGAAAAACCCTCCTCCGACGAGAAGGCCCTGGCGAAACTGAAGAACAGTTATCAGCGTGAGATCACCCTCAAACTCGATACCACGACGACCGTGGCACATAACAAGAACTCCAAGCGCCTTATCGTCACAGCCCGTACCAAGGAGGGAAAGCCCTACGATGTGAAGTATAAGGTCATCGACCAGAATAAGATCCTCATCAAGAACCGTGATACCGTCCAGTTGATGCTAAGCGTCGTGCCCAAGGAGCCACTCGAAAACCAGTGGTGGTATAAGCCCGCCCAGACGGCAGCCCGCCTGCTGATGATGGTGCGCAGCGTGAATATCAGTTTCCGCAGCCAGTACACGATGAACCTGCCTGGCTTCATCCCCAATATTGGTGATATGTTCGGCCAGCGTACGGGCAGCGTACTCTCCCCAGGTCTTGACTTTGCCTTCGGACTGATTGACGACGGTTATATCAACAAGGCCTTCGACAACGGCTGGCTGCTCACGAACGACAGCGTCGCTACCACTTCGGCCACCATCAATAATAATAAAGACTTGCAGATACGAGCCGTACTGGAGCCCGTTCGCGACCTGAAGATAGACCTCAATGCATCCCGTACTGATAACCGTGCCCGTAGCGTGCAGTTCATGTATGCAGGCATGCCTTCCACTCTTAGCGGTTCCTTCAACATGACCACGATCTCGCTTCGCGGTTCGCTGGCTGGCATGGGCGATGCCTCCGATGGGTATCACTCTGATGCCTTCGACCGCTTCCGCGAACTCATCCCTGAGTTCCAGCAGCGCGTACAATCCCAATACAAGGACGCCCCAGGCACCTTTGCCGATGTCAATCCTTATAGTGCTGATGTCCTCGTGCCTGCCTTCCTCTCTGCCTATACGGTGGGAGCAGGCAATTCTCTCGACATCTTCCCGGCCCTCACGCGAATGCTGCCCAACTGGTCCTTCCGCTATTCGGGACTATCCAAGTTGCCTTGGATCCGCGACCATCTGAAGAGCGTCAACATCAACCACGCCTACAAGTCTGTCTATAGTGTTGGCAGTTATTCTTCCTACAGTTCGTGGCAGGAGTACATGAACGGTTTGGGCTTTATCACCAACATGAGCACGGGAGGCCTCCAGCCTTCGTCGATTTATAATATGTCGACTGTCAGTATCAACGAGGCCTTCTCTCCACTCCTGGGTATCGATGCCACGTTCCAGAACAACCTGACGGCCAAGGTCGAGTACCGCACTACCCGCGTCCTTAACCTCTCGATGACCAGCGTCCAACTCAACGAGGCTCTCAGCCGCGACTGGGTCGTCGGCCTCAGTTATAAGATTCAGGACTTCAACATCTTCGGCAACGCAGCGAACCGTAAGATCAAGAAGGCGCAGACCGGTAAGAAGGCAGCACAGAACGATCAGAAGAATCAGACTAGCCGCAATAATCCGACCGGCAAGTCCGGCGTCAACCACGACCTGAACCTGCGTCTCGACATCTCCCTGCGCAGCCAGGCTTCCATCACGCGCGATATCGCCTCCGGCATCTCCTCTGCCTCCAGCGGCAACTCGGCCTTCAAACTCTCCTTCATGGCCGACTACACCCTCTCGCGCCTCCTCACCCTGACCGCCTATTATGATTCTCAGACCAATACCCCACTGCTCTCTTCCAGTAGTTATCCTACCACCACCCACGACTTCGGCCTTTCTGTCAAGTTCTCCCTGACTCGATAAGGGCGGTCGTGCCGGTGCAAAAGCATAAAAAATACGCCAAAACCAATCTTTTCTGCCTAAAAGACTTGCAGATTGAATATTTTTCGTATCTTTGTGCCCGATAAAAAATAAAAGTAAGTAGAAGAGTTATGAAGAAGTTTGTGTTTCTGTTCCTGATGCTGTGTTGCTCCTATGAGTCATACGCCATTGATTTGGATGGGAAGTATCAGTCCCAGAGTGGTGAACTGTTGTTCAGATTCAAGGGCGACAGCCTCTATATCGACATTGCCCAGAGTCATCGCAATGTCTCTTCCTTCAAACTGGTCAAGAAGAAGGATAGCAAGAAGGCTGTCACCTATAATGCCTTCGAGAGTTATCTGGTCGACGGGAATGTGACTTACCGGGAGGTGCTTATCAAGGTGACCAGACTCAAGAACAGGAAATTCCTGCTTGAGTACTTCGGCAAAGATAAGGACCGCGACTATACCTCAAGCGAAAGATACCATATCAAGAAGATTGAATAAGATCCCGCCCCGGTTTTACTTGTCGTAGGCGTGTACGGGATAGTCTGTGGTGAAGTGCAGGCCACGGCTCTCCTTACGCTCCAGGGCGAAGCGCGTGATGAGGTAGCCCACATTGATCATGTTGCGCAGTTCGCAGATATCCTTCGACGCCTTGACGCGTTTGAAGAGGTTCTCCGTCTCCTCGTAGAGCATGTCGAGACGGTCCCAGGCGCGGTGCAGGCGAAGGTCTGAGCGCACGATACCCACATAGTTGGCCATGATCTGGTTCACCTCGCGCACACTCTGCGTGATGAGCACCTTCTCCTCGTTGGTCATCGTGCCCTCGTCGTTCCAAGCGGGTACCTTCTCGTTGAAGTCGTACAGGTCGATGTGCTTCAGCGAGTCGCGGGCTGCCGTCTCTGCGTAGACCACAGCCTCGATGAGCGAGTTCGATGCCAAGCGGTTGCCGCCATGCAGGCCTGTGCAGGAGCATTCTCCGAGGGCGTAGAGCCGGTCGATGCTGGTCTGGCCGTTGAGGTCTACCTTGATGCCGCCGCACATATAGTGGGCTGCAGGGCGCACGGGGATGTAGTCGGTGGTGATGTCGATGCCCATGGAGAGGCACTTCTGGTAGATATTGGGGAAGTGGTGCCGCGTCTCGGCAGGGTCCTTGTGGGTGACGTCGAGGCAGACGTGGTCGATACCGTGGATCTTCATCTCCTTATCGATGGCACGGGCTACGATGTCGCGGGGAGCCAGGGAGAGGCGTTCGTCGTATTTCTCCATGAAGGTCTCACCGTTGGGCAGTTTCAGGATGCCGCCATAGCCGCGCATGGCCTCGGTGATGAGGTAGGCGGGATGCGTCTCGTTGGGATTGTGGAGCACCGTGGGGTGGAACTGCACGAACTCCATGTCCTGCACCGTTCCCTTGGCTCGGTAGACCATGGCGATGCCGTCGCCCGTAGCGATGACGGGGTTGGAGGTGGTGAGGTAGACGGCTCCGCAACCGCCCGTGCACATGACGGTGACCTTCGCCAGATAGGTGTCCACCTTCTGCGTGTCGGGGTTGAGCACGTAGGCCCCATAGCAGTGGATATAGGGTGAGCGGCGGGTGACCTTGGCTCCCAGATGGTGCTGGGTGATGATTTCCACGGCGAAGTGGTTCTCCTTGATGTCGATGTTGGGGTCATTCTTCACGGCCTCCATCAGTCCGCGCTGGATCTCGGCTCCCGTATCGTCGGCATGGTGGAGGATGCGGAACTCAGAGTGCCCGCCCTCGCGATGGAGGTCGAACGTGCCGTCGTCCTTCTTGTCGAAGTTGACGCCCCACTTCACGAGTTCCTGTATCTGCTCTGGCGCCATGCGCACCACTTGCTCCACGGCCTTCGGGTCAGAGATGTAGTCGCCGGCGATCATCGTGTCCTCGATGTGCTTGTCGAAGTTGTCCAGTTCGAGGTTCGTCACCGAGGCCACACCGCCTTGGGCGAAAGAGGTGTTCGCCTCCTCCAGGCTCGTCTTGCAGATCATGCACACCTTACCCTTGTTGGCCTTGGCCACTTTCAGGGCGTAACTCATGCCAGCCACGCCGGCACCGATCACCAGGAAATCATACTTGTAGGTCATGTTATTTGCGATTTACGAATATACATTCTTTGATTTGTTGCTGCAAAGGTAATCTTTTTTTTAGATAAAAGCGCATTTAAAAGACATATTAACATACGAAGAGATGTAAAAAAGATATGTTAGTCTGTTATTATCTCTTAAAAATGTTAGAATGTCTCAATTTTTTTTTGTAAATTTGCACCAAAACCAGTACGAAGATGAAGAGACTTTGGCTTTTAATCCTATTATGCGCGCCGCTGGTCGTCTTTGCCCAGCAGCAGACGATAAGTGGTACAGTCGTCGACGACAAGACGGGTGAGCCGCTGCGGCAAGTGAGTATTTCTGCCGGCAGAGTGTCGGTAGTGACCAATGAGGATGGCGACTTCACGCTCAAACTCGATGGCGAGGCAAAGACCGTGATGGTGTCGCACCTGGGTTATAAGACTCAGCGCCTGAATCTGAAAGAACCTGTTTCCGTGATTCGTATGAAGCCTGTGGCCATCCAGTTGCGGGAGATTATCGTCCGCAATGAGGACCCGCGGGAACTGGTGGATATTGCCATCCAGAAGATACCGGAGAACTACAGTCGGGTGCCCGAGTTGCTGAAGGCCTTCTATCGCGAGACGGCGATGAAGCGCAAGCACTATATCTACGTGGCCGAGGGCGTGGAGGATATGTACAAGACACCCTATAACCGGGGTACGGGCAGAGACCGCGTGGCCATCGTCAAGGGTCGCCGGCTGCTGAGCCAGAAGCGCGGCGACACCTTGGGCATCAAGGTGCAGGGCGGTCCTGTGCAGGCCGTGGTGATGGATCTCGTGAAGAACCGCGACTTCTTGCTGAACAAGGAGGACCTCGACAATTATGACTTCAGCATGGGCGCGCCAGAGTATATCAACGACCGCCAGCAGTATGTGGTGCTGATGGAACCGTCGCTCGTCACGACTTATGCCCTCTTCCACGGCAAGTTGTATATCGATGCAGAGCGGTTGGCATTTACCCGCATCGAGTTGGAACTCGATATGCACGACAAGGACAAGGCCACGCAAACGATGCTGGTGAAGAAACCCTTCGGCGTGCGCTTCAAGCCTCGTGAACTGTCGAGTGTGGTCGACTACCGCTACGAGGATGGCGTGACCCGCATCAGTTACCTGCGCAACACCTTCCGCTTCAACTGCGACTGGAAGCGGAAACTGTTCTCGACCTCGTTCACCGCGACGTGCGAGATGGCCGTTACCGATAGTGAGTCGAAGGATGTGCAGCCCATCGCCAGCCACAGTTCGTTTGATTCCCATGATGCCTATTACGACAAGGTGGAATACTTCATGGATCCAGAGTACTGGAGCAACTATAATATCATCGAGCCCTCGGAGTCGTTAGACAAGGCCATCAAGCGGCTGGTATCGAGGTACAGGAGAAACTAGAAGAAGAAGTGAAGAAGTGAAGAGTGAAGAATCGGCTGACGCCGTGAAATGGTGAAAGATTGAAAAGAGTGAAAAAGATCATATTAATGATGGCACTGGTGTGGAGCCAGTGCTTTACTATGGTGGCACAGACGTTGCCTGAGGTGACGCTGTTGCGCCAGGATACGGCCGAGGTGGTGCTGCCTTGGCCGGTCAACGTACAGACCCGATTGGACAGCCTGACGAAAGACCCGCTGCTCGAACGGACACAACTCGGACTGATGGTATACGACCTCTCTGCCGACTCGGCCTTGTATGGCTATGGTGCCCGGCAGACGCTCCGGCCCGCCTCGACGATGAAACTGCTGACCGCCGTTACCGCCCTCGACCTCCTGGGCAGCGGCTATGCCTATCGCACCTATCTATATTATAGGGGTACCATCGCCCAGGGAGTGCTTTCGGGCGAACTGTGGCTGGTGGGCGGCATGGACCCGCTCTTCGACGAGACCGACATGCATATCTTTGCCGAGACGCTCCATCGGGTAGGGGTGGACACCATCCGGGGCACTATCATGCAGGACCTGACCTTCAAGGAGGAACAGTTGCTGGGCGAAGGCTGGTGCTGGGATGATGACAATCCGGTGCTGTCGCCGCTGCTCGTGTCGCGCAAGGACGAGTTCGCCAGCCAGTTTAAGGATGAACTCCAGAAGTGTGGCGTCTATGTCGATGCCCCCATCTCGACAGGCCGGCTGCCGAGGGATAAGAATCTGTTGCTGATCTGCTCCCGCTCCCATGCGCTCAGCGAGGTGCTGGGGCCGATGATGAAGGAGAGCGACAACCTCTACGCCGAGTCGATGTTCTACCAGATTGCCGCCACCGTGGGCAAGCGCCCCGCTACGGCAGCCCATGCCCGTCAGCAGATCAAGAGCGTGCTCTCGAAGGCCGGGGTGAGTGGCGTGCAGTATCGCATCGCCGATGGCAGCGGACTCTCTCTGTATGATTATGTGACGCCCGAACTGATGATCCGCCTGCTGCGCTATGCCTATCTGCGCCGCGACGTGATGGCCGCCCTCTATCCGTCGCTCCCCGTGGCGGGCATCGACGGCACGCTGGAGAAGCGCATGACCAAAGGGGCTGCCTACGGAAATGTCCATGCGAAGACGGGTACGGTGTCGGGGATATCTTCATTGGCAGGCTATTGCCGCGCGGCAAACCAGCATCTGCTGGCTTTCTGCATCATCAACCAGGGGGTGATGAAGACGTCTGACGGCAGGGCGTTCCAGGACCAAGTGTGCGAGGCGCTGTGCCAGGGATTTTAGTTTTTAGTTTACAGTTTACAGTTTACGGTTTACAGATGATTACTTCTATAGGCGGAAATGGAGAAGCGGAAATGGAGTGGCTTGCTCGGTTATCAACTGTAAACTGTAAACAGTAAACAGTATAAAAGAATAATAGGATGGAAGGGATAAAGGTCTATTTGGAACGAGCGATCGGAATGATGGGCGTCGGCGGGGATTATGTGCCGATGGTGCGATATGGCATACTGGTCGTATTGGCCTTCGCGCTGGCGTGGCTGGCGGGATGGGTGTGCCGCAGGTTCCTCGTTCCGGTTGTGCTCAAGATTACCCGCCGCACCGATGCCAAGTGGGATGATGTGCTGTTCAGCAGGCGCGTCCTGCTCTCGGCTTCGCACATCGTGCCGGCCGTTGTCGTCTGGACCCTCCTGCCATTGGTGTTCTACGAGTATCCGAGGGTGGAGGATATCGTCGGACGCCTCACGGCCATCTTCTTCACCGTGATGGCGGTGCGTACCGTCATCGTGTTCATCGACTCCTTCAAACTGCTCGAGAGTGGCACGCGCTCCTCCCGGCAGCAGTATCTCTACAGCATTTGCGGCGTGCTGAAGATTCTCATGATCTTCATCAGCGCCATCGTGGTCATCGCCATCATCATCAACAAGAACCCCACCACGCTCTTCGCCGGCCTGGGTGCCGCCTCGGCCATCCTGATGCTCGCCTTCCAGGACACCATCAAGGGTCTGGTGGCCGGCATCCGCCTGACGGCCAACGACATGCTGCACATCGGCGACTGGATCACCGAGCCCAAGTCTGGTGCCAACGGCAAGGTGGAGGAGATAACGCTGACGATGGTGAAGGTGCGCAACTTCGACAATACCGTCATCACGCTGAGTCCGCAGGCCCTCGTCGACGGCTCCTTCCAGAACTGGCAGGGCATGATGGAGAGTGAGGGCCGCAAGCAGGTCAAGCGCGTCTATTTCGACTTCCGCTCCATCGTCGTGGAGCGCCCTGACGATGAGTCTGTGCCGACGACGAACATCACGCGCTTCCGCCACCACATCGAGCAATGGCTGAGCCAGAATCCCAAGGTGGTCGGAGCGAAGAGCCCGCTGGTGAAACAGGCCGACACGTCTCAGGCCTCAGGCTGCTGCCTGGAGTTCATGTTCTGGCTGAAGGCGAAGGATGCCCTGACCTATGAGCACGACACGAGCGACATCATGGAGTATATCTACGGCGCCGCTTCGGAGTTCGGCCTCGTCATCTACCAGCCCGCTCAGACCGCCCCCGGTGCGGGATGACCTGACGGGACAAACTATTGACTATATATAGTGAGTAATATAACAATCAATTTTATTAACAGTAACATTATTTATTTATGAAAGTGAAATTTTTAGCAATGATGGCAGCCGCCGTTCTCCTGCTGGGGATGACTGCCTGCACGGGAAAGGACGACAACCCTGCTCCTGTCAGTGGTAATATCCAGGATGAAGACCTTGTAGGTCTGTGGTGGGACGCGTATGAGTATTCCGGCGAGACCGAGGCTGGCGTGCCCTTCAGTCGTGTCTTGCTGGCCATGGATGTCAAGGCCGATCACACGGGCTGCATCTACCTGGGCGTGTTCGACAGCACCAACGACGACGACCCGCTGGCCGTCTATGGCGGTCCTGAGGATGCCGGCTTCACTTGGTCTCTCCTTCCCGACGGAAGCGTGCTCCTGGTTGACTCTTCAACGGGCGAGAACATGGCGTTGACCCGCGGCGGCAACGATGCCAACAGCAGTTATGGCGACGGCATGACCGACGTCTCCAGCATGAAGGTGAACTACTCCGACGGCAATATGGAGGTGGTCAACGACAGTTATAGCGGAGGCCTGTCGAAGGCTGATGAAAAGGATAAGGCCGACATCGAGAAGAAACTCTCCACGCTGTCGCCCGACCGCCAGAACTTCGAGGCCCAACTGTCGAAGATGCTTGCTGAGTCGCAGCAGTACCTCAACCTCGACCCGACGATGAGAGCCGTGAAACTGCTGACCGAGTTCATCGGACAGTTGAAGATCGACGCCCTGGGCCCGCAGTTGTCCAAGATCGTGTTCTCCGCCCTCACAAGCCCCGGCCTTATCAAGAACATCGACCTCACCGCCGATGCTGAGGCACGCCAGGCCCTGGCCGATTCCAACTTCCCCAACGCTGACGCCAAGTCGGCCATCATCCTGAATGCCCACGCCGCCTTCGGTACCGCCACCATCGCGTTCACTACCGGCAAGGATGAGGCAGAGTACACGCCCCAGGACGGCGACGCCTTCACCGTCAGTTGCAAGAACGCTGAAAACGGCGCCACCACCAAGGTGAACCTGAAGTTCAGCGGAGCCGAAGACGGTGTAGCCATCTTCCTTGGCGACTTGGCCAAAGTGCCCGTTGCCGTGCAGTTCCCCCACATGATCGACATCGAACTGCTGCGCTCTGAGACCGGCAACGACGCTGACGAGGAGTTGATCATGAAGGGACAGGTGATGCTTGAGACCACCGACGGCAAGAAATTCCTCTCTCCGAAGCACGGCGAGTGGAGGGGCACCCTCTTCACCGAGGCCGTGAAGGCCGACCGCTTCGAGGTGCCTACCTGCGCCATCGAACACCATGCCGACCACACCGTGGACGTCTCTGCCAACCTCGCCATCAACAGCAAGAACCTGATGGCCGTCAAGGCCCACAACCCCGCCAACGCCTATAGCGACGAGGAGATAGAGTCGCTGCGCGAGTTGCGCGACATCGCCCCGCTGTGGAAGGGTTGCTACACCCTGCTCAAGGCCTTCAACAGCCGCACCGACAAGGTTGAAGTCACTTTGGCAGAAGACCTCATCTTCGACATCGACATCCTCGACGCTGGCAAATGCCTCAAGGCAGCCGCCAACACCCTGAAGTACCGCAAGCAGAAGCCCTCGAAGGAGACCATCGACCCCTGGACGAATATGCTCAACGAGTCTGTCTCCTTCACTGTGACGCAGAAGTCTACCGGTGTGAAGGCCGACTGTAAGTTCATCACCGACGTCATCGACGGCGACAACCTCCCCTCCATCGCCGTGCGCTTCAAGGGTGAGAGCGACTTCCATGTCATTCACGACCGCATGAGCCCGACCGACTATCAGAACTACGAGGCCCTGCTGAAGAGTTTCGATGAGCCGTTCGTCGCCGCCAATGCCCTGCTGAAGGTCATTCAGGACAAGGGTGAGGAACTGAAGGCATTCAATCCCCTCAAGTTAGGCTAGTAAAGTAGTATCGTGTTAGCATAATAAAAGAATCACGGCATTGACGATGTACCGTGATTCTTTTTTTGCTCCTATGGACCGTTTTTCTTCTCACTCCTTCATGATGATCTTGCTGATCAGTTCGATGTCCTTCCCGTCGGCCTTGCCGTCGTAGTTCACGTCGGCGGCGGGCAGGTTGAAGCCTTCCACGTCCTGACCCTTCTGATGGCTGACGATGGCCACGATGTCGGCCACGTCCACGTTCTCATCGCCGTTGGCGTCGCCAGACAGTATGCCTACGTACAAATACCAGCCTTCGCCGCTCCCCGCGGCCACCAGCCAACCCTTTTCGCTAGCGGCATCCACCTGCTCCGTCGTGATCCTGTTGCCGTCGTTGGCCTCGGGGTTATAGACGAGGAATGTTCCGTTGTTCTGGGGCAGGCTGCTGACGAGTGCCTGCATGCCCTTGCGGATATTGTTGCCAGAGCAGTCCAGTTGTTCCAGCGATGTGTTATGAGTCATATCGAGGGCGGTCAACTTGTTATTGCTGCAATTCAGATATTCCAGCGCCGTGTTCTTCGACACGTCGAGGGCGGTCAGTTGGTTGTCGTAGCAATCCAGAATTGTCAGCGCCGTGTTCTTCGACACGTCGATGGCTGTCAACTTGTTATTGCTGCAATTCAGTTCTAACAGCGCTGTATTCGCCTTCACGTCGAGGTCGGTCAGTTGGTTGCCATCGCATTTCAGATATTTCAGCGCCGGGAAGTGTTCGATGCCCTTCAGGCTGGTGATGTTCATAGAGCGAACATCTATCGCCTGGGCGTAATTAATCTCGCCCTCGTCGAGGTATCCGTTTGTCGGGTTCGCGTCGAGGGTGCTGACATAGTTGCGGAATGCCGCATCGGGGAAGTTCTTTTCGTTGACGTATACAGCGAAGATGCCGGCATAGTCCACATACTTGGAGCCGTCCCACGCCTTTACCTGCCACTTCTTTGCCTTGGCGTCAGCCACGTGAGTCGTCGTCATCTCGTTTTGGTCATTCGTCGTGTCATAGGCGTAGAGGGTTCCTCCGTTCTGGTGCAGGCTGCTGATGAGTGTCTGCATGCCCTCGTCTCGGATATAATTGCAGTAGCAGTACAACTCCTTCAGCGCCGTGTTCTTCGACACGTCGAGCGTGTTCAGTTGGTTGTTGTTGCATCTCAGAGTCTGCAGTGCCGTATTCGCCGACACGTTGAGTGCTGTCATCTCGTAATTGTTGCTGCAGTCCAGCGTCTTCAGTTTCGTGTTCATTGACAGGTTGAGCGTGGTCAGATTGTAGTTACTGCTGCAATCCAGTACTTCCAGCGCCGTGTTCTTCGACACGTCGAGCGTGGATGTGGTCAGATAGTTGCCGCTGCAATTCAGGGTTTTCAGGGCGGTGAAGTGTTCGATGCCCTTCAGGTCAGCGATGCCCTTGTTGCTGACGTCGATGGCCGTCACGCTGGCCGCCTCCTTGTCGTTGAGGTAGTTGTCGTCAGCAAATGTCTGTTTGAGAATCCAGTTTTCACGGAAATTGTAGTCTGGGAAGTTCGTTCCATCAATGGCGACGGCGTGGATGCCGGCATAGTCCACATACTTGGAGCCGTCATACGCCATCACCGTCCACTTCTTTGCCTTGGCTTTTCCTACCTGTATCGTATTGATCTCGTTGCCGTCAGTCGCCGCGGAGGTATAGACGCAGAGGGTTGGGTCTCCTCCGTTCGAGTGCAGGCTGTTGATGAATGTCTGCATGGCCTTGCCGCGAATCTGATTGCCGTAGCAAATCAAATTCATCAGCGCCGTATTCGCAGTCACGTCGAGGGCGGTCAGTTTGTTTTCGTGGCAATACAGTTCCGTTAGCGATGTGTTAGCCGACACGTCGAGGGCGCTCAGTTGGTTGTGCTCGCAGTACAAAATCTCCAGAGCCGTGTTCGCTTTCACGTCAAGGGCTGTCAGTTGGTTGTTTTCGCAAGACAGAGTAGTCAGCGCCGTGTTCGTCGACACGTTGAGGGTGGTCAGTTGGTTTTCGCTGCAGTTCAGAAGTTTGAGCGCCGTATTCTTCGACACGTCGAGAGCTTTCAGTTTGTTGTTGTAGCATTTCAGGTTCTCCAGCGCCGTGAAGTATTCGATGCCCTTCAGGTCTGCAATACTCATTTTGTTGACATTGATAGTCTTCACTCCTGCTAGCCCTGTGGCGGTGATATATCCGCTCTTGCCGTAGTCCTGGCTGAGGAGCCAGTTGCGGAAGTTCTCGTCGGGGAATGCCATCTCGCTGACGAACACTCCAGGCGAATTGTCGGGCAGAATGGTGACCGCCTTGCACACATCGCCGTTGGCATCGACGAATTTATCATCATTACTGATTGTGGCACCTTCAGGATAACTGATGTGGCAGTCTGTAAATATGGTGCTCCCATAAATAGCCATATTTGTGTTGGAAATGCTAATGGCGGAATTGTTGATGCTTGTTGCCTTCCCGAATGAATAAATGCCTTCTACCACTCCCGCAATGTTGATGATAGCGTCTTTAATAGTCAGTTTACAATTGGTAGAACTAACGATTCCACTCGTTACCATCCCCCTCAGCGTGAGCACACCTGACCCGGTAATGGTTGTGCTAACTTCTGAATATATAAGTCCTTGTGCTCCTTTGGTTGTGTTCTCCAGTTTAACATTGTCCGCGACTTTGATGGTCAGCCCGCTGGTTCTGTTAATGACGATATATGAATTGATGGCAGCGGTGATGTCCTTGTTAAGGGTGAGTGTATTCAAAGTCGGATCGTAACTGGCCGCTCCGTCGCCGAGGATGTCGGCCTTGTTGTCCACCGTCACCTTTGTGCCCGCTATATCCAGTTCATAATATTGCCTAACTGTGACATTGACATTGCTAAGCGTTGCGCTATAATTACTTGAGTTAGAAACGTAGCACACAGTCGCTTTGTCAGGCTTGAAGTCATTGTTGCCATTATCAGTCCACGTCAGTTTGGTGGCGTCGGCATAGCATATCACCTCGTTAACATTCGTACAGCCAAGGAAGGCATCACCTCCGATACTTGTCACACCTTTGCCGATGGTGACCTTTTTCAGTCCGGTACAATCTTGGAAAGCTTTCTCTCCGATGGTTGTCACGCCGGAAGGGATGGTGATGCTTGTCAGTGCTTTGCATAATTGGAAGGCCCCCGCTTTGATAGTCGTCACGTTAGAGCCGATGGTTACCGACGTCAAGGTTTCCTTACCCGCAAAGGCGCTTGTCGCGATGCTTGTCACCTTATAGACAGCATCATCATCCTCGGGTGAGACTGTTGAAGGGATTTTAAGTTCGACAAGACCGTCCACTTCAAGCCCATCCAATTCCACCTCATTGGACAAAATGCCGGTCAAGATTCTGTATCTCACGCCGTCTACCGTAAAATTTTCACCCCACGCCGTCGCCGTCGTGATCAGGGCTATGAGCACGGCCAGGGTTCGTGACCGGAGGCTGGTTGACAGTACAGGGTTGCTTGTCAGATTGTCTTTGAAAAAATGGTTCATCATAATGGTCATATTTTGGTATTCGTTTGTAATGATGGTGCAAATTTACGAAAAAAATCTGAATTACGCAAACCTTTGAGTAATTATTTGATTCAGGTTCCGCATGGGCTTAACTTATTTTTTTTCAGCATAGAGACACAGAGACACAGAGAGCAAGGCCAGATTGCCATCTCTGTGTTTGCAAAATCGGGGGCGCGTTCGTAACGATGCCTGTTAAGGGTTGTGCTGATGCCTGGTACGGGTCGTGCTGATGCCTGGTACGAGTGATAGCAGGCATTGCTATACCCCCATGAAGCCTATCTCCACGACCCATAGAAGGCATCAGCACGGTGGTAATCTCTTCCCCTCCTGAGTTCTTGGCAGAGCCAAGCGGCAAAGCCGAGCGAGGAGGGGTTAGGGGTGGTCTGCGCTCGGCGACGAAGGAGACGCTTGCTACCGAAGGGACGCAAGAACGAGGGAATAATTCAGCGGTCGGAGCGGCTTGAAGGTAATCTCTTCCCCTCCTGAGTTCTTGGCTCTGCCAAGAACTCAGGAGGGGAAGAGAATAGCCTCAACCAGTAGTGACATTTGACCCTTGTTACCACTACTTTCGGCCACAAGATTGGCCATTTGACCGCAAAGTTCCTTCCAACTGCTGTCGGGATACTGAAATTCTGCGCCGCTGATATGCGCGCCAAGAGAGGGAAAAAGCATCGGAACGAGGGGTTCGTGCATGTCTTTTGAGGCCTATGAGAGCAGGAATTTGATACATTCTGTGCCTTTTCCAAGGTTTGGCATAGCGGACGAGTCGCTTTTAAAATGTCGTATCTTATTGATAATCTGCTATTTAGATGAATTATTACCAGCCTGCCCGTTACAGTTACAGTTGTTACAGTTATTTTTTTGAGGGTGCCCATATTTTATTATCTATATATAACTGTCTATATATCAGTTAGTTATAATGATTATAGAAGGAGGTGTACCTCTCATTTCTTAATTGTAACAACTGTAACTGTAACAAACTCAGGCCTGTCTTTAAATTTATACATTGTTACATTGTTCTCTACCAGGCCTCGGCTTTGCCGCTTGCTGCCGAAGTGACGCAAGAACAAGCGCTATAACCGCTGAATGATTCCCATGTTCTTGCGTCCCTTCGGTAGCAAGCATCTCCTTCGTCGCCGAGCGCAGACCACCCCGCCCTCCCGGGCACCCCTCCTAATTAGGAGGGGAAAATATTACCTTCGAGCCGTTGTACACTCGTTGACGAGGTAGACGATGCTCATGTAGGGGATGCCGGTGTTGGTCTCCAGGCCGATCTCACAGGTACGGCTGTTCGAGTAGCCCACCTCGATGCGGTTGGCCTCGATCTGCGGACGGAGTTTGCGCAGGCCGTATTTGTTCAGTTCGGGGAAGGTGAAGCCTCTGTCGCCGGCAAAGCCGCAGCAGCCAACGCCCTCGGGCAGGAACACGTTCGTGGAGCATAGCCTGGCCAGGGCAATCATATCCTTGTCGACGCCCATCTCGCGGGTAGAGCATGTCAGATGGAGGGCGATATGACGGTCTGTGGGATGGAAGTCGAGACGGGGCACGAGATACTCCATGATGAACTCTGCGGGCTCGTAGAGCTTCATCTTGTGCATGACCTTTTTCATGCGGTGCAGACAAGGACTCTGGGCGCAGAGCACGGGATATTTGCCCTGCTCCGAGGCCTTCCATAGCGCCTTCTCGAGCTCGGCACTCTTGCGGTCGGCGATATCGAGCATACCCTTCGACTCCCAGATCTGTCCGCAGCACATCCGCTCCATGCCTTCTGGGAAGATGACCTCGTAGCCGGCCTTCGCCATCAGTTGGATCACCTCGTCGACCAGGTCGTGGATCTTGCCGCCTTGCTTCGACTGGCCCATGGTCTGGTTGATGCAACTGGGGAAATAGACGACCTTGAGAGGTGAGTGTTCTTCTTCCTTTTGGGGGATGGACTTCTCGATGATGAACTGCGTGAGGTCTGACTTCTTCGGCTGGCTCTTCTTCTTTGGCATCGCCGTGGTCCAGAGCGGCATACCCATCTTGTTCATCGTGCGGCAGACAGAGGTCATCAGTTTCGGCCCTAAGGTGACGTGGGCGGCATGGGCCACATCGAGCACCACGCGAAGACCGCTCTTGATGCCTGCCATGTGGTTGGCGGCAAACTCACCCACCTGATAGCCCAGCGTGCTGTTGTTCATGTCCAGCTGACGGATGAGGTGTGTCAGCTCACCCGTGTTGATCTTCATCGGACACGAGGTGGAGCAGAGGCCGTCGGTGGCACATGTCTGATCGCCATAGTACTTGTATTGTTTGCGGAGCGTGGCAGCCCTTTCGGGATTCTCGCCCGTAGCCTCCAGATGACAAATTTCTCGCTGTACGGCGATACGCATCCTTGAAGAGAGTGTCAGGCCGCACGACATGCAGTTGACCTCGCAGAAGCCGCACTCGATACACTTGTTCGCCCGCTTTACCTGTTCGATGGTCTCCTTGGCCGTCGAGAGTTTCGGATCCATCAGGTAGTGACCGCCGTCGGGCACGCTCTTGAAGTCGTAGTCGAGTACTGGCAGGGGCTTCAGGCACTTGATGAAGCAGTCGGGATCGTCGTTGAAGATCACCCCCTGGTTCAGCAGGCCGTCGGGGTCGAAGATGGCCTTCAGTTCCTTCATCGTCTCGTAGGCCTTGTCGCCCCACTCATACTTCACGAACGGCGCCATGTTGCGGCCTGTGCCGTGCTCGGCCTTCAACGAGCCGTCGTAGCCCTCTACCACGAGTTTCGCCACGTCGCGCATCATCTCGGCATAACGGGCCACCTCGTGCTCGTCGGCAAAACTCTGGTTCAGGATGAAGTGGTAGTTGCCCTCGAAGGCGTGGCCGTAGATACAGGCATCGTCGTAGCCGTGGTCGGCGATGAGCTTCTGCAACTTCACGGTAGCCTCTGGCAGCGACTCGATGGGGAAGGCCACATCCTCGATGAGGCAGCTGGTGCCGATGGGGCGCGTACCGCCCACGGAGGGGAAAATGCCGGAGCGGATGGCCCAGTACTTGCCGTAGATGGCGGGATCCTCCGTAAACTCCGCAGGGATATAGAGGCGGAACTGACCCAGGCACTTCTTGATGGCCTCGATCTTGTCGAGCAACTGCTCGTGGGTGATGCCCTTCGTCTCGGTGAGGATGGCGGTGAGGTTGTGGTAGTCGCCAGGCTCCACTCCCTCGATCTTGCCGGCATCCACATCCTGCTTGTATTGCAGGAACACGGGGTCGTCGACACTGCTGAGCGACTTGTAGTCGAGCATCTCGGCACTCTTCACCATCAGGTTCTCGGCACTCATCTCCAGGTCTTCGTCGCCGGCCTTCAGCTTCTTCATTGCCACCACGGCCTCGCAACTCTCCTTCATCGTGAGGAAGTAGACCATCGCTGAGGCCTTATATTTATAGTCCTTCAGCGTCTTCATCGTCACCTCGGAGAGGAAGGCGAGAGTGCCCTCCGAACCCACCATCGAGTGGGCGATGATGTCGAAGGGGTCGTCGTAGGCGATGAGCGGACGGAGGTTCAGGCCTGTCACGTTCTTGATCGAGTATTTCTTGGCGATGCGATCTGCCAGCGGCTTGTCGGCACGCACCTTGTCGCGCAGGGTCTCGATCTTCTTCAGGAACTCCGGATGACTCTTGCGGAAGGCCTCGCGGCTCTTCTCGTCGCCTGTGTCGAGCACGGTGCCGTCGGTGAGGATGATTTTGGCAGAGACCATCATACGGTCGCTGTTGGCATGCACGCCGCAGTTCATGCCCGAGGCGTTGTTGATGACGATGCCACCCACCATCGCCGAACCGATGGAGGCAGGGTCGGGCGGGAACACACGACCGTAGGACTTCAGGATCTCATTGACCCTCGCGCCCACAATACCGGGCTGCAGTTTAATGCTTCTTACCTCTTGCCCCTCACCACTTACCTCTAAAGAATACTTCTCCCAGTGCTTGCCTGCTACGATGAGCACAGAGTCAGTACAACTCTGTCCTGAGAGTGAGGTGCCGGCGGCTCGGAAGGTGAAGGGGAGTTTGTATTTCTGGCAGAGGCGCACGATCTTCGAGATCTCCTCCTCGCCATCGCTACGGAGAACGACTTTCGGGATCTGGCGGTAGAAACTGGCATCCGTTCCCCATCCGAGGGTGCGGAGCTCATCGGTGTAGATACGTTCAGACGGCATGAACTGTCTGAGGTCGGAAAGAAATTGATCTGACATAGGTTCTTAGTTTAAATTGTTGTTTATGGTGCAAATATACGAAAAATAGTGAAAAGTGAAGAGTGAAAAGTGAAAAATTTGCTGCCGCCATCATGTAATTTTGATTTTTTCACTAAAATAATGTGGTACTATGGGATAATCTTTGTAAATTTGTAGCCAAACTTATATAATAAATAACTTAAAAACCGACTTATGACAGCATTTGTATCTGTTATTCCCATCCTGTTACTCATCGTCCTGATGATGGGTTTTAAAGTGTCTGGTTACCGGAGTGCCATCGTCACCCTTGTTGTCACCATCCTCCTGGCGCTGTTTGCCGTGCCAGCCATGGGCATCGTCCCGGAGAAGTATGCCGAAGCGTCGATTTATGGCATCACCATCTGGTCTGTCGTCGAGGGATTCCTCAAGGCGTGCTTCCCCATCATCCTGATCATTATCTGTGCCATCTTCAGTTACAACATCCTCTGTGAGACGAAGGAGATTGAGACCATCAAGACGCAGTTCATCCAGATGACCTCCGACAAGGGGCTGCTGGTGCTGCTGCTGACGTGGGGCCTCGGTGGTGTGCTCGAAGGTATGGCGGGCTTCGGAACGGCCGTGGCCATCCCCGCTGCCATCCTCATCGGACTGGGTTTCAAGCCGATGTTCTCCGCTGTGATCTGTCTGGTGGCCAATACGGTGGCTGTGGGCTTCGGAGCCGTAGGACTGCCAGCCACGACGCTCGCCAACCAAGTCGCTGCCAGTGGTGTGGCCACGCCAGAGGAACTCTGCGAGGTGGCTACCTTTATTATATTACAACTATCGCTGATGTTCTTCATCACGCCCTTCCTCATCCTGATGATGACCGACCGCACGAAGATTGTAAAGAACATCTCCATCGCCCTCTTCGTAGGAACATTCTCCATCGTCGTGCAGTTCTGCTGCGCCCATTTCATCGGCCCTGAGACGCCCGCCATCCTCGGCTCCGTGGCTGCCATCATCGCCATGCTGATCTACAACAAACTGTTTATCCACGACGAGAATCCTGCAGACGAGGTGATTGTAGAAAAGAAGAAGTTCGGCCTGACGAAGACGCTCAAGGCCTGGAGCGTCTATGGGCTGATCATCTTCTTCATCCTCATTTCGAGTAAGATTGTGCCTCCCGTCAACGAGTTACTGAATAATACCCTGGTCACGAAGTTCGAACTGCCCGTCATTGGCAATACCTTTAAGTTCGGCTGGCTGTCGAATGCGGGTCTGATGATTTTCCTCGGTGCCGTCATCGGCGGACTCATCCAGGGCATGAGTTTCGGCAGTCTGATGAAGTTGCTGGCCAAGACCACCCTCAACCTCCAGAAGACGGTGGTGACGATTTGCTGTCTGGTGGCGATGGCCATGCTGATGAACAATACGGGTATGACCAACGATATCGCCAAGGGCCTCGTGCTGCTGACTGGTTCTGCCTTCCCGTTCTTCGCGCCCCTCATTGGATCTATCGGCACGTTTGTCACGGGCTCGGCTACGAACGCCAATATCCTCTTCGGCAAACTCCAGGCTACTGCCGCCGCCGACCTCGGGCTTGTGAATCAGGGTACGTTCTTCGGAGTCACGGGTAGTGAGACCAACTGGCTGGCAGCCGCCAACTGTGCCGGCTCCGAGGGCGGTAAGTTGCTCTCGCCGCAATCCATCGCCATCGCTACGGCCGCCTGCGACATGGAGGGTCAGGACGGTGACATCATGCGCAAGACCATGCCGTTCGCCATCTTCTGGATCCTCATGAACGGACTGATGGTGTTCCTGGGATTGCACGTAATTTAGTTTATTATTGTTTACAGTTTACGGTTTACAGTTTACAGATGATTACTTCTATAGGCGGAGATGGAGAACTGGATATGGAGTGGCTTGCACGGATATCATCTGTAAACTGTAAACCGTAAACTGTAAACTAAAAATAAGATCGAAGTGAATACAGAAAACAAATTCGAACAGATACTGGTGAGGATTACTGGGCAGGACCGTCCGGGCCTCACCGCTTCTATTATGGGCATCCTCGCCAAGTATGATGCACAGATTCTCGATATCGGACAGGCTGACATCCACTCCACGTTGTCTTTAGGCATCCTGATCCGCATGGACGAGACCCATTCTGGGCAAGTGATGAAGGAACTGCTCTTCAAGGCGACGGAACTGGGGGTGCAGATTGGTTTCTCGCCTATCTCGGACGATGAGTATGAAAACTGGGTAGGCCATCAGGGTAAGAACCGCTACATCCTCATGGTGATGGGTCGCCAGTTGGAAGCCCGTCAGATTGAGGGTGCCACGCGCATCCTCGCCGACCAGGGCTTTAACATCGACTCCATCCTGCGCCTCACGGGGCGTAAGAGCATCCGTAATCCATCCAAGCACACCCGTGCCTGCATCCAGTTCTCCCTGCGCGGCGAACCTACAGACCGTCAGGAGATGCAGTCGAAACTCATGAAACTGTCGCAGGAGATGGAGATCGACTTCTCCTTCCAGCGCGATGATATGTTCCGCAGGATGAGGAGGCTCATCTGCTTCGATATGGACTCCACACTCATCCAGACCGAGTGTATCGACGAACTGGCGGAGCGCAATGGGGTAGGGGCTCAGGTAAGGGCCATCACGGAGAGTGCCATGAGGGGTGAGATCGACTTCAAGGAGAGTTTCACCCGTCGTGTGGCATTGCTCAAGGGGCTCGACGTGAGCGTGATGCAGGACATCGCCGAGCACCTGCCCATCACCGAGGGTGCGGACCGTCTGATGACCATCCTCAAGCGCTGCGGTTATAAGATTGCCATCCTCTCCGGAGGATTCACCTACTTCGGCGAATACCTGCAGCGCCGCTATGGCATCGACTATGTCTATGCCAACGAACTAGAGATCGGTGAGGATGGTAAACTGACAGGCCGCTACGTGGGAGAGATCGTCGACGGTCACCGCAAGGCCGAACTGCTGAAACTCATCGCCCAGGTAGAGAAGGTGAACCTCGCACAGACTATCGCCGTGGGTGATGGTGCCAACGACCTCCCCATGATCTCTGAGGCTGGCCTCGGCATCGCCTTCCACGCCAAGCCCCGTGTCGTGGCCAATGCCAAGCAGTCGATCAACACCATCGGCCTCGACGGCGTGCTCTACTTCCTCGGCTTCAAGGACTCCTATCTCGGCGAACAGGGCAAGCTTTGATTTGTTTACAGTTTACGGTTTACAGTTTACAGATGATTACTTCTATAGGAAGAAATGGAGAACCGGAAACGGAAATGGAGTGGCTTGCACGGTTATCAACTGTAAACAGTAAACCGTAAACTGTAAACAAAAGAATATGAACTTTGCTCTAACGCTCTTGAAATGGTTCCACGAGAACGGACGCGACCTGCCCTGGCGGCAGACGCACGATCCGTATGCCATCTGGCTCTCGGAGATCATCCTCCAGCAGACGCAGGTGAAGCAGGGTTGGGACTACTGGGAACGGTTCATGCGCCGTTGGCCTACGGTGGAAGACCTCGCTGCGGCGACGGAAGATGAGGTGCTGCGCGAGTGGCAGGGCTTAGGCTACTACAGTAGGGCCCGAAATCTTCACTATGCGGCTAAGCAGATTGTTGCCTTAGGCCATTTTCCTGACACCCTCGAGGAAATCCGTAAACTGAAGGGCGTAGGCGACTATACCGCTGCCGCCATCGGGAGTATTGCCTTCGGACTGCCTGCCGCCGTCGTCGATGGCAATGTCTACCGTGTCCTCGCCCGTCACTTCGGCATCGATACCCCCATCAACACCACCGAAGGCAAAAAACTCTTCCAGTCCCTTGCCCAATCACTTCTGCTTGTTGACAAATCTCTCACCTCTCACCTCTCACCTCTCACCTCTGAATACAACCAGGCTATCATGGACTTCGGTGCCATCCAATGTACGCCGCAGTCCCCTCGCTGCAATGATTGTCCGTTGATGGAGAGTTGCATCGCCTTCCGTGAGGGCAGGGTGGGAGCGTTGCCTGTGAAACAGAAGACGCTCAAGGTTAAGGAGCGCCACCTTATCTATATTTATGTGCGTTGCGAGGGCGAGACCGCCATCCACCGTCGTGGCCCAGGCGATATCTGGCAGGGACTGTGGGAACCATTATGTTTAGAGATAAATGAAGAGACATTTGATGTGAGAGATAGGCTCAGCGCTTTAGGTATTCTCTTACCTCTCACCTCTCACCTCTCACCTCTCAAACAGAACGTCCGCCATGTCCTCACCCATCGCATCCTCTATGCTGACTTCTACCTGCTGGAAGTCGGAGAGAAGCCTGAACTCCCCTCTGACTACGTTTGGATTAAAGAATCAGAACTCGACGATTATGCCAAGCCACGTCTCATTGAAACCCTATTGTGCTACTGTTAAATAATTGACAGACCATATTGATGCTCTTATGTCTTAACAACAAATAGATAGAATTACATTGAATACAGTATCAGAAGAAGGAATAGCGAAGATCAACACCACATCCAGGTTGGTGTTAAGGAAACGAGGCGATTCTGCGGTGGAGTTTTACAATGCCGCAAATCGTCTCTATGTGCTTCACTTTTTCGAGGTTGCCGAGATTGGCGATCATCGTGTGATGTACTTAGCAACCAGGCTCTCTACACCCCTGAACTCATCTGGTATATCCTGCCCGTCACCGCTTGGCTCTTGCTGCTGGTGATAGTGGCCATGGCTTTTGTGGTGTATCGTAACAATCCGCAATACTCCTGGCCCACACTACAGAGAACGGTACCGTCGAATCCTGCCGTCACCTTCTCTCTGCCATATACCATCGAGGGTGTCCGTGAGTTTCTGGTTAAGGTCAAACCCTTTGTCCAGGCATGTGAACTGGATAGCGGTATTGCTGCGAGAGTGGCCTTGGAGGAACTGCTCTACGAGATTGTCGAAAGCAATACAGACCGTAAAGCGAATGAGTCTTTTGATGTTCATATCATCGACAAGAAAACCGCCTTCACAGTGGTGGTCAAGAGCAAGGGTCCCCTGCAAAATCCTATATATAAGTATTCAAATGATAACTTAATGGATATCGACGACAGCGATCTGCGACTGGCCATTCTCTCGAGGGTGTGCAAGAATATCAACCACAAGTACATGAATGGTGTCAATTGCATCTATCTGAATTTCAATCGCACATAGATATTATCGATGCGCTGTGTATTTCTCCTTAAGATACTCGGCGAAGATCCTGGCTGCGCTCTCTACTTTCGCGGCACAGGGGCGGGTCTTGTAGTACTCGGCCGTCCGCTCTGAGGCTACATAACTGTCCTTGACCTTCTCGTAGCCATTGATGCCTAAGATCTCGGCGCAGATCACGCTGCCGTTCTCTGCCTTCGACTTGGCGAGCAGATCCTGTACCACCTTATAGCAGGCAGACTTGCCTTCACGATCAGAACCCTCAGTCTGACCACAATCGAGACCTGTGAGCATCACAATACCTGAGACGGCACCACACATCATCCTCATCCTGCCCACGCCGCCGCCAAAGCCTGCGGCAATCTTCTTGGCAAGGGTCTCGTCCAGACCATAAAGGTCGGAAAAGGCTGCCACCACACTTTGGCAGCAGCCATATCCGGCCATGAAATTGTCAACAGCACGGTTGACTCTTTCGTCCAATTCTTCGTTTGTCATTATGCCTCTGCTTCAGGCTCAGCAGCACGGAAACTGTCGAGATCCTCAACCTTGAACATATCGATATAGGCTGCGTGGCCCGTGATGTCCTCAGTAGCCATGCGGACGTATACGTTGGCACTCTTCTCAAAGAGTTCGGGTGCCTTCGTGGCGTCGCGGAGGATGAGGATAGACATCACCAACTCGGCCGTCATATTGTACAGACGACGGGCGAGGAAGTCCTGGGCTTCCTGGCTCTCGAGGGCCTTCACCTTGGCGAGGGCATCCTCGTAGATCTTCACGAGTGCCAGCACACGGTCGCCCATCGGCTTCAGGGTGTCGAGTACCTCCATGCCGTCGATCATCTCCTTGATGTTGTTCAGCATCGTGCCGTTGGTGATGTAGCGGATGGCTGCTACGACCTGCAACTGGGTTGTACCCTCATAGATCGAGAAGATACGGGCATCGCGATAGAGACGCTGACTCTTGTACTCCATAATGAAGCCCGAGCCACCATGGATAGAGATAGCGTCGTAAGCATTCTGGTTGGCGTACTCAGAGTTCATACCCTTTGCCAGCGGAGTGAAGGCGTCAGCCAGACGCTGATATTTCTTCAGTTCCTGCTTCTCTTCGGGGGTGAGCTTGCGGTCGCGCTCGATGTCCTCGAGACACTTATAGACATCCACGTAGCAGGCTGTCTCGTAAAGCAGACTACGACCAGCATCGAGTTTGGCCTTCATGCGAGAGAGCATGTCGTAGACAGCGGGGAAGTTGATGATCTTCTCGCCGAACTGCTGACGTTCCTTGGCGTAAGCCAGTCCCTCGTTGTAAGCCTCCTGCTCCACACCTACACTCTGTGCGGCGATACCCAGACGGGCACCGTTCATCAGGGCCATCACATACTTGATCAGTCCCAGACGGGTGCTTCCGCAGAGCTCTGCCTTAGCGTTCTTATAGGTCAGCTCACAGGTGGGAGAGCCATGGATACCCAGCTTGTGCTCGATGTGACGCACGTTCACGCCACCCTGGCGCTTGTCGTAGATGAACATCGACAGACCACGTCCGTCCTTCGTGCCCTCCTCAGAGCGGGCCAGCACGAGGT
>JAEEGJ010004677.1_pt1 | contig 45490 bp, 32 predicted proteins | sample 8958761 | NCBI WGS metagenome assembly JAEEGJ01 (sample SAMN16246546, study PRJNA631951) | gut metagenome | biome: gut microbiome; feature: rumen; material: RS-attached | host: Bos | place: Iran: Karaj | collected 2018-10
ATCCCAAGTAGTGCGCGGTTTCAACTCATTATCGATAGCTATTGCCACACCTTTGGCGGGCAACTGCAATTGGGCGGCAAGCTCGGATACAGTTTTGGCTTGCGTCTCGTGTTGTTTGTTGTTAATCGTTACTTTCATATTGCATTCCTCCGACGGCATTACCCGTATCAGGTTCTATGGGTATTTTCTCAGCTTTGGCACATGCCTCAGCACCCCGAATATTTATTTTTGCGCTGCAAAAGTAAGCATATTTTTCCTTTCAAACAAATAATCAGCCTACTTTTTGTTTACGAACACAAAAAAAAGGCACATGCATCTCGCACACGCCTTTCTCATTAGGTTACTTAAAAACTTTTCTTCTTACTACTTATTATCAACTATATAACCAATTTATCATACTAACTTATCATTACATTTTCAACTCAAAAGTACAACGGGCAGGAAGACAGTCGGACGACGTACCGACAAGAGCTTCGAACAGACCTGGTTCGGCCGTCCACCTAGAGTTGCTCTCATCGTAGAAACTCAGCGCACGCTTGTCGATGGTAAGACTTACCTGCTGTGTCTCGCCTGGCAGAAGGAACACCTTCTGGAAGGCCTTGAGTTCCTTAACAGGACGATCGACACTGGCTTTTCTATCGCTGACATATAACTGCAGAGTCTCTGCACCGGCTCGACGCCCCGTATTGGTGACAGGAATGGTGAAGGTAATCTCGTCATCAGCAGTCATCTGCAGCTTGTTAGCGGTGAGTCTTCCCAACTTAAACGTAGTATAACTCAAGCCATGTCCAAAAGAAAAGAGGGGTTTCACTTTCTGCTTGTCAGTCCAGCGATAACCTACATAGATATCTTCCTTATATGTCTCATCGATAATCTGATGTCCCTCGCGCCACGTGCCAGGAAACGCATTGAGCGCATGAGCGCCACACTGCTCCAGACTGTCATACCAAGTAAAGGGTAACTTACCAGAGGGATTCACATCACCTGCAAGCACACTAGCGATGGCCTCACCAGCCTCGGAGCCGATAAACCAGCCCTGAACGACAGCGGGCACCTTAGACAGCCAAGGCATGGCGACACCATTACCACTGATATTAACATAAACAAGACGCTTATTGGCAGCAGCCAGAGCCTCGATAAGACGATCCTGAGCATAAGGCAGACCATACTGTTGACGGTCGTGCCCCTCACAGTCCTGATAATTGCTCTTATTAAGACCACCGAAGATAATCACGACATCAGCCTGACGGGCTTTGTCAACCGCTTCGGCAATAAGCTCATCGGCAGGACGTGTCTCGTAGAGTGAACGACCGACGGTCACACCATTATAACTCTGAATGGTATCACCTACATAGCCACGGGCAAAGTCTACCTGACTACCTTTGAAACGCTCACGGATACCATCAAGCGGCAAGATCTCGCGCTGTACCTTCAGCGAAGAGGAGCCTCCACCTACGGTCATCATCTTGATGGCGTTTTCGCCCACCACAAGAATACGCTCAGGTCTCTGGAGTGGTAACAGAGGTTGTCTGGTCTTACCATTTTTTACAGGATCGTTTTTCAACAGTACGACACCCTCCTGGGCTATCTTCAGAGCAGCATTATAATGGCTCTCAGAACAGAGGAAGCCGTAGGGTTTGAGGCGGCTCATCGTGGTGCGATAAAACAGACGAAGGACACGACGTACTTTCTCGTCGAGTTCTTTCATAGTGTATTTACCTTCCTGTATAAGTTTCTTATAGGGCAGAGCAAGGTAATAACTATCATAGGCATTGGTAGCCCCCATGGTCAGACCATCGGTCCACGAACCGAATTCAAGGTCGAGTCCATTGGCGACTGCCTCGTCGGTGTCATGACATCCACCCCAGTCACTGACTACCACACCATCGTAACGCCAATCCTGTTTCAGAATCTTATTCAGCAGAATGCTATTATGACAGTTGTGTTGGTTTTTATAAAGATTGTAGGCGCCCATAATACCCCATGTGCCAGCCTCGGTAACGGCTGCTTTAAAGGCAGGCAGATAGATCTCGTGGAGAGCACGATCACTGACGATGACATTAACCTGATGACGGTACTCTTCGTCGTTGTTTAGTGCATAATGCTTGACGCATGCAGCCACCCCTTTCGATTGGAGACCCTGAATATAAGGTACCACCATACGAGAGGCCAGCCATGGATCTTCTCCCATATACTCGAAGTTACGACCACCCAGCGGGGTGCGGTAAATGTTCACGCCAGGACCCAAGATCATAGCTTTTCCACGATAGAGGGCCTCTTCACCCAAGCTCTCTCCATAGAGACGAGCCATCAACGGATTCCAAGTGGCAGCCAGACACGTAAGCGCAGGAAAGGCTACGCACGAGTCGTTGGTCTGACCAGCCTGTTCCCACTCATCCCAAAGCACATCGGGACGAACACCATGAGGACCGTCGTCGGTCCAAAGGTCAGGAAATCCAAGACGTTTCACGCCAGGACTAGAGAACTTTGACTGCGCATGGATTACAGCAATTTTCTCGTCAAGTGTCATACGAGATAGAGCATCATTGATACGTTGCTCAACAGGTTTCGTATCGTCAAGATACACGGGTATGTTCTGCGAATTTGCGAAAGGTAAAAAGGCAAAAAGGTAAAAAGGCAAGACCTTTACCCATCCTATTTCCTTAAACACGGATTTCGACATGAAATTTATTCTCATTTCTTTTGCTATTTTACTTATTTTCTTTTTCCTTCATGCCCATGCTCTGGATATATTCCATTTGTGACTTGCAGTTCTCCAAACGGCAATTCTCTGCAAACTGCTTCAGCAACTGACGGAACCGGGCTTGGTTGGGACGCGCTTCGCGCCACTCCTGATAGGTATTACGCGATGTCTCAGCGTATTTCACAACGATACTGTCCCAACCCTCTGGGCGCTGAATCCCCATCATACACGAGTTATCAACCTTCTTATAAGGCCAGAATGTGTAGCCGATATTCACCTCTTTCAGCACTTTGACGAAGTCGTTCTGCCACTCCATGGTGTTATGGCCAAACTCACCCATATACATCGGACGATTGACTGAGTCGCGAAAATTGATGTAATGGCTGATAGCCTCTTTGGTTGCCGGACCACCATAGCGATGACAGGTATACATCAGTTTATCGTCATAACTAGTATCGTTGAGCATCCAGAAGAAGCTGTTCCAATGGGCACCACCCAATAGGATTATATGATTATCGTCAACTGTACGGATGGCCTCAACACAGCGTTTATAAAGGGGTTGGAGAAGATGATAGAGCGTATCCTTGTTCTCGAAATAGTGGGCTATAGGTTCGTTCATCAATTCATAACCAAGGATTGTGGTCTCGTTCTTATAACGGCAGGCTATCTTCTGCCATATCTGACAAAAAAGTTGTTGTGACGGTTCACTCTCATATATCCAAGGATAGCCATAACCATCGTCAATGTTATCGCCTGTCTGTCCACCTGGACAGTCATGCATATCAAGAATGAGATACAGGCCGTTAGCCTTGCACCAGCTCACGACAGAATCGATGCGCTCATAGCCGTCTTTCTGAACAGTTTGTCCCATATAGTCTTCGTTGGTGAAAAGCTTGTAGTTGAACGGCAGTCGGATGGTGTTGGCACCCTGACTGGCAATAAAGTCGATGTCGGCACGAGTAACGTAATTATCCTTGAACTGCTGCCAGAATTCAGCTGTGAAGTCTGGACCAACGGCCTCCTTAAACAGAAGATCGATCATCCATGCTGAATTGGTTCGTCCAAATCCGAACATATAACCCTCTGGGTTCAACCAGTTGCCCAAATTTGTACCCTGAATGAACAATTTTTCACCATTGGGTTTAATCAGGTCATGGCCTTGAATGGTTACAAAACCAGCAGTTTCCTTATGCCCGCCGCCTGCGGTACAGGCTGCTAATAAAAATACGACAAGGTATAGGAAATATTTCTTCATATATGATTATTTCTTCTGGAACACACGGACGTAATCTACCTCCATGGTGGCTGGCAGCGCGCTCTCGTCGACACCTTGGGCACCACCCCAATCACCACCCCACGCGAGGTTGAAAATGATATAGAATGGGCCGTCGTAGGGCCAATCATCGCGCCCTAGTCCACGGTTGTCGTAGCTCAGCTGTACCTTCCCATCAACATAGGTAGTGATGTTCTTTGCCGTCCAAAGAATAGCATAAGTATGGAACTCCCCCTCGGCTCCAGCACACTTCATCTCATGGGTAACCTGTGTGTTGTTAGAGTGAACATGCGCATTGGCGTGCAGACTCGACGATACGTAGTCGGGGTGATAGCCAACCTCTTCCATAATGTCGATCTCACCATCGGCTGGCCACGACTTGAAGTTTACAGGCATCATCCAGAAGGCAGGCCATGTGCCCTTGCCCTTTGGCAACTTTATCGATGCCTCGATGTAGCCGTACTGCCAACCCTGCTTTACCTTGGCATACACACGACCAGAATATATCTTTCCATTTTCTTTCATAGCTGTGATACGCAGGGTACCGTTTTTCACCTGAGTAACGAGTGCGCCATCAGGTGTCTTATGATTCACGTAGTTCTGTAACTCGTGATTCACCCAGCCAGAATTCTTCACCTCGTGGGTCCAGTCTGCTGCATTCAGCTCCGAACCCGACTCAAACTCATCCTGCCACACCAGAGTATAGCCGTCTGGAGCATTATAGGCTGGTTTCTCGGCAGCAGCCTGGGTGATACTGACTGTCTTGCGGGCTGTGCCCGACATGATGATAACACGACCTGTGCGTTCTGTGGTATTAGGATTACTATCGATGGTAACGACCACCGAATTAGACGAATACCGGACGTTAGCCTTCACAAAATCCCCTTCGGCATACGCCCCCCACTCCTGACCAGTCGTAGTGACGGTAATATCGTAGACACCTCCAACGGCTGGAGCATTGACGGTCTCCACTGAGGTGGTGATAACAGGCACTACGGGGTCGGGGGTATCGTCTCCCCCGCTGCAGCCCATCAGGACTGCAGCAAGAGAGATCATTAAATAACTCAGCATGAATTTTCTCACTTTATCACTTCTTTACTTTGCTTCTTTAAAGATGATTTTACTGATCTTGACATTGGTTCCTGCAGGTGAGCCTCCAAAGTCGAAGAACAGACGGATGGCTGACGCATCGGCACCTTCTTTCAGCGTTGCATTCTTCAGGGTGAAGGTGAAAGGCTCGTCGGCCTTGATGTCGTGACGTCCCTCACAGAAGAAGTTCGTATCGCCAGCATCAGTGAGCTTGATGGTTACACCTGGGCAATCGTTGTCGGCCTCAACAACCATCTTGAAGTTGTACTGTTTCGCAGCACTTGCCGTAAGTTCTGTATCGATATGGAACTGACCCTGCCACTGACTACTGCCAATACCCTCGGGAAGTTTAATCTCGTAGGTATCACCGATATGCTTACACTCATCGTTGGGGATCTGTGTCCAACTGTCATCGGCAAACCAATAGCCGAACTTACTTTTAACCGAACCCTCGTCGACACCCTTCCACAGGTTGTCGGCATCATCGTAGTTCATGCTGACAGCCTCCTCAAAGTAGATATTACTAATCTTAATATGTGCACCTGCAGGAGAACCTCCGAAATCAAAGAACAAACGGATGGCGGAAGCATCGGCACCTTCCTTCAGAGTGAGGCCCTCACGCTTCAGGATGAACGGTGTGCCGCCCTCCACGTCATTACGCTCCTCGATAAAGAAGTTGCTGTCGCCTGCATCGGTGAGTTTGAAAGTAACACCAGGCAGATCCTGATCAGACTCCATCACGAGATAGAAGTTATAGGTCTTTGAAGCCGAAGCCGTGAGTTTAGTATCGATGTGATACTGCCCTTGCCACTGGCTGCCGCCCAAACCTTCAGGGAGTGTTAGCTCATAAGCATCGCCTTTGTGAGTTGCCTCTGCATAAGAAATCGGACTCCAGCTGTCGTCGGCGAAATAGTACCCCATCTCACTAGCAACAGTGCCTTCATCAACAGCCTTCCAAAGGTTGGCTGAAGAGGCGTAGTCCCAATCCATCACATCTTTAGGCTTATCGTTCTCTGATTCGTTTTCACCATTAATCAGAATGAAACGCCAGGCAATAGATCGGTCGGGAGCATCGTAGACCAACACCATTTTCTTAGCGGTCAGACTCTCGATACGGAACTTTGGATTCTCATACTGAGCATCGCTGGAGATATAGGGGAATGCGGTGTTGTCAGCAAGCTGAATGTAGGTTTGCTTGGTGATATTGCCATCAGCATCCTCCCAGTCGTAAACTTCAAAGCTCCAAGTAGATGTCTGATCGCCAATGGTTGCATCGAAGTCAGCAGCCTCTGAGCCCCATTTGGTGGTACCTGTATTCACATAGGTTTTACCATCCTCACCTGCGCTATAGGTGTACGTACCCCCCTTTCGGGTGTCGGCAGTAAAAGTGATGCGGTCATCGTAGACACCGAAGTCCTTTTTATCGTCTGGCTGTGCCGACCACCAGCCAGCACCATCAGTACCAGCAGGACCACAACCCATGTGAGCCACTTCCTTATTGGCGATGCGCCACTCCTTACCAGTAATCTTACGGAAATCGGCACTATAGTCGACCTTTGTATCATTGAATGTGAAGGTCTTGCTGACAACGCCCTGGCTGAAACCATTACGGTTACCCAGCTTCAGATCGATGGTATAAGTGCCTGCTTCAGGATTCTGATAACCAACCTCCTGCAGTGTAGAATAGCTATTACCATTAAGGATCCACACAGGATAAGTACCAGCCTGCGGGGTATAAGTAGCAATCATCTGGTTGGTCTCCTGATCGACGGTGATATTAAAGTCGACACCGTTTACTGACGGAATACCATTGGGGTCTGCGCCATCGAAACTCTCGGGCGAACAGGCGGTGAATAAAGGTAAAAGGTAAAAAGGTGAAGCCTTTACAAGTCCTTTAACCTTATTATATATATTCGTTTTCATATCTTTTGCTTTTTAGTATTTTACCTTTTTACTTTTAATAGTTATTCTGCACAAGTGTGGGGTCAGCATCAAGCTCGCTCTGTGAGAGAGGAATATGCTTCTTATTGGGTGTCCACGAGTTAGTGCGATAACCATAACTGTCGGGTACGAGTTTTACGGTAGCCTTCTCGGTAGCACCGCTGATACCCTCGGCACGTACCAAGTCGAAGTAGCGCTTACCTTCGCCACAGAACTCCAAGTGGCGCTCATTCAACACGTCGTCGATAGATACGCTAGCCAGATTGGCCAGTCCGGCACGTGCGCGGACCTCGTTTACATAACCTGCAGCCTCAGCAGCACTGCCACCAGTCTGCAGCAACAGTTCTGCAGCGTTCAGCAGGGTCTCCGCATAACGATAGATGCGTTTATTGTTGTTGTAATTCAGATTCTTTGAGGTAGGACAATCCTGATTGTTAGCGCTCTGTGGACGATACTTACCATGCCAGATGTGCGTATCCTGATAACGCTCAGTGTAGGTATAGCCACGAACATCCCAGCAGGTTACATCGCGACGCTTGTCGTTATCAGCATACATGTTGTAAGCCTCAAGTCGCATGGGCAGGAATCCCCAGCCGTCGTTGCCGCTGTCCCATCCATCGCCACCAGCCCAACCATTAGGTGAGCAGAGTGTTGGGAATACGGTACCACCAGCGTGCATAGATGTACCCCAATCGCGCTGTGCGTTGTCGTCATCGTAGGTAATCTCGAAGATGCTCTCTGAGCACATCTCACCACTTTCGTCGAACAAATCCTTAAAATCAGGATTCAGTGCGTATTGAGAGTCACCGATAATCTGCTTCATATAACCCAAAGCTGTGGGATAGCGGGCAGAATCGTTCTGATACATCACCATCTCGGCATAAAGCATGTAGGCCATCGCCTGAGATACGCGACCTTCGTTGGCAGCATCCCAACGCATAGGCAGAACGTTCGATTTGATGATCTCCTCAAGTTCTGGCAGCAACTGTGCGTAGATTTCGTCGGCAGTCATCTGCGGAGCAGTATAAGGCTCGCTCAGGTTCTCCAGATAGAAGGGTACATTACCATAGTAATGCCACAAGATATTATAATAGTACACGCGGAGCAGTCGGGCCTGCATCTCATATGAAGTGCGGTTCTTCTCGTTACCACCGCCCCATGAGCAGTATTTGATGACATCGTTACAGCGTTTGATGCCGCTATAGAAGTCGCCCCAGAGTGTACCCAATGTGTTATTGCCGTCACCCTCAAAGTTGAAGAGCTTATGCCAGTGCTGGTTGTCGCTGATACTTGAACCACCTACCCAAAAGTCATCGCCCATAATCTCGGCATCGCAAGTCAGGTCGTTATAGGCTGTTCCGTCCCAGTCGGGCCAGTGCAGTGGAGCATAGGCCGAGGTACATGCCTCGTTTAAATGCTCATCAGTCATATAATATTCTTCCAGAGGCTCTCCAGTAGGATTCTGTACCTCCAGGAAATCGTCGCTACAAGCAGAAAGCGATACTGCAACCACTCCAGCGCACAATATTCTATATATCTTTGTATTCATAATTTTATCTGTCTTTTAATTATTCATTATTCCCAAACTTACAGTGAGAGGTTGAAACCTACAGTAAAGATGCGAGCCTGAGGATATACTCCATAGTCTACACCCATAGAAGTGCTACTGGTACCAATCTCAGGATCGAATCCCCAGTATTTAGTCCATGTGAACAGGTTCTCAGCACGTACGTAAACACGGAAACGCTCGATATTAACCCTGTTGGTGAGGTTGCGAGGCAGCGTGTAACCCAGTGAGATGTTTTTCAGACGCAGATAGCTGCCGTCTTGTACATAGATGTCACTAACAACCCAGTTCTTCGAGTCGCCCAACTTCAGCATAGGGATCTTGTTTGATGTACCCTCGCCTGTCCAGCGCTGCAACACCCAAGTTGGATAGTTACCCGATGCGATATCCTGACGCCATGTAGCATCGAAGATGTCGGCACCACTTACACCCTGGAAAAACAGGTTGAAGTCGAAACCCTTCCAGTCGGCATTAAAATTAAGACCGAAGGTCCAGTCGGGAGTTGGCTTACCGATCTTGGTACGGTCGTCACTGGTGATGTAGCCGTCGCCGTTAACGTCGACGAAGATCAAGTCACCAGGGTTAGATGTTGCATGGTTCTTTGCATTGTATGCATCGGCCTCGGCCTGATTCTGCAGGACACCAGCAGTTTTATATCCATAGAAGTATGGGAAAGGCTGACCGTTCTCAGCACGAGTACCACCATCGCTGAACTGTGAGATGCCATAGTTCAGGAAACCAGTATCGTTACCCAGGTTTTTCAACTTGTTCTTCAGATATGATGCATTACCCTTTACAGAGAAGTGTGCATCACTGATGTTCCACTTGTAGCCAAGTTCGAACTCGATACCACTGTTCTCCATATCACCTACGTTACCAATAGGCTTTGTCTCGCCGACATAAGAAGGGATAGGCATGGTCATCAGCATTCCGTTGGTCTTCTTGATGTAGTAGTCGATAGTGAATGTCAGCTTGTTATTCCAGAATCCGAAGTCGAGGCCCAGATCAGTCTGTTCACTCTCCTCCCACTTCAGGTTCTCATTAGCCAATCCGTTAGCCTTCGAACCATAGTTCATTACCCCCTGACGTCCGAAGAAGTAGTTACTTGTACCACCGGTAGTGGTCAGCACGGTATAACGGAAATCACCGATGTTCTCGTTACCGTTCTTACCCCAGCTGGCACGGAACTTCAGGTTGGTCAGCCAGTCGCTGGTGTTCTTCATGAAGTCCTCGTTCATAATGTTCCAACCGATAGAGAATGAGGGGAACACACCATATTTATTATTAGAACCGAAGCGGCTTGATCCGTCACGACGGATAGTGCCCTGGAACATGTACTTCTCGTCATAGTTGTAGCTCAGACGGGCAAAGAGCGAAGCCAGGTGGTGCTCAACATACGGACCAGCCCAACCGTTTACCAGACTCTTCACACCAGTGATGTTACCATCGGCATCGGTAGTCGTCTCGATACTGCCGCCTGTTGTGTAGTCAACATAAGGTTTGTTTACGTTAATCAGGTTCCAGTGCGAAGCACCTACATAGCTACCCTTGTACTTCAAAGCGCTCTGACCCAGCACTACACCAATAGAGTGTTTGCCAAACTCCTTGTCGTAGGTCAGTGTATTTTCAACCTGCCATTGGGTGCTGTTGGCTTTCTCTGATGAAGCCGAGGTGTGGTCGGCATTGTTGTTACCTGAGAGGTAGTACTTTGATATCGTAGCACCATCGCTGCCCCAGAAGCTCTGCTCAGCGCTCCAGGTGAAATGGTACTTCAAGTTGTCCCACAGCTGCAGGTCGATCGAGAACTTAGGCATGAACTTGTGACTCCAGCCCTTGCTGGGGTTGCCCTGCATCATGGCGATGGGGTTGTTCTGCTCCTGATATGAACCTACAAAATTGGGAATGGTGTAAGGATTGCCTTGGGCATCACGATACAGGTCATAGGCCGAATAACGGTCTATCATCTCCTGAGCCACGTCGCCCTTCAGTGTAACAGGCAGTGTGGGAGCCAGGTAAAGTGCAGAACCCAGAGGCGAGCCCCATGTAGAGTTGGTGTCGATACCCGTACTATGCGTGCGCATATATGACAGGTTGGCACTGATATCGAGTTTATTCAGGAACGAACGTTCCTTTGAATCATCGAAGATATTGAACTGGTTGTTTGAACGCAGAGTCAGACGATCGTAGTTTGAACGGCCGTAATTACCGCCTACAATACCATCCTGAGTGTAATATCCCATTGACAAATAATAGTTTACCTTCTCGGTAGCGCCACTTACCGATACGTCGTGCTGAACTACAGGAGCATTGTCGTTAAACAGCAGTTCCTGCCAGTCGGTACCAAAACCAGTAATCTTCTGACCATTAGCATCAGTCAGGTTATATGGATCAGCATACAGGGGAGCTTGTCCACCATTCACGTATTTCTCGTTCTGCAGAATAGCATAGTCAGTAGCACTTGTTACATCGCGATGTTTCCAGGCACTCTGCCAACCATAGCTGAAATTATAGTTAATCTGAGTCTTTCCGATCTTACCTTTCTTGGTGGTTACCAGGATAACACCATTGGCAGCACGCGCACCGTAGATGGCACCCGATGCAGCATCCTTCAGCACCTCGATACTCTCGATATCGTTGGGGTTGACGCTCTCCAGACCATACTGATCGGCAGGCATACCATCGATAATGTACAGCGGATTGGTATCATTAATAGTACCTGTACCGCGCACACGGATCATCGACTGTGAACCTGGCTGACCTGATGACGATGTAACGTTTACACCAGCAGCCAGTCCTTTCAGGGCATCGTCGGCACGCAGACGTGTCTTTCCCTCCAAATCCTCAGCGCTTACCTTGGCGATAGAGGCTGTTACTACACTCTTCTTCTGCACACCATAACCGATCACTACAACATCCTGCAGCGTCTGGGCATCTTCTTTCAGTGTGATGCGCATGTTATTCTTGGCGTTCACCTCAAGAGTGGTAAAGCCAATATATGAAATAATAATAGGTGTACCCTCGTTCACCTTCAAAGTGAAATGACCATCCATATCAGTGATGGAGCCGTTCTGAGGATTACCTTTCTCGACAACGGAAGCTCCAATAACGGGCTCTCCGAGGTCATCAGTCACAGTTCCCAAGATACCTTGGGCATGCATAGCCACCGACACCATCAGTGCCAATAGCATCATCATAAACCTGCTTTTTTTCATACTGTTTTTTAAATTATCGTTAATATTGAGTTAGAATTTACCCTATTTAGGATTTGGATGCAAAATTATGAAAAAAAGCAATCGGAATCCGGAGGATTGACTTCAAAAGTGGACGACTTTATGGGGTTAAAAATTGTAAGCCACTGATAATCAACAAAATATTCCGCCCACCATTTCTTAAAAAAGTGGACGGAATATAGATGTGTATAAAATACAATTTATGGAATTATCCAGATTTTAATCTTGGAAATAGACGCGTTTCACGCGGTTGCTGACACCTGTAAGCACCTCGTAGGGGATGGTGTCAAGTGTGTCGCTGAGCACAGTCACAGGCAGATGTTCACCAAAGATTTCCACCTGGTCGCCTTCCATACAAGGAATGTCCGTGACATCAATCATGGCCACATCCATACAGATGTTTCCCACATATTCAGCCTTTTGTCCCTTGACCAGACAATAGCAATTACGATTGCCCAGATGACGGTTCAGGCCATCGGCATAACCAATGGGAATTGCGGCTATGACAGAGTCGCGTTCTATTTTTCCTTTACGACTATAACCCACAGTCTCGCCAGCAGGCACATGACGCAACTGAAGAATGGTAGTCTTAAGGGTTGAAACAGTATTCAGGATACGATTATCACGCGGGTCAACGCCGTAAAGACCGAGACCAAGACGACACATATCCATCTGACGTTCGGGGAAATGTTCGATACCTGCCGAATTGTCCATATGACGAAGAATACGATGACCGAAGGCTGCTTGCAGTCTTTGGCTTCCCTCTTCAAACAGAGCGAACTGCTGAGCAGAGAACTCATCGAAGCCATCGCTGTCAGAGCCTACAAAGTGACTGAACACACTACGTGGAATGATGGCATTCTGGTGTTTCAAGCGGTCGATGAGCTTAAAGATATCATCCTTAGGATCGAAGCCTAAGCGATGCATACCCGTATCGAACTTAATGTGTACAGGCCATCCTGTGATACCTTCCTTGCGGGCTGCCTTGATAAGCGCATCCATCAGTCGGAAGCTATAGACCTCAGGTTCCAGGTCGTAATCGAACATGGTCTTAAAGGCAGTCATCTCAGGATTCATAATCATGATATTTGCCGTGATGCCAGCCTTTCGGAGAGCGACACCTTCATCAGCCACGGCAACAGCCAGATAATCAACACGATGATCCTGCAGAGTCTTAGCAATCTCCACAGCACCCGCTCCATAAGCATCGGCCTTGATCATACAAACCATCTTGGTCTCAGGTTTCAGGAAAGAGCGGTAATAGTTCAGATTCTCTACCACAGCATTGAGGTTCACCTCAAGAATGGTCTCGTGTACTTTCTGCTCCAACTGTTCCGTAATCTGGTCGAAACAAAAACTGCGAGCACCTTTAAGCAGTACCAGTTCGTCACGTAAGCCAGCAAAGGCATCGCTCGAAAGGAAATGCTTCACATCGGCAAAGAAAGCCTTGTCGGCAATCTGTATTTTATCGGCCTGAGCCATAAGTTCAGGACCAATGCCAATAAACTTATCAATACCACGCTTCACAGCCAGTTCGCTAACTTGCGCATAAAGGGTTTCTGGTGCAGAGCCCGTTTGGAAGATGTCACTCAGAATAAGTGTCTTCTTAGCAGCCTCACGACGATTCATGAAGTCGAGGGCTATATCGAGCGAGTTGATATCGGAGTTGTAAGAATCGTTGATGATAACGCAACCACGTTGCCCTTGCTTCACCTCCAGACGCATGGCCACAGGTTCGAGTTTCGCCATCCGGTCGGCAATCTGACTTGGCGTAAGCCCCATATATAATGCTACGGCAGCGCAGGTGATAGAGTTCTCGATAGAAGCCTCATCGATAAAGGGGATGGTATAGCAATTCTCCTCTTCCTGCCAGATATAAGTGATTTTTGAATCCTTCACTTCCTTGACAAAAAAAGCGGCCTGCTCATCACACATAGACCACGCGATTTTCTCACCCTTGTAGTTCATACGGCGGATGCAACGGCTCACGATATCATTGTCGGAACAATAGACCATGGCCTCTGTATCGTGCATCAGTTCAAGTTTCTCCATACATTTCTCTTCCATGGAACGGAAGTTCTCCTGATGGGCGGAGCCAAGCGAGGTGAGCACACCTATTGTGGGCTGAATGATGTCACGCAATGCATACATCTCGCCAGGCTGACTGATGCCGGCTTCAAAGATACCCACCTCAGTCTGTTCGTTCAAAAGCCATACAGACAAAGGTACACCAATCTGCGAGTTATAGCTGCGAGGCGAGCGCACAATCTTCTGTGATGGCAAAAGCAGCTGATAAAGCCACTCCTTCACCATGGTCTTACCATTTGAGCCCGTAATTCCCACAATGGGCAGATCGAACTCGTCGCGATGGCGTTCTGCAAGTCGCTGCAAGGCAGCCAAAGGAGATGGTACAACAAGGAAATTAGCATCTTTCATGCCATTAAGGCCATCGGTTTGTGTTTCAAGAATCCCCTTTGCCTCGACTACGAAATTACGCACACCACGACGATAAAGATCAGATATGTAGCGGTGTCCGTCATTTCGGGCAGAGCGAAGTGCAAAAAACAAGGTTTCTTCGGGGAAGCAAAGTGAACGGCTATCAGTCAACAGCCAGCCTATTTGGGCATCAGCCTCTCCAATACGACGGGCGCCAATAAGCGTCGTTACTTTCTCAATAGAATATTTCATCTTAACTTTTTAACTTTTTTACCTTCTTCTATAGTGCAAAGGTAGGATATTTTTTCCGCATCTCCTCTACTTTTAACATAGTTTTATGCATAAATGCCTTATATTCTTTCGACTCTGCGTCGAAAGGTTTATGACTCAAGGCAGCTTTCAGAGGTGCCCACTCCTTTAGAAAGACCTTGGCTTCATCGCTCAGGTACATTTCCGACAATCGCTGCCAGATGTACTCAACAGCCTGAGCTGATGGATGCAACATATCCTCGGTATAGAAACGGTAATCGCGCAACTCATCGTTTACAATCTCATAGGCAGGAAAATACCCCGCCCCCACAACCTGGCGAGTGGCGAGCAATAAGGTTGCCTTGGAAAGCTGGGAACCATGATAACCATATTTACGATAGCGGATGGGACTGACGGTGAGTATCACCCTGACCTTAGGATTACTCTGGCGCAACAGATTGACAGCCTTCTGCAGATAGTCGGCACACTCGTCGACAGAGAGTTCTTTCTCGACGAACAGCGACTGAGGCCGCTTCTGACAATTATCCACAATCTTCCCCGTTTCCTTGAGAATATAAACGTGATTTGTGCCAAGGGTGAGGAAAACCGTCTTTATTAAACTCAGTTCCTCAGTCGACAAGCGTTCGATGGTATGAAGCACTGACGCGGGATTATACATCACCCCAAAAGGATTAACGGTGGCACAGAACTTCTCTTCCAGAAACCTGCGTCCGATGCTGTCAGCGAAACAAGAGCCTACAAAGAGTATCTTCTCGCAGGGATCAATCCTGAATCCAGGATCCGTGACATCGACTATCGTTCTAAACTCCATCAGCTACGACTGATTTGCAAGCCTGTTGCAGAGAGTGTCATGTCTACAAAACGGGCATTCTTATTTATACGCTGGCTGTTTAATACCTGCTTGATGCGGGCGGCAGCCTCGGGATCTTTTGCAATCATATAGAGATAGCCTCCGCCACCAGCGCCAGGAAGCTTATAGCCCAGACAAAGATCATCAATCTGAGCAGTCAGGGCAGCTACGGCATCAGGATTAGTGCCGCTATCGAGCAACTGGTTTTGCTGCCACGTCTTACGCACTAACAAGCCCACACGCTGGAAATCGTTCTGCTGAATAGCCTCATACATTTCCATCGTATGTTCCTTCATCTCACGAAGCAGACGGAGCTCACCGCCATGATTCAGGAACATGCGCCGCACTATCTCGGCCAGAATACTCTTAGCCGTACGGGTGATGCCTGTATAATATAAGAGGTGACACGGGCGATACTCTGGTTGTGTCCACAGGTCGTTGGGAAGCCATTTCACCTGAGGACTCTGATTGAAGCCCCTGCCCGTCTGCAACAGTTTCACGCCACCAAACACGCCACCAAACTGATCCTGCCAACCACCACCAGTGGTAAGCATCTGCTCCAGCATCAGTGTGCGGCGCCCTATCTCGTTCTTATCCCATCCCAAACCACAGAAATCGTTCAAAGCTCCAAGAACTGTCGAAGCCAGGATGCTCGATGTGCCAAGCCCACTACCTGCAGGGATAGCAGAAAGCAGCGTCAACTCAATCCCACTACCAAAAATCTCAAGCTGTTCCCGTAAAGAAACGTTCCCATGACCAAATCCTGCCAATACGAGGGCAGCCTTAGGGATAGAGAAAGGCGAGCCTACATGTATGAAATCTGTGAGTTGCTCATTGGTCTCAACCACCTCTACAGCACCAAGGTCGATACTACGAAGCACGATGTGCGGTTCTCTTGATGGACGGATATATGTCTGAAGCGGGGGCTGACCATTCAGTTCGATGGCCAGGTTTATCACGTTTCCACCTTCCATCAAGCAGTAAGGAGGGGTATCAGTCCAGCCGCCTGCAATATCAATTCGCACAGGAGAGCGCCCCCAGACAATCTGATCGTCGGCCACACAGAGCGATGGTCCCTGAGTTTGTTGAAGAAGGCCATCACCCGCGCACAGGCCTTCGCGCAAAAGGGTAAAAGCCTTATCGCTATCGCCACGAAACATTGCATTGTGGATACGTGTCATCAAAGGCGCGTCTTCAGGCAACTCCGATGGCATGGGGATGCCACCTTCCTTGAACTCCTGAGCAGCATCAGCCAAGTCGAGCTGATAGAACACACTGTGATGCCAATTCTCAGCCAACGCGCCCCAGTTCTGCTGACGGAACGCCTTTCGCTGGGCAAACAGGCGACGCAGATTAGCACGTTCGGCCAGTTCATTACTGTTCAGAGGCTCATCAATCCGATAACGGCGCACCTCATAGTCGTCCTCGCCAACAGGTACAGCATCGATACACTCACCAGGCTCCAGACTGATGTCCCAGTCATTCTCAGGCACACCCGTAATCACATGGTCGTGAGTCAAGTGCCAACGAGGCCCGATATAACTATTTTCTATCCAGATATTACTATTCTCATCAGTAAAAGGAATCTTCGTGACAGCGTTCTGCACAAAGATGCTGGGGTGAGGCTTACGATCCAGATGCATGATTTCACGCTGATCGTTCACCAGATTCTGGATTCTCAGCGTTGACAAGATCATCTCGCGAGAGGTGCCGAAATGATAGAACTCACCACCGGCAAGTGGCACAATGGCGACACTCAGATCTGATATCCCGCCATCGGGCTTGGTTGGATCAGTACCCAGAGCACAGCCGAACTCGCCATAAAGGTCATACTCTCTACCCTCACTACGGTTCATCAACAGCTTGACGGCCCTGTCGCTGAGCAGCCACACACCTATATCCGTCAGATAGAAATGATCTTTCATGAGTTCCCCCAACGTCTGCATCGATGGTTTCTGAAGCATCTGTTTGAGAACCGACGGCGTACGACGGCTACTCACAAACACACCATGATTCTTAGCCACCGAGGCATCGAGCCACAAACCATAGCATACGACATCTGCCTGTGGTATCGGCTGTAGGGGCTGAGTTGCGCGGATAAGCACATCGCCACTGACAACCATCGTATGGATATTGTCGGGAGCCATCTGCATCATCTTCTCATAAAGCGGCAGCTGGACACTCAACAGATTCTGAGAGAGCTTTTGCCCACGCTCCCATCGGAACACAGGCAGAGGCATCAGCACTTTCCCCGACACAGCGTAACTTGGCAAGCGTTTGCTCTGTCCACCCGCATGTATCAGGATTCGCTTCTCCTTAGCAAGCCATTCGTCAAACGTGCCCTCGCCATCGTTCTTATAACACTCCTGCAATAGCCAGGTTGTACCTCCTCCACTACCCAGACGATGCCCTACGGGGTCGCAGGTTGCATAGTACTCATCATGGTCCAGCCCCGTTACATCATGAAACGCACTCACCAGATTGGGTGGCAAAGACAACAGTTTTCTCACCTTTTATATCTTTTTACCCTTCTTAATTTTCCTGTTTTTTATCCTGTCTCTTCTTCCATTCCACAAACACGGCGCCAACCACCAGAAGAATCAGGATGCCATAGGCCGTATAAGCCACGGCTTCGGTTCTGTCAACGGTCTTGGGGAAGAATGAGAGTTCCACCTGATGCTTACCAGGTTGGATATTCATGGCGCGAAGGATATAGTTTACGCGTCCCAGTTTGGCAGGCTGACCGTCAATAGTCGCCGTCCATCCCGGATAGTATATTTCCGAGAACACGAGCACACCGCCCTTACCGCTGTTTACTTCATAGCTCAAGCGGTTAGGCTCGTAACTGGTAATGACCACAGTGCTGGCAGTATCTTGTTCTGCTGCCTCGCTCAGGATTTCCTTGAACTTCGCGTCAGCCACAGCCTGATGACGCAAATCAATCTTACCAATGGCCTCCATCTCCTCGTTGGCATTATTCACGTAGTCGAGCTTGTCGACAAGCCAGGCATTGCCATAAACATAGGGATTCTGGATGGGCACCGTCTGACCGCCCTCCAAGGGGAAGATGAAGTACTTGGTGTTAAGCATGTTCAGCACAGGATAGATGCTGTCGCCCTTTACCTGTGTCATGTCACCACCAGCTTTCGACACAGCACCATACAGAGCCTGCATCTCTGGCGAGATATACTGTTCAATCATCTCCTGATAACGGCGCAGTTTGGCTGCATGATAGCCACCAATGCTTTTATGATAATAGCTGGTCTCATTCTCATTAAACGTGTTCGAAGCAAGGTTCAGCACACGATAGTCGAGACTCTGGTCGCGCAGAATCAGTTCGTCGGTCTGAGATTTTGCCTGCGGGGCTTCACGCTCCGACTCGGGCACGAACATTTCGTCGTTCAAATAACGCTTGTTCACCGTCCACAGGTCAACAAGACACAGCACGAGGATAATACCCACCGCATATTCCTTCTTCAGCTTACCCGCCATAAAGCTCAGCAGGACACCCGTACCCACCAGGATAATATAGAATGAGCGCAGACTGTCAGCTGTAAACACAGCCTGACGCATCTCGGTCAGATTAGCCATTAACGGCTGGATATACTCAGCTGGCAGACTCTGGATGGCCCGCATCTCACCTGAAGAGATGAAGCTGTCAAAGAACATCGAAGGCATCAGCGAGAACAACATGGCGATACCACCCGTCAGCAGGAAGGAGATGCCTACATACTTCATTCTCGGTTTCAGCAGTTCAGGCTTATCCATCAGCTCCTTCATCGCCAACATAGCCAGCAGGGGAATAGTAAACTCTGCAATAACAAGTATCGATGCCACCGTACGGAACTTTGCATACATCGGCACATAATCGAGGAAGAAATCGGTAAAGCCCATGAAGTTCCTACCCCATGAAAGCAGTATCGAGAGAATAGTAGCCGCCAGCAGCGCCCACTTCATCGGCCCCTTCACGATAAAAAGACCGAGAATAAAGAGCATCATCACAAAGGCCCCCACATATACAGGACCACTTGTGCCAGGCTGCTCACCCCAATACTGTCCCAACTGCTGATAGATAGGCAGGAAATCATTATCCGCATGCTCCATCGCCTTCTCACTCTGCGACAGCGGCATCGAGGCACCACCCTTCGTGTTAGGTACCAAGAGCGTCCATGTCTCTCCGATGCCATAGCTCCACTGAGTGATGTAATCGCGCTCCAGACCGCTGTTCGTCTGATTAGCACTATTCTGTTTCACCAGCTCGCTCTTACCACGCATCGACTCCTTACTATACTCCCATGTATGATAGAGATTAGATAGGTTGATACATAGTCCGATGGCAGCACCCAAGACACATGTGGCTGTGGCTTTCACGAAGCGAGCCATCTGTTTCTGGCGGATAGCCTCCACCAGCCAACCTATCACCATAAAGAGGATAATGAACAGATAGTAATAGGTCATCTGCACATGGTTGGCATTAATCTCGAAAGCCGTAAAGACAGCCGTCAGCAGCAGGCCCCACAGATATTTTCCCCTATAGGCCAGCACGATGCCCGCAATCATAGGCGGCAGATAAGCCAGCGCCCACACTTTCCAGATATGGCCAGCGGCAATGATAATGAGGAAATAAGTAGAGAAGGCCCAGACGATACTGCCCAACGCCGCCAGATGCTGACGGAAGTCGAATGCCCTGAGCAGGATATAGAAGCCAAGCAGATAGGCAAACACATACCACACATTCTCGGGCAGCCACAGATGATAGGCATTGACCGCCTTCGTCAACAGATTGGTCGAGCCATAAGACGGAGCCATCTGATAGGTAGGCATACCCCCGAAGAGAGCATTCGTCCAACGACTACGCTCACCTGTCTTCTGCAGATATTCAATACCCTCCTGACCAGCGCCACGTCCCGCTGAGGCATCGTGACGATACAGAATACGTCCCTCGATGTCGGCAGGGAAGAAATAGGCAAATGCCAGTACGGCAAACAACAGCACTGCCAACACATCGGGCAGGCACTTCTTTAATAAAGTCATAACTTGCAAATTATATTTTGTGTGCAAAATTATAAAAATTCCGTGAAATCCGCGTCATCCATGCCTAAAATTTATTATCTTTGCAGCGAATATGGAAGAAAATATCATTACCAGCGTTCAGAACGCCCGTATCAAGCACGTTGTGGCTCTTCAGCAGAAGTCGTCTTTGCGTCGCGAAGAAGGTCTTTTCGTCGTCGAGGGACAACGTGAGATAGAGCATTGTATCGCCTGCGGCTATGAGGTGGTAGAGTTGTTTGTGCTCAACACAATCGACTACAGCGGCAGCATCGCCCCCACCTTCGTCACGCCACAGGTTTATGAGAAGATGGCCTATCGCGGCAGCACCGAGGGCATCATTGCCGTCGTGAGGTGTAAAGAGCACTCCCTGCTCACGTTATGCTCATCACTCTCAGCAAAAACCCGTCCGCTCATTGTCGTACTTGAGAGCGTGGAGAAACCAGGCAATCTTGGAGCCATTCTGCGCACGGCAGAGGCCGCCAAAGTCGATGCAGTAATTGTTTGCGATCCGCTGACAGACCTATATAACCCCAACCTCATCCGCGCCAGTATCGGTGGTGTGTTCTGCGTACCTGTAGCAGTCTGCACATCTGGCGAGTGCATTACCTTCCTCAAAGAGCATGGTGTTCGCATCCTCACAGCCCAGTTGCAGGATTCCTACGAGTATTACGACTACGACATGCGTCATGCCACAGCCATCGTCATGGGCACAGAGTCGACAGGACTTACCGACCAGTGGCGCGAGGCTGCCGACGCCCACATTCGAATCCCCATGTTAGGTCGACTCGACTCGCTGAACGTCAGCGTTAGCGCAGCAATCCTGATGTATGAGGCAGTAAGACAGAGACAAAGCAAATTATAGCAAATGAAAATAGGAATGATTGTAGCAATGGACAAGGAGCTGAAGCAGCTCCGTCCATTATTCCCTGAAGACAAAGTGATTCTTCAAAAGAGCGGTATCGCTACCGTTAACGCCGCCATACAGGCCGTAGAAATGATCCGTCAGTACAAGCCCGATTGCATTATCTCCTCTGGTTGTGCAGGCGGTAATGGCGACGATATCAACCTGCAGGATGTGGTAGTAAGCTCGGAACTGACCTACCACGACGTATATTGTGGTTATGCCATCGACGAGACCACCGTATATGGTCAGGTGCAGGGTTTGCCAGCCCGCTACCAGGCCGATCCCTATCTGCTTGAGAAAGCCCAGCTGGCAGGTGCCAAGCCCGGATTGATTGTAACAGGCGACTGGTTTGTGGATACAAAAGAAAAAATGCGCGAAATAGTAAGTCACTTCCCCGAGGCTAAGGCTGTAGATATGGAGAGCTGTGCCATCGCGCAGGTATGCCACATCTATAAGGTACCCTTTATCTCGTTCCGTGTAATCAGCGACATCCCTCTGCGCGACACCGATGCCTCGCAGTACCACAACTTCTGGGAAACCGTTGCCGAGAAATCTTTCCAAACCACCAAAACATTCATCGAAAGTCTTTAAGTTATGGAAGTCATACAGAGTTTCACCATCGACCACACGCACCTGAAGCCAGGTATCTACGTATCACGCGAAGACAAAGGATTCACTACCTTCGATCTGCGCATCACCGAGCCCAACAAGGAGCCAGCCGTTGCCCCTGCAGCGATTCACAGTATAGAACACCTCATGGCTACCTGGTTTCGCAACAGCGAGGCAAAGGAGGATGTAGTATATGTAGGACCCATGGGCTGCCTCACAGGCATGTACATCATCATGACAGGCACTTATTCCGTCGAGGATATGCGACGTCTTACCATCGAGTGTCTGGAGTGGATTCTCACCCAGACAGAAGTGCCAGCCACCCGTCCTGAGGCTTGTGGCAACTACCTGCTCCACGACCTCCCCATGTGCAAATGGGAGTGCGCTCGCTACCTCGATCGGCTGAAGAACGATTTTCACTCGGAGTACACCAAACTTCAGATTACCCTCGACGATGGCAAACTCTTCGCCGACGCATAAAAGATCTTCAGCAATCCTTCTATATCTTTCAAAGGCTGGAGATTCTGTTACCACAGCCAGGATTCTTCTTCACCGTCGTAGACGATGGGGCCTTTCCAGCCGTGGTAGCGGCAGACGGTTTCTACGTCGTTCTGCATCTCTGGAGTGATGAGGCGGTCGCCCTTGCGGACTTCATAGTATTTCTTGTGGCCCCACATGCCGATGAGCATGCGGCGGACGCGATGTTCCACCAGTCCCGGCATCTCCAGATACAGGTGTGTCAGTCCTCGTTTCATCACCACACGCTGCTCTTTGCGGAACATCACGCACTTCTCTCCACCAATCTTGGGATTGCGGGGATTGATGGCGTTATAGGCCAAGGGCATGGTGTCGGCATATTGTCCTACCAGCCAGCGCAGGCACTGCTCACGAAGCGGGCAACTCTCAATGAAACACACCAGATAATGACTGACCTTCTCGCGGAAAGCTTCTTGCGGTTGAGTAGATGATAAAGTATTGTTTTTAGTTTTCATATCTGCAAAGGTACACATAATCATCGACATATAATAACTTTTGAAGGATTATTTGTTGTTTTTCATCAAAAGGGGATATCGTATGGGATATATATTGCTGGTTGTCGGTTGTTCCCTAATAGAAGGGATAAGGGGAACAGTGTGTTCCCAACGTGGGAACTGATTGTTCCCAAGGGAGGAACAGACAGTTCCCTACATGGGAACTTATGGGAACAAATATCCGAATAAGTGAAAGGAATGCCACTTTTCAACAGATTATTTGTACGAGAGGATTACAGGAACAAGGTCTGTTTCGCATTGGAGCAGGAGAACCGCAAGGGCGAGCGCATCACAAGAGGCTACACCACAAGTGGCAACTTCTATTGGGTAAAGGTAAAGATATAAAAAAAATATCCCCAACCGAATTGGCTGGGGATATGTGATATGTTTAAACCTTATTGGCTTTCTTTCTTTGATCGTGGTCGAGGATGGTCTTGCGCATTCGCATCGACTTGGGTGTCACCTCGACAAGTTCATCCTGCTTGATGTACTCAAGGCACTCCTCCAGCGACATCACGGTCTTAGGAATGATGCGGGCCTTGTCGTCGGTACCTGAGGCACGGACGTTGGTGAGCTGCTTGGCCTTGCAGACGTTAACCACGAGGTCGTTGTCATGCACATGCTCGCCTACCACCTGTCCTGCATAGACGTCCTCACCCGGGTCGATGAAGAACTTACCACGGTCCTGCAGTTTGTCGATGGCATAGGCAAAGGCGTTGCCTGTATCCATCGAAATCATAGAGCCATTGACACGGCGCTCAATCTCACCCTTGTAAGGCTGATACTCCTTGAAGCGATGGGCCATGATGGCCTCGCCCTGAGAGGCTGTCAGCACATTGGTACGCAGACCGATAATACCGCGTGAGGGGATATCGAACTCGATGTTCACACGCTCGCCCTGACTCTCCATCGAGGTCATCTCTCCCTTACGACGGGTGACCATATCGATCATCTTCGACGAGAACTCCTCGGGCACGTTGATGGTCAACTCCTCAATAGGCTCGTGCTTCACGCCGTCGACCTCCTTATAGATTACCTGAGGCTGACCTACCTGCAGCTCATAGCCCTCACGACGCATGGTCTCTACCAGCACAGAGAGGTGGAGCACACCACGGCCTGAGACGATCCACTTATCGGTAGAGTCCTCGAAAGGCTCCACACGCAAGGCGAGGTTCTTCTCGAGTTCCTTCTCCAGACGGTCGTTGATATGGCGTGAGGTGACGAACTTACCTTCCTTACCGAAGAAAGGAGAGTCGTTGATCATGAAGAGCATCGACATGGTTGGTTCGTCGATGGCGATAGGCGTCATGGGCTCAGGATTCTCAATATCGCAGATGGTATCGCCAATCTCGAACTTCTCAAGTCCGATAACGGCACAGATATCACCGCAGTCCACTGAGTCTGTATGTACATGGCCCATACCTTCGAAGGTATGCAGTTCCTTGATTCTCGTCTTCTCCATGCTTCCGTCGCGATGGGCGATGGTTACCTGCATGCCGTCCTTCAGCTGGCCGCGATGAACACGACCTACGGCGATACGACCCTGATAGCTTGAATAGTCAAGTGACGTAATCAGCATCTGAGGCGTTCCTTCAATCTGCTTAGGAGCAGGAATCATCTCGATAATCTTATCGAGCAGATATGTGATATTATCGGTTGGGGTCTTCCAGTCTTCACCCATCCAGCCATTCTTGGCAGAACCGTAAACGACAGGAAAGTCTAGCTGATCTTCTGTAGCATTCAGCGAGAACATCAGGTCGAACACCATCTCATACACTTCTTCAGGACGGCAGTTGGGCTTGTCGACCTTATTGACAACCACAATGGGTTTCAAACCAATCTGAAGAGCCTTCTGCAAAACGAAACGCGTCTGGGGCATCGGGCCCTCAAATGCGTCGACCAACAGCAGACAGCCGTCTGCCATATTCAGTACACGCTCTACCTCGCCACCGAAGTCTGAGTGTCCTGGTGTATCAATGATATTGATTTTCACGCCTTTCCAATTAATAGATACATTCTTAGAAAGGATTGTTATGCCGCGCTCACGCTCCAGGTCATTTGCGTCGAGCACCTGATTGCTGAGATTCTGTCCGTCACGGAACAGGTGGCCTGCCAGCATCATCTTGTCCACAAGTGTAGTCTTTCCGTGGTCTACATGTGCAATAATTGCGATATTTCTGATATCCTGCATATAAATAAAACTGTTTTGCGGGTGCAAAGTTACGAAAAAATAGGCACGGATCACACGGATTTCACGGATTTTTTCATTTTGGCACCCAAAAAACATCAAAATCTGCGTTAATTCGTGTAATCCGTGCCAAAAAAATTTGGTAGAATGTAAAAAATGTATTACCTTTGCAGCCGCATTTCGGAAAATCCGAAACATTTGACGACGTAAACCACTAGTGATTAGGTAGGATGAAGCGTCGGAAAGATGTTATTGCAAACAACATTAATCACATTACAATTATGTATTTAGACAAAGCAAAGAAGGAAGAGATCTTCGGTCAGTATGGCAAGAGCGCACAGGACACTGGTTCTGCTGAGGCTCAGATTGCTCTCTTCAGCTATCGTATCTCTCACCTGACTGAGCACCTGAAGAAGAACCGCAAGGACCACAACACCGCTCGTTCACTGACCATGCTGGTTGGTAAGCGTCGCAAGTTGCTGAAGTACCTCTACAACAACGACATCAATCGTTATCGTGCGATCATCAAGGCTTTAGGTCTCCGCAAATAAAAAAGTCCCGCCAATCGGCGGGATTTTTTATTTATAAGAATCTCTTATCTCATTAAGGGGCATCATCACGAAATCGCGTTGTTCCATCAGCGGATGTGGAATCTGAAGGTCGGGCTCGTCGATGGTTATATCGTCGTAGAGCAGAATGTCGATATCAATGGTGCGATCACGATAGGCACCGCCCTTATGCCTACGGCCGAGTTCGCGTTCAATTTCCTTAGTCACCTGAAGAAGTTTACGCGGCATGAGTTCCGTCTCACAGTAGATAGCACAATTGAGGAACAGATTGCCCGACATGAATCCCCACGGCTTGGTCTCGATAATCGACGACTGGCGGAGCACTTGCCCCACCCGCTCACCGATGAGCTCTATGGCACGGGCTATCTGTGACTCCCTGTCGCCCTGATTACTTCCTAATCCGAGATAGACCTGATGCATCACCTCTGAATTAATCGTCGAGTATCAGCATGGCGTCGCCATAGCAGCCAAACTTATAGCCATTCTTGACGGCCTTCTTATAACCTTCGTAAACCAGCTCATAGCCACCGAAGGAACATTCAGACATCATCATGGTCGACTCAGGATGGTAGAAGTTACCAATCAATGCATTACACATGCCGAAGTCATAAGGCGGGAAGATGAACTTGTTAGTCCATCCCTCAAACTCCTTCAGCATACCATCGGTACCAACAGCTGTCTCTGTGGCACGGGCAGTACTCGTACCGACACAACATACACGGTGGCCCTCCAGCTTGGTCTTATTCACCAAATCACAGGCTTCCTTGCTGATGAACATCTGCTCTGACGACATCTTGTGCTTTGTCAGGTCTTCTACTTCAATGGCATCGAAGTTACCCAATCCGCAGTGAAGCGTGATATAGGCGAAGTTAATGCCCCTGATCTCCATACGCTTCAATAGCTCACGGCTGAAGTGCAGGCCTGTAGCAGGAGCCGTCACAGCACCCTCGTTCTTAGCATAGATGGTCTGGAAGTTGTCCATATCCTCGGCTGTGGCCTCGCGCTTGTCAATGATGTAGCGGGGCAGCGGAGCAGCACCCAAGGCAAACAACTCGCGTTTGAACTCGTCGTGAGGACAGTCGTAGAGGAAACGCAGCGTACGGCCACGGCTCGTCGTGTTGTCGATGACCTCAGCCACCATAGGGCCGTCGTCTTCGAAGAAGAGCTTGTTGCCAATACGGATCTTACGAGCCGGTTCTACAAGCACATCCCAAAGGCGCAGTTCCGGATTCAGTTCTCTCAGCAGGAAAACCTCAATCTTCGCGTCTGTCTTCTCTTTTGTGCCATAGAGGCGAGCAGGAAACACCTTTGTATCATTAAAGATAAAGGTATCGTCCTCGTCAAAGTAGTCAAGGATGTTACGGAAATCGAGATAGACAGGATTACCATCCTTATCCAAGAGGTCCTCGCCGTTCTCATCCTTCTTAGTCATTTCAATACGACCACTCTTGCGGTGTAGCACCATCAACCGACACTCATCGCGATGATATGTCGGTTCCATTGCGACCAGCTCCTCGGGGAGCTTAAACTTGAACTGTGATAGCTTCATATATATTAATCAATATTTCTTTCTAACCATTGAGGGAACTCATCAAACGTCAGACAGTCTTCTATCCTTACATCGCCCACCCTGGTCCGACAAAGAGCGGTCAGGAAAGCTCCGCTGCCAAGCGCCTCGCCGATATCGCGGGCCAGCGAACGGATATATGTACCTTTTCCACATGCCACACGAATAGACATCTGCATCAGCACAGGGTCAAACGACGTGAGTTCTATCTCGTCAATACGGATAGGCTTTGCAGCCAGTTCCATGTCAACCCCCTTACGAGCCAATTCGTACGCCCTGTCGCCTGCTACCATACAAGCCGAATAAAGCGGAGGACGCTGCATGATATTACCGACAAACTGAGGCAGGGTAGCCTCTATCAGTTCGCGGGTTATATGTTTCGTCGGATATGTATAGTCAACACTATGTTCGCGGTCGAAACTCGGCGTCGTGGCTCCAAGCTGTAGGGTAGCAGTATACTCCTTAGACTGCAACTGAAGCGACTCAATCTGCTTGGTGGCCTTGCCTGTACACAGGATCAGCACACCTGTAGCCAGAGGGTCGAGCGTTCCGGCATGCCCCATCTTCACACGCTTGACATGCAAACGCTTGGAAAGCACATAACGAATATGTGCCAAAGCACCGAAACTCGACATTCGGTAAGGCTTGTTTATATAGATAAAAGCACCTTCCTGAAAGTTCATTAGTCAACCATTGCAAGTGAATGTCCCGTGAGCAGCAGTATAATGATAATACTACCTACCACAATACGATAGATACCAAATGCCTTGAAGCCGTACTTCGTCAGGTAATTGACAAACCACTTCATGGCGAACAGAGCCACGACGAAGGCAATGGCACTGCCCAGAAGCAGCATGGTGATGTTATGACTTGTGGCCCAAGCCGTATCTTCCTTCAACAGATCAAGCAAATCGAGCAATGTTGCTCCCGCCATAGTTGGCACAGCCAAGAAGAACGAGAACTTGGCAGCTCGCCTACGAGTAAGTCCTTGAGTCATTCCTCCAACGATTGTCGCCATAGATCGCGACACACCAGGAATCACAGAGATACACTGGTAAAGACCTATCTTGAAAGCACGGCGCTCATCGACCTTATTATCCTCGCTACCCTTATTAAACAGTTTATCGCAGAAGAGCATGAACACACCACCGACAACCAGCATGATAGCCACCACCTCGACACTGTCGAGCAGCCAGTCGAGCAAGCCCGACTTCTTGGCCAGCAGACCAATGACCACAGCAGGGATGACTCCCACGATAAGGAGCCAATAGAAGTAATACTTGTGCCTGAGTTTTTGCCACCAGGTAAAGGCCATGGGGTCTGGCGTATTGTCGAACTGGAAGAAACGCTTCCAATAGAGACATACCACCGACAGGATGGCACCAAACTGAATGATAAACGTAAAGGCATGTACAAAAGGATCGCCCTGAGGCACGCCTAACAGATTCTGGGCAATAATCATATGACCTGTAGACGATACAGGCAGGAATTCTGTCAGTCCCTCAATAATGGCTATAATAACAGTCTGAATCCAGTCCATGGGTATACAATCTTAATTCTTTGGTTTTCTTACAACAGCGTAAATCATCGATACGAAACCGATAAGGCATACCACTGGGGCCACCTTGATGCGGCGCACACTGAAGATGTCGGGCTCGAATGCCGTCTCCGACGAGTTCGAACCCACCATCAGCAGAAAACCAATGACCACAACAACCATACTCACGGCCAGCAATATATAATTCACTTTGTCGAATGCAAAATTCTTCTTATCCATTTTTCAACTTTTTACTTTTTAAGCCTTTTATATCTTATAAAGATCGCCTGCCGACATGCGCAGGAACTTATTCACCGAAATGTAAGAGCAGGCCGCCGTGATGATGATGCCAAACAGCAGCACTGCAACCGCCGTAACAACCAGCTCACGCCATGTAATCACGGTCATCACATTGGGCTCATAATAATAGAGACCATAGACGCAGCAGCCAAGCACAACAATAGCAATCAAAGCCGCAATGACGCCGACAATCAGTCCCTGGTGCATGAATGGGCGGCGGATAAAGCCCCAAGAGGCACCTACCAGCTTCATCGTGTGAATCGAGAAACGGCGCGAGTACACACTCAACTTCACGGTATTGTTAATCAATGAGAACGATACAAACGTCAGCAATACCGCCAATGCCAGAAACAGGAAGTTCAGCTTTGTCAGATTCCTGTTCACACTATCCATCAGGTCCACCTGATAGGCAACATCGGCAATCTGCGGTTTTTTCTTCAACTCCTCAGCAATCCACTTAAGGGAATCACGATTGGCATAATCCGAGTTAAGCCGAAGTTCCAACGTAGCAGGGAAAGGGTTTACACCGAGGAATTCCGAGGGGTCAGAGCCCATGGCTTCCGTCTGTTCCTTCAATGCCTGTTCACTACTGATGTAGTCGATGTTTCTGGAATAAGGTCTGTGATAAAGGTCACGACACAACGACTTGGCACCATTGACACTCACATCATCACTTAACATGACAGTTACGGTGAGATTCTCCTTCACCCACCGCGACAAGTTGCGAGAGGTCTGTACAGAAAGTACGACCATACCCAACAGCACCAGCACCATCGCCGTACTGATACAGAGGGTTACCAGCTGCATACCACGACGGTTGCCAGTATTCTTCCTACGTCTATTCATTAATTTACGTACGTAAAAATCGATTTTGGCTGCAAAGTTACGATATTTTTTTTGCATCACAAAATAATTTAGTAATTTTGCACCCAATATGAGTACGATTATTTATCCTTCACCGATTTTCGGACCTGTTCACAGTCGCAGGCTGGGCATCTCACTGGGCATCAACCTTCTGCCTGCCGACGGTAAGGTGTGCAGTTTCGATTGCATCTATTGTGAATGCGGCTTCAACGAAGACCATCGCCCCACCCTGCCGCTACCCACCCGCGAGGAAGTGGCAGAGAAATTAGAGGAAAGACTACAGCAGATGACTGCAGAAGGACAGTTGCCCGACGTACTGACCTTTGCTGGCAACGGCGAGCCGACCTGTCACCCGCACTTTGCTGAGATCATCGACGATACCATCCGTTTGCGCAACCAATATTGTCCCAAGGCAAAAGTCAGTGTGCTCAGCAATTCCACGATGATTCACCGACAGCAAGTACACGATGCCCTGATGCGAGTAGACAATAACATCCTTAAACTCGACACCGTAGATCCTACATATATTAATAAGGTAGACCATCCGAACGGCACCTACGACGTCAACGTCATCATTGAGCGACTGAAAGCCTTCCACGGCCATGTCATCATACAGACCATGTTTATGCGCGGCGTCTGCAGCAATGAATCGATAGACAATACAGGCGACGAGTACGTCAACCCCTGGTTGGAGGCTGTCAAGGAAATTGCTCCCCAACAGGTCATGATTTACACGATTGACCGCGAGACACCCACACAAGGTCTGCTCAAAGCCACTCACGAACAACTCGATGTCATCCGCGACCGCGTCATCGCAGCAGGAATACCTTGCACAGCATCATATTAAAAAATACAAATCCCCAACCAATCGGCTGGGGATTTATATTTACTTACACATAATACCTCGTTTGCTATTCTCAAGGAAGTGGATGATATTCTGAATCTCCGGGCCATCGGGCACCTGATCCTTGATTTGATTGATAACATCGAAAACACTGGTTTTTCCATGGAACAACAAGCGGTAAGCATTTGCAATGTGCTTCTGAACCTTTGAATCGATCTCTGCATAATTCATCATCGTCGTATTGGGACCACCATACTCCATTGGACTACCACCAGCGATAACGTATGGAGGCACATCATGAGAGAAGGTGCAACCAGCCTGGATCAATGAGAGATCGCCAGCACGAGTACCTGCATTCTGAATGGCTCCAGATGAGAAGATGACACCATTGCCAATCTCGCAGTCACCTGCAATCTTGGTACCATAACCAAACACGCAATTGGTGCCCACCACGGTATCGTGGCTGATATGAGTACCCTCAAGCAGGAAGTTGTGATTGCCTATCTTTGTGACACCATCGCGATGGGTTCCGCGGTTAATGACAACATTCTCGCGAATCACGTTGTTATCACCAATCTCAACATACGACTTCTCACCACAGAAATCAAAATCCTGAGGCAGGGCGGCAATCACCGAGCCTTGATGGATCTTGTTGTTGTTACCTATACGCGAGCCGTCGCAGATGCTGACAAAGGGGAAGATGATACAGTTGTCACCAATCACCACATCGTCCTCGATATACACAAAGGGGAATATCTTACAGTTGTCGCCAATCTTCGCCTTTGGGCTAATCTCAGCTTTGGGACTTATTTCACTTGCCATATTCTTTTTGTTTTGGGGGCACAGATTTACGCGACTCTTTTTCAAGAAAACGTAACTTTTTCCGTATCTTTATTAAAAGCCGTTTTAATCCATGCCTAATTAATTATTTTACGCCACCACCGAGGGCCTGATAGAGTGATACTACGGCCTGCATCTTACTGAGCTGATCGCTCACCTCGTTGATCTCGGCATTGAGCAGATTGCTCTGAGCGGTAATCACCTCAAGGTAGGTGGTGTTTGACGATGACTCCATCAGTTTCTTGGTATCCTCGACATTCTGCTTCAGCACATTAACGCGCTTGCCGTCGAGCTCTGCCTTCTGGGCATACGAGTTGTAAGCCACAAGGGCGTTAGACACCTCGTTGCCTGCTTTGTAGATAGCATTCTGCCAAGTATTATAGGCCTGCTCATACTGCATCTTAGCCACTTTAAGACCAGCCACAATCTGTCCGTGCTGGAAGATGGGCTGAGTGAGCGAACCAACAGCCGAGAGAAGCCACTTACCAGGATTAACCAGACCATTCTGATTGGTAAAGGCGGCAGTACCTGTGATGGTGATGTTAGGATAGAAGCGACTACGAGCCGTCTCCACATCATAGAAACACTGAGCGAGTGCCATCTCGTAAGAGTGAACATCAGCACGGTTGGCCAACATCTGGATGCCTACACCTGTAGAGAGTTCAGTAGGCAGAGACTGGTCATTGAACTTGCCACGGGGAATAGCCTGACCTGGCTGCCCGAGCAGCAGGGAGAGTGAATTCTCCGTCTCACGCATCTGGCGCTGAAGGTCGATGTGCTGAGCCTGAACCTGATAGTAGGCAGCCTCGGCGCTCTGAACGGCCGTAGAACGATAGCCTATACGGTTATCGTGCATGAACCGCATCTTCTCCCAAGTTTCCTTAGTCAACTGCTCCATATCGGTAACAATCTCCAACTGACGGTCAATCATCAACAGAGTATAATACAGGTTGGCGATTGTCGAAATAACATTGGTCTTCACCACCGTCTGATAGTCTTTGGTGGCAAGGAGCTGCATCTGGGCCGAACGCTTAGCACTAAGCAGATTGCCAAACAGATCGACATTCCAACTGGCTGACACTGGAAGCGAATATGACTTCGTAGCTGCAGCACCGTCGAACGAGGTCAGAGTACCTTGAGGACTGAGAGCAACCGAAGGCAAGAATGCCAGTTTGGCAATCTTCAAGGCCTCGTTCACCATCTTCACATTGAGGGCAGCATTCAACAAGTCGGGATTGTTGTCGAGGCCTTGCTGGATGAGTACCTGCAACTGAGGATCGGTGAACACACTTCGCCACGGCATATTACCAAACGAGATGGTATCCTGTACAGCAAGCGTATCGGTCAGCGACTGGGTATCACGAACGATACCTTTGGTGTCAACCTCAGGACGCTCGTACTTGTTATAAAGTCCGCAACTCGACAGCAGCAGGGCTGCGGACATAAATATCATCAGTTTCTTCATATTACTTCTCCAATTCATAATCAACAGGTTTTGAGTGTGCATACTGCGCCAATTCGGCGGCAACCTCGGCGTTCTCCTCGTCCTCGAACTTCAGCGGACTGATCTTCTCCTGAATAGACTGGAAGATAACAAACAACGTGGGCACTACGAAGAGCTGCAGGATTGTACCAATCAACATACCGCCTACGGCAGCAGCACCCAGCGTCTGGTTACCATTCTTACCTACACCGCTGGCAAACATCATCGGCAGCAGACCGATAACCATAGCCAGAGACGTCATCAAGATAGGACGCAGACGGGCAGCAGCACCCAAAACAGCCGACCATGTGATGGCCATACCCGTCTGACGACGCTCAAGTGCGAACTGTACGATAAGAATAGCGTTCTTTGCCAACAGACCAATCAGCATGATAAGCGAGATCTGCATGTAGATATCGTTGGCATGGCCGAACAGCTGAGTAAAGAGGAAACAGCCTGCCAGACCGAATGGAACAGAGAGCACTACAGAGAGTGGCAGGATGTACGACTCGTACTGTGCCGACAGGATGAGGTAGATGAAGATGAAACACAGCAGGAAGATGATACCTGTGGTGTTAGATGCCTTAGCCTCCTCACGTGTCAGACCGGAATAATCATAGGTATAACCTGCAGGCAACACCTGCTTACCAACCTCATCAATAGCCTTCAGAGCCTCACCAGTTGAATAGCCATCAGCCACAGTACCTGTTACGTTGATAGATGTGAACAGGTTGAAGCGGTTAATGTTCAATGGGCCATATACACGCTCCAGGTTACAGAACTCCTGAACAGGCGACATTCCCGCGGGTGTACGTACATATATACTATTAAGCGACTCGGGTGTCATACGTGTCTCGGGAGCACCCTGAATCATCACACGGTAGAGTTTACCGAATGAGTTGAAGTTTGAACCATACAGTCCACCATAGTAACCCTGCAGTGTACTGAGCACAGCTGTTGGCGAGATGCCTGCCTGCTTACACTTAGCCACATCCACATGTACCATGTACTGAGGATAGCCAGGATTGTAAGAGGTTTGTGCCGTCTGGAACTCTGGGCGCTTATTCAGTTCTACCAGGAACTCTTTAACCACACCGAAGAATCGGTTCAGATCGCCACCAGTACGGTCCTGCATAACCAGCGAGATACCTGAGTTAGCAGAGAAACCAGGAATCATTGGGGGCGAGAATGCCAGAATCTGTGCATCCTTGATATGAGCCGTCTTGATAAAGATCTGGGCAATTACACCTGTAGCATCGTATGGATTGATAAAGAAGCGATAGATGCCATCACCCTGCCAGAGACCACTGATCTTCCACCAAAGACCTTTCTGACGCTCCTCAAAAGACTTCAGTTTGATGATAAACGTACCCTGGTCGGAACCAGCACCTGCGATGAAGTTGTAACCCTGAACCATCTCACGGTTCTTGATAGCAGGAATCTGCGACAGAATAGAATCCACCTGCAGCACAACCTGCTTGGTACGAGCCTCAGAAGTAGCAGGAGGCATAGAGATGGTACAGAACAACGTACCTGTATCCTCCTCAGGTACCAGACCTGTCTTGGTTGTAACGAAGGTTACTGCCAGCACGGCGATACCTACAACAACGGTGCCGATAATCGCCCATGGCTTGCGCACCAGTTTCTCCAGAATATTCTTATACTTACCGATAGTGGTATCGAAAGCCACGTTGAACGACTGGTGGAACCTATCCACACGCGACATCTTCTTCTCGTGACCCTCCTTATCATGAGGCTTCAGGAAGATAGCACACAGGGCTGGCGACAGTGTAAGAGCATTGACTGCCGAAATAATAATTGACACAGCCATTGTCACACCAAACTCACGATAGAAGGTACCTGATGTTCCGCCGATGAATGATACAGGCACGAACACAGCTGCCATCACCAGGGTGATAGAGATAATAGCGCCTGAAATCTCGTTCATGGCATCGATAGAGGCCGTCAACGGACTCTTATAACCCTGGTCGAGCTTAGCATGAACAGCCTCAACCACCACGATGGCATCATCCACCACAATGGCAATGGCCAGCAGCAGAGCCGACAGTACCAGCAGGTTGATTGAGAATCCCATCACATTCAGGAAGAAGAATGTACCTACCAGTGATACAGGCACAGCAATCAGAGGGATAAGCGTAGAACGCATGTCCTGCAGGAAGATGTAAACCACGAAGAATACCAGAGCCAAGGTCATGAAGAGGGTAAATACAACCTCCTCGATTGAGGCGTAGAGGAACTCGGTTACATCATAGTTGATCTTCACCTCCATGCCTGGTGGCATCAGTTTCTTCTGCGACTCCAGCTCAGCCTTTACCTGCTTGGCAATCTCGTTAGCATTCGAACCAGCTACCTGCTGAATCATGGTCATTACTGAAGGATCACCATTGTTCTTCATCGATACCGAGTAGCCTTCACCGCCCAGCTCAATCTTAGCCAGATCCTTCAGCTTCAGTGTCTGTCCGTTAGCATCGCTCTTAATGATGATGTTGCCAAACTCCTCGGCAGTACGGAAACGACCTGTATAACGCATCGAATACTCGTAAGCCACATTGGGAGCCTGCTCACCAAACTTACCTGGTGCAGCCTCGATGTTCTGCTCGGCCAGAGCGGCTGTGATATCTGATGGAATCAGACTGTGCTGCTTCATCACGTCGGGCTTCAGCCATATACGCATAGCGTAGGTCTTCGAGCTGAATCCAGAAGCATCACCCACACCCTCGATACGCTTTAGGGCAGGAACAATATTAATAGCGTTGTAGTTGGTAAGGAACTCGTCGTCATAACGTCCGTCGGATGTCAGCGAATACATCAGCACCTGTGACGACTGACGTTTTACCACGCGCACACCAATCTGGTTAACCTCGGCAGGCAACAGGGCAGTGGCCTGACTCACACGGTTCTGAACGTTAACGGCACACATATCAGGGTTCATGCCCTGACGGAACATCACCTGAATCATAGCCGAACCCGGCGATGCAGTAGAGGTGATATAATCCATTCCCTCAACACCGTTGATACTCTCCTCAAGAGGCGTAACCACGGCATTCTTCACCGTCTCAGCATCGGCACCTGGGTAACTACCCATCACCACGATGTTAGGCGGTGCAATATTCGGATACTGCTCGATAGGAAGCGAGACTAGTCCGATGAAACCCAGTAGCACGATGACAATAGATATTACCGTAGACAGTACCGGGCGTTTGATAAATGCTGTAAAAGTCATATTCTTTTAACTTCTTTACTTCTTCTAACTTCTTAACTTCTTTCAAAGTTACTTCTTCATCGCACCTACGATATCACCAGCGGTCATGACCTTTGCCTGCTCGTCAATCTTTTGCTGATAACGCTCGGGGGTAATAGGAACGATCTCCATACCATCGGTCAACTTAGTGATACCATTAGTCACATATTTATCACCGGCCTTCAATCCTCCTGTAACAACATAGTTCATACCGTCGTTCTGTGGATTAACCGTAATCTCACTGTACTTTACCTTATTCTCTGCACCAAGCAGGTAAACGAACTTCTTGTTCTGAACTTCTGACACTGCAGACTGGGGGATGATGATAGCCGACGAGGTGTTGTGAGGAATCACGATTGTACCAGAGCCTCCACTCTTCAGCAACTTCTCAGGATTCTGGAATACGGCAATCATCTGTACAGAACCTGTAGCGGCATCTATCACACCACTCATTTTCGTAACCGTACCTTCAAGACCATACATAGAACCATCAGCAAGCTGAAGCTTTACTGCTGGCATCTGAGAGATAGCGCCATTAAGACCACCCTCGTTCTTGCCCATCTCAAGTACGTCTTTCTCTGTCATAGAGAAATAAACCTCCATAGAACTGATGTTCGACACCGTAGTCAGAGTATTACTTGCACTTACAAGGGTACCTACTTTATAAGGAAGTGAACCTACGACACCAGAGGCGGGACTCTTCACATAACAAAAGCTGAGCATCTCTTTGGCTGAAGACAAAGCGGCCTCTGCCTGAGCCAAAGAAGCCTTTGCCTGCTCATACTGATTAGTAGCCGACTGGAGTTCAAAGTCACCTATCACACCGCTCTCATGCAACTTCTGAGAATTCTCGAAACTCAACTTGGCTGTATTGGCCGAAGCCTTAGCAGTATTGACTGAAGCCTGGGCCTGACGCACCTGAGCCTGATAGGTCACGTTATCCAATACGAAAAGTATCTGACCTGCAGCTACCGTCTGACCCTCTTTCACATTAATCTGGGTAATAAATCCCTGTACTTTCGGATGAATCTCTACATCCTGTACACCTTTGATCACTGCAGGATATGTAGACTGCATCGTTGTGCTCGACGTGCCCACTTCTACTACAGGATACTCGTTGTCGCCAAATGAGGGGCGACCACCGCCACCACCACATGATGCCAACAGCATCGTTGCGGCAGTAAACATCAAAATCTTGTTCATTTTCATAATTTAAATTATTGTAATTATATATTATTCCATGAAGCTTACAGAACGAAAACTTTATATCGCCATCTAGTTTCCGAGGTGCAAAGGTACAAAAAATATATCTAACGATATATCTCAGTCAGTCTATTTTAACAAAGTTTATTTCCTATTTTATAGTTTTATATATATCTTCTTGCGGTATAATATATAACCTATAGCAAAGTTGAGCAGCACGAAATATAGAGCATAGACAAGCGAGGCCCATTTCAAAGGAACTATAACTGCATGAATGCCATTATAAATCATCTCCGACATACCGACGTTTTTCAAAAATATCTGCAGTAACTCACTCGAAACGTAGAGAGCAAGAGCATTCACACCAAACACATGGAAGAAGGTTGTCCATTTAGTTTTCTGCTGGATATCAACCACGTACATCAGGGAAGCCTGAAGCAACGATGCCAAGCCACAGGTCATCATCACGTAACTGGGACTCCAGATACGCTTGTTGATAGGAAGACCATATGATAGCAAATAGCCACCAATCACAAGAACCGTGCCCACAACAAATAAGGCAATGACCTTCTTTTCAATGGTATCCTTCTGACGAATAAGCATACCACAATAAAAACCTAGCAATACGTGAGCTGCAGAAGAAATGGTACCCAATAGGCCTTCAGGATCTACAGGGCTTTTGTGATATATATGATCATAGCCAAAGAGTTTCAAATCTGCCTGAGCCAGGATGTTTACATCTGCATCGTATGCATATCCATTTCCTAACACGAGTATGGACGTATAGACAACGAGAATGCCAACAATGACATGGATGGTATACTTATGATTGCAAAACAAGGCAAAGAGCGACACGATACCATAGCAAAGAGCAATACGCTGCATCACAGCCCAGATACGGAGATGGTCAAAACAAAGGAAATCACCTTCTATCGCATGATCAAACCAGTTGATAAACAATCCTATAACGAATAGCAGTACCGTTCGCTTCACAATACGACGGACAACCTGCGGTGTAGGCTTGAACTCCGACTTGACCAACGAGAGATAACATGAGATTCCCATGATAAACAGGAAGAACGGAAAGACAAGATCACAAGGTGTCATTCCGTTCCACTTAGAATGACGGAGCATCTCGAACGATTCCCCCCAGCCGTTGTTTACCAGAATCATACCTGCAACAGTGATACCACGCAGGATGTCGAGACTCAATAACCGTTTTGACTTTTCCATATATTTAGGCACGGATTAACGCGGATTTATTTTATATACTCCATTACTTCCCTGGCAATGTCTACGGGCGAGCCCTCAGGGGCAGCCGAGTATGGTTTCTGACTTAGTGTCCAAGGCTCTTCCATGGCATAGTAGTCGAGCTTCACCTCCTGAGGAAGAGCCATCTGAAAGAGTTCGGCAGCAGTTTTGGTGGCATTAGGACCGCCACCCAGTAATTCCAGCTGAGGACCTGTCTGAGCCTTCATCTGATCAGCAAGGGCTCCGAAGTATGTTTTCCATCTAACGTAGTAAAAATCTTTCAGTATTCCCTGCCACTCCTTATGAGCATAATCGCGCAGGCCTGAATCCGCACAGAAACGATTGCCCCAGGTGGTTATCTGCACACGCGCATTCCATTCATAAAGTTTCTTCTCTTCTTGTGTAGAGCCACAAGCAATAGCGGGCTCCGTCCAATGTCCCAAACGGAACTCCGAACGTGTACCCAAAAGTTTATCCTGTATCAGCAACATATCAAGGAAGCGCTGTGCATCCTTTTCAAAATCCTTACGACTGAAAGCCTTATAGTCGGCAATGGTACGCTGATACTGCAAACGAGCCTGATCTGCAAGAGCCTGACGCGTAATATCAACCAAATCAAATTCGAAATTATTGTTGCCACGATACTTCTCTGCCACACTATTCATGAGTCGTGCCGCCTCACGGGTATCTGCGGGGTCGTAATAATTCTTCATCTTCGACCACGAAGAAGCCTGAAAGTTATTCAGCGTAGGACGCCCACAGAAGATGCTCTCATGAGGGCCCTGCTGATTGTTACCTGCAGGACAATTGTAAATGCTCTGGACGAGAATCATCCATGCATTCTCAACAGTCGGATCTTCTACGCCATAGCGGGCCTTCACATATTTTTTTATCCAACCCTCCTTGGTAAACTTCTCTGGGCGCCAAGGCAACTCACTCATCAACTCAAACATCACAGGATTATTCTCCGAACCCTCCATCGTGAAGCCTATGCCTTTACAGTTTTTCTTGCCTGTATAGAAATTATCGAGCAACTGATCCATACGACCATGAAGGCCGACATTTCCTCCAAAGTTCTCTAACAGGCAGAACAACCACTCGTGCTGTTTGTAGCCCTCGTCGCGCTTCCATATGCTGGGGATGCCAAACATGGGGCGACACTCCGAGAAGAGGTCGAGCACCAGCAAGTCGCCTGTCTTCATGCCATCCACCATTTGCGGACGGGGATTCTCCGTCCACCCCTGAATCACCCAAGCCGCTTTGGGATTCACACGTTTCATGGCAGCCATCAGAGCCTCGCCAGCCTTGGCGTAGTCGATGGTCGGATCGTCATCGCTCTCATGGAAGGGGTCCATGGAGTAATAGTCAGCCTTACCATATAGACGTGTAAGCTCATTATAATATAAAGTAGCTATCTCAGCAAATCGCGGATCCGTAGGCAACAGGTTGGCTGGACGGTGGAATCCGTTCCAAAGTCCTGCATCAGCGACATTGAGTCCTAATTTAGCCTTTGCATCGTGAGGCACCATACCACAATAGCCTGGCAACACAGGATGCATGTCAAGCTGCTTCATACGAGCAAGAATCTGTTTCTGCAGTTTCTCCTGACGAGCATACCAGGAGAGAGGCAGAGGACCGCCCCACCCTTCAAGGTTATTCATCTCCCACCAAGCCAAGAAGGCCGGACCTGCGATAAACTCGCCCACCTCTTGTTCTGTATACCCCAACTTGAGCAGCATATTACGCCATACGCACTCCTCGCCAACGATAGCCAAGGGCAGGTTCACCCCATGCAGGGCGAGCCAGTCGATTTCTTGTTCCCAACGCTTCCAGTCCCAGAAAGCCATTGAGTAAGAGAAGGTGCAGTAGTTGAAAGCATAACGTTGCGACAGGCTGGTCTCATGCCGCTCTCGCTGCTTCACCGCTGGTAACACAGCAGGGAGTTTGGCTTGCATCTGATTCCAAGACAGATGGATGCCAGCATAGTATTTCAGATACCAGTTGACGCCAGAAGCGATATTCACCCAGTTGTTGCCTCTTACAACAACCTTCCGTCCTTGCTGGTCAAGTTCGAAGTAATCTGTCTTACTCGTCACTTTCTCAATCTTAAACTTGGCAGAAGCGCCTTTATCGATTCGTTCAAGCAGATCATCAACGGGATTAGCTATCATCTGCATCGAAAGCAGAATAGCAATCAGGGTTAGTAGTTTTCTCATTTTTTCTTTGTTATATCAGTTTCATTTGTTTTGCCTTTTCCATGAGCAGCGCCATCAGCGGTTCACGTTCGTTCTCAACCCTATTGTCGAGCACCGCGTCTTTCAGGTATTGCTTCAGTAAACCCACTTCACGACTCGGTTTGAGGTGGAAGATTTCCATAATCTCATTACCGTCAATCACGGGCTGAAGCAGTCGCACATAGTCTTTTTCCTTCAGGTCGGCAAGCTTTTCGCGTACCATACGGAAGTTCTCTAGGAAAAGTTTTTTCCTTACCTCGTTCTTCGACGTGATATCCGCCTCGCAAAGGGTCATCAGGTCTTCGATATCCTCACCGGCATCATTCAGCAATCGACGTACAGCCGAGTCCGTCACCTCGTCGTCGGCAATGGCGATAGGACGCATGTGGAGGTCGACGAGCTTCTGAACATACTTCATCTTCATGTCCATCGGGAGCATCAGGCGACGGAATATCTGAGGTACCATCTTCGCACCTATCATATTATGATTATGAAAGGTCCAGCCAATGGCGGGATCCCAGCGTTTCGACTTGGTCTTACCGATATCATGCATCAGCGCGCCCCATCGCAACCATAGGTTGTCGGACTTGGAGGCCACGTTATCCAGCACCTCCAGCGTGTGATAAAAGTTGTTCTTATGTGCCCTACCATTCTTCTGCTCCACGATGTCAAGAGCAGCGAGTTCTGGCAGGATGATATTCAGAAGCCCGCAACGCTGCAGATCAACAAAACCTTTACTGGGTTGGGGCGAGAGTATAATCTTGTTGAGTTCGTCCTTAATACGCTCGCCACTCACGATTTTGATTCTGTCGGCCATTCGTTCAAGAGCCTCAAAGGTCTCGTCTTCTATCTTGAAGTTCAGTTGGGTAGCGAAGCGGATGCAACGCATCATGCGAAGGGGGTCGTCAGAGAAAGTGATGCCAGGTTCCAGAGGCGTGGCAATGATACCATCCTCGAGGTCAGCAAGTCCATTGAAGGGATCCACGAGTTCCCCAAAGCGTTTTTTGTTCAGGCAAATTGCCATCGCATTAATAGTAAAGTCGCGGCGGTTCTGATCGTCCTCCAGCGTCCCGTCTTCCACAACGGGTTTGCGAGAGTCGTGACTATAGCTCTCCTTACGGGCTCCAACAAACTCCACCTCGTACTCCACACCTTTCTGACGGAACTTCACCTGAGCCGTACCAAAGTTGCGGAACACACTAAGATGTGCTTTCTTGCCCACCATCCGTTTCAGTTCCTCAGCCACAGAGATGCCGCTACCAACCACCACCACGTCGATATCGTTTGAAGGGCGCTCCAAAAAGATGTCCCTCACGTATCCACCAACCACGTAACACTCTAGCCCAAGTCGGTCTGCAGCATCACTGATCTGATGGAATATTTCCTGATCTAATATCTCCGCTAGTTCTTCGTCGCTATATAGTTTCATCCCTTTGCTTCTCATTTTAGGCTGCAAAGATACACATTTTTTCCCACATATCCGCATTTTACACACCTTTTTCTTTTTTATTTAGGAAAATAGCTCTCACCTTTGCAGTCACATTGGAATGAAAAAGACGCTGCACCCTATATTGATTGTTGTGCTGACGGTTCTGGCAAACTGGCTGGGTGAGAACATTCAGCAAATAAGAGTTCCCAAAGAGGAAAACGGGGATTTTGGGGTTTAGACGTACCAAACTCAGGCTTTCCTCGGAGTAAAGTCAGAGTTTACTCTAGGCAAAGTATTGACTCAAATAGTCTCAACACCCGGTCCAGACGACACGCATGTTCAGGCAGACGGTTTGTCTCAATATTTCTCAAGCCACAAAAGCTCCCATCAATATTGCCAGAAGAACGATGACAAGCGTCATCAGCATCATCTCAACAGTCTTATTCATTACACGTCTTTTATATATTACCACTAACATCATAACTGTAAAACACGACAAATACTGCACGAAGAAGCGCAGAATTAAGACTTTTTATACTAATAAGGCTCAAACGAGCTTCAGAAAACCACAGAATGTCAGAAAAAGTTAGTAACTTTGCCCCTGAATTCAGTAAATCATCAAAACGGCATGAAGAAAGGAATCATCATAGTCCTGGCCACCACACTGCTGATAGCATGTGGCGAGACAGATACTAGAAAGGAGATTAATCGTCGTAAGGCGGCCCTGAAGGAGAAGCAGGAGACGGAACTCAAGAAAGCACAAGACGAGTTGCTCAGGACTGACAGTCTGTTGCAGATAGCAAACCTTGAGCTTGACTCACTACAACAGAAGGTGGAAAAAGACAAAAAAACTTTAAAGGCTACTCCTGAGGAGCTGACCCTGCTGACGAGAACGAGAATCAAACGAGACTCCATCCGCACACAGGCAGAGACCCTGGGGATGAAGATTCGCTATATCCATAAGAAACAAAAAGAGGAATAGTTTTGGTCATTTCAACAGATTTTTGTAATTTTGCACCCGATATGACCAATATGGAAATAACAAACGCTCAGTTTGAACAGGCTTTAGCGGAATGCAGAGCCCTGTTCGAGAAGAAGCTTCACGACTATAAAGCCTCTTGGCGCATCCTGCGCCCCACGGCTCTCACCGACCAGTTGTTTATCAAAGCCAAGCGAATCCGCTCGCTGGAAATCAAACAGGAATCGAAGGTGGGCGAAGGCATCAGGCCTGAGTTCATCGCCCTCATCAACTATGGCATCGTGGGACTGATTCAGCTGAGCAAAGGCTTCGCAGACACCGTAGACATGGAGAACGAAGAAGCCATGAAGCTCTACGACGAGTTTGCCAACGAAGCGCTGGAGCTGATGAAGAAGAAGAACCACGACTACGACGAGGCGTGGCGCTCCATGCGCGTAAGCTCCTATACCGACCTCATTCTCACCAAGATAGAACGTATCAAGGAGATTGAGGATCTGTCGGAGAAAGGCGAGAAGCTGAAAGTAAGCGAAGGAATAGATGCCAACTATATGGACATCATCAACTATGCGGTCTTTGGAGTAATTAAATTATCGGAGTGAAGAAAGCTGCCGTCAATATCGCCCGTCTGATGCTAGCCGTGACGCTGATACTATCAGGCTTTGTCAAGGCTGTAGATCCGTTGGGCACGCAGTACAAGATACAGGACTATCTGACGGCCATGGGACTGGGGAATTTTGTTCCTGACTTCCTGACGCTATCAGCATCGGTATTGCTTTCGGGCACCGAGTTCATGCTCGGCATCTGTCTGCTTTTTGCCATCAGGCGCCGACTGGTATCGAAAGTTGTGCTGGCTATCATGGTGATGATGACACTGCTGACGCTCTGGCTGGCGTGGACCGAGCCCATACACGACTGCGGATGTTTCGGCGACGCACTCGTGCTCACTAACTGGCAGACGTTCTGGAAGAATGTAATACTATTGGCATTAGCAGTTATCGTCTGGCGATGGCCCTTAGAAATGCCAAGACTTATCAGCGAGTCGAACCAATGGATTGTGTTCAACTACTCTGGCGTATTCATTCTGCTGTTCGTAGCCCTGCGCAGCCTCTATACCCTGCCCCAGTTCGACTTCCGTCCCTACCATATCGGAGCCGACCTCAGAGAGGGGTGGCAGAAGATGATGGATGGCGAGGATACTCCCTACACCGACTTTTTCATAGAAACAGTCGACGAGGGCGAGGACATCACAGAACAAGTGCTCAACAGCGAGGGATACACCTTCCTGCTGATAGCACCTCATCTGGAGCAGGCCGACGACTCACAGCTCGACGAGCTGAACCGTATCTACGACTACAGCAGTGAGCAAGGCTATCCTTTCTATTGCCTCACAGCCAGCTCAGAAAAAGCCATCACGCGTTGGCAGGATATGACGGGAGCGGAATATCCCTTCTGTCATACCGACGACATCACGCTGAAGACGGTCATCCGTTCGAACCCTGGGCTGATGTTGCTGAAAGACGGTAAGGTGATTCGCAAGTGGAGTCATAATGCTCTGCCCGAGGAGGAAGAGCTGACAGAGCGGCTCGAAGACTCCGGACTCGGGAAGATGCCTTCGGACAGCGTCCCCACCAAAATACTCTGGCTGCTCACATGGTTTGTCCTGCCACTGGTGTTGCTCACCATCGCAGACCGCCTCTGGGCTTGGAGCAAATGGCTCCGAAAGAAAAATAAGAAATATAACCCTTTAAATAAAGAAAAAAGAATTATGAGAAAGAAAATTGTAGCAGGAAACTGGAAGATGAACATGAATCTCCAGGATGGTATCGCTCTGGCAAAGGAGCTGAATGAGACACTGAAAGCTGACAAGCCCAACTGTGGTGTAGTAATCTGCACACCGTTTATCCACCTCGCTTCTATCGCACAGTTCCTCGATCAGGACATCATCGGTCTGGGTGCTGAGAACTGCGCTGACAAGGAGAAGGGT
>JAEEGJ010004679.1_pt1 | contig 45425 bp, 37 predicted proteins | sample 8958761 | NCBI WGS metagenome assembly JAEEGJ01 (sample SAMN16246546, study PRJNA631951) | gut metagenome | biome: gut microbiome; feature: rumen; material: RS-attached | host: Bos | place: Iran: Karaj | collected 2018-10
GCATTGCTGGCTCGTCTTGCCCGTTTTTTTGCACTGCCCGCTGCGCATCCTCTGGTTGTTCTGGCGCATCTCGTTTTGCATCTGGTCGAGGCTTTCGGCCAGCACGAGGGCGAGGTTGTTGAGCGACGTCATGCTGTATTGCATAGAAGTGGCGGCCGCCGTGTTGCGGTAATTGCCATAGAAACTCTGATTCATGTCGAGCAAACCGTTGAGGGAGCGGCTGATGCCATTGTTCACCTCTGCGAGATCCTTGCTTATTGCCGAGGCGACACTCACTTGGCGACGGGCCATGGAGCGCAACGAATCCTCAACGCCGCGGAAATCGTCCTTGATGCGGTTCTGGCGCGAGATAATAGTCTGGTATCGTGGGTCTTGTATATATATTGTGCCAATGTCAGTAATAAGTTCCTCCTGGTTGAACGAGAGACGCACAAGATTCTTAAGCAGCTGGCGCACCTGCTCGGCATCCTCGGCAAGATCCTGCTGCTCAGCGTCCACTTCGGCTTCGGCCAAGGCCTCGCTTAGCTTCTCCATGCTGTCGGCGGCATCGCGCTGTTTCTGAGCTGCATCCTTGTTCTTGCCCTTTTGCAGACTCTGACGGGCTTCTTTCTGCTGTTGATCCACCTGCTGTTCGAGGTCCTGCGGCACACGAAACTCGGTGCTCGGATCAAGGTTCTTGTAGTCTTGCTTTATCTGGTCAATATCCTTCTTTAGCTGTTGAAACTTCTCATCCACAGCCTGTTGCTTCTTCAGCAAATCTTCACGCTCCTTGCCTCGCGCCTGCTCCGTTTCACGCGAAACATCGCGTTGTTCCTGGGCCAGCTTGTCCATGCGCTGGATTGTCTGCTCCACCTTTTTCTCTATCTCAAGGCGTTTCATCAACTCAATGTTCTGGTCAAGCTGCTTCTCAATCTCGGCATTGTCCATCTTAAGCTGCTCCAACTGCTGCTGCACCTGCTTCTTGTCGAGCTCTTTCATCATACGCTCTATCTCGGCCATGGTCTCCTTCATCTTGTCGTCCATCACCTCGTTCATGAGGCGGTCCAACTCGCGTTGCTTCTCCATGAGCTGCTCGCTCTGCTCGCGGTATTTCTGTTCCAGACGGTTGTTTTCCTTTATCTGCTGCTGCATCTGCTGCATCATCTGGCGCACCTGCTTCTGCTTTTCGGCAATCTGCTCCAGCTCCTTCTTCTCCTGCCAGCCGAGGTCCTTCTTTTCCACCAGTTTACGCATCATCTCGTTTATCTCCTCCTGCAATCGCTTAAGCTCGGACATCTGGTTTTCGGCACTCTGACGCACGTCCGATGAGCTCTGCTCCAGCAGGCTGTCGAGCTCGTCGGCAGTTGGCACCTTGATTCCAAACACCTGTGAGCGAGAGGTTTTCGGACCGTGAATGGCGTCGTTGTCCGACACCTCGAACCAATAGGAGAGCACGTCGCCTGGGGCCAACGTCAGCTCTGCTGCATTGAACGAGAAGTAGAACTCCTGGCTTGCACCCCCGTCAAGGGCAATTTCGGCCTCGCTGACGGCATTTCGACTTGTATCGGCAGGATTGTCGGTCTTATGAACAAAAACAAGTTTAGAGAAGCCGTAATCGTCTTTTACGCGTCCGCGAAAAATATGACGGTCGAGGTACAGTGAATCGGCCATCTCGTCGACGGCAATCATAGGCGCGGCGTCCTTGATGGCAGAGAGTGCGTAGCGCAGGGTGTCGGCAACGGCAGAGCCATTGCGCACAGTGAAGGCATAGTCTGTATTGTCCATCACACGTCGGCTCACCTCAACACGGCCGTTGGCGTCGGGGCTGATTATGTATCTTGAATCGTGGAATATAAAGGCAAGGCTGTCGGCATCCTGTGTCTGGAAGAGCCAGCGCACCTGCGTGCCTTCTGGCACAGCGGCGTCGCCGAGGTTAAGCACGGTCTCTGACTCGCGGCCAGTGTAGGCAGGGTAGGAGAGGAGCATGCGGAACGAGATGACACTGGGGTTTGGCATCATCTCCAGGGTGTATTCAGGCGATGTCACACCACCACCGTCGAGGTAAAACACCATGGAGCGCGACACTTTGGAGAATGTGTAGCTGAACTGTGGCGCTTGACGGCTACCTTCTGCAATAAGCTTGTGCCTGCGACCGTCAACAATGACAAAAGCCTCTGCAGGGACTGCATCACCCTCGGTGACAACCTGCAGCGTGAAATCATCACCTTGGCTAACGGCAAGACCTTCGTTGAGGATAAGGAAACGGAAGGGTGCAGGGCGTTCGTAGGCGGTGCCGTAGTTCACAATACGCTTGGAGGGTTCTGTGACGGTCTGCGGAGTGGCTATCAAGAGTATGGCTATGACAGCGAGCGGTGGCAGCGCGTACTTGAGATAACGATTGTTGGCATGCAAGTTGATGGCGTTAAGCATCGGCACCGGCTTGAGCTGTACTGTTTTCTGCTCAATGGCCGCCTGCAGTAGTTGCGAATCGGCGGTTGAGAGCTGTGCATTGAGCTGTAGCAGGTTGAGAAGCTTGTCGCTGACTTCGGGGAAATGGCGGCCGATGATAACGGCGGCTTGCTCACGGCTGATACGCTTGCCGAGGCCATACATCTTGAGCAATGGCCTCACCACGAGCCACGCAAGAGCAGCAAAAACGGCGGCCAAGCCCAGCCAGAAAACGAGACCGCGACCGAAGGAAGACATCCAACCGAAATACTCAAGCAGCACCGCAGCAAGGAAGATGGCAGCCACAAGGCCTACAGCATAAAGAATACCCCTTATCAGGAGGTTCTTGTAGTACTTCCTAATGAAGGCGTCGAGCGCGGAGATTATGTCATGCTGCTGCTTCACCTACCTGTTTTTGAGCGTGCAAAAATACGAATAATTTTCCAACCTCTAAAATAATTCGTATCTTTGCAAAAATTTTCAAGCAGTTATGGAGCAACAGGTAATCATCATCACCGGTGCATCGTCGGGCTTTGGCAAAGCCACCGCCGAGATGCTTGCAGCCAAGGGAAATACCGTCTACGGCCTTTGCCGCCGCGAGATGCAGGACACCAATATCCGTTACCGTCAGTGCGATGTACGCAACCGCGAACAGATTGCCACAGTGGTGGCACAGATTATCGTTGAGCAGGGTAGGGTGGACGTTCTCATCAACAATGCCGGCATGGGCATAGGAGGTGCGCTAGAGCTGGCGACAGAAGAGGAGATAGACATGCAGATGGGCACCAACTTCATGGGCTGCGTCAACATGTGTCAAGCCGTGCTGCCGTACATGCGCAAGGCGCGCAAGGGCAAGATTATAAACCTCAGCTCCATAGGTGGTGTCATGGGCCTGCCGTACCAAGGCTTCTACTCCGCCTCCAAGTTCGCCATCGAGGGCTTCACCGAGGCCCTTGCCGCCGAGGTCACGGGCTTCGGCATCCGCGTCTGCATGGTTGAGCCCGGCGACTTCGCCACAGGCTTCACCGGTAGCCGCAAGAACAGCCAGACCACAATGGACGACCCAGACTACGGCCCCATCTTCAAGCGCTCGCTAGCCATCATCGAGAAAGAGGAGAACGGAGGCTTGCAGCCCGAAGTGCTGGCGCGCCGCATCGTCAAGCTCGTCGAGCAGAAAAAGCCGCCTCTGCGTAATGTCGTCGCCAACCTCGAGCAGTGGCTGAGCACTGTCATCAAACGCGTTCTGACGGGCAACCAGATGGTTGGTATTCTTCGGGATTACTACAAGAGCTAATCAGCATTGTTGCCCAGCAGTACCATCTTGTACAGCATATTTTAGCCTACATTAAGGACGGGCTACAGACCGTCTACTAGCCGTCTACTAGCCGTTTACTAGCCGTCTAGAGGCTGTTTTGTCAATGAATATGCGGTAAAGAATGGTTATTCTCTTTAGTAAGGGCTGTAGGACAGCGTGTTATGGTTATGGGGAGTTTGGGGAGGGATGTTTGAAGTGGGACAGAGGACAGTTGGGACAGTTCAAAATATAGCTTACCAAACCAAAAATAATTTCTATATCTAGATATAGATGTATAATTACGTGGTGTATGGCTTAAAAACTAACTGTCCCAACTGTCCCCTGTCCCCCATAAGTCCTCGACCACGTAGCACCGCAGAGTGAAAAATATTACCACAAGAGCTAAAACTTAATGCCCAATATCCATATCTTGTAATCGACCGCAGTGCTATCGGATGCTGGAGCGATTATCTCCCAAGGTACTGTTGGTGCTGGGATTAAAACATCCCGAATGCGCCCATAGAGGATCAGGTCATTCTTCATAGCACTACCTAACGGGTGCACTTCAAAACCAGGGTGGACTAAAAGACCGAAATGGATTTTGCTACCCGAGAGATCCCTTGAGGCACTATGGTCGCCATCAAATTGGCCATTAAAGTCCCACAGACGTGGGTCATGTGGACTAGTAATCAGCAGCCCCATATTGTGCAGCATGTTCTTCTGAGCCACAATAAGAATGGGTCTCAAATATCGAAACATTCCAGCATCATAGTACGGCATATTGCTAAGCTTCTCATCGCTTGGTGGCAGCACTACACTGCGCACCCAAGTGTCGCGCGACAACGTTAAGCCTTTATAATGCATCAACGTGTCGCCAAACTGCAGCACAAGAACAGAATAGGTGCCAGCGGCAACCGGCGGCAGAGTATAGTTGCCTGCATAGTCGGTCACCGCCATTGCCCTGCTCTGCCCATCTCGCATCAGGTGCACAAAGCAGAAGGGTAGGGGGTTGCCGTCAGCGCCATTGATTACAGTACCCGTCACCGTAAGCCTTTCGCCACCATCCTGTGCTTTGGCTACAGGAAGCAGCATCAACGCCATCAATAGCATTATATGTCTCATGGGTAGCATATTTACAGAGATATTGTCACTGCCGGCCGACGCCCGACAAGTATGCGATAATCCATGTCGCAGCGAGGGAAAAGGTCGATTACACAGAAGCCGTGGCAAACCTGTGACGACACAAGGACGCCACTCTTCTGATACACTTTCACCGGTTCATCATAGACGCCTGTGATAATAAGTCTGTTGCCACTGACCCATATTGTAGGCTCCGGTGGCAAGGAGGACAGCACTGGCTGTATGGTATCGCTCCTATCATTGATGCCAGAGAGAATAGTCAATACGTCGGCATCGGGTATGCGTTCCTCTTCCAGCAATGGCAGAACCTCGGGCTCAACCTCATGTGCCCTGTCTGGCGCTTCTTCGTTTAGCGGCGCAACCCTCCTCGTGGCAGGCTCCTCATACTTTGGCTCATGCATTTCTTCTTGGTGTACCGCTCCACCAAATACAGCACTGCGCCACTGCGGCACCACGGCAATGGCCAATCCCGAGGCTAAAAGCACCAACAAGACCAGCACCACTACCCGCCGGGCCTTGACGATGATACGGTGCAGCCTCTGATAGACGGCATCGCGGCTGAGGCTCATCAAAGAGGCAATCTCGTCGGCATGGTAGCCATCGAGGTGCAACCTCACCAACTGCTGGTCGTCGTAGGGTAGAGAGGCTATCAAATGCTCTATTTCCTCCTTCTGCTGCAACGAATTGTCGTCGGCAAGGGTTTCCACCATCAAGGCCGTCAAAGGCAGCATAGAAGGCTTCTGACGGCGCCGTTGTTGGTAGAGCGACGAACGACACTGCCAATACACCCACGAACGCTCCTCGGCAGGACTGGCGTCGGCACGCAACACATCGAAATGCAGCCATAGCAATATGGAGACTTCCTGCACTAAATCGTTGCAGCGAGCCCAATTGCCCCTGGCGGCACGCCAACACATACGCCACACCATGGCACGGTGGCGGCGTAGCAGCTGTGTGTATGCACTCTGTCGGTCCATATACAATATAATACACTTGCGACGGCATAAATCTGACTTCAGTGTGCAAAAATAACAATTATTTTGCATTCTGATGCCGTTGATGTCAGATTTCGTGTCCAAACAGGGTATTATATTTGCAGAACACAACCCAAAAAACAGTTTTATGAAAAAGACACCATTAATTATTACGGCCACCTTAGCCGCCATGACACTGGCCTTGGCAGGCTGCGAAAAAGAGAAAGTGGAGGAACCCACCCCCGCAATGCTGGCGTACAACAACCCCCTCGTCGGCACCAAGTGGGTTTACCACAACGACACAAACATTATGGGCATCCGTGTGGTACAGGAACTGCGCCTTACTTTCCATACCGACAGTACAGGGGAAAGCTACATCGGCAGCGAAGACTCCTATTCCCCTTGGTGGGACACCACATACAGCTTCCGCTACATATTCCACCCTGAGCTCAACGGCTTGGAACTCTATGAGGACGAAGCGCCATACCCAGGCTACTTTCGTTACAACCCCGAAACCAGAACATTGACGCAGGGAAGTATCGTCTTTCACCCGCAAGAATAACCCCAAAAACACACAACATGAAATACACATATTTATACGCACTGCTCGCCGCGATGGCACTGGCGGCCGCCTCATGCAGCAAAGACAAAGCAGAACCCATTGCAACTGCCGTTACAACACACAACCCACTGTACGGCACCGTGTGGGAAGCCGCCTGGTATGAAACGCCGGGCGGGGAGTTTGACTCCTACACCGAGCGACTGTTGTTCAAGACCGACACCACCGGAGAAATTGTCTCCATCAAAAGCGTCGTCTACTACTCCGGCAGCAACCCCGGATATACACAAGACACCACCGTCGCCATGGCCTACAGGCTCGACACAGCGAACAAAGAACTGTACATTCACTCCGACTACGCAGGAAATCCCAGCCGCCTGACATACAATCTCGACGAAGAGACCATGACAGTGGTGGGAGACACGCAGAAGGTCTATATACGCGTAATGTAGACCTTCAGAAGGAGAGCTCCAGGTCATGGTAGTTTATGAAGATGTTATTGCTGACGGGAATGCGTGTTGCCCCAAGCGATACACGCCTGAGCGGCCTGGAGCCAACCTTCACCCAATAGGAACCAGTTGCCCGCTTGCTGAAGCTGCGGTCATCAATATGATCCATGTTTATCGACAGCGAACAGTGCCCCATGCACTGTGCGGTAGCCACAAGACGACCTTGGGCATCGTAGATTTCTACCGGCTCGTCGTCTGTACCCTCGACCACAATGGTATTACCATTGACGATGATTGTCACTTCGGGCAGCGGGTCATGCTGCGGTGCACAAGGGTCTACAACATATTCGAATCCATCCCACTGCGGTGCATTACGATAGGCTGAGGCGGTGCCGCAGGGTACCAGCAGACGCACAGTGTCGGCCATGCCGAAAAAGCACCATTCGCCAGCCACCACGGGAGGCTCCGTGGCGAGAACCTCTAAAGTGTCGATACCGGAGCAAAGTGAGAAAGCATCCCTGCCCACGTTGGCCAGCGAGGCTGGCAACCTCATGCTGCGGATAGACGTAAGCGAGAAGAACGCACTGTCGGCCAGTGCCGTGACGGCATAGATATGCCCGTCACGCTCCACCGTTTCTGGTATAACAACACATGTACCTGCGGCATTACAAGACACCGCTACACTGCGCCCGTCATTCAAGAGGAAGCATGCCAACGTGTCCCCCGATGTGCCAAAGTATAGAAAATCATAATTCTGCTGCGACTGCTGCGTTTGCACCTCGGCAACAGGGGCCGGTTCCGCTTCAGCAGGTACCTCATGCGGAGCATATACAGCCTGTACCGTGTCTGAGGATGGTTCCGGAAACGGCGTTGGTTCGACGGTGGGTATCCCTTCCTGCGGAGAGTCCATTTTCTGATTATGACGGACTTTCTCCAACACCGTCTTGCGCCACTGTGGCACCACGGCAATGGCCAGCGTGGTGGTAAATGCCAGTACAAGCAATACTGCCATCAGGCGACGCAGTTTCACCGCAATGCGGTGAATGCGCTGGTAGACGGCGTCGTTGCTCAGCCCCATGATGGAGGCAATCTCGTTCGCTCTGAAACCTTCCAACCGCAGCTGCATTATGCGCTGTTCGTCGTGACTGAGCGACGCCATCATGTCATCTATGTCTTCCTTCTGCGCCTGTCTGTCCTCTGCTGCTATGCTCTCCTCGTGCAACGGCGTGAGCGGCAGTGTCTCCACGCGTCGTTTGCGTGTCCTGTGGTCCAGCGCGCTACGCGTCACCCAGCGCACCCACGCGCGTTCTTCGGCTGACGTGATGCCGGTGCGCAACTCTCCAATATGCATCCACAATGCCACCGACACCTCCTGCACCAAGTCGCGGCACTGCTCCCAATCGCCACGTGCCCTCAGCCAGCACATGCGCCACACCAATGCGCGATGGCGGCGAAGCAATTCTGCGTATGCACTATGACGCTCCATATACTATATAATACCCGACTGGAGACCGAAATCTGACACTAAGGTGCAAAAATACTAATAAAAAACGACCTACGCCAAACCCATTACACTATGGATTTGGCACCCGTGGCAAAAAAGCCTATTAACTTCTATAGTATCTTGTAGAACACCCCTATAGTGCCGTATATCGGATAGAGGGTCTGCTCCACGGTCTTAAAGTCGGCCTTGAATATGCCCGTAAAGCCGACAGAGAGGTCTAGCGAGAAGCCCAGCCGAGGCAATGGCAACCAGTCGACACCAACGGTGGCGCCGGCCTGCAGTTTGCGCATGTCGTCGGAGAAGTCGTATGTGGCCTGAGCCTCAGGGGTGTCACCTACGATGATCTTCGGGCCTGTGGGGCCTCCACGACGTATGTATCCGTCAGAAGCCACACCCGTGAACTTATTGTTCAACAGCAGCGAACCATAGACGCCGACACGCAGCTCCAGCTTGGGGCTGATTGTGTAAGTGGCACACACGGGCAGCGTGAGCATCAGCATGGATATCTGTTGGCCAACATGGCCAGTGAATACACCCTCTATGCTCTCCGTCCCCTGCCGCATCTCCATGTGATATCCTTTGACCCTAACATCAACATCCATGGCCTTGTTCTCAACAAAAAGACCTGCCGACAAACCCCACTGCGACCCTATAGGCAATGAAACGCCTGCTCCAACGCGAAACGAAGGGGTGAGCCGGAACGCATCAATACCCACTATAGCCTCAGGCATGCCGTATGGGGCTGATGCACCAAGATTATAGCCAGCTCGCACTTTAAGCGATATGCCGTTGCCTGACCCTTCCGCCATCGCGCACACCGCTGTTAGCGTCATGACGAGCACTAATAAGAATGTCTTTCTCATTCTACTCTATTCATTTGCCTTATAGGTGACCTCCACCTCATCGACATACAGTGTGCTGCCTATGGCACCCTCGAAGCTGTCGCCTCCCTTGCTGGAAGAGAATATGAGCGTCCAGCTATAGCCGTATGCCGCCAACACCTCTGGGTCTACAGTGCCTTCGTCGAAGGTCATCTCGAAACGCGCCCATTCGTCGGTAGCTGGCAGCGAAGCAACCTGCGCCTTGCTTACTATATAAGGGCTGGTAAGCATATCGTCACCATACAGGTTTATACTCTCGCCAGCCGTGTTCTGGTTACGGAAGAACACGGCAAAGATATTGGCCTCGTCGGTACGTCCTGGAACAATATCCATATTGGCATCTGTGAACTCAGCTCCAGGCTGGTATTTATAGTAACCCGTCACCTTGACGGGCTGCCTGTTCACCGGTATGCCAAACACCGTGCACTTGAGTGGGTTGAATAGAACTCTTGAGACATCGAAGGAGCCAAGGAACAGATTGCCTGCCGCAATGGGCTTATGCATGTTACGCCCGAGCTCTCCTGCATCTCGCGTAATCAGACACAGAGCCTTACCCTGATAGCCGTTTGGCGTCGAGCTGGTGGGGTACTGCTCTGGGGTATAATCGCTGTGTACCAGAGCGAAGCCGGCATTGCCAGAAGCCCACACATAGTCTCTGGCACCGTCGGCACCAATCTCATAAAACACGTGGAAAGTAGCATTGTTGTTCGTGCTGTCTACCACATGCTCAAAACTGTAGAGTGTGGTGGTGTCCACAATGGTACGCTGCTCTTTGAAGACAACCTTGTATTGGCGACTGTGATTGCCGTCCTCCGCAGTGACGGTGTAGGTCACAGCCCCCGCCGAGAAGTTCTGCAATGAGCCGTTGGCTGGGCTTAACGTGGCCCCTTCGGTTATGCTGAAGCTCACCGGCATCTGCGGCAACGCACTTACTGACTTCACCCAAAAGACAATCTCATCCGTCGACGACGTGATGTTGTCGTGTCTCATGTCGGCCTTCTGGTAGAAATACTGCTCGTATTGGGCACCATCAACCCAGGCGCTCAAAATGTCACATTCACTGTTCTTGGGCGAATCCTTCGAGCAGGACACAAAGAAAAGACACACCATGGCGAACACTGCCGCCATCAATCCACTAAAAATCTTTTTCATATTGCTTTTACTTTATATTTCCTTGGCGAACACAGCACGCTGCATCAGCGGCTTGGTGTTGTATTGCGTCTCCCATATCTTGACGGCTTCGTTGCCTATGATTTGGGGGTTTGTGTAGGCCGTATGCACGTTGTGTCTGATGGCAGCCTCGTTCATATCGCTGTAGTAAATGCTATGCACTCCGCGCTTCTGCCACTCGGGCAACACGCCATTGAGGAGAAGGTCAATAGTATCGAAATGCTTGAGGGCATGTAGAATGTGGTACCAACCGAACGGGAAGAGCTTACCGTTGGCCTTCTTGTAGGCACCGGTGAGATCGGGGATGCTGAGGCCGAAAGCCACAAGCTTGTCGTTCTCGTCTACCACAAACTGCACAAAGTCCATATTTACAAAGGGGAAATATTCGTCAATATAAACGCCTATCTCCTTCTCCGTCATGGGCACAAAGTCGTACAGATCCTTGAAACTCTCGTTGATGGCGTGGAAGAACTGCCAGGCATACGGTATCAACTCCTTGCGGTGCTTCACCTTGACAAGCTTCAGGTGGTACTTCTCCATGATGAGCTTGTTTAGGCGTCCAACCTTTTCAGGCACTGGCTGGTTGGCCTGCATAGAGTACTGCTGCCAGCGGCATTTAATCTCATAGCCTGCACGCTCTATGAAACGCACATAATATTCTGGGTTGTAGAGGGTGGATGTGTTCTGGCGGGCATCGAAATTGTCTATGGTCCAGCACTCCTTGTCCATGTCGGTGAAGCCGAAAGGACCCTCTATTTCTGTCATACCGAAACGTTTGCCGTACTCTATCACCTTATCCAACAGTGCTGTGAAGACCTCATAATCCTCCACAAAGTCGAACCATCCGAAACGCACCGCTTTCTTGTTCCAGTGCTCATTGATGGAGCGGTTGATTATAGCGGCCACACGGCCGACAATCTTGCCGTCTCTGTAGGCGAGGTAAAGTTCACGTGTGCAGTGCTCCAATGCCGGGTTTTTGTCGGTGAGCAGGTTTATCTCGTCGAAGTCCAGTGCCGGTATATAACTCGGCACATCCTTGAAGAGCTTGTTGGGGAATGCTATAAAGCGTCGCAGTTCGCGACGGGAGGTGACAGTACGGATTTCTATCATAAAACTTCCAGTTTCTTGAAGGCTTTGTAGATCTTCTCCACACCGATGTCAATCTGCTCGTGGGTGTGCGTGGCCATGAGGGCGAAACGAATGAGCGTCTCGTCACTGGGCACGGCGGGAGCAATTACGGGCGTGACAAAGACACCGTTTGCCAGCAGGTCGTGCGTGATGGTGAAGGTCTTGTTGTTGTCACGGATGAAGAGCGGAATGATAGGCGTCTGCGTGTTGCCCACCTCGAAGCCCAGATCCTTGAAGGCCTTGAAGGCATAGCGCTGATTGTCCCACAACTTTGCATTGCGCTCTGGTTCGCTGCGCATAATGTGCAGTGCCTCAAGCACAGAAGCAGTGCTGGCGGGAGTGATGCTGGCGGTGAAGATATAGGGGCGCACAGAGTGCTTCATCCAGTTGATGGTCTCCTTGTCGGCAGCTATGAATCCTCCCACCGAAGCCAGACTCTTGCTGAAGGTGCCCATGACGAGCTCCACATCCTTCAGCTTGCCGAAGTGGTCGCAGGTGCCACGTCCTTCACGGCCAAAGACACCGAGACCGTGAGCCTCGTCGACCATCAGAGTGGCATTGTACTTGTTGCAGATGTCAACCAGCTTGTCCACGTGAGCCACGTCACCCTCCATTGAGAAGACACCGTCGGTGACCACCAGTTTGCTGGCATCCAGCGGAGCCTTGGAGAGCACGCGTTCCAGGTCGGCCATGTCGTTATGTTTGTACTTCTGCGTGTTGGCGTATGTGATAAGCTTGCCTTCCATGATCGAGGCGTGGTCGCGTTCGTCATAGAACAGATAGTCGCCACGTCCCACTACATCGGGTATTACACCGCTGTTGGCCAGGAAACCCGCCGAGAAGAGCATCACGCCGTCCTTGCCGAGGAACTCGGCCAACTCGTCCTGCAACTGTATGTGGATGTCAAGCGTACCGTTGAGGAACGGCGAACCGGCGCAACCTGTGCCGTACTTGTCGATGGCCTTTTTTGCAGCCTCTTTCAAGCGCGGGTCGTTAGTGAGGCCAAGGTAGCTGTTCGATCCGAACATCAGCACCGGATGGTCGTAACCAGTGACATAGACTTCAGTGTTCTGGGGGCTGCAGATGGGGGTAAAATAAGGATAAATTCCAGCGGCTTTCGCTTCTTGCGGCACCGTGTATTGGGCTAACTTTTGTTGTAGCGGCTTCATACTTCTGCTTGTGTTATTTTAAAGTGCAAAGTAACGAATATTTTTTCAATATTACGCAAATTATTTTGTTAAAAGTGAATACATGCTCTCCGTAAGGCTGCTGGCACCTATCCTAAATATCTGCGGCACAATGTATTCAACACCCATTATCTGCATCGCCAATTCGGCATACCGCAACGCTTCTTCGGGTTTCCTTATGCCTCCGGCAGCCTTGAATCCGACTGTTTTTTTACCTTTTTTAACGTTTTCTTTAATACAATTTAACATTATCCCTGCCGCCTCAAGAGTTGCTCCGGCGCTTCCTTTGCCGGTGGATGTCTTGATGAAGTCAGCGCCACCGTCGATGGCTATCTGCGAGGCAACCTCTATCAGCTCTTTCGTGGGCAATTCACATGTCTCTAATATTACCTTCAGCGTGCGGCCTTCCATAATGATCTTTTGCTGCCTTATCTCCTCGACGGCTTCGTCGTAGCGCCCCGCGAGGACCAAGCCGCGGTTGATGACCACGTCCACCTCGTCGGCACCAGCGCTCACCAGAGTTCTCACATCCTCGAGTTTGGTCGCAATGGAAGCCTGACCGTGAGGGAAGTCGCTGGCAACCGACACCACACGGATACCACTGCCTTTAAGCACCGCAGCAGCAGTGGGCACAAAACGCGGATATACGCAAACTCCGGCTACAGCCATAGTCATGCTGCGCGTCTTGTGGCAGAAAGCCATCACACTTGTCTCGGTGTCTGCAGTGCTAAGAGTGGTGTTGTCAATGCAGGCAAAGACCCTGCAGGCCAACTCGCGGTCCATCATTTCAGCAGCTGGCTTATTTTCTCGACACGGCGCGAATGGCGGCCACCTTCGAACTCGGTGTCCAGATACTCATCCACAATCTGCATAGCCGTCTCCTCGCTGATGAAGCGCGCCGGTATTGAGATGCAGTTGCAGTCGTTGTGCTGGCGGCCCAAATGGGCTATCTCCGGCGTCCAGCAAAGAGCGCAACGCACATGCTGATATTTGTTCACCGTCATCTGCACGCCGTTGCCGCTGCCACAGATGACGATGCCGCGACGGTATTCGCCCTTCTCCAAGGCGCTGCCAACCTGATGGGCAAAGTCGGGATAGTCGCAACTGTCGGTGCTGTGCGTACCGTAGTCTTTTACCTCGAAGCCACGTTGGAGCAAATGCTCTATAACTTTCAGTTTCAGTTCGTAGCCTGCATGGTCGCATGCAATGGGTATTATCTCTTTCATAGTGTTATTATGTTTGTTTTCCTACTGCAAAAATACTATTTTTTACAGTCGCTCACCATTATGGTGCAATATAATTTTCAACACAATTATAACAACATTGATTTCCAATGTTTTATAATGTATATGTGTTCTATTTAAGTAATAGTCATTTTTTTCGGTGTCTCTCCGTACCCGCTCCGTAGTCGCTCCGACTGTTCTACGGTTGTTTTACGGTTTTTGGTCAGAGAAGGTTCGGAGCGGGTACGGAGAGATATCAGAGAGGAGATGTCAACAACGTTGTCTTGATATCGCTGTTAAAAACTGTCAATACCTATGTTGAAAAATTCAGGCTGTTGATAAGGACTGTTTTTTTCAAGACAGTATCAAAACACTATTCACATCGTAACTGAATTTGCAGAAATTAACTTTTAATTGTCAGGATGCACTTTTAACTATAGGTTGATAAAACAAGCATTTGTTTGTGTGCGTTGACGTTGTATATTTGAAAAGTTGTTGACATCTATATGACAAATAAAACATGCAATTTCACTTAGGTATGTTATCAACACAATTAACAAGCATTAAAAAAGAAAAAGAAAAAAATAAAGGAATAAGATTATTTTTTTTAGTACTTTTGCAATTCCTAAACAACCGTTCATCATGATGACCAACGAACAATTGAAGCAGGAAATACTGCGCCTTAAGAAAGAAAAGAATGCCGTAATACTTGGCCACTACTACCAGCGCCACGAGATACAAGAACTGTCGGACTACGTAGGCGACAGCCTCGCACTGGCACAGAAGGCCCAGGAAGCCACAGCTGACATAATAGTGTTCTGTGGTGTGCATTTCATGGCAGAGACGGCAAAAATACTCAATCCAGGGCGCAAGGTGCTGCTGCCGGATATGGAGGCAAGTTGTTCGCTGGCCGAGAGCTGCAAGGCTGAAGACTTTGTCAAGTTCAAAGCCGAACACCCGGACCATATGGTCATCAGCTATGTGAACTGTTCTGCCGAAATTAAGGCACTGTCGGACCTGATATGCACTTCAGGCAACGCCGAGAAACTGGTGCGCTCGCTCCCCGACGACCAGAAGATAATATTTGCGCCTGACAAGAATCTGGGTGGATATATCAACCAAGTAACCGGCCGACAGATGGTGCTGTGGAACGGTGTCTGTACCGTGCACGACGCTATGCAGGCCGAGGCTGTGCTGCAGCTGAAGGCCGAGCATCCGGGAGCGCCGGTGATAGCACATCCGGAATGCAACCCGGCGCTGCTCAAGGTGGCTGACTTTGTGGGCTCGACCAAGGCAATGCTCAACTATATTAAGGCAAGTGATGCCAAGAAGTTCATCGTGGCTACAGAGACTGGCATACTGTACGAGATGAAGCGCGAGAACCCGAACAAGGAGTTCGTCACGCTGCGCGACAACAAACATTGCGCCTGCGACGACTGCGCCTACATGAAACTCAACACCCTCGAGAAACTGTACAAGTGTATGCGCGATGAGCAGCCGGAGATACTGATGAGTGCCGACATGATAGAGGCAGCCAAACGCCCCATAGTGCGCATGCTCGAGATGTCTAAACAGCTTGGAATCATCAAGTAAGTGTCATCTATGATTGGTCAACCGCAGGTATACGAGGCGCTGGAGCGCATGGGTATCGCTTTCGACTACTATGAGCACCCCGAGGCACCGACCATCGAGATTGCAGCCCAGTTCTACCGCGGCGAGGGCACTACGCTGTGCAAGAACCTATTCTTCCGCAACCATAAGGGCAACCGACATTACCTGGTCATCATGGATTCGCGTTTCCCTATGGATATACACGACATGGAGCATCGGTTGCATCAGGGCAAACTCTCCTTCGCGAGTCCGGAGCGCATGATGCGATATTTGGGTGTGAAACCTGGCAGTGTCTCGCTGTTTACGCTGGTGAACGATACTAACCACGAGGTGACATTGTTCGTTGACCGTAACCTGCTTAACGCCGAAAAGGTGAGCTTCCATCCCAATGATAACCGCGCCTCGCTGGTGATAAACAGGGATGATATGTTGAAATTCATCGAAACAATAGGAAACCCCTACGAGGTTGTTGATTTGTACGACCCAAATTGTTGAAAACCTACAAAAAATAATGTTTCACGTGAAACAATGAAACAGAACGAATATACCGTCAATGAGCCAAAGGAGTTGTTGGAGTTTCTGTCGGAAATAATGCCCGACAGCAGCCGTAGCAAGGTTAAGGAATTGCTGGCGCACAACGTGTATGTGGACGGGCGTCGCATATCGCAGTTCAATTTCCCGTTGCAGCGTGGTATGAAGGTGAGCATAGAAAAAACCTCGTTCAAGGATCGTCTCCGCCCGCGCGACCTCGACATCGTCTATGAGGATCAGCATCTCTTTGTTGTCAACAAGCATGAGGGTCTGCTAAGCTACTCGAAGCACCCCAACGACAAGACGGTAATTACTGTGCTCAACCAATATCTTGCGGCCACGCACCAGCGTTGCCATGCCCATATTGTGCACCGCCTCGACCGCGACACCAGCGGTTTGATGGTGGTTAGCAAAAGCAAGGAGGTGAGCCAGAAGTTCGAGGAGGACTGGAAAGGCATGGTGTTCGACCGTCGCTACGTGGCGGTGGCTTGGGGCCATCTGGAACAGAGTAGGGGTGAGGTGCGCTCATGGTTCACCGACGGCGAGTACTGCGTGCTGTCGTCGCCCACCGACAACGGTGGCAAGTTGGCAGTGACGCACTACGAGGTGAAGCAGACCTCGCGGCGCTACAGCCTCGTGGAGTTGAAGCTCGACACGGGACGCCGCAACCAGATACGTGTGCATCTGCGCGATCTGCAGCACCCCGTGGTACACGACCCTATGTATGGCTACAAGGACGACCTGTCGCCAGTGAACCGTCTTTGCTTACATGCCTTCCGGCTGTGTTTCACGCATCCCGTGACGGGCAAACGGCTGAAGTTCGAGACTCCAGTCCCGACGGCATTTATGAAGCTTATGGAACTTTGATTTACATGCGCACTTCCGTGCCCCACGACAGTTTGTCGCGGATGGCCGAGAAGAAGCTCTGTGAGCCGGTACGAACCAGCTTTATTGTGAAAGGTGCTCGGCGGATGTCCATAGACATGTCGCCCGAGGCGATGTGTCGGCGCGAGTCGATGCCCATGGTATAGAGGCCGGCGTTGTTGACGCGCAGGCGTATGTGCGCTGTGTCAGGCACAATGATGGGGCGTAGTGTTAAAGTGTGGGCCGAGATGGGGGTGATGACCATGCAGCGCGAGTCGGGTGTGAGGATGGGGCCACCGCAGCTAAGCGAATAGGCAGTGGAGCCTGTGGGGGTGGCCACGATGACGCCGTCGCCGGCATAGGTGGCCACATAGGCACCGTCAACCTCGACTTCGGTGCGCAGCAGCGTGGAGGCATCGCTGCGGTGCAGGAACACCTCGTTGAGGGCGTAGGCCTTGTTGTCTACGTGCAGCAGGGTGCGCTCCTCAAGGCTGTAGCGGCCCGCCAAGAGGTCGTCGGCAAGGCCTGAGGCGCTCTCCTTGCCCACAGTGGTGAGGAAGCCCAGATGGCCGAAATTTATGCCCAGGATTGGCGGGAATGCCGATGGGTCGCTGCTGTGTACAAACTGCACCGACGAGAGCAATGTGCCGTCGCCGCCGATGGTGAAAAGGAAGTCACAGCCGTCGACGCTGTCGCCGTCGGCCACCTCGCGTGTGGCTATGCCTCGTTGCTGCAGGGTCTCCTGCAGGGTGCCCAGGTAGGGGCGCGCGTTTTCGTCAATGTGTCGGATGTACAGTGCTATCTCCATGGTCTTTAAATGTTGCTATTTCAGCACCAACACGGTGCCAGTGTGGGTTTTTATGCGGTTGTCAATGTATCGCACATGCAGCGAGTAGACATATGCTCCCTGCGGTGTCGAGGCGTCGGGGCGCCAGCCCGCTTCGGGGTCGGTGGTGTGGAATACCTGCAATCCTTCGCGGTTGTATATGGTAAGCTCGTAGAGGTCGCCCATTGGACCTATCACCACTGGCAGGAAGAGGCCGTTGTCGGCGTCACCGGCCACAACGGCGTTGGGTATATAGCATGCCGGCTCAGGTGGCTCCGGCAGCACGGCGCAGCGTGACTTTGAAAAGTGCGGGTTCATGCCGCAGCCGTCCACAACCGACAGCTGGTAGCAGTACAGCGAGTCGCGAAATGGCATGACGTCACGGTCGGTGTATGTATACCTGGGTGAGGTGGTGCTAAAGCTGACAATGGGGTCCCACGGACTGCCGTCGATGCTGCGCCACAGCGTGTATTTCCCGCCGTGGAAAGCTGTGTCTATGGGCATCTGCACCAGCACCAGCGAATGGAGGCTGTCGGCCTCTACGGTGTCAATCTTCACGAAGGCTGCACTGTCCACGGTGCCGCGCTCCACGTTCACAGTGTTGGAAAAGGATACCAGATGGAGGTCTTTGCTGACGGCACGAACTTTCAGTTGTACGCGGGTGGCACCTTCTGGCAGGTCGAAGCTATAAGCCATGGTTCCCGCGCTGTCAGTGGAATATAGTTCTATGTAGTCGTCACTGTAAGGCTCGATAAGTCCCATCAGGCTGTACCTTTCAATGCCAGAGGGCATGCCGCTGTAGGGGTTCCAGCTGGCACTGACCTTGGTGTCGCAGTGCGGTATTTCGGCGGTCAACACCATATTGCCGAACATCGGTGTCATTGCGCTGTACTCTTCTTCGTCAGTGAAGACAATCAGGCCATAGACGTGACGCTCTAGTGCACTGTGGTCACGGCAAACCAGTGTTGTGTTTGTTCGCCCATTAATGGTGGCATAATAGGTGTGGACGGTGTCTCCTATAGAGACAATGTAGCCTACGGCGCGTGGATCGGGCGAGGGGCTCCACTGCAGCACGATATGCTGTGAGTCGTCCACTGTGGCCACCCATTCTGTGCAGAGCGCCACAGGAGTGTTATCCTGCGCTGCAATGATGAGCGGTGCAGCGAGTAGCAACAATATGAGCTTTGCGCGGCGCATCAATCGAGCGACTGTAGTAAGACCATCTGTTTGTAGCGTCCGCCGAGGGCCATAAGCTCCTCGTGGGTGCCGCGCTCCACTATGGTTCCATGGTCGAGCACCACTATGCAGTCGGCATTTGCCACCGTGGATAGGCGGTGCGCAATGACTATGGCAGTGCGTCCTTTGAGTACCTTGCCAAGAGTGGTCTGCAGCATGCGTTCGCTTTCGGTGTCAAGGGCTGAGGTAGCCTCGTCGAGTATCAGCAGTTCAGGGTTGCGGAGCAGTGCGCGGGCTATGCTTATGCGCTGGCGCTGACCGCCGCTAAGCATGCCGCCGCCCTCGCCGATGTTGGTATCGTACCCTTCCGGCATGGCGCCTATGAAGTCGTGAGCCTGTGCCGCGCGTGCGGCCTGCTCTATCTCATCGCGCGTTGCCCCGGGACGCCCGAAGGCTATGTTTGCCGCCACGGTGTCGTTGAAGAGTAGCGTGTCCTGCGCCACCACTCCTATGCGTGAGCGCAGGGCAGTCAGCGGCATATTGTTGATGTGCTGCCCATCGAGCATTATCTCGCCGTCGTGACACTCATAGAAGCGGCATATCAGGTCGGCAATGGTGCTCTTGCCGCTACCAGACGAGCCCACGAGGGCCAGCGTAGTGCCGCGTGGCACACTGATATTGATATCATTGAGCACCGGCACACCTTTGTTGTAGCTGAAGTTTACATGCCGCAGCTCCACAGCATTCTCGCTCTGTTCAGCCATTGGCTGCTCGCTGCTTATAGTTCTCCATGGCTCCTCCTCTTCGTTGAGGAATGCCTCTATGCGGTCAGCGCAGGCGCGTCCTTTGCGCATCTGCGATAAAGCCGTGGTGAGGTCCTTGGCTGGCGGTATTATGAGCACAAAGAGCATCACATAGCTGATGAAGAGCTCCGAAGTGAGGCCGTTGTCGCCGTTCATCACCAGCCATGAGCCGAAGAGCAATATGCCGATGACTATGACGCTACTGAGGAACTCGCTCACCGGCGAGGCGGCGTCAATGCGGCGGTACATGGCGTTGCGTCGCCGCGTGTAGTCACGGTTGTACTTCCGGAAGCGCCGGTTGGAGAAGTCAATGGCATTGTATGCCTTAATGACCTTCAGGCCACCCATAGTCTCATCGGTGAGGGATATCAGGCGCGAGTTCATCTCCTGCACCACCTGCGACGTACGCTTCAGTCGCCGCGCCAAGCCTGCCACCACCAATGCCACCAGCGGTAGCATAAGCAGCACAAACAGCGTCAGCTTCACGTTGAGATACACCAGCATAGCCATGAACAGCACCATGCTGATAATGGATGACAGCAGCGACTGCAGCGAGCCGAGGACGCTCTCCTCATACTCCACCATGTCGCTGCTGAAGCGTGCCATCACGTCGCCCTTGCGGGCCTTGTCGTAATAGCCTAGCGGCAACCGCATGGCTTTGCGGAAGAGCTTGTTGCGTAGGTCGCGCACTACACGGGTACGTATCACGGCAATCTGCACCGTAGCAAGGTAGCCGAATATGTTCTTGAGACTGTAGAGTACAAATATTATCACCGAGAAGAGTATCAGGGCTTCTTTACGGCCGAAGGTTATCAGCCAGGCGTAGAGCTCCTCCAGAGCCTGTGCCACAAGGTTGATGGACGGCATGCTCGTCTCATTTTCGCCGAAGAGTATCTTGAGGAAATCCGCGACGCTCAGCGCCGTGGACATAGTGAACACCACGCTCAGCACCACCAGCAGCGTGTACAGCGTCCAACGGGCGCCGTAGGGCTTCAGGTTGCGGAGCGTGAAGCTCATAGGCTGTAGCCTATATAGTTGTGCGGTGTCAGCTTCTTGAGGCGTTCCTTAACCTCTGGTGCCACCTCCAGCGTCTCCACGAAGCTCTCTATCGTCTCCGCTGTCACCTTCTCGTTGGTGCGCGTCAGTTGCTTCAGTGCCTCATAGGGGTTGGGGTAGCCCACGCTGCGCAGTATTGTCTGTATGGCTTCTGCCACCACGGCCCAGTTGTTCTCCAGATCGCGGTAGAGGGCCTGCTCGTTGAGCAACAGTTTGCCAAGGCCTTTTTCCAGCGAGGCAATGGATATCATCGTATGTGCTATCGGCACACCGATGTTGCGGCTCACCGTGCTGTCGGTCAGGTCGCGCTGCATGCGGCTCACTGGCAGCTTGTGGCTGAGGTGTTCAAATATAGCATTGGCCAGACCAAGGTTGCCCTCGGCGTTCTCGAAGTCAATGGGGTTCACCTTGTGGGGCATAGCGCTGGAGCCCACCTCGCCGGCTTTGATCTTCTGCTTGAAGTACTCCATCGAGACGTATGTCCACACGTCGCGGCAGAGGTCTATCAGTATCACATTGATGCGTTTGCAGGCGTCAAACCAGGCGGCCATCATGTCGTAGTTTTCTATCTGGGTGGTCAACTGCTGGCGCTCCAAACCGAGGCTCTCGGCCACGAAGCGGTTGCCGAACTGGCGCCAGTCCACCTCCGGGAAAGCGGCCAAGTGGGCGTTGAAGTTGCCCGTGGCGCCGCCGAACTTGGCGGTGAAGGGCAGACGCTCCAGCTCCTCAATCTGGCGGCGCAGACGGTAGGCGAAGACGCCCCACTCCTTGCCCAGCGTCGTAGGCGAAGCGGGCTGGCCGTGGGTGTGCGCCAGCATGGGTATGTCCTTCCACTCTTGCGCTTTCTCATCGAGCAGGGCTAGCAGACGCTTATAGGCCGGCAGCAGCACCTCGTCGTGGCACTCCTTCATGCTCAGCGGCACGCTGGTGTTGTTGATGTCCTGCGAGGTGAGGCCAAAGTGGATGAACTCCTTGAGATCCTGAAGCCCCATCTCGTCGAACTTCCCTTTCAGGAAGTACTCCACGGCCTTAACGTCGTGGTTGGTCACCTTCTCGATGTCTTTGATGGCCTGAGCATTCTCGTCGGTGAAGTTGCGGTATATGTCGCGCAGCTCCTCGGCCTTGGCGGCCACGACGGCCAGCTGCGGGCGCAAGCCTTTGAGTTCGGCGGCCAGTGCGATGAAGTACTCCACCTCAACACGTACACGGTATTTTATCAAAGCCCCTTCCGAGAAGTAGGCTGCCAGTGGCTCGCATTTGCCACGGTAGCGCCCGTCGATGGGCGACACAGCGTTCAGACTGTTCATTGCTTATAGCGTATTGTTCAAAAACTGGTATTTTTCCATCACTTTCTGCACCTTGCGGTTGTGCGTCAGGTCGCGCAGGGCCTGTGCGTACATGGTGTTGTGGGTGTCGGTGCCCATGAACTCCACCCATCCGCGCTCCAGCATCTCAAAGGCGCGCTGCTTGGCCTCTTCACCGTAGAAGCCGCCGAGCGACAGCGAGTTGATCTGGAAGTACACGCCTTGGTTCTTCAGCTGCTCCATGCGCATACCGTTGACGTTCAGGTATGGGTAGCGCTCCGGATGCGCCAATATCACTTCGTAGCCCTTCATCTGCAGGTCGAAGATCAGCTCATCGCTGCCCATCATCTGCTGGTGCAGCGAGAACTCTACGAGCACATATTTACCCCCAACCTTCAGGAACTTCGGGCTCTCAAGCCTTTTGGCGAAGCCGCTGTCTATGCGGTATTCGCCGCCGATGCCTACTAACTCTATCTCCACACCCTCGTCGGCAGCCTGCTTCTTGAGCTCTTCGTAGCGGCGCTTGATGTCCTCCTCGTCGTTGGGGAAGCGCGGGTACTGGAAATGCGGTGTGATAATCACCTTGTTGTAGCCTACGGCCTTGAGGGTCTGCAGGCATTCGATGCTCTCCTCCACGCACTTGGAGCCATCATCGACCTTAGGCACGAGGTGGCAGTGCATGTCCGTGCCCAGCGGCGCGAATATGGGGCGTGGTTCGTATTTCTTCTTGAAAAAGCTTAGCATATCTTAGTGTGTTTAGATTCTCCTGATGTCGGCTCCAAGCTTGCGCAGGCGCTCGTCTATGTGCTGGTAGCCGCGGTCTATCTGTTCTATGTTGTCTATGCGGCTCTTGCCTTCGGCGCTGAGGGCTGCTATTAGCAGCGCCACGCCGGCACGTATGTCGGGCGACGCCATGCGCACGCCGCGTAGCTTGTGCTCGTGGTCGAGGCCTATCACCGTGGCACGGTGCGGGTCGCAGAGTATTATCTGGGCGCCCATGTCGATGAGCTTGTCCACGAAGAACAGGCGGCTCTCGAACATCTTCTGGTGTATCAGCACGCTGCCCTTGGCTTGCGTGGCCACCACCAGCGCTATGCTGATGAGGTCGGGCGTGAAGCCGGGCCACGGCGCGTCGGCAACGGTCATTATCGAGCCGTCCATGAAGCGCTCTATCTCATAGTGCTCCTGCGCCGGCACGTAGAGGTCGTCGCCTTTCTGCCACACCTCTATGCCCAGACGGCGGAACACCTGAGGTATCAATCCCAAGTGCTGCAACTGTGCGTTCTTGATGGTCAGGTCGCTCTGCGTCATTGCCGCCATGCCTATGAACGAGCCCACCTCGATCATGTCGGGCAGCATGCGGTGCGTGCAGCCGTGCAGCTCCTTCACTCCACGTATGGTGAGCAGGTTGCTCCCCACGCCGCTGATTTTGGCGCCCATGCTGTTGAGCATGGTGCAGAGCTGGTAGACGTAAGGCTCGCAGGCGGCGTTCATTATCGTCGTGGTGCCTTTGGCCATCACGGCGGCCATCACTATGTTGGCGGTGCCGGTGACCGAAGCCTCGTCGAGCAGCATGTAGCAGCCCTTGAGTTGTTTCTTGGCCTTCACCATGTAGGCGCCGCGCTTGTATTCCACCTCGGCGCCGAGGCGCTCCATGCCTATGAAATGGGTGTCCAGACGGCGGCGACCAATCTTGTCTCCGCCCGGCTGCGGCACCACGGCCTGGCCGAAACGTGCCAGCAGTGGTCCAACGACCATTATGCTGCCCCTCAGCGTACCTGCCTGCTCGCGGTAGTCGGGGCTCGCCAGCACGTCGAGGTTCACCTGGTCGGCCTGGAACTCGAAGGCGCGGCCGCTCTCGCACAGGGCGCTGCGGTCTTCGCGCACGCTGACGCCCAGCAGCTTCAGCAGGTCTATGAGTTTGTTAACATCGCGTATGTCGGGCACATGCTCTATGCGCACTTTCTCGCCCGTCAGCAGCACGGCACAGAGCACCTGCAGGGCCTCGTTCTTGGCCCCCTGCGGCACTATCTCGCCTTTCAGCCTGCGCCCGCCGGTTATCTCAAAGCTTGCCATCGTTATTTCTTCTTTTTCTTTTTCTTGCGCTTGGCATCGTTGGCCTCTTTCTTGGCTGCCGCTGCCGCCATGGCGTCGGTGTATTCCTTGGTGTCGCGGAACTGGAAACCTTCGGGCAGCTGCAGGCGTCCGCCGCTGAGTTCGCCGAGCTGTTCGGCAATCAGGGCGTCGTCCACCGTGTCGCGGTTCCACTGCAGGTATTGGCGCTTCATGGCGTGGGCTATCTGCTCCGTCAGCAGGCGCCGCTCGTCGCTCTCCGGCATCTCGGCCACAGCTTTCACCATGTCCTCCAGCGCACGGCCGTAGTGGCGGTAGCGTATGCCGCCCTCGCGGTAGTGCAGCGGCTGCGGGTGCAGGTTCTCCACCTCCTCGCGGTTAATCTCGTAGGGGCAGTCCACGTCGAGGTCATAGTTGGCCAGCATCATCAGGTGGTCCCAGAGGATGTGCTTGTAGTCGGCGCGTTCCTTTATCTTGGGGTTCACATGGGCCATCACGTCGACGATGGTATTGGCCATCGCTGTGCGCTCGTCGCGGTCGCCGATGGTCTTGCAGTAGTCCACCATCTTGGCCACGTGACGGCCGTAGTCGCTAATCTTCAGTTGTTCTCGTTGAGTGTTGTATTCCATTCAGTGTTTGGTGTTCAGTGTATAGTTTTCAGTAGGGCCACGGGCCGCCGTAGATATCCATGCCCGGCGTGCAGTGTCCGTTCCAGCCGTAGCCATAGGGTGGGGGTGGCAAGGTGCCGTAGCGGTCGTGTACAAAGTGGAACTCCATGCCTATCAGGCTGTTGTCCGACAGTTTGTACTCCAGTCCGCCGCTAATGGCGGTGGCCTCAATGGGAATGGCTCCGTCGAGCCACAACGGCTGTGCATAGCCTGTCACATGCATCACCGAGCCCCACACCCACAGGCGGTCGTTGGGGTGGTATGTGGCGCTGACCCATAGCGCACCGGCCTTGGTGCCCTCGCGGCGCGGCGCCAGGCTCCGCTCCCGTCCGTGCAGCGTGTAGCCTCCCGCGGGCAGCAGGCTGCCTGCCACGGCAAGACCGCCGCTGACCTTCAGGCGGTCGTTGATGCGGTACGACACACTCGGCGCCACCCAGCCCAACGACTGGGTGCGGCCGAACCCTGTGGCCACCGTGGCACCCGTCGACATGTGGAAATCCCACCGCGAGGTGTCGCCCTCCTGGGCCTTGGCCAACAGCGTCATGCTCAACGCCAACAACAGTGCTATGTAAGCCTTTTTACTCATTACCCACACACATAACGCCCTCGCGCACGGAATTATTGTGTGCAAAGAAAAAAACTATCTTCCCCCTCCGCCCACTCTCCGCCACCGCTCCATCTGTTCACCGGTTGTTCTACCATTGTTCTACGATATAGAACAGTTAAACAACCGGTGAACAACCGTAGAACAGTCGGAGCGACTACGGAGAGGATACGAAGCGGAGTCGGATTGGCCTCTTGGGGCATAATCACCAATAATGGTTATTGCGCACCTGCGCGTAATGTTGTACTTTTGCAGAACGAAAATAAAGTACTACATTTATGCTACTATCTGAACTACAGACTGGTGAGCGCGCCGTGGTGGTGCGCGTATCGGGTCACGGAGCTTTCCGCAAGCGCATCATAGAGATGGGTTTCATCAAGGGTGTCACAGTCGAGGCTGTCCTCAACGCCCCGCTGAAGGACCCTATCAAGTACCGTATCATGAATTTCGAGGTGTCGCTGCGGCGCAACGATGCCCGCAAGGTGGAGGTGGTCAGTGAGAGCGAGGCCGAGAAGGAGATTGTGCACCACGACGACTACCGCCCCCTGGAGGCGCCGGACTGCGACGCCATGCACCACATCGCCGAGGAGCGCTCGAAGACCATAAACGTGGCCCTGGTGGGCAACCCCAACTGCGGCAAGACCAGTATATTCAACATTGCTGCGCACGCCCACGAGCGCGTGGGAAACTATAGTGGTGTCACCGTCGACGAGAAGGTCGGCACCTTCACCCACGGCGGCTACACCTTCAACCTGGTGGACCTGCCGGGCACCTACAGCCTCAGCGCCTACTCGCCAGAGGAGCTCTACGTGCGCAAGCATATCATCGAGAAGACGCCCGACATCATACTCAACGTGGTGGACGGCAGCAACCTGGAGCGCAACCTATACCTGACGACGCAGCTGATAGACATGGACATCACCATGGTGATGGCGCTGAACATGTACGACGAGCTGCAGCGCAGCGGCGACCGGCTCGACATCGAGCAGCTGAGCACGCTGCTGGGCATGCCCATAGTGCCCACCACGGGTCGCAGCGGCGACGGTATCGACCGTCTGTTCGACAAGATAATAGAGGTCTATGAAGGGCGTGACGCCAAGACTCGCCATATACATGTGAACCACGGCAAGGTGCTGGGCGACTGCATAGCGCGGCTGCGCACGGAGCTCTACGAGCACGGTTTCAGCGACACGCTGAGCACGCGTTTCCTCAGCATCAAGCTGCTGGAGAACGACCGTCAGCTGGAGCAGTATGTCGCCGAGCGCGACCCCGACGGCAGTGTGCTCAAGATGCGCAACAGGATTGCCGAGGAGTTCAAGAAGGAGAGCGGCCGCCGACTGGTGGACAAGGACATCAGCAAGGGGCACCAGGTGACGGTGGAGGACGAGCCTCAGGACATCGAGAGCGCCATCACCGACGCCAAGTATGCCTTTGTGCGCGGTGCCTTGGCGGAGTGCTACGTGAAGAACGAGAAGAGTACATTGCATGCTCATACCGACAAGATCGACGCTGTGGTCACTCACCGCTGGATAGGCTACCCCGTATTCCTGCTGGTGATGTTCATCACCTTCTTCTGCACCTTCGCCATAGGGCAGTACCCCATGGACTGGCTGGAGAGCCTCTTTGGCTGGCTGGGCGACATCGTGGGCAGCGCCATGAGCGACGGGCCGCTGAAGAGCCTGCTATGCGACGGCATCATCGCCGGTGTGGGAAGCGTGCTGGTGTTTTTGCCCAATATCCTGATACTATATCTGTTCATCTCCTTCATGGAGGACAGCGGCTATATGGCACGCGCGGCCTTCATCATGGACAAGCTGATGCACCGCATGGGGCTGCACGGCAAGAGCTTCATACCCATGATTATGGGCTTCGGCTGCAATGTGCCGGCCATCATGGCCACGCGCACCATCGAGGACCGCAAGTCGAGGCTCCTCACCATGCTGGTGATACCCATGATGAGCTGCTCGGCGCGCATACCGGTGTATGTGATACTGGTGAGCGCCTTCTTCAGCAAGTGGGCCGCCTTCGTGCTCATGGGGCTCTACCTGCTGGGCATGGTGATGGCGGTGCTGATGGCCAAGCTCTTCAGTCGCTTCTTCGTCAAGGGCGAGAGCCTGCCTTTCGTCATGGAGCTGCCGCCCTACCGCATGCCTACCGCCAAGGCAGTGCTGCGCCACACCTGGGAGAAAGGCAAGGACTACCTCAAGAAGATGGGCACCATCATCCTCGGCGCCAGCATCATAGTGTGGGCCTTGAGCTACTTCCCCACCAACGAGGACCGTCGGGTGCAGGCCGAGAACAGCTACATGGCCAAGATAGGCAAGACCATAGAGCCCGCCATGCGGCCCTGCGGCTTCGACTGGCGCCAGAGTGTGTCTCTGCTCGCCGGCGTGGGAGCCAAGGAGGTGGTGGCCAGCACCATGGCTGTGGTTTATGCCACCAGCAGCGACGAGGCCGAGCTGTTGGAAGAGGACTTCGAGAGCGAGGAGGGTGAGAGCCGCATCAGCGAGCTGATACGCAATAACATGACGCCCCTGTCGGCCGCCAGCATGCTGCTGTTCATACTGCTCTACATGCCCTGCATCAGCACCGTTGTGGCCATAAAGAACGAGAGCGGCAAATGGAAGTGGGCCCTCTTCACCGTAGTCTACACCATAGGCCTGGCCTGGGTAGTCAGCGCCCTCTTCTTCCAGATTGGGAGCTTGCTGATATAGGAGATAAGGAGACAGGAGGTAAGGAGATAAGACAATACCACAGCGAGGTTTACGCACAATAGAATACCATGTAAGTTTTTACGCCCAATAGAAGGCACATGTGGCAGACAATCATAGTAGGAATAATCCTGGCGGCGACGCTCTTCTTCGCCGTCCGCTGGCTCGTCCGTACCCTGAAAGGTAAAGGTGGCGGCTGCGACTGTGGCTGCCAGAACTGCCCTCATGCGCGTAACTGCCACGACTATAAACTGCCTGATATTAGTCTTGACGACAATTGAAACAAGTGACGCAATATTCTGACGGATATTGCGTTTCTTGTCATTATAAGTTAAACACCATGAAAAGACTTGTTATCTTAGCTTTGCTGGCATACGGCATATCCACTATGGCGTGCACCAACCTTATTGTGAGCCGCGGGGCTACCACCGATGGCAGCACTTTTATCACCTATGCGGCTGACAGCCATACGCGCTATGGGCAGCTGCGCTACTGTCCGGCGGCGGACCACCAGCCCGGTGAGATGTTGAAGCTCTACAACTACGGCTCGCTGAAGTTCCAGATAGAGATACCACAGGTGGCGCACACCTACCAGGTGGTGGGCTTCATCAATGAGCACCAGCTGGCTATGGGCGAGACGACATGGGGCGGCCGCGAGGAGCTGGCGCACGGCTCGGGCATGGGCATCGACTACGGTAACCTGATATACGTCACGCTGCAGCGTGCCAAGAACTGCCGCGAGGCCATCAAGGTGATGCATGAACTGGTGAGCACATACGGCTATGCTGAGGGCGGCGAGAGCTTCTCCATTGCCGACCCCAACGAGGTGTGGATATACGAGATCATCAACAAGGGCGACGAGGCAGGTGCCTTGTGGGTGGCGCGCCGTGTGCCCGATGGATACATCTGTGGCCACGCCAACCAGGCGCGCATCACCACGTTCCCGTGGGAGCAGAAGAAATCAAACAAGAGCATCAGCAGCAAGCATATCGACAAGATATTTGACAAGGAGGTGGAGTGCGTGTACAGTGATGACGTGGCCTCCTATGCCCGCAAGCGTGGCTGGTACAGCGGCAAGGATGCCGACTTTAGCTTTGCCGACACCTACAACCCGCTGACCTTCTCGGGCCTCCGTGCCTGCGAGGCACGCGTGTATGCCATGTTCCGTCGCTGTGCCGACGGTATGGAGCGTTATGAGGCTTTCGCCATGGGCGACAAGAACGCTGAGCGGCTGCCGCTGTGGGTGAAGCCTAACCGCAAGCTGAGTGTGCAGGACGTGATGGCCCTGATGCGCGACCACTTCGAAGGCACGCCGATGGACATGACAAACGACGTGGGCGCAGGCCCCTTCCATTGCCCCTACCGCTGGCGCCCGATGGACTTTGAGGTCGACGGCAAGAAGTATGTCCACGAGCGCGCCATAAGCACGCAGCAGACAGGCTTCAGCTTTGTGGCGCAGTGTCGCTCGTGGCTGCCCAGCAAGCTGGGCGGCGTGATATGGTTCGGCGTCGACGACACCTACAGCACCGTCTACTGCCCCATCTACTGCGGAGTGACACAGGTGCCCGTCTGCTTTGAGGAGGGCAACGGCTCGATGAGCCGCTACAGCGAGACAGCGGCCTTCTGGCTCTTCAACCGTGTGAGCAACTTTTGCTACCTGCGCTACGACTCTATGATTGTCGACGTGCGGCAGGTGCAGCAGGAGCTGGAGACCGACTTCGTGCGTGACGAGCTGGCACATGTCAAGCGCTGGGCACAGGAGGACAATGAGCGCCGCTTGGTGGGCGAGCTCAACCGTTTCAGCAATGACCGTGCCGAACGAATGATGCGCCGCTGGAAGGAGTTGGACCAGATGCTACTGATGAAATACATTGACGGCAACATAAAGACTGTCGAGAACGGCCACATCAAGACCACTCCGACGGGTGTCGTCACCGGAATCAAGCAGCCGCCATATCCCGCGTGGTTCTACCGCCAGATTGTGGATGACAAGGGAGAGATTCTACAGGAGAGATAAAGAAAAGGGGCGGCCGGTTGGTCGCCCCTCTCTTTGCTGTCAGTTGTTTACTGCTTGACGATGCGGCAGGTGGCAGTGGCGTCGCCTTTGCGTAGACGCAGTACATAGGTGCCGGTGGGCAGCGTGGTTATGTCAAGCGACTGCGCGTCGTTGCGGCGCACCAGCATACGGCCGTTGAGGTCGAATAGTGTGGCCTCATCAACATTGCGGCTGAAGTGGACTGTGTTGGCCGTGGGGTTGGGGTATACGTTTATCTGGCCGCCATCGACGGTGGCGATACCGACACCGGTGGTGTCAAAGGTGAGGTTTAGAGTCACCACGCTGTCGCAGCCGTATACGGTGGCAAGCACCTGCGTGTATTCGCCGTCGGTGGTGTAGACGCTGTCGTTCCAGGAATAGGAGTCATTATGGCAGACATAGGCCACAGTATCGGTGAAGGAGGGATGCACAACGACATCAACGCCGACGATGCTGTCGCAGTTGTCGATACTGACAAGTGTGTCGAGGAAGCTAATGCTTGCGGTATAGGGGATTCCATTCCAGATACAGCTGTCGCAGCCTACCACGGTATCACGTGTTGAATAGGCGGCTCTATAGTTGTAGATAGTTACCGACTGGTCATCGGCCACAGTGTAGTCCGGCAGGTCGTCGTTGTAGCGATGGCAGGTGTCTACATAAACGAAGGAGACAGGACGCACGTCACGCGGCAGCCTGATATCGTCAATCCATACGCAGTCGCTGCCACGACTGTCTCTCCAGTCTTTCTCGTAGGAGAACTTATAGCTGTGGGTGCCTGCGGTTACGGGGAAGGATGCATATGTCCAGCTGATGTTGCCACTCTCTGCCATCATATCAGTGCCGTCGATATAGAAGTGGAACTTGTCATATCCGCTTTCGGACGAGACTTTATAGTAGAAGGCGATGCTGTCGGGACGTGTGTAGGTGTAGCTGACGGTGGTCTCGGACTTGCCGTAGTAATCGGCCAGATTCTCTGCCGAGCGCATGCAATGGGTGCCGTTGTGGGCAACGCTATTGACAACAATCCAAGGGTTATCGCCTTGTGTCCAGCCGTTGAAGGTGAAGTCGTTTTCAAAGGTCTCGTAGGGCTGTGTGCCGATATAGACAGGAAGTGCTCTGGTTACTGTGTCTTTGAGCGACGTTAGCTGCAGGGTCAGGGGAATCTCCACATACTGTGGTGCACGGCTGTCAACAGTGATGGTAATCTGTGTGGTGAGGTTTTCGCCATGTTCAAGGTTTACTGTGGCTGTCGAAGCGGGGCTTACGGCAACTAACGAGGTGGGGGAGGTGATGGTGAGTTTGGAGGTCTGCATGGTGGCATGACCTTCGTTGCGCACATTGGCGGTGAAGGATGTAGTGGTTCCTGGTTGCATGACAAAGTCATTGGAGGAGACAGTCAATACCGGTACGGGATCCACGATGACGAGCGGAGTGATGTTGACAGACGGCGTAGTGCATCCTGTCCAGCGGGCCGTGGCTGTAAGGCTGACAGTGGTGAGGTCGGTAGCATCGGGGCTGATGACGGCACGTACACTGTCTATGGTGATTTGTCCGTTACCGGCAATGTCGCCAATATTGATACTGTCGGGGATGAGCGTCAGCATGGGATTGGAGGTGGTGAGACGCACGGTAGCACCCTGGGCAGCAGTGTTGAGGGCATTTTCTATTGCCAGCGTAAGCTCGACGGTGTCACCGGCAACGAGGTTTGCTGCGGGGGTGACGGACGCCACTGCCACATAGGGACTGCCGGGGTTGACGATGGTGAGATTGCGGAAGCAGGTGCGGTACTGTGGAGCACTGGCAGCAATTTCGTAGTCGCCGACGGGTAGTGTTGCGGGAAGTTGCAGAGTGACCTGTCCGGAGGCATTGGCCAAGCCGGCGGCCACCACGGTATGTGTTGCGTTGTCGGTAAGGGCTACGTATGCGTAAGGTGCAGCCGTCACACTGATTGCATTGGTGCCGTAGGTAATTGCTGTGGGGGCTGAGATGGTCATCAATGATGCCTGGGTAAGGTAGTTCATCACCGAGGGGTCACCCATCAGGTGGTATATCTCCCAGTAGTAGCTGGAAAGGGAAGAGCCCGACGCTTGCACGGCCATGTTGCCGAAATAGATAATGGAACCTTGGTTGGTGATCCACTCGCTGTAGGCTTCGCCATGGGTATGGAAGCTGCGGTCATAGGCACCCAGATTGTTGGCGTTGTAGGCCATCGACATGTTTGCCCGGATGTTGCTGCGGACACCCACGGCCCAGTAGAAGTCCTCGCCCCAGTAGGTGACTTCGCTGCCGCCGATATAGCCAACGGCGCCGCAGTAGTTGTCCTTGCGCAGCAAGGCCTCACCGAAGCAGGGCTGTTCTTCGGCGAACATGTTGGTCTGGCAGCAGTTGCCTATCATGATGCCGAACTTCTGCTTGTTGTTCATTTCGGCGACGTCGGAAACGGAGAATCTGGGGTTGGCCCAGCCTTCGGAACTGCCGTGGGCACTGTAGTTGCAGAAGCCCGCACCCTGGCTGTAGAGGTCGCGGATGGCGGCGGCATTGGCCGAAGTGTTATTCCTTTCAACGGTAACATTGGTGACGTTGGCAGGCACTCTCGATATGTCGTTCTTGAAGTAGTAGACGTTGCTGAAGCCATGGGCACCGTTGAAGTAGTTGGTAACGGCATAGTCCATTGCCGGGTCGGCATGGCTATAGCCATAGTCGCCACTTCTGCCTCCGTCGATGCCGGCGACCATAACGGCTCTGTCGAGGAACGACGGGTCGGCAAAGGTGTACTGCTCGTACATCAGGGTCTTCTGTATCTGAGGCGTCAGCTGCGACACACTCTCTGCCGAGAAACGGCCGTAATAGCAGTCGGGGATGTTGTCGGTAGAGGTCCACGTGCTGTAGTAGAGGTCGGTGACATGCTCGTTCTGGACGGTGCCATCAAAAGCAGGAATCTGCTGGACGTCACCTACCAACAGGACAAAGGTCGGTGCGGGGTTGCTGTCTGTGGCGTTGACATATTGATTTTGCAGGTAAGCCTTGATGGAAGTCGTTGTGGAGCCTACGGCGGCATCGTCGGTATAGACAATGTCGGTCAGGAAGCCTTTGCGTTTCTTCCACTGCACGAAGGTGTCCATCTGGCCGCGGAACATGCTGTGGGCCACTATGATATAGCGCACCGGTGCACCTGTGCTCACCGACTTGGGATAGAGGCTGTTCAGCGCGTCGGCACCGCTCTTGAAGGCGGGGCTGTAGTAGCGGTTGAAGAGCTCTTCGGTGCCCCTGATGTCGGGGTTGCTGTAGCTTACGGTGACGGTGGCCTGACGGCAGACGACAAGCATTCCGCTTACGGGATTGTAACTCACCGGCGAGAACTGGAGGCGGGCCAAATTGCGGTCACGGGCTATGCCGACAGGCTCGACAAAGGCTTGACGTTCGCCGACAAAGGCATTCCATGAGTAAGCTTCGCGGAGCATGAATAACTTGAAGGCCGAGGTGTCGCTCTTGCTGCGTGACGGTTGTGTGGGTACCACCCAGTGCTTCACAGGGCCGATGGTGTCATAGATGGCATCGGTGACCTCCACCGTGAAGCCGTCGCACAGCGGCACCTCGATGATGCGCGAGAAAATGGGTAACTCTGGCGATCCATAGTTGTCCATCGACTGGCTGTAGCCGTCGATGTTTACGGTGCTGAAGGTCTCACCGTCGAGCACAATCTGCCCGATATGCACTTCACCGGTGGTGAACTGCACCTGCAGGCTGTTGTAGTCGTCTTTCACGACTTTCTGCGCCATTGCGGGTATCATAAGCCCGATGGCGACAAGCAAAACTGTTAGTTTTTTCATTGAATGAGTTACTGATTATTTCTGTACCAGTGTCATCTCGTCAATCAGATGGCGTGCACCGGCGTATTTGTCGATTATGAACAGGCAGTAGCGTATGTCGAGACTGATGTTGCGGCAGTAGGCGGGGTCGAAGAGCAGGTCGCTCATGGTGCCCTCCCAGCAGCGGTCGAAGTTGATGCCCACCAGCTGGCCGTCGGCGTTGAGCACAGGGCTGCCCGAGTTGCCGCCGGTGGTGTGGTTGGTGGCTATGAAGGCCACGGGCAGCTCGCCTTTCTTGTTGGCATAGTGGCCGTAGTCTTTCTTCTGCCACAGCTCTTTCAGGCGTGGCTCCACGCGGTAGTCGTACACGTCGGGGTTCTCCTTCTCCATGATGCCTTCAATGGTGCTGTAGGCGGTGAAGTAGGTGGCGTCCTTGGGCTTGAAGCCTTCCACATGGCCGTAGGTGACGCGCAGCGTGAGGTTGGCGTCGGGGAAGAAGTTGCTGTCGGGATACTGTTCCATCATGCCCTTGATATAGGTGCGCATCAGGCACTGGATGTTGTTGTCGGCAGTGATGTACTGCTCACGCTTCTTGTCGCTGTAGCAGTAGTTGTAGGCCTGTACGAAGAGGTCGACGGCAGGGTCTTTGCTGATGGCTTTGAGCATCTTCTCACGCTTCATGGTCAGTAGTTTCTCAAGCTTATTGGGATTGTTGAGCACCGACTTGGCGTATATCTTGTGAAGTGTGGACTCCACCTCGGTGGCAGTGGTGTGCTTGAGGTTCATATAAGGGGCAAAACCACGTTCCCACATGTAGGTGAAGCACTCAACGAAGATGGCTTCGTCCACCGGTGAGTGCTGCTCGAAGTCTTCGAAATAAATGCGGCTGTCGGCGAGCATCTTCTCCACCAGAGCATCGTCGGCGTTGCGCTGTATGCGCCACAGGCGCATGGCACGGTTCATGAAGTCGCTTGCCAGCACGGCCTCGCTGAAGTAAGTCCACTCCAGCGACACTTCGCGCAGCTTGGCGTAGTTGTTCTCCAGCTGGTCCAGTACGTCGCGGTACTGCGGCTTGTCGGCGGCCCACTTGCGGAACTGCTCTTCCTGCTCTATTTTCTGCTCCACGCCGTGCAGACGCTCTATGCCGAGGCTCTCGCCCTGCCATTTCTTCCAGCCGTTGGCTATGTTGGCCACCTTCGAGGCATATTTCAACCTTTGGGCGGCACTCTGACGCATGGCGTCGTTGTAGTGGTCAAGACGTATGGTGCGCAGCTCTATGCGCACGGGATTCTCTACATTGGCGGCCAGGTCCACATAGTCGTGTGTCACATAGCGGCGTGTGGTGCCGGGGTAGCCGAAGACGAAGGTGAAGTCGCCCTCTTCCACACCGTTGAGGCTTATCTCCAAGTGTTTCAGCGGACGGTAGGGGGTGTTGTCTTTGCTGAAGTCTGCCGGCTTGTTGTCGGCGGTATATACGCGGAACATGCTGAAGTCGCCAGTGTGGCGCGGCCACATCCAGTTGTCGGTGTCGCCACCGAACTTGCCGATGTTGCTCGGCGGAGCTCCAACCAGACGCACGTCGGTGAACACTTCGTTGATATACATGAAGTACTGGTTGCCGTAGTAGAAGGGCTTGATGACATACTTATAGTGCGTGCCCTCGATGGCTTTCTCGCCAACGGCCTTGATATTCTTGTCTATAATGTTCTCACGGTCGCTCTCGCTCATACCGTCCTCTACGCCGTCAAGCACTTCCTTGGTGACATCCTGCATGTACACCAGCCTCGTGACGGTCAGCCCCGGACAGGGTATCTCCTGCTCGCGGGTCATGGCCCAGAAGCCGTTGGTCAGGTAGTCGTGCTCCACGGTGCTGTGCTTCACGATGTAGCTGTAGCCGCAGTGATGGTTGGTGAGCACCAAGCCTTCGTCACTGACGAACTCGCCCGAGCATCCGCCTCCGAAAAGCAGCACGGCGTCTTTGAGCGACGCGTTGTTGATGTCATAGATGTCCTGTGCGGTGATATGCATTCCGGCCTTCTGCATGGCGGCCTGGTTGCGGCCCAGCAGCATGGGTATCCACATGCCTTCGTCGGCGCGGCTGACGCCCGGCAGAAGCAACATCGTGGTGGCGATAAGAACAAACAGTTTCTTCATTTTATTGAGTATTTTAAAAATGCAAAGATACGAATATTATTCCATCCGTATCATTTATTTTTGCATCTCGTTAATACTCAAACATAATGCGGTTGTCCACGATGCGCGCCCCCACGCCGTAGACGGTCTTGATGTTGTCTGTTGTGAGCCCTTCGGCTATTGGGCCGTGGTAGAGGCTGTGGCCGTCGTGCAGCAGCAGCAGGTCGTCGCAGAACTGCAGCGCAAGGTTCAGGTCGTGAATCACTATCAGCGTGGTCTTGCCCTCGGCATTCTTCAGCAGCCGCATGATGTCTATCTGGTGCGCTATGTCGAGGTTGCTCACGGGCTCATCCATCAGCAGCACAGGCGTCTGCTGTGCCAAAGCACGGGCTATCATCACTCTCTGCAGCTCGCCGCCGCTCATCTGCGCAGGTTTGGCTAAGCGTAGGTGCCACGTGCCGGTCTGCTTCATGCAGCGCTCCACGATGTCCCAGTCTTCTTTGCTCTCGTTCTGCAGGCGGTGCTGGTAGGGGTTGCGCCCCATGAGGACGGTCTCGAAGGCCGAGAAGTCAAAATCGGTCTGCGCATGCTGCCTTACAAAAGCCACCTTCTGCGCCAGCGCTTTTGCCGTGTAGTCACCCACCTTCTGCCCGTCGATAAGTACCTGCCCCGCAGTGGGCTTCAGCAGGCCGCCGATGATGCGCAGCAGCGTCGTCTTGCCACAGCCGTTGGGACCCATGACGGCGGTAATCCGTCCGCCGGCGAGTGTGGCGTCGAGCCCGCGCAGTATCTCGCGCTTCCCGTAGTTGAGCCTTATATTTTGAAGACTAATCATTTATCTTACCTCTTTATCTCTTTCTCTCCTTCCCTCCTGTCTCCTTCCCTCCTTATCTCCTATATCTCTCCTCAAAATGACTTCTTGTTCTTGTACAGCAGATATATGAACAGCGGCGCACCGACCATCGAGGTCAGCGAACCGACAGGCAGCTCGCTGGGGCGCAGCAGGTAGCGCGCCAGGGTGTCGCAGACGAGCACAAACAAAGCGCCGCAGAGTATGGAGTAGGGCACCACCTTGCGGTTGTCAGGCCCCGCCACAAGCCGCACGGCATGCGGCACTATCAGTCCCACGAAGCCTATCACGCCGCAGCTGCTCACGGCAAAGGCTACCATCAAAGTTGTGGCCACCAGCAGCACACGCTTCACCTTCTCCACCTCGCAGCCCATGCTCTTGGCAGCCTCGCTGCCGGCAAGCAGCAGGTTCAGGTCACGCCCGTACCACAGCACCACACCTATGCCAACCAACGCCACAGGGGCCATCAGCGCCACGTCGGTCCACGACGAGCTGCCGAAACTACCCATTGTCCAGAAGATAATGCTGTCCATCTTCTCTTGGTTGAGCACCATGAGGAACGAGATAAGGGCCGAGATAAGCAGCGTCAGGCACACGCCGGTCAAGAGCAGCGTGGTGGTATGCATACGGTTGCCTATTGACGCTATGCGGTAGATGAGCCACACCGTGGCTAGTGCTGCCACCAGCGCCATGCCACCTACGCCCCACAGCCAGGCCTCCAGGCCCAGCAGTATGGCCACAGCCGCACCCAACGAGGCTCCACTGCTGACTCCCAGCACATAAGGGTCGGTAAGCGGGTTGCGGAAGATGCTTTGATAGGCGGCGCCGCAGACGCTCAGCACGGCGCCCACAAGCACGCTCATCAGCACTCGCGGCAAGCGCAGTCGCCAGAATATCTGCGAGTGCCATATCTCGTCGACGCTTATGTCGGCGGCTCCCAGCAGGCAACTGCCTGCCATGGCCGCTGCCAGCAGCAGCGTCAGACCCGCTATTATCCATGGGTTGGCTTTATGTACCTCTCGCTTCAATTCAACACGTCTTTCATGGTGTATACTCCGGGCGCAGCCTTCGCCAGCCATTCCGCTGCCAGCAGCGCTCCCAGGGCCAACCCCTTGCGGCTGTGTGCCTCATGGGTGAGTGTGATAGTGTCTATCTCGCTGTCATAGCGCACGGTATGTGTACCCGGCACCTCGCCATCGCGTATCGACTCTATCGGTATGCTCGCAGCTTTCCGTTCCCCGTTTTCAACTATCTGCTCCTGAAGGGTTATGGCTGTGCCGCTCGGTGCATCAAGTTTGTGTATATGGTGTGTCTCTGTGATGTCTACACTGTATTCGCTGCGACCACGCATCAGCTGCGCCAGCTGCTCGTTGAGGGCGAACATGATGTTCATGCCTATGCTGAAATTGGTGGCCGTCAGCAAGCGTCCACCGGCTTTGCGGCAGGCCTCAGCCACGTCATTGTAGCGCTCGTACCACCCTGTGGTGCCGCACACCACAGGCACTCCGGCCTCGATGCAGCGTAGCATATTCTCCACCGCAGTGGTTGGTGTCGAGAACTCTATGGCCACGTCGGCATCCATCTTCTCGGGCCATGCGTCGTCTTTGTCGAGCTTCAGCGTCACGCTGTGGCCGTGTTCCTCCGCCAGCGCCTCTATGGCGTGCCCCATCTTGCCGTATCCTATCAATGCTATCTTCATCTCCTTTTGTCGTTAAAAACGAGTTGCAAAGATACTAATAAAAAATTTATTTCGTATATTTGCACCGGTAAATTATATTCATGCAGATAGTTATGGACTTTAAACTCAATACCATAGAGGAGGCCATCGAGGATTTCCGCGAAGGCAAATTTGTCATTGTTGTCGACGACGAGGACCGCGAGAATGAGGGCGACTTCATCATGGCCGCCGAAAAAATCACTCCCGAACACGTCAACTTCATGCTCAAGAATGGCCGCGGCGTGCTCTGCGCCCCCATCACCGAGCAGCGCTGCCACGAGCTGCAGCTCGACATGCAGGTGCACGACAACACCTCCCTCCTCGGCACCCCCTTCACCGTCACCGTCGACAACCTCGAGGACGGCTGCACCACCGGCGTCTCCATGCACGACCGCGCCAGCACCATCCGCGCCCTCGCCAACCCCGCCACCACGGCCGACCAGTTGGGCCGCCCGGGTCACATCAACCCCCTGCGCGCCCGCAACGGCGGCGTGCTTGTGCGTGCCGGCCACACCGAGGCTGCCGTCGACCTGGCCCGCCTCGCAGGTCTCTACCCCGCCGGTGCCCTAATTGAAATCATCAACGACGACGGCACCATGGCCCGCATGCCGCAACTTCAGGAAGTGGCCAAGCGCTTCGGCCTCAAGATCGTCACCATCAAGGATCTCATAGCCTACCGCGTGGCCCACGAGACTCTCGTGCGCCGCGAAGAAGAGGTCTTCCTCCCCACCCAGTGGGGCAACTTCCAGCTCATCGCCTACACCCAGCTCGACAACGGCAACACCCACATGGTGCTCAAGAAGGGCGAGTGGGAAGAGGGCGAGCCTGTCCTGGTGCGCGTCCACTCCAGCTGCGCCACTGGCGACATCTTCGGCTCCTGCAAGTGCGACTGCGGAGAGCAGTTGCACCGCGCCATGGAGATGATAGATCACGAGGGCAAGGGCCTCATAGCCTACATGAGCCAGGAAGGCCGCGGCATAGGCCTCGTCAACAAACTCCGTGCCTACCATCTGCAGGAGCAGGGCTTCGACACCGTCGACGCCAACCTCAAACTCGGCTTCAAGGCCGACGAGCGTGACTACGGCATTGGCGCACAGATACTCCGCGACCAGCACGTCACCAAGATGCGCCTCATCACCAACAACCCCGTCAAACGTACCGGCCTCGAAGGCTACGGCCTCGAAGTCACCGAAATAGTGCCCATCGTCGTCAAGCCCAACAAGTACAACGAGCGCTACCTCAAGACCAAGCAGGACCGCATGGGCCACGAGTTGCACCTGAAATAAATCTCCGCCAGAACAAACCCATGCTAACACTGTAGCATCAGTGGCGCTATGCTTGTGTGTGGGGGCAGAGGTGCAGATTCCATATTGAAAAAAAGGGAGGGGATACGCAACTTCCCAACCGCTTCGTCCAGCGTGGCCCGCTTGCAGGCGCCCCTTGTTAACAATAGAAATAGGGTTCTTCACTACATTAAACTATATTCATCAGTGTTCGGTTCCCCCATGCCGGGAGAGTTCCCATTGGAATTAACAACGAAAAATATGCCGTTTTTTAGGCTGTCTGAAATGGGGTGCGGGGGAAAGGCTACACCTGCCGTGCGGTAGAGGAATGGTTGGTGTGACTATGGGTAAATGTCATATGTACAAGTGCCAATCATCTCTACTTGCGATGAGGTTAATTCTGTACATTTGGTTCTTTCTTCCATTGTTGTTTCAATGTGGATAGGAATAATTGACTAGACAATACTTGTTCCCGTTTTTTTTTCTGAACAAGAAAAATTCTTCGTCAATAATCAACCTTATGTAAGGCACACAACATCTGTTTTCTTGAGGAGAATAGTAATGACTAAAATGTCGCCTACCATAATAAAACTTATGCCGGCACACACTGCTTGTTACTATGGCTCCATTCATTAGGGTATCTATTTGTTTGGAAATCTTGGTATTAATAAAAATCACAAGGGTATCTGTTAGCAACACTTCTCTTTCTACCAGATTTGTGATGTCACCATTTTGTTGTACGGGGAAATAAACCCTTTCGGCATCTGACTTACTTATATTGTACTTGAGTTGTAATAAATCCGATTGGGATTGACATGTGGGAGCACAAATAAGTGCCCACAAAATCAAAATGCTTTTTTTAATAATCATGATCGGCTCCATTTCTTTCTAATAACCCAATATTCCGCAATGCCGCATTCTGATAAAAAACCTTTTCCCTATTGGGAGATGACGGAGAAACCGTACCCTTTTGCCCCACATTCAAGAACTCATCTAATACTTCATGCATGAAAACAGTACTTGCTGTTGATGTAGTTGTCAATGGATTCCCATTTTCATCATAATAATCAGTAGTCAAACTATTCCCCTGATTGATGCCTTTATCATTGATTGCTATTGGATATAATGTTGTACCCATTAATGGTGTTGTTGCTGTAGCCCCAGAGTTTTCTTTAAGATTCATTGATAATTCTCCATCGTATATTTCGCCATTGATTGAGTACTGCCACGTGAAAGAGAATTCACTATTACATGATTGTACTGAAACCAATGCTGTGGCATCTGCATCAATGGCCTCGCGAAGACCTTCTAATAGCATTTTTTGATCATTCGATGCCTTCTCAGATAATCTTTTAAATTTTTTCTCGTTTATTGTAAGATAGCCATTATTGAATCTGAAAGCCCGAGAACTTCCAAATTGTTCTTTCAGATACCGCCTCACTTGCTTCCGGCTATATGCATCAATTGTTCGTATTTTTTGTCCGTCTGGGTCAACTAACTTCACCGGGTTCCATACACAATAAGCATAAGGCGAAATGCTCGGGTACTTATCCATCATCGGGTCGACACTTAACCACCCTGTTAAAACTTCACTCCAGTAGTACCTTGCGCCGTAGTAGTGGAAGCCTGATTCCCAGTCTTTTTCTTTCCCGTTGAAAGTGTATTGCCCGAGGCGTGGATCGAGGTTGTTCTGGATATCCACCCAGTCCTCACCATATGGCAGGTAATTCAGCGTTTGCGTCACTTGTCCACAATCGTCAGTAAGGTATGCAGCAGAACCAAGATGATCATTATAGTAGTAGAAGGCATACTCACGGTTGTTTCGGTCAGTTTCATTCTTTACCACATAGTATAAATATATGGAGTTGTATGAACTATTACCACTTGACATGACGCTCATTTTTGATGCAAAAACAACTTGTTTCCGAATTGGTTAGGCTTGCAGGTAATAGATTATTCGTTGTTTATCACAATCCACTCGCGGAAAAACGGGTCTTCCATCTCGTAACAATCAGAATAAATAACATAGCCATCTTTTTGCAAGCGTTTCAGAGCACTATATATTGTACTTGTGTGGTACTCGCCAGACTGCAGCGGTTTGCCGGTAGTGAGTCTTCTCAATATCCAACGGTTAGTTCGGTTGAAATTCATCCAAAGTCGTTCGTAGTCCAACCCATGGGCTGTCACAATATTGGTGATGGCTGCTCTGAAAACATCCCCTGCACCAGGTTGCAGTACACCTACTTGCCATACGTTGGATGCCAATTGTTGCGAGTAATAAGGGTGACAGTTTGTATAGTCAAGTATGCGGTTGGACAGTTCGTCGCAACTATCAGGGAAGATAGTCATCAAACGGTCGGAGAGGTAATGGTGAAAATCATCTCGTGGCAGTTTACCAAGACGCATCAGCTCTCCAAAGTGGTAGAATGGAGATTTTTTGTTTTCAAAGATATCTGACATCATACTCTCCTGGCTACCCAGTAGGATGTAGTTGACGTGCTTTTGTTCCTGCATGATGGACCGCAACTGCTTGTCGAGATTTGGCGCCAAATCTCGAATTTCTTGAAATTCGTCTAGCACCACAATCATACGGTCTTTTACTGAATGGGCACGCTCTATAAGTGTCAACACATCCTCAATGAGCACGGCCTCATTCGCTCCCGGCTGGAACGATACTTCCATGGAACCTGTCACGGGGTTGGTTGATATTGTAGGAATTACCCGGAAGTGAGTTATTAGATGCCTTATACGCCCCAATGGATGTACCTTGAAAAACTCTCGAAGTATTTTGGCCGAGAGGTCGGACACCGAGGTGGCTTGTTGCAAATTTACTGTAATGTGTTTCCGGCCACTTTGCTTCACGGCTTTTGCCACTACACTACTCTTGCCAAATCGTCGAGGGCTAATCAACACTAAATGGTTTGCACTTTTTACAAACTCTTTAATATAAGCCACTTCTTTTACTCTGTCGGTAAAGTATTCCTCGTCTACTATAGTGCCAAATTTAAAAGGATTTTCTATATTACGCATATTCTCGTTACGTTTTTTTTCGTAATTATCGTGATGCAAAATTACATATTTTTTTTGACACAATACAACAAGCAAGTATTTATTTTCACAAATGCGTAAAAATCAGCGATATAAAAATACCAATACTCTCATTCTATATTTTTTTCACCGTCTGTCACCGTCCTTCTGTGTACTGCTATTGACAAAAGAAGTCCCAATCTATACCGTACAGCAGTTGATGTGCCATTCCGACATTGGCTCCACCAAGGTTTATGCCGACCTGCTGAACAAGACCAAATTAAAGGCAGTGAGAAAACTACCCACGTTGACTTGTTAAATGCTTTTTGTCAATTCGGGAATTATTTGTATTTTTGCAAAATCAATTAAGGGAACTTGAGGACCGATTGTACATACTATTGCGTCGATGTTTCGTCAGAGGACTTGATGAAAAAGGATATAAATTTGTATACTTCTTTTCAAAAAAGTCGCATTACTACAACTCCGCTACAGAATGATTATCAGTATAATTACAACGGTTTTGCAATTTGTTCTTTCAACGGGAAGGCACCCCGTAAGGGGAACCGAACACCGATAAATCAAGACAAATACAGTGAGGAAAAAGACTGGGAATCAGGCTTTCACTACTACGGGGCACGCTACTATTGGAGTGAGGTGTTAACCGGTTGGCTCTCCGTTGACAGATATGCCGATAAATATCCAAGTATCTCGCCATATTCCTATTGCGCCTGGAATCCAACAAAATTGATTGACCCCAGCGGAGATACAATTTTGATTAGCAATAACAATGAAAAGGTTGTTTATACAAAAGGGATGACGTATAATGGTGATGATGCCTTTATTAATAAAACAGTTGGATGTTTAAACGACATGGGAGAAACTCCAGAAGGAGAAAAGGTGCTTGAAAAATTAATCGGAAGTTCAAACAGTTATACATATACATCATTGACTCCGTCAAAGGCGAAGGCTGCATTCAATGACAAAACATTGAATTTTGAGATGGGCAATGCTGCTAATAATGATTATGCCCATGAAACATTCCATGCATACCAATATGATTTTGGTATGACAGGGAAAACAGCAACTCGTGAAGTTGGAGCGAGATTATTCGAATCAATTATGTGCGATAAGATTCAACGATGGTGTTTTCGTAATCCTACAATTCCTCTTAATGGAACCGGCTCAGACTATACTACGAGTATGATGAATTTATTTCTTCGAGGGTTTGATGCTGCGAATTATTCCAAGGCGTGTAATCTTTTTTTCAATCAATCAATGGCAGGACCAGAGTATAAGAGTCTCGGTTACTCTACGGGGCAAATACTAGCAAACCCTCCAATTAGAGAAATACTCAACATCAATCATCCTCACTAAAATCAATGCTTTATGACAACTAAAAAAATTCTGATATTATTCCTTGGATGCTGGGGAATGTATTGTCATGCTCAACAAAAAGTAATAGCGTATGATACTATTCCAATAGCGGAAGAACACCAGATCCGCGACTTCACCCTTTATGCGGCCGTACCCAAACTGGCCGTAGGGCTTCATATGGAATATGGATTAGGCTCATGTAGGGTATATATACAGGTAGATGCCACTATTGATGTTGATGCGAAAGGAAAGCTTCGTGATCAGCAAAACAATACTTCATCAATTACCATTCTTGCGATAAAGGATATGGTGTCTGGAAGTTATTGGTACAAAAAAGACGAGGAATCTGATATTATCACGACCAGCTTGGTTGATATGCTAACTTGTTATTTCCAAAATAAACTAAATCAAGTTAGTTATTGTTTGTCAGGTCAATATGACATACCTACAGAAATGACTTATTTTTATGTGGAGGACATACGGATGGAATAGGAATTGCAAGCAGACCCTGTGAGAAAAAAAATGAAATAAGAACATAATGAGATGGGCCTAGGAACGAATGACACCTGTTCCCAAAGAAAGAACAACCTAGAATGGCGTTTAATTGACTACATTAGCACATAAAAACGAGCTGCAAAACCATGCCGTTTCATAGTCTTTTCCTTTGTCGGACTTCAACGGGATTGCACCCCGAAAGGGGAACCAATTATGACAGAAAAGCACAACACATACCACTGATAAGCATAATATTGCTTCCGAATTTGCTGGAACAAATCTAACTATCAAACACTCTCCATTTGCTGCCATTCTTGCTCCGGAGCATCTAATGAGGTATGACCATCATCATGATACGACGTCAGTATCAACACCACATTCTTGCCGTCCTTCCTCTCCGCGGCAGCGCAGGCAACCATGTTACAGTACCTGATGCTCTTCCTGTTCAACGCACACCGCGTACATCGGTACAGCACATTGGTGGCATTCTCCACCCAATAGTGGTTCTTCCCTATCCTGAAACTTGACCCGATTGCACA